>R22__coassemble_193_pt1 | contig 46764 bp, 35 predicted proteins | sample R22__metabat2_high_PE_057 | metagenome-assembled genome bin R22 | reverse complement strand
GTGCTCAAGCTGACACCCGTGGCGGAAATCGGCACTCCCAACAAGGGGAAGACTCCCGACGATATCTGCTATTATGCATGGCAGGGCTTCGACGTGTATGACGGAAAGGTATACTTTGTGGAAGGAACCGCCGTCAAGAACATGGGAGGCTCCCGTGCGGCTCTCACAATCTGGAACTACGACGGAACGCTTTATGAACCCCGTTCCTTCGTGCGTGTCGTCCAGAATGCCTCCGACCTTTCGCGTTTCGGAATCACCGAAACCGGTGCCATGGAATCGGAAGGCGTAAAAGCGTGGAACGGAAATCTTTATCTCGGATTCAACTCCTGGGGATACAAGGGCTCCAATGCCGTGCGAGGAAATGTTTTCAAATACGATTTGCCTGAATGAACATGAAAAAGACGCTTTTGATACTTTGTGCATTCCTGGCCCTGACGGCCTCGAGTTGCGATAAACGGAACACGGCATCGCAGGAGCAGGAGGCCGCCAGGGGTGAATATGTGCTTTCGTTCACATCCGACACCCTCCGCTACCTCGGTGTAGGGGAGAGCCTGAGTTTCGAGGTGAAGGTGGCCGCCGCTCCTTCCGAAGACAAGACCATAGGGCTGTATGTCCCTGCCAACACCAGTGAATACTGCCGGGCCTACAACTATAAATATGCCGCTGTAGCCCAGCCTCTGGCCAAATCGATGTACACTCTCGGAACGGCCGAGTTGAAGGCCGGGCAGACCGAGGCAGTGCTGAAACTTGATATCGACCAGTCCGCCGTGCACGCCGCAGTGAGCGAGAAGCCTTTCCTGATTCCGCTCTCCGTGCAGAGTACGGACGGTACGATGAAGAGCCACGACACGCGTTATGTGCTGGTCCCTTCCTACTCCGTTTCGGAAGAAGGAAAGACCAGGGTGCACACTGCCGGAGCCAGCTCTTTCCTGGAGATTTCCTATCCTTATTCCGGGAATACCAAGGCGCTGATTTTCTGCCCCGGCGGCGGTTACAGCTCGCTTGGAACAAAGGATGTCGAAACCTGGGAAGGACAGGGCATCACCATGGCCCTGCTCAACTACACTCTCCCGATAAACGAACTCATAGGACGGCATGACCTTGTCATCCAGGATGCGGGCGATGCAGTGGATATAATGCGCGCGAACGCTTCCCGCTGGGGAGGTTACTCGCAGGTGGGCACGGTCGGCCGTTCTGCCGGAGGACATCTTGCAGGACTCACGGCGAATCTCTTCAAGGACAAGGTGGACTACCAGATCCTGCTTTATCCCGTAATCAGCATGGATATAGCCCGTTCCCACGAGGGTTCAGTGCTTCATTTTCTCGGTTACAACCGCTCCCAGGCCGACGTGGATGCCTATTCCCTCGAAAAGATCGTGACGGCTGACACACCGCGCGCCTTCGTGGCCTACTCCTACGATGATGCCGTGGTCCCTCAGAAATACAACGGTCCCGTGTATGTGAAGGCCCTCCAGGATGCCGGAGTCGAAGTCCATGACGATCCTCACGACACCGGCGGACATACTACCGTCAACTGGTCGAATTTCCCTTCCGATATGCATGCATGGCTTAAAACGTTCTGAGTATGAAAAAGATTCTGACATATACATTCGCCGTCCTGCTTGCGATTGCGTGCGGCGGCCCCAAAGAGGTGCAGCCCGACGTTACTGAAGGCGAGATCGTGCCTCCTGCATACCTGCGTTACGATGCATCGGCATCTTCCGCGGAAGCGCTGGCGGTCATCTGGAACAGCGAAGACGCATATCGCAACGGCGCGGCCTCCTATACCGTCCAGCTGGTGAAAAACCAGGACGAAGAGATCGCCGACGGCGAGATCTCCAAGACGGTAATGTCCTATGCTCCCCGCCGGAATGACGCCTGCGTTTTCTTCGATCTCGCGCAGTTCGAGAGATACTATGTACGTATCCGTGCCGATTTCAGCAAGGGATCTTCCGACTGGGTATATATAGTGGATGACTCCGGGCTCCCCACGGTGGTCGAAGTCGGGCGCGGCCCCGTTGAGGGCGGCATCGCTCCCACTGTCGAACCTGAAATCCGCCTTCTTAGAGCTTCTGCCGGAACGATCACCGTCGAGTGGTCCGTGACCGGATTCGAGGAACTCGCACAGGATGTCAGGCGCGGTTATCACATCGCGCTCTATAAGGATGAAGCCGGCACCGACCTGGATGTGGCGTGGGGCCTTGACAGGTCTTTCTTCGAAGGGAACTACCTCGCCGGCTCCGCCGACATTTCCTTCCCGGCCTTCGTCTTTACGGGATTGGAAAGCGGAAAGGACTATTGGGTCGAGGTGAAGGATTCTGTCTCCACCCTCAAGAGCCCGCTGTTCAAGGCAAGCACCGCACAGTCGCAGGTGGTTCAGGTCGGCACGGCTCCCGCCAAGGCGGGCGACGTCCTTCTCTATGAGGACTTCGACGAACTGCTCTGGGGCGGCCAGGCGTGGCCTGTTGCAAACGGCTACAATACAATGCAGCGCATCAATGTCTCCTCCTTCGCCGAGGCCAGGGCTTCCGGGGAAGTGGAGATAGACGCCGAGAACGGTTTCTATCCCGTCACGTCAGGCAATTCCATGGTGCTGTTCTCCACCATCCAGAAACTGGTCCCTTCCACCAGGCTTGCGGACTGGGGACAGGTCTGCGAAAACGGCAACAAACTCCAGATAGGCGCCAAGGCTGGACAGATACTGCTCGGATCCAACAATCTTGTCGGGGAAATCGTGACGCCTCCCATCACCAACATGTCGGAGGTCGGTACGGTCGAACTCAGTTTCGACGCAATGCCGTCCTACATACGCGACAGGCAGGATTTCAAGATTGAAGTCATTTCCAACTCCACGTTCAGCACCGCCAACAACGTGGTGACGGTTGCCGACGGAGGCTCATACATTACATCTGCATTCGATATCGAACCCGGATATGAATACAAGCGCTATACGGTTGAGATAGAGAACTTCCCTGCAGGTGCGAGGATAGGCCTCGGCGGAAACCGTCCGGCCGGATACAGCGGTCAGATGCGTTTCATCCTGGACAATATCTGCGTGAAACTTCTGAAATACGGCGAAACCGAGGTGGTCCTCGCAAAGCCTGTCATCACTTCGGCCATGCCTGCCGTGGGCGGCGCCCTTGTTTCCTGGAACGCCGTTCCCAAGGCAGCCACCTACGCCATCCAGTTCCGCAAGACAGGAGCCGCCGACTGGACCGACTTCCCTCATCTCATCGCAGATACCAAGGCGACCGTTACTCCTTTCGAAAAGGATGTCGAATACGAGGTGCGCATCCAGGCGCAGGTGGGCAAATCCAAATCGGAGTGGTCCGAAAGCGTGAAGGTAAAGTCCGCACCCTTTCTCCAGCGTCTCGTTTTCATCAACGACACGCAGGTGGGATTGACCTGGAGCGTATCCGAATACAAGGACCTGACCGCCGATCTGGCTGAGGCCTACACCTTCGGCATTTACAGGGACGAGTCCTGTTTGCAGAAGATGTGGGAATGGACTACTGCTGCCAATGCCGCGACCTTCGGAGGCAGCAATCCCGGACACGTGTTCTCCGGACTCACGCCCTCTACCGACTACTGGATAAAGGTTTCCATCAGTTCCGGCGCCGAGTCCGTATATAAATACACCACTCTGCCCGCCGAGCCCAATTTCGTGATGAGTACGGCTGCGAAAGCGGGAGACGTGGTGCTCAGCCAGAACTTCAACGAACTGATGTGGGGAGGAGGAGATCCGCTCCGCAAGCTTTCCGGTGTGACTTTGGCGAATTATTCCGCAGCTTTCGGCACTCCCGACAAGTCTTCCAACAACAAGATGACGACGGCGGTGACGAACGACCTTAATATGTTCCTGCATTCCCACAGTGGCTTGCAGGCCGGAGCAAGCGCTTACTATGCAACGACTTCTCTCGTAGGCTGGCTTGGATATATGAGCAAACTGAGCAATCCTACCACATTGTGCGGCATTGTCCGTTTCGGCGGAAGCAGCACTTCGGGATTCCTCGTAACTCCTTCGATCGAGGGAATAAAAGGAACTTCCAACAAGGTGAAGGTCAGCTTCACCGCGGCGACCGCTACGGCGAATCACAAGATTTATGTGGCCGCCTTCCCGGCATCCGTCACGGTGGAAAGCAATCCCTTCTATATCAAGACTTCGGAAGTCGAGCCTGTTTCGGTTTCGGAAGGCATCACGCTGAGCAATACGGAGTGGAAGGAGTACAGTGTCGAGATCGCGCTTCCCACCGGCGGACGCATAGGAATAGGTACTCCTGTGGGGACCTTCCAGCAGGCCTGGCTGAACGATATGAAGGTGGAACTGGTCGAGACCGATTATGTCGCACCCGATCCGGATCCCGTGGTACAGCAGAAAGTATATGTGAATGACAGCCAGATCGCACTCCGCTGGAGCATAAGCGACTTCGAGGATCTCACAGCCGATCTGGCCGAAGGCTACACCTTCGGCATCTATAAGGACGAGTCCTGCTCGCAGAAGATGTGGGAATGGACGACAGCTGCGAAGGCTGCCAATTTTGGCGGAAAGCAGCCCGGTCATGTGTTCTCCGGCCTTCAGCCCTCTACCGACTATTGGGTGAAGGTGACCCGGGCATCCGACGGCAAGGGCACGGCGGTCAAATATACCACCGCAGCCTCCGATCCGGACTTCCTGAAGGCTGGAAAGGCCTCTGTGGGAGACGTGATCCTGCATGAGGATTTCAACGACCTGCTCTGGGGCGCCGGCGATCCGGTGATGTACCTTACCGGCGTGGATATCAACAACTGGAACGATGCATTCGGCACTCCGGATGCGTCCGGCAACAACAAACTTGCTGCGAACCTTACCCAGGACCGCGGAATCCTGACCAATGCACACCAGGGCGCAACCACCACCGGCTATGCCTGGCTGCACGAAAAGCCGCTGTTCGGCTGGGCGTCTTACTACTGGAAGAGTGCCGCGCGCTCGAATAGCTTCTTCACGACGGTGGGCGGTGCCGTCCGCTTCGGCGGAAGCAGTTCCACGGGATATATGGTAACTCCGGCCCTGACTTGTCTGGAAGATAATGCAAAACTGAAGGTGAAGGTGCTCGCAGGAGCCAAGAAAGATGCCGCCCAGGAATGCTGGATTGCGGTATTCCCTGCGGATGCCGCCCTCGCCGGAGACGGTGCGTACGTCACCTCGGCCCCTTCTTCCGAAATCAAGGCCCAGACCCTGCCCAAGGATGAATGGAAGTCTTTCGAGGCGGAAGTGGACGTTCCCGCGGGAGGCCGTATCGGAATCGGTACGAAAGTGAACGGAACTGCATTCGAGATTTACCTCAGCGACGTGAAGATAGAAGTGGTGTCCTTCGGAGGCAGCACTCCTCCGGAGCCAGAGGTAAAGATCAAGCAGAAAGCGGAATTTATCCACAATACGCAAATTGCCGTACGCTGGAGTTCTACTGATTTTGCAACGCCGGCGACCGACATCGCCTCTGCCTGGACTTTCGGCATTTACAAGGATGCCGCATGCGAAACCCCTGTCTACGATGCCATCAGCGTGGGCGCTGGCAGCGGAAAGTTCCCTTCAGGATACTGCCCCGGCTATGTGTTCTCGGCTCTGACTCCGGGTACGGATTATTGGGTGAAGATATCCAGCGGGGATGATTCTTCGGTTGAAAAATACACTACTGCCAACAAGGACCTCAATGGTGTGATGACTGTGCAGGCTGCTGCAGGAGACTTGATTCTCGCCCAGGATTTCGACGAAATGCTCTGGGGCTGCGGAGACTTCCCGCGCAAACTTGTAGGATTCAACCATCTCGCAAGTTATACCGGAGGTCCCTTTACTGTGCAGACAGCGACATCCGGCCTGACGAGTTCAGGTGTACTCAATCTGCTCAACGGAGTATGGAGCGCGGCAGAAGGTACAAACGGGGCAAAATGGCTGGCATCCTCAAGCCTCGCTTCCTGGCGTGGCCAGGGCAGTGCCCAGCCGAGCGGTTGCGGTTACATCCGTGTACAGAACAACGGATATATCGTCTCTCCTGAATTGAATTGTCTCAAGCAGAAGGCACGGGTGCGTGTTACATACGAAGCGGCCGGCAACTATAATGGCAATGCTACGGTGACCCTGGGCGTCTTTGCAAAGGATGCCGCGACTGTCGATGGAAAACCTTACTTCCTCGCTGACGGCCCTGTCTCGACCGTCTCCACCGGAGAAATCAAATTGAATGTCTGGGGCAGCTTTACGGAGGAAATTGTCGTCGAACCCGGCCAGAGAATAGGATTCGGCCGTTCAAAGGCTTCGGATGCATATTATCTTAGTTCTATCAAGGTCGAACTTGTAGCCTATGAATAGATTGACATCCTTTCTGCTAATGGCATTGCTCCTTTTTGGAATGTCCTGCAATCCTGCGGGACATTCCGGAAAGGAGTATTCTGCCATGAAATGCGATGTCAGCGCATTGCCGGATGCACAGGAATTCATTGCAGATATTGTCATTTCACGAATAGAAGAGCGAATTCCGCCTTCCGGCGGTGCAGCGACTTTTAAAGTCAAGTTCCTCATCGACCCTTCTCTGGACGGGGAACGTGCTGAAATAAATGTGCGCCGCGGTAAGGCTGAAATACGCGGAGCCCGTTTCCGCTCATTGGTTGCAGGTGCGGGGGAAATGCTAAGGGCCATATCTTATGGAGAACAGACGTTCCGCCTGTCGGATACCGTTTTGACCTTTGCTCCTGCCAAACCATTCCGCGAGGTATATTTCGGGCGCCATTTCGATAACTGGTATCACCGTGCCCCGGCAGAAAGAATGCTCCGCTATATCGATGATATGGCATTGTGGGGGATGAATGCAGTACATACCATACTCAATTACCCTGCGGTGGATGCGGCACACGCGACAGATGCCGACAAGGCCGCCTTTGCCGCGGTTTCCAAAGCCATGGCATCCAGGGTAAGGGATTTGGATATGGACCTTACTGTGTCCGGAGGGGGAAATGTGGCACCTGCCGATATGCCGGCGAAGTTCAGGGCCACGCTCAATACCGACTGGAGGCGTGGCGGCAACGAGTGGTGTGTCTGCCCGGAGATACCGGGAGCAATGGATTACCTGCTAAACGTTAAAAAGGATCATATAAGCCAGTTGACCGGCCATCCCATATCCGGAATCGAATTCTGGCCCTACGATGAAGGGGGTTGCGGCTGCCCTTTGTGCAGCCCATGGGGAGGTAAGGGATATGTCAAACTCATAGAATGCTACCGCCATCTTTTTGACGAGGCGTTCCCAGGATGCCTGAAACTTGTATCCACCTGGTGTTTCGACGATGCCGACTGGGAACTCTTCTATGAATTCCTGAGAAACCAAGACTGGGTAGATTATATCGTCGTAGATTCCCATGGCGATTTCCCCAAGTATCCCTTGGACCATCCTCTTCCGGAAGGAGTCAGAGTCATTACTTTTCCGGAGATCAGCATGTGGGGCCGTTATCCCTGGGGGAGTTTTGGCGCAATTGCCACTCCCGCCCGTTTCGAAAGGCTGTTCCGTCAGTCGGAGGCGGTTTCCAGCGGATGCCAGCTTTATTCCGAGGGATTGTTCGAGGACCTGAACAAATTCGTTGTGAACGGGCTTTACAAAAACCCTTTGCTGCACGCGGATGACCTTTTGCGTGAATATGCCCGTTATGAGTTTCCGGGATGCAATGAAGAAGACTTTGTGGCATTCATCCATACATTGGAAGACACCCACGAAACCTATGTGGAAGGAAGCGAAAACGATTATTTCGTAAAGAGTTATATTGTTAACGGACCTGCCGGGGAACTGGCGCGCCGTGGGAAGATATGTGCCGATAATCTTGCTCTGGCCAAGAAAATCGAGGCTGATATGATACCCTCTATGCGGGACAGTTGGCGTTGGCGTGTGCTGAAATTGCGTGCAGTCATAGACGACCAACTCTATTCCACCAGGCAGTTGCATAATGCTATTCTTGATGACGCTTACCGTGAACTGGTCGGCATTTACTGCGCAGAGGAGCAGATGAAGGGCGTTGCCAGAGGCTATGGCGGTCACACCTGCCCTCCTATACTTGATGAATACCGTAATGAAGAGAACAATTAGATATTGCATTGCCGCCCTGCTGCTTCTGGGAGCTGTCTGCTGCTCCCGGAGGCCGCTTGGGCAATTCCATGAAGGTATTTCGGAAAGGAACATCTTCGATCTCACCCATATCACCCACGATACTCTCGGAGGCACGCAGCAATTCGACATCGACAAGGACGGGAATCTGTATTATGCCGCCATCATGCTTCCCTCCATGTCTTATGTCACCATCACCAAACTGCCTCCGCGTCCGGAGGGTTTCTCTACGGAGACCTATGGTTCGATGGACCTGTACTACTGCGGCCATCCGACCGGAATGAGCGTCGAGGATGCCGGCGACGGTACATATGTCTGGATAGGGGATTATGCCGAAAAACGGGCTCCCCGTTCATATTGGGGTGCACAGGCGATTGCACGTGTGAAATTCGAGAACGGCAAGGCCCTGTATCCGGAAGATCCCTCGATAGAATGGTTCTTCGCGGACCACATAGGCGATGTGAATGTGTCGTTGGACAAGGAGCATGATCTGCTCGGTGTCAGCGCCCATCTTCCGGGCAGGGGAGACCACAGCCGCTCGATAAGAGTTTACCGGCTCAGCGAGGCCCTGGCCCTGCCTCTGGACACTATTGTCTTGAATACTCACAGGCGTGGGGGTGACGGGGCTCCGGAAGCGGAAGAATATGAACTGACGCCTTCGATCCTGGCGCATGACCTTCGCAAACTCACTCCGCTGGCTGATTTCGGAACCACCAACAAAGGGAAAACCTGGCAGGATGTGTGCTACTATGCCTGGCAGGGTTTTGAAGTCTATGGCGACCATGTGCTCTTTATTGAGGGCACGGGAGGCCGGGACCCTTATGGCGGCAAGGCGGCACTCACCGTTTATGATTATGAAGGGAATGTGCTCAGCCGGCGTTTCGTAAAGCTGCCCGAAGATCGTGATGCCTTGGACAGATTCGAAATAGCCCGCGACGGACATGCCGAGATCGAGAGCGTGAAAGTCCGCAACGGTCGCTTGTATCTGGAATTCCATTCCGGCAATGCCCGGAAGGAAAAAGGAGTGGTGACATCCGTTTTCCAGTTTGATCTTCCGCAGGAATGCCGGTAAAAGATATTTGCAAAACTGACATTAAAATGTTACTTTTGCAAATATGGAACTGTATCATGGCTCTGACAGAATAATAAGTAAACCTTTATATGGAGGGGGAAGGCCCTACAATGACTATGGCCCCGGATTCTATTGCACAAAAAATCTGGAGTTGGCCTACGAATGGGCGTGTACCGACCATTACACAGGGTTTGCCAATAAATATGTACTTGATGATACAGGCCTTGTAACAATCAATCTTAACAGCCGGAAGTATCATATCTTGAACTGGTTGGCAGTCCTTCTCGATAACCGTATTTTCGATATCGCAGCGCCGCTTCCCCGGCAAGCGAAAAAATATATTCTGGACAACTTTCTGCCGGACTATAAGAGCAGTGATATTCTGGTAGGCTACCGTGCCGATGACTCTTATTTTTCCTTTGCCCGGGCCTTCTTGAACAATACCATTACGCTTGAGCAATTGGGGCGTGCAATGCATCTCGGAAAGCTGGGGGAACAGGTGGTAATCCGCAGTGTGAGGGCGTATGAGGCACTTATGTATCTTGGCGCTGCACCGGCAATCCGCGGTGTCTGGTATGCCAGGCGAATGGCCAGAGATAAAGCGGCAAGGGATGAATTTCGCACTGTACAGAAGGAGACCCCGCTTCTTGATGCAGTGTACATAGTAGATATTATCAGAGAAAAATGGCAGAATGATGACCCGCGCATACAATAACTGTTACCTCGAAGATGTAATGTCCGGAATCGGAGCTATGCTGGATTATGCCGTCAGAATCTGCGGTCAGGAGCTGGAATTGTTCTGGTCGCGTTTCCTGGCGAGCCCTGTCTCTGCCCAGATAGAAAGAAGGAATCCCAGATATCTGTGCGGCTTGTCCGGGATCGAGCTGGCCCTCAAGGTGGCTTCTGATACCGGCGACAGCCTTCCCGTCGAAGACACGGAAATATACATGGGCAGTCCTGAGTACTGGACCGGCTGGACTCTCGCATATCTGCAATGGCATTTGAACAAGAGTTTCTCCGAACTGGAAGAGGATGGAATCGGTGTTTCGGAACTGTTTTCCGTATATTCCACATTGCATGAAGCCGATTTGTCCCGGTCTGTGCTTTATGCAGAAAAACGCCTTGCAGAATATAACAAAGGCCTGTATTTGAAAAAGGCCCGCAAGGATGCAGGCCTGAGTCAAAGGGAATTGTCTGAACAGAGCGGAATCTCTCTGCGGGCAATCCGGGGGTATGAGCAAGGAAGTCTGGACATTGCAAAAGCCGGCGCCGAGAATGTCCGGAACCTGCGATCAGTCCTGGGACTGCCGCATTAATCTAAATACGTTTTTAGTCCCTATTTCAGATTCACGAAGGGAGTGGTGTTCCCGCCGTTGTAGGTAGGGAGTTTGCCGTCCCACTTCTCGATGGCGTACTGCTGCACAAGGAGGCTGTTGAGGGAAGCGGCCACCACCCGGTTGTAATAGGCCTCGCCGTCACCCTGGATCTTCATAGCTTCGGCTTCACCCTTTGCCTTGGCGATGGCAATCTTGGCTTCAGCCTCGGCTTCCTTTACCTTGTTTTCTGCCTTGAGAGCATTCTGCACGGCCTCGTTCTTGGCGTTGATGGCTTCGGTGAGCGATGCCGGGGGATCGATCTTGGTGGTGAACTCCCGCACGATGAATCCTTCCTGGTTCATGCTCTCGTCGAGGCGGGCGCGGACTTCCGTCTCGAATTTGGCGCGGTTAGCCATAAGTTCGTCGGAGGTGTAGTTGTTCGCGCAGGTGCGGTAAGCCTCGAAAATACAGGTGTTTATATATCCCATCTCCAGTTCCTTGACAGGCTTGCGGTATTTGACGAAGATATCCACGGCCTTGGCTTCGTCTATCTGATAGGCGAGGGTAGGGGTCATGCTGAAAATGGCGGCATCCTTGGGGTTCACCGTGAAAGGCTCGTAAGTGACGCGCTGGATGAAGGTAGGATACTCGAAGATGCTCTCAGTGATAGGATTGAACCATACCCAGCCGTGGCAGGTGCCTTCCACGCCGCCGCGGAGTGCGGAGTTGGAGGACCACTTCTTGAAACGGATGCCTACCGAAGCGGAATCGATGGTGGTGCAGCAGGCGGCCATGATTGCCAGTACGACAACGGTGACGCTGATTGAGATGATGGATGCTTTTTTCATAATGTCAAATGTTTCGAACTCGCTAAAGTACAAATTTTCTTGTAAAAAATCGTATCTTGCAGAAAATACCGTAACCATGAAGAAAACGGTCCTGATAATCTGTCTTTTAATCTCGGTTATTCCTGATATGTATGCGGGCCGTATGCGTGTGCGCAGCGTCCGCGGCCTGCACCGGGCCATCGAAAAGGCTGCCTCCGGCGATACGATTGTCCTTAAGAAGGGCACCTACCGACTGAAGGAAACCATCCGTCTGGAAGGAAAGAAAGATATTGCAATCGTGGGCGAAGGCGCTTGCATCAGCGGGGGAGTGCGCATCCCGAAGTGGCGCCTGCGCAGGGCCAGGGGACTTGCAGACGGGGTAAAGATGCTTGATACCAAGCGCATGAATGTGGCCGGAGTCTGCCAGAAGGGAGATCCTCACCTTACCGGCCCGTCCTGGTCGGAGTTGTTTGCGGACGGCCGCCCCATGAATCTCAGCGAGTGGCCGGACGGGAATCCTCTGCATCTGGATTCGGTCGTGACCACCGGGAAAGGCTATATCCGCAATCAGCCAGGGGAAGGTTTCGGCGTCATCGCTTTCAAGGAAGACCGGCCCCTGGAATGGAAGGATCCCACGAAAGCTTGGCTCTATGGCTGCTTCCGTTTCGGATGGACGTGCGAACTTGTGCCCATAAAGCAGCTCGGCCCCGGGAAAACCATCGAGGCGGGAGCCCTCACCAACTACGGCTTCGGTTTCAAGGAGGGCGAGAACTTCCAGCGCTGGAAGGTGCTGAATGTCCCGGAAGAAGTGACGGTCGGCGGCGAGTATTCCATTGATACAGAAAACAATACGGTAGTGATGATGCTTCTGGAAGGAACGCGCACCCTGGAGATGAGCGTGATGTCGGAGCCTTTGATGATCCTGTCAGGATGCTCGAATGTCAGAGTGATGGGGGTCGAATTCACATGCTCACGCGGAGATGCGGTCAAAATAATCGGCTGCGAAGATGTGCGCGTGGAAAACTGCTCCCTGCACGGCCTTGGACACGTGGCTGCCACGATCGATGTAGGCAGCACCCGCTGCGGCCTGTCCTCCTGCCATCTTTACGACCTGGGCTCCGGAGCCGTGGAACTTGCCGGAGGCAGCAGGCGTGATATAGTCCGCGGCGAGAATTACGTCGAAAAGTGCCGCATCCACAATTACAACAGAATCGAGAGCCAGTACCGGGTGGGAGTCGTGATGAGCGGCCTCGGAAACCGCATCACCGCCTGCGAATTCTATGATTCGCCGTCGATGGCCATCCTTATGCTGGGCAACGACCAGACGGTGGAATACTGCAACATCCACCACGTATGCCAGGATATAGAGGATAACGGAGCGCTTTATCACGGGCGCAGTTTCGCACAGAGGGGAGGAGTGATACGGTACAACTACTTCCACGACATCGTGGTCCCCTTCAACGTGAGAGCCGTCTATCATGACGACGGTTCCGGAGCGACGGAGGTTTACGGGAACGTTTTTCAGCGGATAGGAACGCCTCCGGTGCAGATAGGAGGAGGCAGTTTCATCCGCTATCACGACAATATATTCGCGGACATTCCCTGCGCCGCCATAAAGATAGACGGACGTCTGAAGACCTGGGGCGCGGACAGACTGCCGCTGATGCTGGATTCGCTGCGGCACGCCGACAGTCCGGCCTTCCGTGCGCACTATCCCGAACTGCAGGCCTATCTCGAAGGCGATCCAGCGGAGCCTCAGCACAATACGCTGCTGGACAACGTGTTCTGCAATACCCGCTGGGCGATAGAAAAAGTTGTTTGGAGCGACCACGACTATAACAACGTGATCGAAGGACGCGCCAATTTCTTTGACGAAATGCGCGGGAACAGAATCGTAGGTTCCGGCTTCGAACCAGTCATTCCCGATGGCGTCCCTCCTACCAGCAAGCCGGAAGCGGTCTTCCGTCACGAGGGCTTCTCCGGTATCAACCGGGGAGTCATGGACGAACTGCACACTACTTTTCAGGGAACATCGACACCCTGAACTTGGTGCAGTTGTAAGGCACGAGAGTCACAGTCGTATCGCGGCCGTCCAGGACTGCGGGCGCCTTGAGGACCGTAGGAGCATCTTCGATGCGCCAGCCCCAGCGTGAGGGCATCTCCTTTGCGGGGACGACCTCTATCTGCGAAGCATCTTCCAGAGCCAGTGAGCAGTCGGATTTCTGCCCGGGAACCACGGTGTTTTCGTCGATGTCGTACAGCGGAAGCGCGTACAGCAGCGGTCCGTAATCCACGCAGGTATATTTCCGGCCGGCGGTCGTGTCGAACACTGCCATGTTGATGCGTCCCCAGTGGGGCTCGGTGAAGTACGGATCCTGCGGGTAGCAGTTGTCTTCTACGGTGTAGACACTGGTCTGCATCGGGAGATGGATGCTGATGACATCCCCGTCCTCCCATTTGCGGTTTATGCGGAGGAATCCGTCGTAATAATCTCCCTCGACGGCTTTTCCGTCAATGCAGACGCTCATCCCCTTGCACCAGCCGGGAATCCGGAAATAGATGGGCATGCGGACGGCCTTCCCGGCCCTGACTCTTACGGTCTGGGTGTCTGTGAAGGGAAAACCGGTATCGCATAGCAGTTCCAACCCGTCCGCATTCACGCTGCAGGGCCCGTAGAGAACGCAGGCAAGACCTCCGCCGGCAGCCCGCATCCACATGTTCTGCACATAATTGGGAATGATCCAGTTGCTGCTGCCCACGCAGCAGAGTGTCTTGTTTCCGGTGGGGGTGTAGATTATCTGCCTGCCCGGCCCGGGGATAGGCGGGCCCTGGGGAGTGTTTTCGTCGATGCGGTTGGGGCTCTGGTAGTAGCTCATGGTCTTGAAGTCCCTGCTCACAGGAACCGGCCCGGCGTTGAGGAAGGCCCTCTCCACGTCATCCGCCCAACGGGACTGCCCAGTGATGCGCAGCATCCAGGTCCTGGTCCACATAGCCGCAGGGATGTCGCAGGTCTCCGTGAATCTGTAAGGGCCTATGCCGCTCATCCATTCCTCTGCGGAATTGAGTCCGAAGGGGAGTTCGTTGAACCTGTCGACCCATTCCAGCAGGTGGGCGCTGGCTTCAAGCTGGGCCCTGTCTGCGGTAGTGAGCGACATGATTGCCGGCACGCGGGCCACTTCATTGAGAGTTACTCCGTGGATGGTGGCGTCGCCCCAGTTGTTGTCGCAGCGCAGATTCTTGCTGCGGAGGCGCTGCTCCTCATATTTCTGCCCGGGATCGGATGCGTAGTCCAGTATCGCTTTGCGTATTGCCTCGTTGCCGGTGAGCAGGAGAGTCTCCGTCATGGCGTCGATATTCACGGCGCCGCGCACCATTCCCTGAGTGAGGCCGGCTGTGGGGGAGTAGATGTCTTCCTGGGGAGGCTTGAGATAGAAGCCGGAAGAATAAACCTTCTCCAGGGCCTTCAGTATGCGTTCGTCGTGTGTGGCCTGCCAGTACGAAACCAGGCAGCGCCCCATCAGGCCGTGGGCCCAGTTGTTGAATGACCCCTTGCCGATGTCGCCGTTCTCGGCTACTACGATGGAGTCCGGTTTCCACCAGATGAAAGTATTGTTCTCGCTGGCAAGAACTCCGTCCACGACACCGTCCAGTCTGCCTGCAGTCTTGTGAATCAGGCTGCTGTCATTCAGCATGTAGCCGAGCTTGAGGGCTCCGTCGATCCAGTACGCGCTCTGCTCAAGCAGCCAGCCCGTGCTGCTGATAACCCCGTCGCCGTCGCTCTGGCGGGCACTTATGTCGCGCCCCAGCCATCCGTATTCGAACACCTTTTCGTACTCGTCGAGGTGTCCGGTAATGCCGTTCGCGGCGTCCTGTGCCCAGTCTTTCAGCCATCCTTCGGGCTTTACCTGTCCTAAATCCAGCGGGATGAAACGCTGCCCGGCCTTCGGCTGGCTGCACGCGACGCAGACCAAGCATAGCAGCGTGATTTGTAACTTTCTGATTATCATTTCTTTAGTTAAAGTGCTCTATGCGATTTTGCAGGGGGCGTTTTGGATAAGTTATTGATGGTCATCTGCTTGTGTGGCACGCTGTTTGGCGGCGTCGACAGTCATCAGGGTAAGGGCGGGACTGCCGAGGCGGACGCGCAGCCAGTTCTCGAGGCGGGCGCGGTCCGAAACGGGGAGGGAGGAAGAGCAGTAGGCGATGGCGAGCACACCGTCGGTACGGGTGCTGTCGGCCGCAACTGTGGCGCCGCGTGAAAGGTGCAGGCCGGTAACGGCAGGATACTGCGCTATGGTTTCGGCCGTAATCTGCTCGTAAGGGATACGATGTCCGTTGAGGGAGTCGAGCGTTGCCTGCAGTGCGAGAATTTCATCCTCTTTGCTCTGCAGCTGCCGGTCGAAACGTTCGTAGATGCCTTCGACGAGTTTCTTGGATTCGCTGTCCTCGGAAGCAAGGGCATTATCCTTGATTCTCAATTCGTTGCCCTTGATGCCATAGCTCCCGGCAAGCTCTACCAGATGCAGTTTTTCCTCTTCGCTCAGGGCCTCTCCGGAGAGATACAGGGTTATGTTGCGCTTGCGGCCGTTCTCTATCTTGTAGTCGTAGATATAGCTGCGGGCATACATCCTGTTCTCGCTGACGAAGTTCTGTGCGTTGGTGGAGAAGTTGTTGTTGCGTATCATTATGAAAGCCGACCAGATGCTGGGCACGGTGACCAGCACCACCACGAACGTGATCAGGCTGCGGGTGCGGCGGGCGGTCTGCTCGTCGGTGAAGCTCTTCTGGTGGAAGTGCAGATACTTGCAGGCCAGATAGGTGGCGAACATTATGAAGATGGCATTGATGGTGAAGAGGTACATGGCCCCGCCGAAGAAGTGCCAGTTGCCTTTGGCGATGCCGAATCCTGCTGTGCACAGCGGAGGCATGAGGGCGGTGGCGATCGCTACTCCGGAAAGCACAGTTCCCTTTTCCTTGCGTGCCTGTTCGAGGATGCCTGCAAATCCGCCGAAGAGCGCTATCAGCACGTCGTATATGGTAGGGGAAGTGCGCGCCTCAAGCTCGGTGGGGTTTGCAAGATTCAACGGCGACAGAAGGAAGAAGAGCGAAGATGCTATCAGGCTTATGACCACCATGATGAGCAGGTTGCGCAGTCCGTCGCCAAGCAGTTTGGTATCGTTCACTCCAAGCCCGAGACCCATGCCTATGATAGGGCCCATGACCGGGGAGATCAGCATGGCGCCGATTATCACCGCGGTGGAGTTGACGTTCAAGCCGACCGAAGCGATGACGATGGAAAATGCGAGGATCCATACGTTTGGGCCCCGGAAATATATATTGCTGCGTATGTTGGCCGCAGCGGCATCGACATCCACCTGCTCCGTTATGTTGGCGGTGTCGCGCCAATATGAGATGAACCAGTCTTTGAATTTCATAATTCCAGCGTTTTAATAATGTTCCCTTCCACCACGTTGTTGCCGTTTTCACGGAAGAACAGTCTGCCGCAGTCGCTAATGGTGTTGTGGAGTATGTAATTGCGGTTTATACCTTCGTTTATGTCTTTTTGCAGGGCGGGGTAGCGCTCGAGGTAGAGAGGATCTCCCGTCTTCACGGAGTCCGCCGTGCTTACCCAGTGCTTGCCGTCAGCAGTGCGCTCTATCCACTTTTCCTCGTCCCAGGGAGAGAAACTTACGGCCGTGGCGCAGTTCTCGAAGATGTTTTCTTCCACGAGATTGTCTTTGCCGCCGTGGATCTGCACAGCCCCGAACTTTCCTCCTCCGCAGTTGCGGAAGCGGTTCCCGCGTATCTCCATGCCCGAAATCATGTCGTCGAGCCGTATTGCCGCAGCGCCGTAGACGGCTCCTTTTTCTCCGGTGATGTTTTCCCAGAGATTGTCGCGCACGACTATGCCTCTGAAGTAGTAGTTGCCGTAAATGTCCAGGGCTCCCTGGTCGTCTCCGTCGCAGGCGAGGTCGTGGAAGTGATTCTTTTCTATCGTGATATCGTTGCCGCCGATACCGATGGCGACCGACGGACAATCGTACAGTTCAATTCCGGCAATCTTCGCGCCGCAGCCCGTGAAACGTATTCCGGAATGATAGGTGTAGCGCAGCTCCGAGAAATGGCGCACCACGTTGCCTTCGAATACGTATCCCGCAGGCTCAAGAGTGTCCCGGTCTCCTCCTTTGGAAAGAATCCCTCCAAGCCCGCAATGCTCTATCAGGCAGCGTTCTACGCGGACGTTCTTGCAGCCGTTTATGACCACAGCATCCGTTCCGAAACCGGATACCCTGCATTTTTCCATGCTGACATTGCCGCTCCCGCTGAAGAGCACCGCACCGTTGCGCGCCCCGCGGAATTCGAGGCCTTCCAGATGGACGTCGTCGCTGCCGCATATCTCCATCAGGTAGGGCCCGTTGAAGATCGGGATGCTGACTTCATCCTGCCCGGGTGCAAAACCGCTGGGGACCATCCATGTCAGATGCCCTGTTTCGGTGTCGATGTGATACTCGCCCGGCCTGTCCATCTCGCAGAGCAGATTGTATGCGTAATAGCGGAAGCCGTTCTTGAAGCCGTACCGGGCATCGGTGCTGTCGACGTGGACGATTCCGTTTCCGGCGGAGAGAATTTTCAGGGGAGAATCGTTCCAGTTGAAGCGGGGGAAGGCGTGGATGGCACCGCAGCGCTCATTTTTCCACTGATCGAGCCTTGGAGCATCACATTCGAATACACCTTCACTGAATACACCGGCCTCGGGGGCGATGATGCCCACGACTTCCGTACGGCCGGTTTTGCCCAACACTTTTCCGGCCCTCGCGTAGTGGTCGTCCGGCCAGCGGGAGGGAATCTGACGGAGGCCGTTGCAATAGAGTTCAAAACGGTTGTATTTGCCGGTGACGCGGCCGAAATCGCTGATTCCGTCAACTGTGAGGTCGGCATGGTAGATTTTCTCGTTGCCTGGGTCCTGATGCAGGGTGGGCGCGATGTCGCCCCGGATTACGGGACGCTCTCCGGGGGCGGCCTTGATGGTCAGCCTGCCTTCCCGGTGACCGTGTACCGCCATGCCTTTGCCGATGCGGTATTCTCCTTCGTGAAGGACGATTTCGACATCATGCGCCGACGCTGCTGCAAGAGATATGGCTTCGCATAAATCATCTGCGGGATACACATGTACCTGCTCCGTGCGCGAGCAGGAGGCAAGCGCGAGTAAGAAGCAGAATACAGAAACTGTAATTCGCATTATCTGAACAGTTTGTCTATGGCTTTGACGCTGTCCGGAAGGGCGAAGACGGCAACCCTGTCTCCGACCTGGATCTGGGTGTCGCCGACCGCAATGAACGCTTCGGCCCCGCGCAGGACTCCGCCGATGATGGCTCCGTTCGGGAATGTAATGTCCTTGATGGCTTTCCTGGTGATGGGGCTGCCTTCTTCCGCGGTATACTCGATGACCTCGGCGTTTGATCCGCGCATGTATTTCACGAACCTCGCCTTGCCGCCGAGAGTGAAGCGGTAGATATTGGCCGCGGTAATCAGTTTCTTGTTGATTACGCAGTCGACGCCCATCTCCTCTGCCAGACGGATATACTCCGTGTTCTCCACCTCCGCCACCGTACGCGGAACGCCCATCTTCTTGGCTACCACGCAGGTAAGGACGTTGGTCTCGTCGCTTCCGGTCAGGGCCACGAAGGCTTCGCATTCGTTAATGCCTTCGTCGCTGAGAAGGTCGGAATTGCGTCCGTCCCCATTCACTACCTCGATATCGTCATCGAGCCTCTCGCTGAGTTTCAGGCAGCGCTCGTGGTCGATTTCAATGAGTTTTACCTCTATTCCGAGCAGATGTAGGTCGGCGGCAAGCATCGCAGCGATCTCGTTCCCTCCCACAATCATTACCTTCTGCACCTGCAATGTGCTCTGTCCGAAGTACTTGACCAGAAGGCTTACGCCATCCTGCCGGGAGAAGGTGAACACCATGTCGTTGTACTGGAAGATGGTGTCGGGCCCCGGAATTATGGTATTGTTGCTTCTGGAGATGGCGATGATGCGGAACTGCTCGCTTTCTTCCTTGCTGAGTTGCTGCATGAATTCGGAGAGCTTCAGATCGAGCAGGGGAGAGTTCTCGTCCAGTTTGAAGAGGGAAATCTGCAGTTGCCCGCGGGCGAATTCCATGGTGTCGGAAGACGTGGTGCGCTTGAGTTGGGACACTATCTCGTCGGCGGCAATACGCTCCGGATAGAACAGCAGTTCGATGCCCAGCTCATTGAACATCAGCTTGTTGTCGGGGGAAAGATATTCTTCGTCGTTGACTCTGGCAAGCACTTTGGCTGCTCCGAGTCGCTTCGCAAGAAGAGCGCCTACGATATTGGTCTCCTGCTGAGTGGAAGGGTAGACGGCGATGAAAAGGTCGCATTTGTCGACACCGGCTTTTTTGAGTATCAGGGTCGATGAAGGGTTGCCCTGGACAGCCCTTGCGTCTATGGACGAAGTGAGTTTCGAAAGACGGGCGTCATCGTCGTCGATGATCGTTATGTCGTTGCCTTCCGCCCTGAGCATCTTTGCCAGGTGCGAGCCGACGGCTCCTGCTCCTTGAATAACTATTCTCATGGCCGTGTCATAATATAATCAATTTCCTGGTGAGGCCTGCGACTCTGGCTCCTTCCGCCGGCGTCGGCTTGGGACAGCTCAGCCTGCGCAGTTCCTTCCACTCTCTGTGGGCGTCCCGCACCGCCTTTGCGAGTTCGGGCTTGCCTGTGCAAAAATAAGCAATTCTTGCACAATTATCCAAAAATACGCGCATGCGCAGGAAGCGTGCGGCCTTTCGTGCGGCTTTTTCCGGGCTGCAGCCCTGTGTAATGTACGTTCCGGGAAGATTCTTCTCCAGCGTGAGGAGGTTGTTCCGGAAATTCAGTTTTAGTTTGAACGGAGATGTCGGGGGCAGTGTCCCGCCGCCCAGATGCCAAACCGTCGACTGCGGCACCACGTTCACCTTCCATCCTGCCAGCTGTGCCCTCCAGCAGAGGTCGATCTCTTCCATGTGGGCGAAGAAACGGTCGTCCAGCCCTCCCAGCTGCTTCCATAAGCTGGAGCGGATGAGTAGACAGGCCCCGGTGACCCACAGGACGTCCGGATGGGCGTCGTCGTACTGCCCGCGGTCTTCCTCCACTTTGTGATGCACTCGGCCGCGGCAGTAGGGGAACCCGAAAGCGTCCAGAAGGCCTCCGGCTGCCCCGGCATATTCAAAGCGGGAGCTGCGTACATAGGGATTTGGTGCATCCGGATCCGGATTTCTCAACAGTCCGTGGAGTTTCGGCCCGCAGATGCCGCATTCCGGGTGGTCCTCCATCCATTGAATAAGAGGCTCCAGCCATCCGTCCTCGACTTCTATGTCGGAGTTGATCATCACCAGATAGTCGTACTCGAGTTTCCCGAAGGCTCTGATATAGCCTCCCGTGAAGCCCAGGTTTTCTCCCAGACAGATGGTCTGCACTTCCGGGAAATCCTGCTCCAGCACTTCCAGGCTGCCGTCGGTGGAGCCGCTGTCGGCGACAATCAGCTCGGCGCCGGCCTGCCTGCACGAATGCAGCAGCCCGGGGATGAACGCCCTGAGGTATTCTTTTGTGTTCCAGTTGAGTACGACTACCGCTGTTTTCATTTTATTCTTTGTCTTTGCAGCACTCTCCGTCTCCCTTGTGGCAGCATTCGCCTTCTTCTTTGTGGCAGCATTCGCATTCGCCTTCGTGCTTGTGGCAATTGCCTTTTCCGTGACAGCAGTGATGCTCTTCCTCCTCCAGGGGAAGGTACTCTCCGTGCAGGCCTTCGTCAAGTTCTTTCTTGGTCGCGTCGCGTACGGAAACCACTTCCACGTCGAAGTTGAGGGTCTTGCCGGCGAGCTGATGGTTGAAGTCCATGGTGACGGTGTTCTCCTTGACCTCGGCCACCGTTCCCTGGACTACCTGTCCGTTCTGGTTGAACATGGGCACTACGGTGCCGATCTTCAGAAGATCTTCACGGAGCACGCCTCCGACCTCGAAGGAAGATTTGGGGATGTCGAATTTCAGCTGGGGATTGACGGTGCCGTAGCCTTCTTCGGGGCTGACGGTGATGCTGAATTGTTCGCCGGGTTCATGGCCCTCGAGGCCCTTCTCGAATCCGGAAATCATCATATGGGTGCCATGGATGTATTCCAGAGGCTGTCCTTCGGGGGATTTGTCCACTTGCTTTCCTTCTACAGTGAGGCAGTATGCGACTGCTACTACTTTGTTTTTCTCAATTTTCATTTTCTTGTATCTCTGTTAAATTATCATATTCTTAATATCCTTCTCCTTCCCTCCTTCCGTATGCAAAACAGCCCTTTTTGCATACATCTCCCTTCGAATCGCCCTACTTGTATGCAAATCGACCCTTTTTGCATACATCTCCCACCGAATTGCCCGACTTGTATGCAAAACCGGCCTTTTTGCATACATCCCCCTCCGAATCGCCCTACTTGTATGCAAAATCGGGCATTTTGCATACGGGCTGCCGCTATCCGCTGAAGTCGACGTTGTCGAACGCCAGGGTAGGGGTGAGTTTGGCCCGGCAGCGGCGGGCGTCGGCGCCGGCCGCGAGGAGCCCGGACCAGAGTGTGAGGATATTGCCTGTAATCAGCATCTCACGCACCGGATGCACTATCTTGCCGTTCTTGAAACGATAACCCTGTATCGCATACGAAAAGTCTCCCGTCGCCGGATTGCTGTTCCCGCCGCAGAAGTCCGTAATCAGAATGCCGTCACCGCAGGCAGACATCAGGCATTGGCGATCCGCCTCAGCGGGGATGAAGGCAGAGCCGTCGCCTGTCCGGAAACCTTCTCTCATGAAGACGGGAATGTAGGGCCTTGTGGCGTCTTCGATCGTAGGAGCGATGCCGAGTTTGTTCGCCATGTAGGTGTTTACGAAGTATTCCTGCACGACACCGTCCTTCACTATATAATGATTGGACGTCGCGACGCCCTCTGAGTCGAACATCTTGCCGCAGGCTTCTCCCGGAATGCGCGGCATGTCCATGATGTCGAGACCTTCGGGGAAGAGGCGCTTGCCCAGAGCATCCGTGAGGAAGGAATTCTTCTGCTGGATGTTGAAGGCGTTCAACGCACCCAGAATGGGATTCAGCACTTTCTGCGACACTTCGCTGTCGATGACGGCGCGGTATTTTCCGCTCGGGCACGCCTTGGGACCTATCTGCATGACGGCTTCATCCAACGCGGCCGGAGCCACCTTTTCGGGATGGAAATCCTTCAGCAGGGGAGCGGCTTCCCACCATCCTCCGCTGTATTTCCTGCCCCTGGTGTCCTGTATGGTGAGTTCGGTGAAGAACTCGAAGGATGTTTCGCTGTGCAGGACCTCAAGGCCCCGGGTGTCAACTACGTAATTGAAGTACTCCGAATCGGAATACTCACCCTCTTCCGAAATCAGCTTCCAGCCCTGCGCTCTGCTGACGGAGTTGTTGTTCCGTCTCGCTACCGCCACGCACGGCGCCTGCTCAAAAAACTTCGCCGGAGCAACACGTCCGTCAGCAAGCCAGCGGTGAGCGCAATTCTCCAGCGCAAAAGCAATCCGTTGATCCGGAGTGACGCCGCTCCAAGCGGGATCGCAGATTCCGAGTTCATTGCCTTTCGAGGCGTCTTTCGCGGTACGCGCAGAATCAGGAAGGTCGCGGCAGGCATCCGCGGCAAGCATCCTCGTCGTGCCCACCGCCTTGCAGATGAAGGCTCGCAGGGACTCGCGGTCGAGTTTGTTCGTGGAGAAAGTGCCGTAGCGCCCGTCCACGTAAAGGTTCAGGCTGATGCTGCGGTCCAGGCAGCTGGTGACCTTGTCCACCTCTCCGTCCAGAGTGGCCACAATGTTCATTGTATTCTTGCTGAGACTCGCGCGGGCCTTTTCAGCCCCCGCCTCAAGCGCCATCGCCAGGCAGTCCCGGGTCAGTTGTTTTTCCTCTTTCTCCAGCATGTCAGTCACCTCCTACGGTAAGATTCTTCACCAGCACGCTGGGTATGCCGCAGCTGACAAGGGCGCTCTGCTCCTTGCCGCAGGTCCAGGTGCTGTCGTCTATCTTGAGGTCCGACGCCACCGCAACGATGTCGGCAAGCGCCTTCGGACCGTTGCCTACTATATTGATATCCTTCACCGGCATGGTCAGGCGCCCGTTCTCTATCAGGCGTCCGCTCTTCACATAGAAGGTGAAATCTCCTTCGCCTATCTTGACCTCTCCGTTGCTGAACTGGTCTACGAAGATTCCTCTCTTCACGCCGGCGATCAGGTCCCCGCAGGAACCGTCGTGCCCGCTTTCCATATATGTGCAGCGCATTCGGGGGATGGGATTGTAGCGGAAAGATTCGCGGCGTCCGTTTCCAGTGGGGGATACTCCGTAGAACGCTGCGCTGATGCGGTCGTGCAGGTAGCTGGTCAGAGTCCCGTCCTCCACCATGTATGTCTTCTGACCGGGGACGCCCTCGTCATCGATATTGAGCGCTCCGCGGTTCCCTTGCACTGTGGCATCGTCCAGGATGTTGATGCCCCTGGCAGCCACACGCTTGCCCATCTTGTCGGCGAAGATGCTCTGCCCCTTGCGGTTGAAGTCCGCCTCGAAGGCGTGCCCCATCGCCTCGTGCAGCAATATGCCGGATGCCCCGGCGGCCATTACCACGGGCATCTTGCCTCCCTTCGGCCTGCGAGCCTCGAAGCGTTCGTCCATTCCCGAGGTCACGGCGCTTGCCAGTTCTTCCAGCAGGTCGTCGCTTATCATCTCCACCCCGGCGCGGAAACTCCTGGAGGCGTTGTTCATCTCGGTCTTGTCTCCGCGTACGAAAATGACCGTGACCGATATGCTGCCGACCGGGCGGGTGTCGGTCGTGAGCTCTCCGAGGGAGTTGTACATCATTATATCGCTCACCTGGTGGCTCAGCATTGCGATGACCTTGTGCACACTGCCGTCCTTCGCGCGGATCAGACTCTCAAGTTTGCGCAGGACCGGAACGAATCTGGCCGCATCGCTCTCGCGCCAGTCCTCCTGCATCGGGTAGAAGTGGCGCCCAAGCGCTTGATTGTCAGGAGAATAATGGGTGGCGCCTTCGCTGTTTTGAGGGAAGGCACTATGGCTCTTTTGGCTGAGTGTCAATGAGTTGGCCGCCACCGAGATTGCAGCGGCGCTGCGGGCTGCGGCGAGCAGGGCCGGGTATGATGTGCTTTCGGCGTAGGCATAGCCCGTTTTCTCTCCCTTGAGCACGCGGATTCCGCAGCCGTAGTCGATGTGCGAGCCGCCGGCGCTGACTTCGCCGTCGCGCAGCATCAGTTCGGTGTAGGATGTGTCTTCGAAAAACAGGTCGCACCAGTGACCGCCGCCGCGCAGCCCCTCTCTGACGAGGGCCTGCATCTGCTCTTCGGTCACGCCGAATATGTTCAGATAATCATTTTTCATTTTCATCGGGATAGGCAAGGCGCAGGATGATGTCGTATTTTTCCTTGTCCCTCACTTTGATTCCTGCAGGGGAGCCCTCGGCTACAATGGAGAAGGGGCTTGAGGAATTGTCGGCGAGCATCCAGCGGTCGCATACCGGGGCGTAAGTCTCGAAAAAGTAGTTCAGCCCCATATAGTAGCGGCGGCGCACCACGTTTTCGGGAATGTTGTGCCCGCCGGCTTCCACCCTGCTTTTTACCCTGGCTATAGCCATTTCCGGCGACTTGAGCCAGAAATAGAGGATGTCGACCGTATAGCCCCGGGACTTGGCATCGTTGATGATGCCCATGAGGGATCGCGTGGCGAGGGTGGTTTCCACGCAGAAATCCATGTGGTTGCCCAGCAGATAGTATATCTTTTGCAGCATGTAGCGGCTCGCCGATACGGATGCCTCGGACGGATTGAAGGGCGAAAGGCTCTTCGCGAACTCGTCGGAGTTCACGAACTGGTTGCACTCCAGCATCTCCGGAAGGAGGGTATAGGAGGCCGTTGTCTTTCCGGAGCCGTTGCATCCGGAGATGATATACATTCTAGGCATTCGAGCTCACTCCATATCCGAAGAGCGCAAAATCGCCCTTCGCGGGGTCGTCCGGGAAAATCTCCCGGAAAGAGTCGGTGATGTCGCGTGCGGTGACGATGTCCTTGGCCCGGCGCTTCGTAAGCCCCAGTTCGGTGGCCTGCCGGTACACGTGGACATCCAGGGGGATTACAAGATCCCGCTTGTCGGAATTCTTCCACAGCCCGAGATCCACGAGGCCGTCGTCGCGCACCATCCACCTGCGCATCATCCATATCTTCTTGTTAGCCGCCTTCGGATCCTCTTTCTGGCCGAAAATCCGCACCCGGGTCTGCTCTGCGGTCAATGTCTCCAGGGAGTCGTTCGCGGAGTAGAAATCGCGCAGCCTGCGGCAGATGGCTGCGACCTCGCTCCATTTCACCGTGCGGTGGATGGATGTGTTGTCGCTGCGCCAGTCCCCGGCCATCACGTAGTCGTAGGGACGCCACATCATTTCGTCGAAGAGGCGGCTGCAGTCCCGCACGATCATCGCCCTGCGCCCCCATGCGAAGTGGGCGGCGAATACTGCTGCGATCTCCACGTCCTGCAGCGAAGGCCGCCATTCACCCCCCTCGAATCCGAGTACGGGCTGAATGGTGGTCATCATATTGTAGAAACGGCGGGGGAACGCTATCGGGTCCTCCTCGAAGTAACGGGGATTGTCGTAGCGTTCCGCCCAGGCGATGAGTTTGTCGGCTATCTGCTGGTCCATGATGAATTATGCTGTGGCTGCCTCGAGTTTGCGGAGCATCGAGAACATCACGAGTCCGGAAATGACGCAGAGAGCCATGAGCACGCTCCAGTTGACCCAGAGGGGAACATTGTTCCAGAGCATGGAGGGGATGGAACTGAGGTAGTTGCCGACGGCTGTAGCGGCGAACCACAGACCCATCATGAGGCCCTTGTACTTGGGAGGTGCGACCTTGGAAACGAACGAGATTCCCATGGGGGAGAGCAGCAGTTCCGCGAAGGTGAGCACCAGATAAGTGGAAATCAGATAGGTAGGCACAACCGGATCGGGAGATACTCCGCCGACGCTGATGAGCTCGGAAGGAGCGGGCTGACCCTTGGATGCCGCCAGCATGATGAGGTATCCCACTGCTGCCACGAACATTCCGAGGCCTATCTTCTTGGGAGCGGAAGGCTCTTTGCCCTTGGCTGCCAGAGCGGCGAAGATCGCCATGGAGATAGGCGTGAGCGCTACCACGAAGAAGGGATTGAACTGCTGGAACTGCTGGGGAAGGATGTGGATCATGGGATCCATTCCCTTATACAGGGCGTATGCGCCGATCCAGAGTGCGGCGGTGACAACGGCGCTGATGCCCTTGCCCCTGTTGGTTTCGGACTGGAAAGTGCTGAAGAGGGTGTACACCGACACGGCTATCAGGGCCAGGGCCCAGATGTTGAATCCGAGCTTGAGAGGGCCTTCCACCGTGCTCTGGGTGTAGTCGCGTGCGAAGTAGGTGAGGGAAGATCCGTTCTGGTGGAATGCCATCCAGAAGAAGATGACCACTGCAAACACCCATATGAGGGCGGTGATGCGGTCCTTGGTCTGCTTGGGGGTGAGTTCCTGCACGGGAGCACCCTCGCCGGACTTGGCCTGCTTGGCATTGACGTCGGCGTGCTTGAACCAGCTGCGGCAGCCGAGATATATTGCGATGGATACGATCAGCGACACGCAGGCAACTGCGAATCCGAGGTTGTATGCGGTGGAGAGCTGATTGATGTAGTACTGGCTGAAGGCTCCAAGGTCCATGTTCGCGACCTCCGCCCCGGGCATGGCGGCCTTGAGGCCTTCGAGGATGCCGGGATCGGCGAGGGTGCCGCCCAGATACTGATGTGCGAGCGAAGGGATGTCGGCCTTGTAGATGAGTCCCGCGCTTGCCAGATGCCTGTTGGTGAGGGCGGTGGCGGCGGTGGGAGCGAACATCGCGCCGATGTTGATGGCCATGTAGAAGAGGCTGAATGCGGAATCGCGCTTGGCGGAGTACTTGGGATCGTCGTAGAGATTACCCACGAGCACCTGCAGGTTGCCCTTGAACAGACCTGTTCCTACGGCGATCAGCAGCAGGGCCCCGATCATCAGGGCGAGGGCGAATCCGCGGGAGGCGAAGGCGTCGGTAGGGATGGCAAGGCAGAGATATCCGAGGAACATCACGCATACGCCCGTGATGACGCACTTTCCGAAGCCGATCTTGTCGGCGAGCCAGCCGCCGATTACGGGCATGAAATAGACTGCTGCCAAGAAGATTGCATAGAACTGGCCGGCCGCTGCGGCTGAGAAGCCGAATTTCGCCTGCAGGAAGAGCAGGAAGATGGCCAGCATGGTGTAGTAGCCGAAACGCTCGCCGGTGTTGGCGAGGGCGAGGGCGAAGAGACCTTTGGGTTGTCCTTTGAACATATTGCGATATTGTTTGTAATTTCCAATCCTACAAAGATAATAAATAATATCTAAAACATATTAAGGGTTTATTTGGCGGATATTCCCGGTTTTTCGCTATATTTGTTGGCTATGGAACAAGAAAAGAAATCTCCGGGCGTAGTGCTGGTCGAGGCTTTGCTCGGCCTTCTGGCCCGTCTGCCGCTCAGATTCCATCTGGGATGGGCGCGCTTTTTTTCGTGGTTCCTCAGGGATGTGATGCATTACCGCAGGAATGTGGTGATGATCAATCTGGCACGCAGCTTCCCCGAGCTCAAATACAAGCAGCTGAACGCTTTGTCCAGGCGGTGCTACGACCATCTCGGACGCCTCGTGGCCGAGGCTATCTGGTTCGGAGGATGCAAGAACGCCCCGGGGAGGAAGCGCCTGAACGATTCATACATAGTCGATATCGAAAATCCCGAGGTGTTCAACGAGGTGTATGCGAACAGCACCAACATGATGGTGCTCGCGAGTCATGCCGGAAACTGGGAGCTTCTCGGAGGATGGTTCAGCTACAATCACAAGGAGGATGTGCCCCTCGCTTCGGACTTCTCCGAGATAGGAGTGGTCTACCGCCGGCTCAAGAGCAGACTGTGGGACCGCGTGATCGCGGACAACCGCTGCAACTCCATCAAGGACACCGGCTTCCACGGATATCTGGAAGCTACCGAGATTTTTCGTTTCGCTATCACCCACAGGAAGGAGAAGTTCATCTACATCTTCCCTACGGACCAGTATCCCTACGGCATCGCGACCAAACACAATGTCGGGATTTTCCTGAACCAGGAGACACTGGCGATGACGGGCGGGGCAGCCCTTGCCAACAAATTCGCCATGAGCGTGAGTTATCTCCGCTGGAAAGACGCCGGACCCGGGCGCTACAGCGTGGAGTTCGTTCCGATCTGCAGCAATGCAGCGGAACATACTCCGGAGAGCATCATGGAAATGTATTACGCAGAGCTGGAGAAGGATATCAAGGCTCAGCCCTGGAACTATCTCTGGACTCACAAACGTTGGAAATGATATGAAAAAGTGTTTTATCATAGCCGCCGCCATGCTGCTTTCCCTCGCCGGGAGGGCTCAGGGGACCGTTTCGTATTCCATGCCCCAGACCGTGCTGGTCTTCAACGTGGAGGCGCAGAAAGAGAGTTTTTATGCAGGGCCGTACGCCCGCTACGCCCGGAAATATCTCGGGATCGACGCCGAACTGTACGACAGGGTGAGCTACACCGTCACGTCCGTCAAGATGCTGCCTGCAGTCGAGGCGGACCAGAGCCAGCGTTTCACCTACCAGGTCAACGCCCAGAGCCAGCCGGTGTACCTGCAGCTGACCAGCCAGGGCCTGGTTTCCGGTCCTGCCGGGGCCTACACCGCCGACAGGGGCTGGAAATATCCGGTAGGGAAGGGCACGGGCTTCTCCGACAAGGGCATCCCATCCAATCTCGCTGAACGTACAAGCACTCTCTACGAGGCCGACAATCATGCCGTGCGCCAGCAGGTGATAGTGGAGAAGACCACCGAGGTCAAGGCCAAGGAAGTGGCCGACAAGATCTTCGAGATCAGGGAAAACAAGTACAAGATTCTGGTGGGAGATACCGACGCCACCTACAGCGGCGAGGCGATGAAAGCCACTATCGATGCGCTCAACAAGCTCGAGCAGGACTACCTGACACTTTTCACCGGATATAGCGAATACGGCTCACAGGCCGCCACATTCGAGGTCATTCCCGCTTCCAGGAAGAATCAGACCTACGTGGCCTTCCGCCTTTCCGACGAAGAAGGCCTGGTGCCCGCCGACAATGTGTCCGGCAAACCTTACTTTGTGCAGCTCACTGTCGAGGAAGTGGCTCCGGCCCCTGCCGTCGACAGCAAGTCCAAACCGGTGCAGGTGATCAACTACCGCATTCCCGCGGTGTGCGGCGTCCGTCTTACCGACGGCATCTCCACCCTCCTGCAGACCCGCGTGCCCGTCTATCAGCTGGGCATAGTCGCGGCATACCCGATATTCAAAACCAAATAAACGATAATACTATGTCTGATATTCGTGATCTGAAACCCGCACACGTCTGGAACAATTTCTACCAGCTTACCCGCCAGCCCCGTCCCTCGAAGCACGAGGAGAAGGTCCGCGCCTTCCTTCTCGAATGGGGAAAGGAGCACGGAGTGGAAACATTTGCGGACGCGACCGGAAACGTGATAATGAAGATTCCCGCAACGCCCGGGTACGAGAACCGCAAGACCGTCATTCTGCAGGGGCACATGGACATGGTCCCCCAGAAGAGGGGAGATGTCGAGCATGACTTCCTGACCGATCCCATCGAAACCTGGATCGACGGCGAGTGGGTCAAGGCGAAAGGCACCACGCTCGGCGCCGACGACGGCATGGGTGTAGCCATGGCGATGGCTGTCGCCGAGAGCAAGGACCTGAAGCACGGCCCCGTCGAGGTGCTGGTCACCTACGACGAGGAAACCGGAATGACCGGGGCCAACAAACTCCAGCCCGGCGTCCTCAAAGGAGAAATCCTCATCAACCTCGACTCCGAGACCGAAGGGGAACTCTACGTCGGCTGCGCCGGAGGCATGGATACGGAAGGTACGGGAAGATATACGAAAGTCCGCCGTCCGAAAGGCTACGAGGCCTATTCCCTTCAGGTAAAGGGCTGCCAGGGAGGACATTCCGGAATGGATATCATCCTCTGCCGTGCGAATGCAAACCGGATCGCCGCCCGCCTTGTCGACCAGATTCTGGCCAGGACCGACAGCAAGCTGGTCGAGTTCGCGGGAGGAAATATGCGCAATGCCATTCCCCGCGAGGCCGAGGCCCTGCTTTACGTGAAAGATCCTGCAAAGGTCGCCCGCGTGGTGAAGAAGGTCGGCCGCGAGATTTTCGACGAATTCCGCCACACCGATCCCGACATGAAGATCCTCTTCGTTCCGACCGACGTCCGCAAGGCCTATGTGAAGGAAGACGAGGCCCGCAGGCTTGTCAATGCAGTGCTTGCCTGCCCGGACGGAGTCGAAAGGATGTCCCAGACCATGCCCGGCACCGTGGAGACCTCCAACAACCTTGCGATCGTGAAGATCGCCGACGGCAAAGTTTCGGTAGTCACCCTCATGCGAAGCTTTATCGACAGCGCGAAGGTCGCCCTTTCCCGCAAGATAGCCGCCGTGCTGAACAATGCCGGCGTCGCCACCCGCTTCACGGGCGCATATTCGGGCTGGGCTCCGGACGACAAGAGCCAGATACTCAAGGTGATGAAGGATTCCTACAGGAAGCTGTACGGCAAGGAGCCCGAGGTCATGGCCATCCATGCCGGCCTCGAATGCGGCATCATCGGAGGCATCTATCCGGGCCTCGACATGATTTCCTTCGGCCCCACCCTGAAGAGCCCCCATTCTCCCGACGAACGCTGCTTCATTCCTTCGGTTCAGAAGGCGTGGGATTTCCTCGTTGCAGTGCTGGAGGCTGTTCCAGAGCGATAGGAACACGGTTGTTAGTTAACTGTTGATAACTTTTCTTGAGGATGCATTGACAAAGTGCATCCTCTTTTATTAACTTTGTTAGCGAAAAGGACGCTAAAATTACGATTCGGGTTGTGAACGCAGCTCGGAATTTTTTGCCCCAAACCAGGACTATTATTTTTATAAAACCTTATAACCTATTGATTTTATGGACGTCAGGAAAACAAATGGATCCGTTGAAGAGTTCGATCTCGAGAAATTGAAGAAAGGTATTCGCCAGACCTACAAATCTACGGGCCAACGCTGCCCGGAAGAGGTCGTTGTTTCCATTACCGACAACCTTTATATCTATAACAACATGACGAGTCAGGAGATCCGCCGGCAAGTGGTAGATTCCCTGATGTCCATCAACAAGAAAGCCGCCCTGGAGTATATCCAGAAGTTCGACGACGGCAAGGACCTCCGCAAGAAGAGGGACTTCATCAAGGACTATATCAAGGCTTCCAACGCAGCGACGGGCTCCAAGTTCGACGCCAACGCCAACGTCACCCGCAAGAACATCGTGACGCTTGGTACCGAGCTCTATAAGGAGAACAATATCAAGCAGAACCGCTACATCATGCAGGACAAGATCAAGAACCTCTACGGTTCCGCCCTTGCCGAGCAGTATATCAAGGACCTGGAGTCCCACGTGCTCTACAAGCACGACGAAAGCGGCACACCCGGCTATCCTTACTGCGTAGCAATCACCATGTATCCTTTCCTGGTGAGCGGTCTCCGCGAACTCGGCGGTGTTTCCGTCGCTCCCACCGACCTCAAGAGTTTCTGTGGCGAGTTCATCAATCTGGTGTACTCCATATCCTCCCAGTTCATGGGCGCCGTGGCTACTCCGGAGTTCCTCATCTATCTGGACTACTTCATCCGCAAGGACTACGGCGACGATTACCTCAGCCGCCTCGACGAGGTCGTTGAGAACAATGTCAAGCAGCGCACGCTTACCAAGGTGATCGACAACTGCTTCCAGCAGGTGGTCCATTCCATGAACATGCCTGCCGGAAACCGCGGCTACCAGACCGTGTTCTGGAATATCGGCTATTTCGACAAGCCCTATTTCGAGGGCGTCTTTGGCGACTTCCGCTTCCCCGACGGCACTCCTGCCAAGTGGGAGACCCTGGACTGGCTCCAGAAGCACTTCATGAACTGGTTCAACGAGGAGCGCAACAAGTACATCCTCACATTCCCGGTGGAGACCATGGCCCTGCTGACCGACGGGGGCGACGACTTCGCCGACAAGGACTACGCCGACTTCACAGCCGAGATGTGGAGCAAGGGACACAGTTTCTTCTGCTATCTCTCCAACAGCCCGGACAGCCTTTCCAGCTGCTGCCGCCTGCGCAACTCGCTGAAAGACCTCGATACTGAGGATTCCGAGCACAATCACACCACCCACCAGTACTCCATGGGTACGGCTTCCGTCTCCACCGGCTCCAAGTCGGTCATGACCATCAACCTGAACCGTCTTATCCAGGATGCCGCCCGTGCGTACTTCAAGGAGGAGAAGGGCGTGGATCTCGAACCCGGCAAGCCTCTGGAGAAGGGCAGTTACGACAAGGACGCCCTCTACAAGCGCATCAGCGAGGCAATCACCGCCGAGACGGAGCGTGTGCACAAGTATCAGATCGCCTTCAACGAGATTATCAAGGACTTCCTGAAGGCCGAGATGCTCGACGTATACCGCGCCGGTTTCATCGACATGAAGCGCCAGTACCTTACCGTCGGCGTGAACGGCCTGACCGATGCCGCGGAGTTCCTCGGACTCGAGATTTCTCCCAACGACGAATACAAGGAGTTCGTGAACAATCTCCTCGAGACCATCAACATCTCCAACCGCAAGGACCGCACGAAGGAGGCAATGTTCAACACCGAGTTCGTCCCCGGCGAGAACCTTTCCGGAAAGAACTACAACTGGGACCGCAAGGACGGATACTTCGTGTCTCCCAAGCACAACATGTATTCCTCATACTTCTACAATCCCGAGGACGACAGCCTGAGCATGATAGACAAGTTCAAGCTGCACGGCGAGGAGTATGTGAAGTATCTCGACGGCGGAAGCGCCCTGCACATGAACATTGCGGAGCACCTCAGCAAGGAGCAGTACAGGCAGTTGCTGAACACCGCGGCACACTACGGCACCAATTACTTCACCTTCAACTGCCGCAACACCGTCTGCAACGACTGCGGATACATCAGCAAGGATACCCTTACCGTGTGCCCCAAGTGCGGCAGCAAGAATCTGGATTATCTGACCCGCGTCATCGGTTACCTGAAGAGGATTTCTTCGTTCAGCGAAATGCGTCAGGAAGAAGCCTATCACAGGTATTACACTGAAAAATAGTTCAGATGCTTGAATTCCCCAGGCCTGCGAGGCGGGGAAAAGGCAGGTCCGTCCCCCGGAAAACGGGGGCGGTACCTGCATTCCCCGCCCTCAGATACGAGCCTGCGCACGGAATTCAGTCATTCTGTAAACAGAATCTTGTCATTCTGAACGCAGAGAAGAATCTATGATAAAGTACGTACCAGAAATGACGTCCGTGGTCCTGGAGGAGATTCCGGACCGTGTTTCCCTGGCGGTGGATATCAGCAACTGCCGGGGGAACTGCGTCGGATGCCATTCTCCGTTCCTGAAACTGGACATAGGCGAGGAACTCACTCCTGCGATCGTCGACGCTTTGATTGCCGACAATTTCGGGGTGAACTGTTTTCTGTTCCTGGGGGAGGGGCGCGATCCGGAGGCGCTGCTCGCATTGGCTGCGCATATACGTTCCGCTCATCCTGCGATGGAAATCGCTTTGTATTCCGGCCGCGAGGAGGTTGAACCTGCAATCTGGGATGCTTTCGATTACGTGAAGGTCGGTCCCTACCGTCCGGAATGCGGTCCGCTCAACGAGCGCAGCACCAACCAGCGGCTGTATCATGTACGCCGTACCGCTGCCGGGCCCTTTGCCCGGCGCGGATGGCAAGATGCGTCGTCCGCCATCCCGGCCTGCGCAGAGGACATCACCTACCGTTTCTGGCGGAAGGGGATAGATCCGAACCGATAGTCGCCGGTCCCGCCCCATCTTCTTCGAAACCCCGGCAGATGTATGCAAAACCGGGCTTTTTGCATACAAACCCTTCCAAAAACTGGCAGATGTATGCAAAACCGGGCTTTTTGCATACAACCACTTCAAAAACTTGGCAGATGTATGCAAAACAGGGCATTTTGCATACATCTCCTACGTCGAGACCTTGTGTGCCGGGGGCTTCGGAACTGGGGGCGGGTTCAAGGGAGGTGTATTTTACGAAATGAAATATCTATTGTACTAAACGCAATCTCAGGCAATTGGTAAAAGCTTATCTTTGCCACACAAAACGTTTACCGAAAAGAAAAAGATTTTCAGCATACTGGCCGTCGCTCTTGCATTTGTGGCCGCTTTCTCTTCTTGCAAGAAAGAAGAAGAAGATACGATTTCCAACACCATGACCGTCAGGGGGCAGACGTACGAGATCGTACACGCTATCTGCGCCAATATGCAGGGATTCTGCCATGTCGATGTCGATACGGAAGGTGGTGTCCTTCACGGCTATGGTGGATTTGAATCCAGTCTGATTGGAAAGACTACCGACCTGAAAGGCGATTTCTTCCTTTCATTCAATCCCCAGCAGGGGTCTTCCATCGATCCCGTCATCAAGAGCGGTACCTGCAAGATCACCGAGGTCAAGGGCGGACTCAATTTGATTGTCGATGCCGTCGAGGACGGCGGGGACAAGTTCAAAATGAGCGTTTTCCTCGAAGATATGGGTGAGAATTTTTAGGATTTTATAGAAATTCTTTCTATATTTGCAGCCCTTTTGGGAAACACCCATAAGGGCTTTATTTATAACTAATTAATTATCAAAATGTTAAAACAGTACGAAACCGTTTTCATTGCAACTCCCGTTTTGTCTGATGCCCAGATGAAGGAAGCGGTTGCCAAGTACACGGACTTCATCAGGAACAATGGTGGAGAAATCGTGTACGAAGAGGATTGGGGTCTGAAGCAGCTTGCTTATCCCATCCAGCACAAGACATCAGGTTTCTATTACCTGATCGAATTCAAGGCTGAGCCCGAATTCGTAGCAAATCTCGAAATCCAGTACAAGCGTGACGAGCGTATCCTCCGCTTCCTCACCGTGGCCCTCGACAAGGATGCCGTCGCTTATGCAGAGCATCGCCGCGAGATGAAGGCTTCCGGAAAGAGCACTCCTGCACCCGCAGCAGAGGCTCCCAAGGCAGAAGAGGTGGACGATGTCACCGAGTATGATGTTGAACCCGTAGAAACCAAGGAGGACTAATCCATGGCACAGAATGACAATGTACGCTATCTGAACCCTCCTACCGTAGAGGTTCGCAAGAAGAAATACTGCCGTTTCAAAAAGGCAGGTATCAAGTATGTAGATTACAAGGATCCTGAGTTCCTGAAGAAGTTCCTCAACGAGCAGGGTAAGATTCTTCCCCGCCGTATCACCGGTACTTCCCTCAAGTTCCAGCGCAAGGTTGCCCAGGCCGTCAAGCGCGCCCGCAGCCTCGCCCTGCTTCCTTATGTTACTGACCTCCTTAAATAATCCTGCCCTATGAAGATCATCCTCAAGAAAGAAGTCGCAGGTCTCGGAGAGGCCGGAGAACTCGTGGAAGTCAAGAGCGGATATGCTCTCAATTATCTGATCCCCCAGGGATTCGCTACCCTCGGCACCAAGTCTGCCATCAAGCAGTACGAGGAGACCGTCCGTCAGCGCGCCCACAAGGAGGCTAAACTTGTTGCCGACGCAGAGGCAAAGGCTGCCAAGATCGCCGCTACCCCTGTGAAGATCACCGTCAAGGTTGCTGAGAGCGGCAAGCTCTATGGTGCGGTCACCGCTGCCATGGTAGCCGAGGCCCTCACCGCTGCCGGTGTCGAGGTTGACAAGAAGGATGTCAACGTTCCCGAAATCAAGGGCGTAGGCACCTACGAAGGAACCGTAAAGGTCTACAAGAAGATCTTCGGAACCGTCAACGTCGAAGTAGTTGCCGAAAGCGCAGAGTAATCGTCTCTGACTGAAAACAAACAAGAAGCGACCGGAAATGGCCGCTTCTTTTGTTATGTCGAGCGGCAATGCCGACAGTGCGACGCTCTCGGCGCACTGCGGCCCTTTGCCGCGACACTGGAATCTACTTTTTGTTCTTATACAGGAACCTGCGGATCTTCTGGGTGGCGTTTTTCTCGAAGGGCTCCTTCATGGCGTCCACTTCGCTGACCTGGGAATTCTTGCCGAGGAGTTTGTTGATTCGTTCCTGCAGATTCTTCTGCATCTCTTCAAGCTGCTCGTAGAACTTCTCCTCGCCTTCGAGGTTCCAGTCGAGCACATTGTCCTCGAACTTCACCAGGGCCACGAGTTTGCCGTCGCGTTCGACCACCAGACTCTCGCTCACGCCCTCCTCGTTGTTGATTACCTGCTCGATCTCCTCGGGATAGATATTCTCGCCTGAAGGCCCCAGAATGGTATTGTTCAGACGCCCCTTGATGTAGAAATTGCCGTATTTGTCTTTGACGGCGACGTCGTTGGTGTGGAACCAGCCATTGTCGTCTATCACCTGCAGAGTGCGCTCGGGGTCTTTGTAGTAACCCAGCATCACGTTGTCGCCGCGGCAGACTATCTCGCCTTCGCCGGTTTCGGGGTTGACGTTGTCGAGGCGCACCTCCACCTTGAACGAGGGGATGCCTATGGAGCCGACAGCCGTGCGTCCTACCATCGCATTGCACACCAGGGGAGCGCATTCGGTGAGGCCGTAGCCGATAGCGTACGGGAAATGGCACTTCTTGAGGAATGCCTCCACGGTAGAGTCGAGTTTGCTGCCGCCTACGCCGAAGAAATGCAGTTTGCCTCCGAAGCTCTTGTAGAGACGGCCTCCGACAAGGCGGTAGAACAGCCAGGGGAGGTTCTTGCGCATCCATGTGAGGGTGCGGCTTTTGTCGACGGTGGGGACTATGCTCTTGCGGTAGACCTTTTCGATGATCAGCGGCACTGCGCACATCACCGTAGGACGTATCTTCTTCATCGCTGGCATCAGCACGCTGGGAGTCGGGGCTTTCGTAAGATAATACACGCACGCTCCCACGTAAATGGGGTAGAGGCAGCCTATGGCCATCTCGTAGGCGTGAGCCATGGGGAGGATGGACATGAAGCGGTCTTTCCTGAAACAGCGTTCCGCCTTGTGCGACGCCATGATGTTGTGGCAGAGATTGCGGTGGCTCAGCATCACGCCCTTCGCCTTTCCGGTCGTGCCGGAGGTGTAGATGATGGCCGCAAGTTCGTCGGGGGAGGGAGTGCGCACCCATCCGTCGCACTGGAAGGCATCCTTCTCCTTCTTGATTATCTCCAGGGTTTCAATGTCGATGACAAGCACCAGCTTGTCCATGCATTCCTGGCTGATTTTGGGCAGCAGCCTCTTGGAAACGAAGAGAACCTTGCTCTCGGAGTGGTTCAGGATGTTTGTGATCTCGTTTTCGGAACTGTCCGGAAGTATTGGGATGGCCACTCGGCCGAAAGCGGTCGCGGTGAAAAACGCCACGGTCCAGTTCGGCATGTTCTGCGAGAGAATCGCCACCTTGTCGCCGGCGCTTACGCCGAAGCGCGACAGCCTCTGCGACTGCTGGTCGCAGACGTCGCGGAAACGCCTGTAGGTATATAGATTGCTGCCATCGACATAGCAGCTCAGTTTGCGTTTGTGATACTTTTCCGCAGACTCCTCGAAGAGTTCGCGCAGGGTGTTGGGATAGCGGTCCCTGTGCCGTCCCGGCAGGAGTCGCATTGGATTCAGGCGCACGAACACGTTCCTGATCCGGTATGGGTGCTTGTACTTTCTCATAGAATAGTTTATCCGGTAATATACTTGTCTCTGTGCTTTCCGACGAGGTGCAGCCCCTCGTAGTATTTCTGAATCATCGCCATGTCCGCGGCGATGTCGCCGCTGAGGGAGAGTTTCTCTCCGCAGCTCACGCGTTTGGTGCCCCAGTCGAAATAACCGGCATACACCGGCACGCCTGTCTCCTGCGCTATCTTCAGGCCGCCGGCCTTCCAGCGCTTTACCGGCTTGCGGGTGCCTTCCGGAGCGATTGCCAGCTTGAATACGTCGTCCTTTTCCATGTGCTCGATGAGGCTGCGGACTAGGGTGCTGGCGTTGCTGCGGTCTACGGGAATGCAGCCGCAGGCGCGCAGAATCCCTCCTAGGGGCCAGAAGAAGAGCTCTTTCTTGATCATCACGTGCGCTACATCGCCGAAGGAGGTATAAAAGAGGTAGGCCACTACGAAATCCCAGAAGGAAGTGTGCGGAACCCCGAGCACTATGGCCTTCTTTTCGGGAATGGGGCCTCCTACGGCGGTCCAGCCCATGCGGCGCAGGAGCCATCCGCAGAAGCGGGACCAGCCCTTGCTGTATGATGTGCGGTTCTTCTTCATTACGAGATGTCTACGTCTTCGAGTTCCTTTTCGCTCTTGAGGTTGTGCCTGAGCCACACCTGGCGCTCAATGGTGTTGTCTCCCATGTAGAACTCCATTATCTGGGGGATCGATTCTTCTTCTGCAAGGGTGACCTCGTCGAGGTGCATGTCCTCGCCTATGAAATCCGCGAATTCGTCGGACGAAATCTCTCCCAGACCCTTGAAGCGGGTGATCTCCACCTTGTTCTTGAGCTCCTCTATGGCCTGTTCCTTCTCTTCGATGGAGTAGCAGTAGCGGTTGGCCGTCTTGTTGCGCACGCGGAAGAGGGGAGTCTGCAGGATATGCACGTGCCCGCGCCGTATGAGGTCCGGATAGTACTTCATGAAGAATGTGCAGACCAGCATGCGGATGTGCATGCCGTCGTTATCGGCATCGGTCGCTATGATGATGTTGTTGTAACGGAGATTCTCGAGGTCGTCCTCCACTCCGAGGGCGGAGATAAGCAGGTTGAGCTCCTCGTTCTCCGCAACCTTCTTGCGGCTTTCCTTGTAGGAATTGATGGGCTTGCCGCGCAGGCTGAACACTGCCTGGTAGTTGGCGTTGCGGGCCTTGGTGATGGTTCCGCTTGCGGAGTCGCCCTCGGTGATGAAGATGCTGCTGCGCTCGATGTCTTCCTGCGTCTTCTCCGTGACCTTGTCGTTATAGTGGTAGCGGCAGTCGCGGAGTTTCTTGTTGTAGACGTTCGCCTTCTTGTTCCGCTCGCGCGTTTTCTTCTGTATTCCGGAGATCTCCTCGCGCTCGCGCTGGGAGTCCTTTATCTTTTCTTCGATGACCGGCACTATCTCCTTGTGTATGCGCAGGTAATTGTCCAGTTCCTGGGCGACGAAGGAGTTTACATAGCTGCGGATGGTGGGGCCGACGTCGAGCTTCAGGGTGCCGTGCTCGTCGTGGGTCTGCTTCTCCCACATGTAGTTGGACCCGAGTTTGGTCTTGGTCTGGCCTTCGAAGTTGGGCTCCTGGATCTGTATGGAGATGGCTCCGACTATGCCCTGGCGGCAGTCTTCGGGGGCGTAGTTCTTCTTGAAGAAGTCCTTGAAAGTCTTTGCGATGGCTTCGCGGTAGGCCGCGAGATGCGTGCCTCCGTCGCGGGTGTTCTGCCCGTTCACGAAGGAGGAGATGTTCTCGCCGTAGTCGCGCCCGTGGCTGAGCACTATCTCTATGTCTTCTCCTTCCAGATGGATGGGAGGGTAGAGGGGCTCCTCGGAGAGATTCTCGTTGACGAGGTCCAGCAGGCCGTTCTCGGATTTGTAGGATGTGCCGTTGAGTACGAGGGTGAGGCCCTTCTTGAGGTAGGAGTAGTTCTTTACCATCGTTTCCACGTATCCCATGTTGTAGGCGAACTTGCCGAACATCATGGGGTCGGGATAGAAGGTGACAAGCGTCCCGTTCTTCTCTTTGGGAGCGGAGTCCTTGCCGCTGTCCTTGAGTTCGCCGCGCTCGAAGCGGGCCCAGGAAGACTCTCCGTCGCGGTAGGAGCATACGTAGAAGGATTCGGACAGGGCGTTCACCGCCTTGGTGCCTACGCCGTTAAGGCCGACGCTCTTCTTGAAGACCTTGTCGTCGAACTTTCCGCCGGTATTGAGAATGCTGACGGCCTTCACCACGGAATCCAGAGGGATGCCGCGGCCGAAGTCCCTCACGCTGACGTGATTGTCTTCGGTGATGTCCACGACTATCTGCCTGCCGAAGCCCATTGCGAACTCGTCGACGGAGTTGTCGATTATTTCCTTGAGAAGCACGTAGATGCCGTCTCCGGGGTTGTTTCCGTTTCCGAGCCGGCCGATATACATGCCGGGACGCATCCTGACGTGCTGGACGCCTTCCAGGGTGCGTATGTTGTCGTCGGTATAATTTGTCGTACTCACTGCCATTCTACAAAAATAAGAAAAAATCTCCTATTTTACCACTCCCCGCAGATGCAGGATGACGGGTTTGCGTATATCCGAGAGATATACGGTCACGGTTTTGTCGAAGGGGAAGGGGCCGTCCTCGTTGGCATAGGTGACTTCGATTGTCCCTTTCTGCCCTTTCTCGAGACTGCTGCGGGTCCATTTGACATTGGTGCAGCCGCAGGAGGTGATTGCGGAAAGAATGGTCAGAGGCTCGTCTCCGGTGTTGGTGACGGTGAATACGCAGCTCTGCGGACCGTCGGCCTGGGAGATGGTACCGAAGTCGTGGACGGTGCGGTCGAAATCCGCACGGCCGCCGATAAGCACGCTCAATATGATGAGTAAAATTTTCATATTGCAAATTTATAACAAAAACCTTACCTTTGCGTCCGAGATATAAAACTAATTACTTTAGAAATGGCTTACAAAATTTCACCTGACAGCTGCGTCGCTTGTGGAACCTGCATGGGCGAATGCCCTACCGGCGCAATCCACGAGGGAGATGTATACTCCATCGATCCCGATGTGTGCATCAGCTGCGGCACTTGCGCCGGAGCTTGCCCCATGGGAGCAATTTCCGAGGAGTAAGATACTTCTACGCAACGACGACACGGACTCCGGTCTTCTCGATGGCCTTCCTGGCTTCATCGGAAATGCCGGAGTCTGTTATCAGTATGTTCAGGTCTTCGCATCCACAGATGCGGCCGAAACCCTTGTATCCTATTTTTGATGAATCCGCGAGCACGACGACGGTGTTCGAGATTTTCGTCATCTGATTCAGCAGTTCCGCCTCTTCTATTGTGGCGCAGGTAACCCCGAATTCGGGGTCTATCCCGTCCACGCCGAAGAACATCTTGCTGCAGTGCAGGTTCTTCAGCTGGTTCTTTGTTTCGGAACCTATCACGCACAGGGAGTTGCCGTAGAGTATGCCTCCGAGCTGCATCACCGAAACTCCCGACATGTCGCCCAGGGCCATGGAGACGTTCACCGCCGGAGTCACCACGTTCAGACGCCCCTTGGGTTTGAGCAGTTCCGCCATCACCTCCAGGGTGGAGCCGGCCCCCATGATGATGGAATCGTTCTCCTGAAGCATCGAAATGGCCTTCGCGGCGATTTTCTGCTTCTTCTTGAAGTTGATGAGTTTCTTGGTGTTGAGGCTGATGTCCATGACCTGCGCCGTCGTGGGAAGGGCGCTGCCGTATGCACGGTAGAGCAGTCCCTGGCCTTCGAGGTAGGTGAGGTCCTTGCGGATTGTGGTCTGTGTAACTTGCAGTGCGTCGGCAAGATCTGCCACCCGCACGAAACCGTTCTGGAAAATGTTGTCCAGGATGAACTTGCGACGTTCGGCTATGCTTGTCATGATTGGTTGGGGTTTCAGGATATAATTTCCCATTCACCGGAATCTCCTCCTTTGCGTCTGATTCTCGTGCCTCGCAGGATATCAATCGCCTTTCTTACCTGGCGCTCGCTGGTTTTGAGCTGTCTGGCAAGATCTTTTCTGGAAATGGAATGGTTTTTACAAATTAATTCATATACGGATTCTACAAACGCTGGATCGCTCTGGATCGCCCCTGGATCGCTCTGGATCGCCCCTGGATCGCTCTGGATCGCCCCTGGATCATTCTTGCGCCAAATCACCACACGAAAATCCTCCTCCTCTTGATGAAACTCCGGCGATTTCAATCCTTCAGCCTTGCACAGGTTCACTATGTCTTCAGTACCGGTGCCAACCTTGTCTACATAACCTGTCCAGAACAAAGGATCGGCGATCAAAGGGTTTGTGGGAAGGGATTTATGAGGTGCTGTCAACTTGTTAACGGTGAGTCCGTAAGGCAACTGCCCCGGATTCCATACCTCCAGCCTGTTTCGGAAAAGCATTACCTGCACACTCCCGTTGCTTGTATAATCTCTGTGTGCCACTGCATTCACGATAGCTTCTCTAACTGCATCGTGAGGCAATTCATATTTTGTGGGAACCGCTGCTGTATCACCACCTTTACGAGTTCCCACCGCCAGGTCTACACGCTCCATTACAAATGCTGTTGCCTGGTCTATCATTTCAAACAGCGTCCCCCTGCATATCTGATAACTCGGTAAAGGCTTCTCCACCACATTTCCGAAAAACTGCACACACTTTACCTCCGATGTGATAAAGAATCGTTGAGGACGCTTACCGAACAGCAGAACAGCTGAATTCGAAAGTCTGCCAGACTCGTCCATCAGCGACAGATGTGTCAGTAATTTTGTCGGAGAGGAGTTCTCTGCTAATGGAAAGTTTCTCTTTCTCCGTGATGTAACGATAAAATCGTGCATCTTTTCTTCATCCAAATCATCAAGCGTCGCCTTTGTATCGAAAGCCGTATCAAACGGTTGCCATCTGATATACTCTTTCTCCTCGAGATACCTTATCAGCGCAGCATACACTGATGTGCGCAAACCTTCCGCATCTACGAATGTTTTACGCACAATTTCTCTCTCTACCTTCTTTATCAGGGCAGATTCTTTAATGTGCCTCTTATCTTCGTCCAGGCTTTTGATAAATATCAGTCGCGTCTTGTGTAACTCCGCGGCGCGGTCATATTCGCGCTCTGTAGGAGAAACGCCTTCAGAGTCCTCAAATCCATATTTATTACCGAAGATGCCGAGATAGATATCAGTTGCGTTCACGGTATCCATGTACAGCTGGTTTGGAGATGATTCGGCGGCGGGCGATTCTTCAAATAAAAAAACATCAAAAAAACGCCCCAATAGAGCATCGCTTCTGATGTATTGCGCGAGCATGGCGCGTTCGTCGGAGAACTCGCTTTGTACACTGCTTATGAAAATATGAATTCTTTTCATAGTCAAATTCGTATCAGCACAAAAATAAACATTCTTTTCCGGTGTACAACAATAAATTGGTTATTTTTGGCAAAACGAAACAAAACGAAACATTTTAATGGCAGAAATATTTGCAAAACGAATTTTTAATACTATATTTGACGAGTAGAATAGTAACCAATTATTTCAATATGAGAATCAAATCCTTTATGATGCTCCTTGCAGCCGGTCTTGTGATGGCCCTGCAAGTGTTCAGTGCATCTGCCCAGAACCGTACCCTGAAGGTGCAGGGCATGGTCTCCGACACCAAAGGAGAAGCCCTGATAGGGGTTACGGTTTATGTGCAGGGCAGTTCGAACGGTGCAACAACCGATGCTGGAGGTCACTACACCCTTACCGGTGTACAGCCGAATGCTACCATCGTAGCCAGTCTCATGGGATACGAAGAACAGACTACCAGGGTTGACGGCCGCACGGCTATCGACTTTGTCCTGAAAGATGATGCCCTGGTCCTCGATGAGGCAGTGGCCATCGGTTATGGCAGTCAGCGCAAGTTGACTCTGACAGGATCCGTTACAACTACTTCCGGCGATGCTCTTGTTAAGAGTTCATCAGTAAACCTCTCGCAAGGTCTGGCAGGACGCCTTTCCGGTGTCATTGTGAACAATCGTTCCGGCGAGCCCGGACGTGACGATGCTGTTATGTTCATCCGCGGACGCAGCACGCTGGGAACCAATAGCCCTCTGATTATCATTGACGGCGTTCCGGGACGTGGCGATGAGTTCTCGCGCCTCACCGGTGAGGAAATCGAAAGTGTTACAGTACTGAAAGATGCTTCTGCTGCTATTTATGGCGCACGTTCTGCAAACGGTGTGATTCTCGTCACAACCAAGCGCGGAAAATTCAACGAGGCTCCTAATATCACCTTCAACTACGATCTTGGCCTCCAGCAACCGACCAGGCTTGTAAAAATGGCGGATGCGGTGCTTTATACTACTGCTTATAATGCCGAACTTGCTATAACCGGCGCTGCAAGAATGTACAACGATACTCAGTTGGAGCATTACCGTACCGGAGACGATCCTATCCTTTATCCCAACACTAATTGGCTTGACGAAATAATCAAACCGGTTTCGGCCCAGCACAAATATGGAGTGACAATAATCGGTGGGGGTGAGCGTGTGGCGTATTTTGTTCAGTTGAACGGCCAATACCAAGATGGTATTTACGTGAAATCTGCTACCAATTATGACCAGATGAACCTGCGTTCCAATCTGGATATCAAAGTGACGAAGAGCCTTTCGCTCGGCTTTGATATTCAGGCACGTCAGCAGCACAAGAATTATTCTGCCTTCGCTTCGGACGAAACGGGTATTTTCTACAATGCGGTCCGTATGAAACCTACGGGCGCCACATATTATCCCAACGGTCTCCTTCGTGGAGGACTCAATCCTGCTGTGCTTGTACAGGATCTGACCGGTTATAACAGGAGTGTCATCAATTCCGTGAATACAACCTTGTCCGCCAAGTGGGATCTGGGCTCCGTTGTTCCTGGCCTGTCGTTGAATGGAAAGATCGCGTATGACCTCCGGTCCAACTTCCGCAAGCAATGGCATCAGCAGTGGAAGTATTATAGGTTCAATGAAATAACGGAGATCTATGAAGAACGTATGAATGATTATTGGACCACTCCCACTCTGAATGAGTATCAGAATCATTATACTACTACTACCTACAATGCCAATATAAACTACGATCACCTGTTTGCAGGGCATCACCACGTGACCGCCCTTGCAGGGTTTGAGCAAAGCGCATATCGCAGGGATTATTTTATGGCGGGAAGGAACAAGTATAATTCTGATATCCTCGACGAACTTTTCGCAGGTGATGCTGACAAGACATATTTTTCTGCAACCGGACAGGCTTGGGAGACGGCCCGCCGTTCATTCTTTGGACGTGTCGGATACGATTATGACAGTAAGTATCTGTTTCAGGCGATAGTCCGTTACGACGGCTCTGAGAATTTCCCTTCCGACAGGCGTTGGGGCTTGTTCCCCGGTATCTCGGTCGGTTGGCGCCTCTCCGAAGAAAACTTCATAAAAGATAATTTTACGTGGCTGACCAATCTGAAACTCCGCGCCTCTTACGGCGAGCAGGGTAATGACCAGATCGACGCATTCCAGTTCCTTACGACTTACGGATACACATCTGCAAGTGGATACAAACTCATGCTGGACGGGAAAGAAGTCAGCATGATCATACCGGGAACCATCCCGAATCCGGAAGTTACCTGGGAGGTTGCCCGTACCTGGAATGTGGGTTTGGACGGGAGCGTGAACAACGGACTCCTTACGTGGGAACTTGAATGGTTCCGTACCAGACGTTCGAACATTCTCACGCCAAGAAATGCATCGATTCCATACTATTCCGGTATGACCAGCAAACTTCCTGACGAAAATATCGGAATCGTCCGTAATACCGGTATTGAACTCCAACTCGGTCACGAGAATAAAATCGGTGATTTTACCTATCATATCACCGGAAACTTCCTTTATGCCCGCAACAAGATAGAATATATGGACGAGGCTCCATATCCCGAAGGGCATGATTATATGAAATTGGAGGGACTTCCGATGGGATCCGGATTATATTATCACGTGCTCGGGGTTTTCAAGACCAAGGAAGAACTTGACAGTTATCCTCATTTGTCCGGCGCGACTGTCGGTGACCTGAAGTATGAAGACAAGGATGGTGACGGATATATTACCACTCTTGACAAAGCCCGCAGCCCGTTCTCTTCCATACCTCAGATTGTTTATGGTTTCAATTTCGATGCACGGTGGCGAAATTGGGATTTCTCCATGCTGCTTCAAGGCCAGGGCCGAGTACGATTCTATTATGCGCCGCTTATGGATCCGGTTTCCTACAATGTTGAAAAGGAGGCGGCCGAGAAGGCCTGGACGCTCGACAATCCTGATTCTGACTGGCCAAGGTTGGGTTCAACGGTCAGCCTCGGCTCAACCAATCGCTCAGATTTCTATATTCGTAATGCGGCTTTCCTCCGACTTAAGAATGTGGAAATCGGCTATACGATTCCACACAGGGTGTTCGGCCCGAGGATTGGCATCAAGAGCACCAGATTCTATGTTGGAGGTTACAACCTCCTGACTTTCTCTTCTCTGAAGAGCGTCGACCCCGAGAACAATGACGAAGGGTATCAGACATATCCTCAGA
>R22__coassemble_190_pt1 | contig 47371 bp, 40 predicted proteins | sample R22__metabat2_high_PE_057 | metagenome-assembled genome bin R22 | reverse complement strand
AGTTAGTATAGTTTATTGTTTAATTAAAAAAATGGCTTATGAGAAAATTTAAGCTTTATCTCACGACCGTAATGCTCTTTTTGGGTGCAGTCGCTTCTGCACAGAGCATACATGTCAACGGTGTAGTGAAAGACTCAGCCGGCAATCCGATTCCTGGCGCCGGCGTTGTCGTACAGGGCACCACTTCCGGTGTTGTCACTGGTTTGGACGGAGAGTACACCATCACGGTATCTCCCAATGCGACTTTGGTTTTCAAGGCTGTCAGTTTCAAAGATGCCGTAGTTCCTGTAGAGGGGCAGCGTATCATCAATGTGAGTCTGGTCGAGGATTCCGAAGTGTTGGAAAGTTCCGTGGTCGTCGGTTATGGCTCCGCACGTAAAATCGGCAACATCGTAGGTTCCGTGAAGACAGTCGCATCCGACAAGATCTCCGAAAAGCCGTCAGCCAACATCGCCGATGCCCTTCAGGGAAAAGTCGCCGGTCTGCAGGTTTTCAACACCTCCGGTGAGCCCCAGAGTTCGGTAAGCCTTCGTCTTCGCGGCGAGTCTTCCATCAACCTGAGCACGGCGCCCCTTTATATCCTCGACGGTATTCCCGTAGGCGCAAGCGTGTTCAGCAATATCAACCCTAATGATATCGAGAACATTTCCGTCCTGAAGGATGCTTCTTCTACGGCAATCTACGGCTCGCGTGCAGCAAACGGCGTTATCTTTATCACGACCAAGAGAGGTCTCATGGGAGAGAAGCCGACGGTGTCCGTACGTGCCCAGCACGGTGTCTCCATGTTGACAACTTACAACCTCGACATGATGAATGCCCGGGAGCTCCTCGAATATGAGGAACTTGTAAATCCTGCAAATGTTACCGATCCGGTATTCCAGGCAAGGAAGGCCTTCATCCTTGGCAATGGCATCGATTTCGACTGGACTAATTACCTCTTCGACCGCAGCGCTCCTGTCACCCAGGCCGACATGTCGATCCGAGGCGCGACCAACCGCACCAACTATTATCTTTCCTTCGGTTACTATTCCGAGGAGGGTACTTCGAAAATCAACTCCGGCACCCAGAGGTTCAATCTCCGCAGCAATATCAGCACCCGTGTCACGGACTGGTTCGAGGTGGGCACCAATATCGGAGCCTCCTACAGCAAGTATCACACGATTGTCACTGGTTGGTACAGCCAGTCTCCTATGCTTTGCGCAGTGACTGAAATCCCGTACTATACGCCTTACGAACTTATTTCGAATCCTGACGGTACCGTCACCTACGGCGATGTTTATCTCCGTTATCCCTGGGACAACCAGATCGACCTTCACGAATATTACAAGAACAATACGAACGACCGTGAATCCGTAGACTTCACCGCTCAGGCTTTCGTTCAGTTCGCTCCCGTGAAAGGCCTCAAGATTCGCTCCGCGGAAGCTGTCGACGCCTTCGACTATACGAACGAGTCCGTCAACAATCCTGAATATACTCCGTATAGCGGACGCGGCCGCAACGCTCAGGCATTGCAGCGTTACTACCAGCTTTCCACCACCAATACCATAGAGTATACCACCAGTCTAGGCAAGAACAACTTTACCGCGCTGGTAGGACAGGAAGCTATTCTGAAGCACTACAGGTATTTCAATGCAACCGGTACCGGTCTTACCGACGACCGTCTGACTGCGTTCAGCACCACCACTGCCATCAGTTCATGGGCAGGTTATAACCAGGAGAGTTCCTTCAACTCCTACTTCTTCAATCTGAACTACAACTTTGATGAGCGCTATTTCGTCGATGCTTCGGTTCGTCGTGACGGCTCTTCGATTTTCGGTGCGAACAACAGATATGCTACATTCTATGCCATCGGCGGAATGTGGAAGGTCAAGCATGAGGCTTTCCTCCAGAATGTCGGATGGCTCAACGATCTGAATGTCAACCTCACATACGGAACCACCGGAAACTCCGGATTCTCCGCAGATGAATGGTATACTTCTCTCGGACTTGTAGGAGCCGGTTCCAAGTATAATAACGTCAGCGGATGGGGCCTCAGCCAGGTTCCCAACGCAGACCTTACCTGGGAGACAGTCGCTACCACAAACTTCCGTCTGTCCGGACGGGTATTCGACAGGGCTTCCTTCGATTTCCAGCTTTACAACAAGTATTCATCCAATCTGTTGATGGAACTGCCGTTCTCTGCAACTACCGGTCACGCATCCGGATGGGGCAATATCGCCGAGGTTTCCAACAAAGGTGTCGACTTCAATATAGATCTTGACCTTGTCCATACAAAGAATTTCTACTGGAGCGTAAGTGCCAATGTCAACTATAACCGCAACAGGATCGAAAAGCTTTATCAGGGACTCGATGAACTCACCTTCGAGGATGAGGGTCTGAAATATGAGGTCGGACACGATCTTATGGAGGTTTATGTCGCAAAGTTTGCAGGTGTGGACCCCGAAGACGGTAATCCTACCTGGTATATCCCCGGCAAGGACGGTGAGACTACAAAAGAGTGGAGCGACGACCTCTATCAGCTTTGGGACGGCAAGTCGGCCAATGCTGCATGGTCAGGCGGTTTCTCAACCAATATTTCCTGGAAGAACTGGGGCTTGAATGCCGACTTCTCCTGGATTGGAGACCGTTACATCTGGCTCAACGAGCGCTATTATACCCGCAACACGTACAACCTTCTTGGTCAGTACAACTTCGAGACTTGCATGAAGAACATCTGGACCACGCCCGGACAGGTTACCGATATCCCCAAGTACGGAACTCCTTTCCGTTTCGATACCACCGCATACTCCAATGCGTCTTTCCTCCGTCTCAAGAATATCACCTTGTCTTACAAGATTCCCAGCAAGATTCTGGAGAAGACAAAGGTCGTTTCCGGAGCAAGAATCTATGTAACCGGACGTAACCTATTGACATTCACCAACTTTGAGGGTTATGACCCTGAAGTGGGTTACTCCAACGGTACCGCCGGTCTCTATCCTAACTCCCGCCAGATCGTAGGAGGTATTGAAATCTCGTTCTAATTGTTAAAACGAATATGTTATGAAAAAGATATTGTATTTCACTCTCGCCCTTGTTGCAGGCCTTTCGGCTTTCAATTCCTGCGATTTGAACAAATATCCCGATACTGCGCTGAATACCGAAGAATCCATGGAAAGCGCTGCCGACTGCAACAATTTCCTGATTGGTATCTATGCTTCCTCAAAGAGTCTGTTCAGCGGGTTCTACTTGTATAGCACGGACTTCATGACCGACAGTTATCATGCAGTCAAGAATTACGGAAACTGGGATGGTGACTATTACACCTATAATATTGTCGCTTCCGATTCCAATATCGAGACAGTCTGGTACAATTACTATGGTGTTATCGGCAACTGTAACTTCCTCATTGCAGGCACGCAGAAACTGCTTGACGCCGGAACCCTCAATGCAGCGGATACCAAAACCGTTCAGGAATACTACGGCATAGCATGCTTCTTCCGCGCATTCCTCTATTACAGGCTCACCCAGTATTTCTGCAAGGATTATGATCCCGCAACGGCTGCTACCGTTTTAGGAGTGCCCGTAGTGACCAAGTATGAACCTACCGGTGATTCGAGCAAATATCCTCATCGCGGAACGCTTGCAGACACTTATGTCCAGATAGACACGGATATCGCAGAAGCTGAAAAATATGTAACCACGGCCGGCAAGCCCGACTACGGTTATGTTTCAGCTGACGCCGTACAGGCTCTCAAGGCCCGTGTCGCCCTCTCCAAGGAAGATTATCCCACAGCTTACGCAGCAGCTTCCGCACTCGTGGATGCAGGAACTTATCCTCTCCAGACCGATGCTGCCAAGTATGCATCCGGTTGGATCAACGATGATCTCGGCGAGGCTATTTTCCAGCCCATCATCCTCGATGCTTCCGACGGAGGTTCCGCATGCAGCTATTTCGAGCATAACACAAGCGGCAAAGCCGGAGAGGACGATCCTCAGTACTTCCCCGAGAAGTGGGTCCTCGACCTGTATGACTCTGCCACCGACATCCGCTATGATGCCTACTTTGCCGACAGGGCCATCAATATGCGCGGCAACACCGGCAATCTTACCATCCTCATAAAATTCCCCGGCAATCCCAAGCTCAACACCTCCGCAGCATCCCGTTACGTGAACATGCCCAAGGTGTTCCGTATTTCCGAGATGTACCTCATTGCTGCGGAAGCCGCTCTCGAGAACAACGACCCAACCAATGCGGCCAAATATCTCAACGCACTTCAGAGCAAGCGCGGCGCTACCGTAACGGCTGCGACGCAGGCAAACATCCGCGACGAGCGCAACCGTGAACTGTTCGGCGAAGGTTTCCGTCTTGCAGATATCAAGCGTTATCACATCGGCTTCACCAGAGATGCCGGACAGAACCCTGCCCTCATACAGGATCTTGCCAAAGATCTGAGTCTTCCTGCCGACAGCCCCAAGTTCATCTGGCCCATCCCTACGGCCGAAATGACGAGCAACCCTCAATTCGAAGGCGAGCAGAACGAAGGCTATTCACTTGAAGACTAGTTTTAACCGATAAATTGTTATAAGATGAAAACAAGATTCATATTTGCTTCATTGGTTCTGGCTGCTGCCGCCGTCTGCTCATGCGATGAAGGCATAAGCACCCCCAACACGGATAACAAGGGCAAGGAGAAGCCTACGGTTGCAGTCGAACTCAAGGACAATTCCGACGTTGATTTCACTATTTCCCTTACTCCTTCGGCTGACGTCCAGAATTACGCTTACGTAATTTATACTGCAGATTCTTATGAGTATGCGGCCATACCTTCCGCCTATGATATCGTTACAAAGTCTGTAAGCGGCACCTATGCTGCAGCGTCGATTATCAAAGGAGATGAAACGTCCAAAGACATCGAGCTGAAATGCATCCTCAAGGATTACTATCAGATTTGCGTTGCAGCTATCAGCAAGGACGGCCTTCTGAGCGAGGTTGACACGATGACCGTGTATATCCCCGGCGCTCATCCCGACATCGAATTTGTCAGCGGTGTCTACACCATCGACGCTTATACCTCCGAGGATTTGGGCGACGATGCATTCTCCGATGGCCTGGGCGGGCCTTTCGATATCACCATTTACGAGGCCGCTCCCGGCGTTTATGCAACCAACGGCGCCTGGTTCGGTGTATTCAATCTTCCTCTCGTAGGTTCGTATGATTATTCGGACAATACCCTTACCTTCGATGGCAAGGTGCTCGGAAAAGAAGCATCCGGAACGTACTTCGGAGGTCTGGTCGGTTATGTCGACAAAACCATTCCTCTTGCCTGGGCAATATACGGAGGCGGTTCGAGCGGTTCGGACCCTCTGGTATTCCAGTGCGAAGTGGCAGACAAGAAGGCTACTATTACGTCCGTCAAGTCCGGAGCTCTTGAAATAGATATCTATAATGGCAGTTCCGGCAGTTGGGCCTGGTATGGTGTTTACGGCTACTTTGACAATGAGAGTACTGTCAAACTTAAGAAAGCGGCTGAATAATTCAGCCCCCATATAATTCTTGTTAAGGGCGCCGGCAATCAGGCCGGCACCCTTAATTGGCTTAAATGATGTATGAAAAATAGTCAATTCGTTTTTTTTGCACTCCTGCTGTTCTCGGCTTGTACGCACGAAAGACTCGCACCGGCAAATGAGACGGTGCCTCCCTCCGGGGAAAACGTGATTCCGGGGACAGTGGTTGTCAAGTTCTCTCCCGAAATGACTGAACGCATCGAAAGGGGAGATACTCTCCCTTCCGATTTGGGAATAGTTTCCGTCGAGCGCGTCTTCCCCGATGCCGGTGAATTCGAGGGCAGGAGCCGTAAAGCGGGGCTTCATCAATGGTATCGAGTGTGCTATTCGGAAAGCAGACCCTCGACGAAGGCTGCCGAAGACATGCTCCTGATTCCCGGGATTCAAATCAGCTTCGCCAAGAAAAGAATAAAGAATACTGCATACGTCAACGATCCTTATTTCTCCTCGATGTGGCATCTGTATGACGGGAATACCCCGACGGCAGGCATCAATGTCGTTCCGGCATGGCAGAGCTACACGACGGGCAGTGACCGGATTGTGGTAGGCGTCATCGACGGCGGAATTCAGACGGATCATCCCGATCTGGAGGGTGTAGTGATACCTGGAGGAATCAATGGGAGCAGGAATTTCGTAAACAATGGTTTCAATATCGTGGCTCATACCCACGGAACACATGTCGGAGGCACGATAGGGGCAATCAGCAATAACGGAATAGGCATCGCCGGGATTGCCGGAGGCGATGCGGCAAGCGGAATCAAGGGCGTGCGTCTGTTGTCCTGCCAGATATTCATGACCGTGGATGGCAAAGACCAGGGCGGTGACACGGCTGCCGCGATAAAATGGGCCGCCGATCACGGCGCGACTATCATCAACAACAGTTGGGGGTACTCTTTCGATGCCGACAATGACGGCAAGTTGAGCGGAGACGAACTTACCAAAGCCTTGAATGCCAAAATTGAGCCGGATGACAAAGCGGCCGTCGACTATTTCATCGCAAATGCCGGATTCGATGCCGATGGGAATCAGGTCGGGCCGATGGCCGGCGGTGTCGTGTTCTTCTCTGCCGGCAATGACGGAATAGCCAATGGCGCTCCCGCCAATTATGAACCAATCGTTTCAGTAGGAGCCACAAACTCGAAACTGCAGAGATCCTCGTTTTCCAATTATGGTGAATGGGTGGATATTTCCGCGCCGGGCGAGGAAATCGTAAGTACATATCCTACCAACGCATACGCCCGCCTGCAAGGCACATCCATGTCTTGCCCGCATGTCACAGGGGCTGCAGCCCTGTTGTTGTCATACTATGGAGGGAAAGGTTTTACAAATGAGCAGCTGAAAGAAAAACTCATCGGGGGCGCGAATTACGATGCTCTTCCTGCAGGCTCTCAGATAGGCCCACTGCTCGATGTCATGGGATCTTTCACCTATGCAAGTTCGTCGGCTCCGGCACCTGTGGAATCGGCTGTGGTATCGGCGACCGGCAACAGACTTGAATTCACATTCAAGGTGACCGGAAACGCGGAGGGCGTCCCTGCCTATTCATATCTTGTCGCCGCGTCCAGGAACCGGTCTTCCGTAGAGGCCTTCGATCCTTTCAAGGCTGTCCCCGAAGACGTTACCGTAGCTACCGCCTACACTGGAAAAGCAGCTGTCGGAGAGCAGATGACCGCCTATGTCGGAGGGCTGGAATTCGAACAGCAATACTACGCAGTGATTCTTTCTTCGAGTTATCATAAGAAATATAGCGCTGCGAGCGAGGTGTTCGAACAAAAGACCTATGCCAACAACGCTCCTGTCATAGAAGCGAAGCAGCCCGGTCCCTATGTCGTAAAAGCTTCAGGGGAACTCAGGATCGCTTTCGCCATGCATGATCCGGAAGGGCATGCCATAAACACCTCTTTTGAGGGCGGTTCGTCTGCTGCCGATTACAGTTACGACTCAGCCAATGCCATACTGGATATAATCATCCGCGGACGCAGGGCATCTGCCGGCACGTACACGGCAAAGATCACAGTAACCGACAGTTACGGAGCAAGCGCTTCTTCCGAAGTAGTCTATACAATTCTCGAGAGTGCCGCTCCGGAAGTGGCGAAGACTCCGGACAATGTCCTCGTATATGACAAAAACTCTCCCATAGAACTGGACCTTGCACCTCTATTCTCCGATCCGGAGGGCGAGGGCCTGACATATAAAGTACGTGGGAACAACCCGTCTCTTGTCAAAGTGGACATTAAAGGCTCGACGCTTAAAATCTCGCCGCAAGCCTATGGCCTGTCATCACTGTCTCTGGTTGCTGTCACCCCTGCGAACAAGGAATGCTCCGTCCCCTTCGCCATTCTTGTCAAGAATCCCGACAATGTTGCGGAGAGTTTCCCGAATCCCGTGATCGGCAAATTGACCATACGCACGGAAGAGAAGGCGGAAACCAATGTAAAACTCACCAATACAAATGGGGTGGTCATTTATGAAAAGACATTGGAAATCGGCGGCTTCTACCCTCTGGTGCTGGACTTGTCGTCGTGCGCCCCTGGGAAATATCACTTGAGTTTGTCTTATTCCGGAAAAACGTATGACAGGATTATCGTCAAGAAATAGAGCCATGAAAAAAGTATTACTTGTTTTTGCCTTGTTCCTGTGTGCATCAATGACATCCTTCGCCCAGCAAACTGAATCTGTGGACAAGGGAGGCACGGCTATGGGTTTCGTGGCTGTCAATCCGGACCCTGCATCTGCCGCAATGGGGCTCACCGGCTTTTCTTCCGCCTCTTCCGGCGCATGGGCGTCTTTCGGAAACATGGCGGGAGCTTCCATGTCCGGACAAAAATTCAGTGCCGCCGTTTCATACCTGTCATGGGTTCCGGACGAACAAAGCGGAATATACGCAGGGACCTCGGTGAAACTGGGGCGGAAAATCGTCTGCAGCCTCGGTTTCGGGCGTCAGGCGGGAGACTCCTACGAAGAGTTCAATGCTGCGGGGGGCTCCATGGGAGAGTTCTCTCCTAACGATATGCGCATTAATGCCGGACTATCTTGCCGCATTGCCGAAAGCATATCCGCCGGAGCGGTGCTTCACTACCTGAGTTCGTCGATTGCGACAGACGCTACCATGAATGCTGTCTGCGCCGACGTTTCGGCGGTATGGGTCCGTTCCCCGTTCTCGGCGGCAGTCGGTGTGCGTAACATCGGAACACCCGTAAAAGACAGCCGGGGAAACTCTTTCCATCTGCCGCAATGCGCAACTCTCGCCGGAGGATACGAACTGCCGTTCGGCGAAGATTCCGCAGTCCATGCGAACCTTGATGCCGATTATTATCTTTCCGAAGGCGTTACGGTCGGAGTGGGTGCGGAATATGCATTCCGGGATATGCTTTTCGCCAGAGCAGGCGCCCGCCTCGGGAACGATGTCATTCCTACTTTCGCGTCTGTCGGTGCGGGTTTGCGCATTGCCGGGATAAGCCTCAATGCCACGTACCTGCTTGCATCTGACACCATCGGAGGAAGCTTCCTTGCGGGACTGAGCTACGGTTTCTGAATCAGGCGAGTATCCCCACCCTGCGGAAGATGTAGTCTACGTTCTTGAAATAGTAATCCAGAGTGAAGCAGTCGTCGATTTCCTGCGCTGAAAGCAGGGCGGTGACGGCTTCGCTGTTTTTCAGCAGGCCGGCGTAATCGACATGCTCGCTCCAGGCCTTCATCGCCAGGGGCTGCACCGTGTCGTATGCCTGCTCGCGGGACAGGCCCTTGCCAATCAGGGCGTTCATCACCCTCTGGGCGAAAATCACCCCGTTGGTGATGTAGATGTCCTGCAGCATCTTGTCCTTGTAGACCACCAGGTTGTCGAGTATGCCGCCGAAGCGGGTGAGCATGTAGTCCAGCAGTTCGGTGGCGTCCGGGAGTATGATGCGTTCGGTGCTGGAGTGGGAGATGTCCCTTTCGTGCCAGAGCGCCACGTTCTCGTTAGCGGTGGCCATGTAGCCTCGCATCACGCGGGCGCAGCCGCAGATGTTCTCGCTGCCTATGGGGTTGCGCTTGTGCGGCATCGCGCTCGAGCCCTTCTGCCCTTTGCGGAAGGCCTCCTCCGCCTCACGCACCTCCGTGCGCTGCAGGCTGCGGACCTCCATCGCCATCTGCTCTATCGAAGAGGCGATCACCGCGAGGGTGGAGAGGTAGAAGGCGTGCCTGTCACGCTGGAGCACCTGGGTGGAGATGTTGGCGCTCTCGATGCCGAGTTTGCCGCATACGTAGTCCTGGATCTGCGGGGGGATGTTTGCGAAGTTGCCCACCGCCCCGCTCATCTTGCCGGCCTCCACGCCCTTGCGCGCCAGTTCGAAGCGCTCGAGATTGCGTTTCATCTCCTCGTACCAGAGGGCCCACTTGAGGCCGAAGGAGGTGATGTCCGCGTGTATGCCGTGGGTGCGGCCTATGCAGGGTGTGTCCTTGAATTCCAGGGCCCTGCGGCGGAGTATCTGCATGAAGTCCTTGATGTCCTGGAGGAGGATTTCGTCGGCCTGGCGGATGAGCCAGCCGTTGGCGGTGTCCACCACGTCGGTGGAGGTGAGGCCGTAGTGCACCCACTTCTTCTCCTCGCCGAGGCTTTCGCTCACGCAGCGGGTGAAGGCCACCACGTCGTGGCGGGTCTGCTCCTCGATTTCGCGGATGCGCTCCACGTCGAAACGCGCCTTCTCCGCGATCTTGCGTACGTCTTCTTCGGGAATCACCCCGAGCTTGCTCCAGGCCTCGCAGGAGAGTATCTCTACCTTGAGGTAGGCGTTGAATTTGTTTTCTTCTGTCCAGATCGCCCTCATCTGCGGGCGGGAATACCTTTCTATCATAGTGCTGCCAGGATATTCTTTTCCATTTCCGCGGCCGTGCGGTCGGAGCCGCTGAACGTCTGGCCGGTGACGTGCTCGTAGAGCTCGATGTAGCGCTTGCTGATGCCGTCCACGACCTCGGGGGTCATCTCGGGTACGCTCTGCCCGGCGCCGCCGTTGAAGCCGTTCGCCATCAGCCACTCGCGCACGAATTCCTTGGAGAGCTGTTTCTGCTTCTCGCCGCGGGCGATGCGTTCCTCGTAGCCTTCGGCGTAGAAATAACGGGAGGAGTCGGGGGTGTGCACCTCGTCCATCAGCATTATGCGGCCGTCCTTCTTGCCGAACTCGTACTTGGTGTCCACGAGGATGAGCCCGCGCTTTGCCGCCATCTCGCAGCCCCTTGCGAAGAGGGCGCGGGTGTAGGCCTCGATCTGCGCGTAATCCTCCGCGCCCACCAGGCCGCTGGCGATGATCTCCTCGCGGGAGATGTCCAGGTCGTGCCCTTCGTCCGCCTTGGTGGTGGGGGTGATGATGGGTTCGGGGAAGCGCTCGTTCTCTTTCATCCCTTCGGGGAGAGGCACTCCGCAGAGGCTGCGTTTGCCCTCGGCGTACTCGCGCCAGGCGTGCCCGGTGAGGCAGCCGCGGATGACCATCTCCACCTTGAAGGGCTCGCACCTGTGGCCTATGGTTACCGCCGGATCAGGCACCGAAACCTTCCAGTTGGGGATGATGTCGGCGGTGGCGTCCAGGAACATCGCCGCTATTCTGTTGAGTATCTGCCCCTTGTAGGGAATGCCCTTGGGGAGCACGCAGTCGAACGCTGAGATGCGGTCGGTGGCCACCATGACTATCTTGTCGCCAAGGTCGTAGACGTCGCGGACCTTGCCGGTATATTTGCCCCTCTGTCCGGGGAACTTGAAATCTGTGCTGAGGATGGTGTTCATTTTATCTGGAGATTATGGCTTCGCGGTCCGGCCCTACGGATACGATCCGCACGGGGCAGCCTGTTTCTTTTTCGATGAATGAGATGTAGTCCTTGAGCTTGGCGGGGAGGGCGTCGAAACTGCGTATGCCGCTGATGTCCTGCTTCCAGCCCTTGAACTCGGTGTAGACGGGCTGGGCGTTGGTGCCGCCGGCGTAGGGATACTCTGCCGTTTCCTTGCCATTTATAATATAGGAAGTGGCGACCTTGATGGTGTCGAAGCCGTCCATTACGTCGGACTTCATCATGATGAGGTCGGTGACCCCGCTCATCATCACGGCGTATTTGAGGGCAACCATGTCGAGCCAGCCGCAGCGGCGCGGGCGGCCGGTGGTGGCTCCGAACTCCTTGCCTATGCTGCGCAGGGCCTCGCCCGTCTCGTCGAAGAGTTCGGTGGGGAAGGGACCGCTGCCCACGCGGGTGCAGTAGGCCTTGAAGATGCCGTAGACCTTGCCTATCCTCGAAGGCGCCACGCCGAGGCCGGAGCATACGCCCGCGGCGAGGGTGTTGGAAGAGGTCACGAAGGGATAGGAGCCGAATTCGACGTCCAGCAGCGACCCCTGGGCACCTTCGGCCAGGATGGGAGTGCCTGCGTCAAGCTCCCTGTTCACGAGGAATTCGGTATCCACGAAGGGAAAGCGCCGGAGGGCGTTCACGGCCTCGAACCACTTCTGCTCGTAGTCGTCGGTATTGAACATCGAGAAGTCCTTGTAGTGCGAGAGCAGCTGCTGGTGCTTCTGCTTGAGGGCCAGATACTTCTGCTCGAATTCGGGGAGGAGGATATCGCCGAAGCGAAGTCCGTTGCGCCCTGTCTTGTCCATGTAGCAGGGGCCTATCCCCTTGAGGGTGGAGCCTATCTTTGCCTTGCCCTTGGCAGCCTCGCTCGCCGCATCCAGGGCCCTGTGGGTGGGGAGGATGAGATGGGCGCGCTTCGAGATGATGAGCCTCCCGGTGATGTCTATGCCGAGGGCCTCTATTTTGCTGATTTCGTCCTGTAGGATGACCGGATCGACCACTACGCCGTTGCCTATGATGTTGAGCACTCCCTCGCGGAAAATGCCCGAGGGGACGGTGTGCAGCACATGGCTGCGGCCTCCGATGCTGATCGAGTGCCCGGCGTTCGGGCCTCCCTGGAATCTTGCAACTGCCTTGTAGTCAGGGGTGAGGCAGTCCACGACTTTACCCTTTCCTTCGTCTCCCCACTGGAGACCAAGGACGACGTCTATTTTATTCATACGGAACATAGGATTGAATGACATATCAAAGATACGGCTTTTCGGCGGATTTTGAAAGCCTTTTCCCAAAAAAGAAGTATCTTTGCAGGATTGTACTTTAGATACCGATAATTATTATGATGACTTCTAAGGAAATACGAAAGAAATTTCTCGACTTCTTTGAGGCAAAGGGACATACCGTCGTCCCCTCCGCACCCATGGTTGTGAAAAACGACCCGACGCTGATGTTTACCAACGCCGGCATGAACCAGTTCAAGGACATCTTCCTCGGCAACAGCACCCCGAAGATGCGCCGTGCGACCGACAGCCAGAAGTGCCTCCGCGTGAGCGGAAAGCATAATGACCTCGAAGAGGTGGGACACGATACATATCACCATACGATGTTCGAGATGCTGGGCAACTGGAGCTTCGGCGACTACTTCAAGACCGAGGCTATCGACTGGGCATGGGAACTCCTGACCGATGTCTACGGCATCAATCCCGAACTCCTCTATGCCACGGTGTTCGAAGGCAGCGCCGAAGACGGCACCGCCCTCGACGAGGAAGCCCGCCAGGCCTGGCTCAAGCATCTGCCCGCGGAGCGCATCCTGCTCGGCAACAAGCACGACAATTTCTGGGAGATGGGAGAGACCGGCCCCTGCGGCCCCTGCTCCGAGATTCACATCGACATCCGCAGCGAGGAGGAGAAGCGCGCGAGCGGCATCCCCGGACGCGATCTGGTGAACCAGAGCGACCCTCACGTGATCGAGATCTGGAACCTGGTGTTCATGCAGTTCGAGCGCAAGGCTGACGGCCATCTGGAACCCCTGCCCGCCAAGAACATCGATACCGGAATGGGATTCGAGCGCCTCTGCGCCGTGCTCCAGGGCAAGAACAGCAACTACGACTCCGACGTGTTCACCGGCCTCCTGGGCAAACTGGGTGAACTCTCCGGCCACAAATACGGCGAGAGCCACGACACGGACGTGGCCATGCGCGTCTGCGCCGACCACATCCGCGCCATCGCGTTCAGCATCGCCGACGGCCAGCTTCCTTCCAACGTGAAGGCCGGCTACGTTATCCGCCGCATCCTTCGCCGTGCAGTGCGCTACGGCTACACCTTCCTCGGCTTTAGCGAACCTTTCCTCTGCAGGCTGGTTCCCCAGCTGATCGACGACATGGGCGAGGCCTATCCCGAACTGAAGGCCCAGCAGAAGCTCATCGAGAGCGTCATCCGCGAGGAGGAACTCGCCTTCCTGCGCACCCTCGACCGCGGCATCAAGCTCCTGGACGACTACATGGCCAAGAATGCTGCCAGCAAGGTCATTCCCGGCGTGGACGCCTTCGTGCTCTACGATACCTTCGGCTTCCCCATCGACCTCACCGAGCTGATCGCGGGCGAGAAGGGCTACAAGGTGGACCTGGAGGGCTTCCAGGTGGAACTCGGCAAGCAGAAGGAACGCGCGCGCAACGCCACCGCCAACGAATTCGGCGACTGGACCGTCTACAACGAGGGTGAGGATGTGCAGTTCACGGGCTACGACACCACAGAACAGGCCGGCGCGAAGCTCCTCAAGAGCCGCAAGGTGGTGCAGAAGAACAAGGAGATGCTCCAGCTCGTATTCGACCGCACTCCGTTCTACGGAGAGATGGGCGGCGAGGTAGGCGACACCGGCGTCGCAGTCAGCGCCGGCGGCGAGCAGATAAAGATCCTCAACACCGTCAAGGAGAACAACCTTACCATACACATCGCCGACAGGATCCCTGCCGACTGCAGCGGCGTGTTCACCCTCAGGGTGGATGCCGTCCGCAGGCAGAAGATCGCGAACAACCACAGTTGCACCCACCTGCTGGACCAGGCCCTGCGCGAGATCGTAGGCACCCACGTCGAGCAGAAAGGTTCTTACGTTTGCGACAAGTACTTCCGTTTCGACTTCTCCCACTTCGAAAAGCTCTCCGACGAGCAGATCCATGCGGTCGAGGCCCGCGTCAACGAAATGATACGCAGCAACTTCCCTCTCGTGGAGAACCGCGAGGCCACTATGGAAGAGGCCAACGCGATGGGTGCCATCGCGCTGTTCGGCGAGAAGTACGGCGACCGCGTTCGCGTGGTCAAGTTCGGCCCCAGCGTCGAGCTCTGCGGTGGCTGCCACACCTCCCGCACCGGCAACATCGGCTTCTTCAAGATTACCGGCGAGTCCGCCATCGCTGCGGGTGTGCGCCGTATCGAGGCCGTCACCGGCGAGGATGCCGAACTGCTCGTGAACGGCGTGCAGGAACTTGTGAAGACCGCACGTGCGATGATGGGCAACGCTCCCGGTCTCACCGAAGCCATCCACAAGCTGATCGAGGAGAACGACAACTACAAGAAGCAGATCGCGGAGGTGGCGAAGGAGAAGACCATGCAGCTGAAGAAGGCCCTTCTCGAACATGCAGTCGAGATTAACGGCCACAACGTGATAAAGATCAACGAATCCCGCGACCTCACCATCCTTCGCGACGCGGCCACTATGCTCCAGAAGGAGGCTGAAAACCTGGTGATTGCCGCCGCGTTCGAAAGCGCCGGCAAGCCCCAGTTGCTGCTGATGTACAGTCAGGATCTGGTGAAAGCCGGTAAGAATGCCGGCGCCGACATCCGTGAAGCTGCTAAGCTGATCCAGGGCGGAGGCGGCGGCCAGCCCGGCCTCGCAACCGCAGGCGGCAAGGATATTGCAGGACTCTCCGCAGCCCTCGACAAAATGATTGAAAAGATTTGAAAAAGCTCGACCAGTTCATACTCAAGGCTTTCATAGGACCGTTCGTAGCGATCCTGGTGATCGTCATATTCATCCTGATGATGCAGTTCCTCTGGGTGTATATCGACGAGCTCGTGGGCAAGGGCCTGGGTCTGAAGGTCGTCTTTGAATTCATGCTTCTGGGAGGATGCACCATCCTCCCTCTTGCGCTTCCCCTCGCCACCCTGCTGGCTTCCATGATGGTGCTCGGGCAGATGGGCGACCACAACGAGCTGATGGCCATCAAGAGTTCCGGCGTTTCGCTCGCGAGGGTGATGCTGCCGCTGATGATAGCGTCCCTGCTGATAAGCATAGGTGCGTTCTACGTGGGCAACAACCTGGTGCCAATCGCGTGGAACGAGATCTACACCCTGCGGGACGACATCGGCCGTACCAAGAACGAGATAAAGATCCCTGCCGGAACCTTCTACGACGGCATCGAGGGCTATGTGCTCCGCACCGAAACCCAGGACGACAACGGCATGATGCACGGGGTGATGGTCTACGACCACACTTCCGGCAAGGGCAACACCTCCCTTTCGCTGGCCGATTCCGCCATGATGAAGATGAGCAAGAACAAGGACTATCTCACCTTCACCCTCTACCACGGCACGAACTATCAGGAGAACAACACCCGCAAGTTGAGGGATACCACGCGCGAGCTCCAGCACATAGATTTCGACAGGCAGGAGCTCATCATACCTCTCAAGAACTACAGTTTCCAGAAGTCCGACAGCAGCCGCTACGGCGACCAGGTGAAGGCCATGCGCCTCAGGCAGCTGAAGGAGCAGAAGGATTCCCTCGAGATCAAGGCCAGGCAGGCAAGGGAGAACCGTTACATCCAGCTTTCGCAGTATGGTAGTTTTTCGCAGAAGGATCAGCTGGATACAGCCAAGCTCCGGAGCAGGGAGCAGTACGGGACTTATTTTGCGAACGAGAATTATCTCAAGTGGAAGAACGTCTCCCGGAAGAAGAAGGCCTACGAGAAGGCCGCCGACAATGCCGACAGGATGCAGACCAGCCTGCTGGCCTACGGCAGCGAGGTCTACGAATATTACTATTATCTGCGCCGTACCAACATCGAGCTCCTCAAGAAGTTCGCCCAGGCCCTCGCCTGTCTGCTGCTCTTCTTCATCGGAGCCCCGCTGGGGGCCTTTGTGCGCAAGGGCTCGCTGGGCGTCAGCGCCATCATCGCGGTGCTGTTCTTCGTACTCTACTGGGTGGTGGACATAACCGGCACGAAGCTCGCGAGGGACGGAGCCGTGGGTGCCCCGCTGGGGGCGTTCATCTCCGCCCTGGTCCTGGGCCCCATCGGTGCATATCTCACTTCGCGGGCCATCAAGGACGCGACTCTTTTCAGCAACGATTCGCTTATGAATTACTGGCGTAAAATCAAGAGCAGGGTGCTGCGTTTCTTCCGTCCTGCAAGGATAGTGTTCATGGGTACACCCGAGTTCGCCGTGGCGTCGCTCGACGCCCTGGTGAAGGCCGGGTACAAGGTGGTCGGAGTGGTCACCGTGGCGGACAAGCCGAGCGGGCGCGGCCTGGAAGTGCACGAGTCCGCAGTCAAGAAATATGCGGTGGAGCATGGTCTGCCCGTGCTGCAGCCGCTCAAGCTGAAGGATCCCGAGTTCCTGGCGCAGCTCGCCGCATGGAAGGCGGATCTGTTCGTGGTGGTGGCGTTCCGCATGCTTCCGGAAGAGGTATGGGGCATGCCCAAGCTGGGTACGTTCAACCTGCATGCCGCCCTGCTGCCTCAGTACCGCGGTGCGGCTCCTGTCAACTGGGCGGTGATCAACGGCGAGCGCATCACCGGTGTCACTACCTTCATGATAGACAAGGATATAGATACCGGAGGCATCATCCTGCGCCACGAGGTGCGCATCGGTCCCGACGATACTGCGGGCGATGTGCATGACCGTCTGATGGAGGTCGGTGCCGGTCTGGTCGTGGAGACGACCGAGGGTATCATCCAGCATAATGTCGAGACGCGCGTGCAGCGTTCGTTCATTCAGGGTTCGGAGGTGCTGAAGGCGGCGCCGAAGCTCACGAAGGAGAATACGCGCATCGATTGGAGCAGGCCTGCGGAGGAGATCCGCAATCTGGTGCGCGGTCTGAATCCTTATCCTTCGGCATGGACTACGCTGGTGCGCGACGGCAAGGCGACGGATGTCAAGATCTTCTCGGTAGAATGCCGGCGGCAGGATACACCCTCACTGACCGCTGCGCTCCCGGCAGATGCCGGCAGCTTCGCCCCTCCCAGCCAGGAGGCTGGGCCCCTCCCTCTAAGCCGAGGGTGGCGTAGGTCCTGTGAGGGTGTTCCTGCCGCCGGCGAGATTGCGACCGACGGAAAATCTCTGTTAGTGTATGCTGCTGATTCCTGGCTCGAAATAAAGGAACTTCAACTTGCCGGGAAGAAGCGCATGAGCGCGGATGCGTTCCTGCGCGGATTCCGTGAGATAGAGGCCTGCAAGTTCGTATGAGATATGTGTTCAATCCCATCACACTGCAGTACGAGGTCCGGGAAGAACCCCGCTACACCCGCTATGTCCGCACGGCCCTGACCATCGCCGTTGCGGCGGGCCTCTGCGTGCTGTATTTCTGGCTCTATACCTCCGTGCTGGGATGGGATCTCCCGAAGACGGCGCGGCTGAAGAAGGAGAACGCCCGCTGGCAGTCGAAGATCGCCGTGGCGGAGCGCCAGATGGACATCATGGAGGAGACCCTCGAGGGAATAGAGGAGCGCGACGACAATGTCTACCGTTCGATCTTCGGCATGAACGTCATCCCTGCAGAGGTGAAGGCCGCCAAGCAGGACCCGCAGGCGGATCCGCTCATCTCGCGCCTGAATTCCCTCACCAAACGCGCCTACGTGCAGTCCATGGCCCTCGACGAGGTCTACGGGATCGCGGTGAACGCCGGGGATATGGTGTCCCACATCCCCGCGGTGCCTCCCATCCTTCCCAAGAAAGGCTCCTTCCATGTGGCGAGTCCCTTCGGCTACCGCACGGACCCCGTGTACGGGGGCACGCGCTTCCATGCCGGGCAGGATCTCGCGGCCGACGTGGGTTACCCCGTGTACGTCACGGGCGACGGCGTGGTGGAGAAGGTGGAATACAGTTTTACCGGCTACGGCAACGAGATAGTCATCGACCACGGGTTCGGCTACAAGACGCGCTATGCGCACCTGAGCCGCATCGACGTGGCGAAGGGGATGAAGGTGCTCCGCGGCGACCAGATAGGCGCCGTCGGCAGGACCGGCAAGGCCACCGGCCCGCATCTGCACTACGAGGTGCTCTACAAGGGCAACGCCATCAATCCCTACAGCTTCATGAATCTGGACATGACGGTGGAGGAATACATCGCGATGATCACCCGCCGCAGGGAGGAGTCGGGGCCCAAGACCAAATCCACGCTGGAACTGCTTAAAGGACACGGAAGATGAGCAGGAAGACCTACATATTCGATGCGGCCGCGATGACGGTGCGCAAGTTCACCAAGTCGGTATGGACTATGGTCTGGTCCGTGCTGAGGGTGCTGCTCGTGTCGATGTCGCTCTTCATCGTGCTCTACCTGGTGATCTCGCTGGTGATAAGCACCGACACCGAGAAGCGCCTGCGCCGCGAGAACAGGGCCTACGAGAAGATGTTCGCCACGGTGCCGCAGCAGCAGGAACTGCTTTCCAATTCGATTGAAATCCTGTCCTGGAAGGACGGCAAGATATACGAGGAGGTATTCCATACCCAGGCCCCGGATGTGGATCCGGTGGGGTCGCTGGAGTTCCTCTTCGGGGCCGACACCATCCCGGACAGCAAGATAGTCACCTACACTTCCCGCAAGGCGGACGCCCTGCTGCAGACCGCCGGGGAGGTGAACGCCAGTTTCGAGAAGATATACCGGACGCTTGCCGGGAAGGACTTCGTCATGCCTCCGATGAGCATCCCGGTCAGGGATGTGTCCTATCCGCAGATAGGCGCGTCCACGGGGGAGCGCCTGAATCCCTTCTACAAGACTGAGGTGGCGCACCGCGGGCTGGACATCATAGTGCCCCAGGGCTCTGCGGTGTATGCGCCCGCGGACGGCACGGTGGAAGATGTCACCCGAAGTTCGAAGGGCGACGGCAACACGCTGGTGCTCAGGCACTCGGGGGGATATTCCACGCGCTACCTGCACCTCGGCGAGATCAATGTCTCGAAGGGGCAGAGAGTGCGCCGCGGGGCGAAGATAGCCACCGTCGGCATGTCCGGAAACGCCTACGCCCCGCATCTGCACTACGAGGTGCTGCTGGACGGGGAGTTCCGCGACCCTGTGGGGTACCTTTTCGGCTCGGTGGCGCCGGAGGAATATCCCAACTTCCTCTACATGAGCATAAATACCAGACAATCAATGGACTGACATATGAGCAAACTGTTCTACACCATCGGAGAGACGGCGGAAATCCTGGGAGAGAACGTCTCCCTCGTCCGCTACTGGTCGGGATACTTCGAAAAGTATCTGAAGACCTCCCGTACGGCCAAGGGCGACCGCCGCTTCATGCCGGAAGATGTCGAGACCTTCAAGCAGATCCACTTCCTGGTAAAGGAGAAAGGCCTTACTCTCGAAGGAGCCGCCAGGCAGCTCGACGCCGACCGTGGCAGCGTCGACAAGCGCGTCCGTGCGCTGGAAACCCTCAAGAGCATACGCGGGCAACTCATGGAAATACGCAAGAGCCTATGAAAGTGAAGGATATAGTGGCTGCAATCGAGGAGTTCGCTCCCGCGTGCATCCAGGAAGAATGGGACAACAGCGGCCTGCAGACGGGCTCGCCCGAAGACGATGTGCACGGGGTGCTGGTCGGATTCGACTGCACCGAGGCCCTCGTGGAAGAGGCGCTGCGCCGCGGATGCGACATGGTGATCACCCATCATCCCCTGATTTTCAGGCCTTTGAGCCACATAGACCCCCGCGACGGAGTGGGGGCCGCGATATATGCCGCAGTCCGCGGTGGGGTGGCGGTCTATTCGGCTCACACCAGCGCCGACAAGGTGCTCGCCGGAGTGAGCGGAGCCACCGCCCGCAAACTCGGGCTGGAGAATGTGCGCATCCTGGATCCGGAGATTCCCGGCAGGGAGGGGGATGACGCCGCGCAGGTGGGCCTCGGCATAGTCGGGGACCTTCCCGCACCGCTCTCCGCAGGGGAGGCGGTCGAATTGGTAAAAAAGGCCCTGGGAGTGCCTGCAGTCCGCACATCCGCCCTCATCGAAGGCCCAGTATCCCGCATCGCGCTCTGCGGAGGGAGCGGCTCCTCCCTCATCGGTGCGGCCCGGCGCTCCGGCGCGCAGATGTATGTCTGCGGCGACATTTCCTATCATCATTTCTTTGTCCCCGAGGGCTTCATGGTGGTGGATGCAGGGCATTTCGAGACGGAAATCGAAATAACGGAGGTCCTTCTTTCCGTAATACGGAAAAAATTTCCTACCTTTGTATCCCTTATGTCCGAATGTATCGGAGGGGCAAATCCGGTAAATTATTTGTAATTACAATATGGCAACCAAGAAAACAATCAAGAAAGTTGAAACCCCCAACGATTCGCGCGAGACTTTCGTGAGCCTGCAGAAGACGTTCGCAGATTCCGATCTCAGCGTGACCGAGAAGCTTAAAGTGCTCTATCAGCTCCAGGCAGCCGACAACGAAATCGGCAAGCTGGTGCAGCTGAGGGGCGAACTTCCCGCAGAGGTAGCTGACCTCGAGGGCGAAATCGAGGGGTTCAAGGCCAAGATCGAGCGCCTGAACAATTCCATCAAGGAAGAAGAGGCCGCAATCGAGGTCAACAAGGGCAAGATTGCCGAGCACGAGGCCGATATCGAGAAGTACAAGGCCCAGCTCGAAAACATCGCCAACAGCCGCGAGTTCGATTCCATCAGCAAGGAACTGGAGAATGAGAACCTGCTGCTGCGCATCGCCGACAAGTTCATCGGCGAAGCAAAGGACCGCATCGTAGAAGACAAGAAGCAGATCGAGGAACTCGAAGAGCGCATTTCCGTCCGTGAGGGGGATCTCGCAGTCAAGAAAGAGGAACTTGCTGCCATCGTCGGCTCGACCGCGGACGAAGAAAAAACCTACACCGAAAAGCGCAACGCGCTTGCAGCCAAGCTCGATTCCCGCACCATCAGCGCATACGAGCGCATCAAGGCCAGCACCCACAATCACCTTGCAGTGGTTCCCGTCTACAACGGAGAGGCCTGCGGAGGATGCTTCAACACCATCACTCCCCAGAGGCTCGTGGACATCGCATCCGGCACCAAGCTCGTCATCTGCGAGCACTGCGGACGCATCATCGTGAACCCTGAAATCTAGGTGCTGATGGCAGAGCAGAAGTCACGCCGCAAGACGCAGGCAGGCCTTGACACCCTCGGGCTCGAGATAGGGAACAAACCTCCTCAGGCCCTGGAGGCGGAGGAGGCCGTGCTCGGCGCGATGCTGCTCGAACCCTCCATCGTCGACGCGTCGATGGCGGAACTCACCAGGGACTGCTTCTACGACAAGAAGAACCAGATGATCTTCGAGGCGATGAGCAAGCTCGTGAACGAGCACACATCCCTCGATATCATCACGGTGAGCGAAAAGCTCAAGGCCTTGGGCAATCTCGAGGCCGTGGGCGGCTCCGTAGTGCTCGCGAACTATTCCGAAAGGGTGGGTTCCGCGGCGCATGTGGAGTACTACATCAAGATCCTGAAGCAGAAGACCATACAGAGGGATCTCATCTCCGCCTCGTACGCCATCCTCAAGGAGGCCTTCGACGACTCCACCGACGTGGACGACCTCATCGACATGGCCCAGTCGAAGGTGTACGACGCCGTGCAGAACAATGTCCGCAAGGATGTGCAGGAGATAGGCTCCGTCCTGAACGAAGTCATCTCCGACATTCAGGACAGGCAGGATGAGACCGGCCTCAGCGGGGTGCCTTCGGGCTTCCCCACGCTGGACACCATCACCCAGGGCTGGCAGCCGAGCGACCTCATCATCCTCGCCGCCCGTCCCTCCGTCGGTAAGACCGCTTTCTCGCTCAACATCGCCCGCAATGCTGCGGTGGACCATCACATGCCCGTGGCATTCTTCTCGCTGGAAATGTCCGCGAAGCAGCTTGCAAAGCGTCTTGCCGTGAGCGAGACAGGGCTCAGCGGCGACAAGATCAAGGGCGCGATCAAGCTCGAAAGCTACGAGTGGGAGCAGCTCGAATACAAGATCAAGGATCTGGCGAAGGCCCCCCTCTATATCGACGACACTCCAGGCCTGCCCCTGATGGAGTTCCGCACCAAGGCAAAGAACCTGGTGAAGAACAAGGGCGTGAGGCTGATAGTGGTGGACTACCTGCAGCTGATGCAGGGCCCTGCCGAACTGCGGGGAATGCGCGAGCAGGAGGTGGCTGCCATCTCCCGTACCCTCAAGGCCACCGCAAAGGAGCTGGACGTGCCCATCATCGCACTTTCCCAGCTTTCCCGCCAGGCCGTGCAGCGCACCGGCGGCGCGGGCAAGCCCCAGCTCAGCGACCTCCGCGAGTCCGGCTCAATCGAGCAGGACGCCGACATGGTCATCTTCATCCACAGGCCGGATTTCGTGGGGCTCTCCGAGAACCCCGAAGACAAGGAGAAGACGCAGATCATCATCGCGAAGCACCGTAACGGCGAAACCCGCGACATCGACATGGTCTTCAAGAGCGAGCGCGTGAAGTTCCTCGAACTGGACGACGTGCTCTATGCCCAGGACGGTCCCGTGGCGTCCGCCATGAACAGCGATTTTGAATAAGAGAGGATGGCAGCTGCGGAAATATCACATATAGGGAAAATCGTAGACATTGCACCGGACTTCATCACGGTAGAAATCGTGGCGGAGTCCGCTTGCGCAACCTGTCACGCGGCAGGCCTCTGCGGCACCGCGGACGCCACCCACAAGGCCATCAGCGTGCCTGCCACCGTGGGCGACTGGCATGTTGGGCAGGAGGTACAGGTGCTGCTCAGGCGCAGCATGGGGTTCAAGGCCGTGTGGCTCGCCTATGCCATCCCTCTGGTGGTGCTGATGGCTGTCCTGCTCGGCCTCAACGCGGCCGGTTTCGGGGAACTTGCTTCCGGGCTCGCCGCCATCGCCGCCGTAGGCGTGTACTATATGTTCCTGTGGCTTTTCAGGAACAGACTTAAAAACGAATATTCTTTTTATATAAAGGAAAAATGAATTCAATTGTTATCTGGACTATCGTGATTCTGGCGGGGCTGGGTCTTGTGCTTGCAGTGGTCCTCTTCTTCATCGCTGAGAAGTTCAAGGTTGAGGAAGATCCCCGCATCGAGCAGATAGAGAAGACTCTGCCGGGAGCGAACTGCGGCGGTTGCGGCTATGCCGGCTGCCATGCTTTCGCCGATACCGCCGTGAAGGCCAGCGATCTCAGCGCTCATTTCTGCCCTGTGGGCGGCAACGACGTGATGCAGAAGGTCGCGGACATTCTCGGTTACAAGGTTGAGGCCAAGGCTCCCCAGGTGGCCGTGGTGCGCTGCAATGGCAGCTGCGCCGTGCGCCCCAAGGTGAATGTTTATGACGGAGCGCTCAGCTGCCGCGTGAAGGCTGCGCTTTACTCCGGCGACACGCTCTGCGCTTTCGGCTGCCTCGGTTGCGGGGATTGCGTCGCCGCCTGCGAGTTTGGTGCGCTGAGCATGGATCCCGAGACCGGTCTGCCGGTGGTGGACGAGGCCAAGTGCGTCGCCTGCGGCAAGTGCGTCAAGGCCTGCCCGAAAGCTCTCATCGAGCTTCGTGCGAAGGGGCCCCGCGGGATGCGCGTCTATGTGGACTGCCGCAATCAGGACAAGGGCCCTGCCGCCAAGAAGGCCTGCGCCAATGCCTGCATCGGTTGCGGTATCTGCGTGAAGACCTGTACTCACGATGCCATTACTCTCGAGAATAATATCGCTTATATAGATTTCGCGAAGTGCAAGCTTTGCCGCGAGTGCGAGGCGATGTGCCCTACGGGTGCCATCCACGGGGTGAATTTCCCCAAGGAGCTTGACAAGGCTGCCGTCAAGGAGCGCATTGCGAAGCGCAATGCCGCCGCGAAGGCCGCCGCAGAGCCCGCCGCGACGGAATCAGTCAAGAAGGAGGTTGGAAATGAGTAAGATAACATTCGCAATAGGCGGTGTGCATCCGGATGATGCAAAACTCGCCCGAGGCTGCGCCATAGAGGTGCTGCCCCTGCCCCAGACCATGTATGTGTCCATGGCACAGCATCTGGGAGCGCCTGCGAAACCCATAGTGGCCGTAGGTGACAAGGTGAAGACCGGCCAGGTGATTGCAGAGCCCGGCGGATTCATCTCCGCATTCGTGCATGCCCCCGCATCCGGCACCGTGAAGTCCATCGCACCCCGCAAGGACCTCGCAGGCAACAATGTGATGCATGTCGAAATCGCCGTGGAAGGCGACGAGTGGGTGGAAGGAGTGGATCTTTCCGACACCCTCGTCACTGAAATCCCCGAAGACCGCGCAGCCATCCTCGACAAGATCAAGGCCTGCGGAGTGGTCGGACTCGGCGGAGCCACCTTCCCTACACACGTGAAACTCAATCCCGCTCCCGGCAGCAAGGCTGAGTGCCTGATCCTGAACGGCGCGGAGTGCGAGCCCTATCTCACCAGCGACTTTCGCATCATGCTCGAGCGCACGAAGGAGATCATCGTCGGCGCAGCCATCATGCAGAAGGTGCTCGGAGGCTGCCGCACCGTGATCGGCATCGAGGAGAACAAGCCCGAGGCCATCGAGGCCATGCGCAAGGCCCTCGCCGAGCTTCCCTACAAGGGGATCGAGGTGCTTCCTCTCAAGAAGAAGTATCCGCAGGGCGGTGAGAAGCAGCTCATCCAGGCCGTGATGCACCGCGAGGTGGGTTCCGGCGGGCTGCCCATCAGCGTGGGCGCGGTGGTGCAGAATGTCGCCACTTCGCTTGCAGTCTATGAGGCCGTTCAGAAGAACAAGCCCCTCATCACCAACACTCTCACCATCACCGGCAACTGCCTGCCCGTGGAGAAGCAGCACAACTATCTCTTCCGCATCGGCATGCCTCTCAGCTACATAGCCGAGTATGCCGGGGGAGTGCCCGAGGGAGCCGCCAAGCTCATCAGCGGCGGTCCGATGATGGGGCGCGCCATCGCCAATCTCGATGCCGCCACCGTCAAGGGCTCGTCTTCGATACTTTATCTCTCCGAGGCGTCGACCAGGCGCGGCCAGGAGAGTCTCTGCATCCGCTGCGGCCGTTGCGCCGATGCCTGCCCCATGGGTCTGGAACCTTTCCTGCTCCGCAGGCTCTATGCCGCAGGCGATCTCGACGCTCTCGAGAAGAATGCCGTGCAGGATTGTATCGAGTGCGGCTGCTGTCTCTACAGCTGCCCCGCCAACATCCCTCTGCTCGACCATATCCGTCAGGCCAAGGGTCAGGTCATGGGTGTAATCCGTGCGCGTAACGCTAAAAAGTAATGCCCTATGATAGTATCACCTAATCCGCATATCCATTCCAAGGTCAGTACCAGGAGTCTGATGTTGGACGTGATAATAGCCCTGTGCCCGGCGGCCATCGTTTCGTTCCTCTATTATGGACTGAGCGAGATCGCCATAATGGCATTCAGCGTGGCCTCCTGCGTCGTGCTGGAATGGGCAATCACCAAGTATCTTCTTAAGAAAGCTTCCACCACGGGCGACCTTTCAGCCATTGTCACTGGCATCCTTCTCGCCATGAACCTCCCTCCGACCTGCCCCCTGTGGGTGGTGTTCATCGGTGCGGTCGTGGCCATCGCGGTCGCCAAGATGACCTTCGGCGGCATAGGGCAGAACATCTTCAATCCGGCCATCACCGGCCGCGTGTTCCTGCTCGTGTCCTTCCCGACCTTCATGACCGACTGGACCGTTCCCGCCGGTTTCATCAGCAACGTGGATGCCTTCTCCGGCGCCACCCTGCTGGGCCAGGTGCCCATCCTCGGCGCCCTCGAGGCCGACAAACTCGTGAACCTGCAGACCCTTTTCCGCAACATCGGCGGTTCCGCCGGCGAAATTTCGGCCCTTGCGCTGCTCGCCGGCTGGGTGTACCTGCTCGTCCGCAAGGTCATCAAGCCCTGGATCACCCTCAGCATCTTCGCCACCGTGGCGGTCGTGGCGTGCATCTTCCATCTGGCGGATCCCGCGCAGTTCACGGGCCCTCTTTTCAACCTGCTCACCGGCGGTGTCATCCTCGGAGCCTGCTTCATGGCCACCGACTATGTCACTTCTCCAATGAGCACCTGGGGCGGCGTGATTTACGGAGTCGGCATAGGTTTCATCGTGATGATGATACGTTACTTCGGGTCCTATCCCGAGGGCATGTCCTTCGCCATCCTCTTCATGAACATGGCGGTGCCGCTCATCAATATGAAGTTCCACCAGCGTAAATTCGGGAGGAAGTAGATATGGCAGCTAAATCGAATCTTACCAATATGGCGCTTGTCCTGACCGCGGTCTGCCTCGTGTGCGCCGCGATCCTGGGAGTCGTCTATGTCGTGACTGCGGAGCCCATCGCAGCCGCCGCTGCCGCCGAAGCGCAGGCGTCCATCGCCAAAGTGCTTCCCGAGGGCGGGGAGATTTCCGAGGAACTGACTTCGGATGCCGAAGGGGTTGACGGATATTTCGTCCAGACCGACGGCGAAGGCGCTGTCACCGCTTATGCAGTGAAATCCACTACCGGTGGCTTCGGAGGCCCCGTCACTCTGATGGTGGGCGTGCTTCCCGACGGCACCGTCTACAATACTTCGGTACTTTCGCATTCCGAGACCCCCGGTCTGGGCGCGAAGTGCACCGAGGAGAATTCTCATTTCCGCGAGCAGTGGAAGGGTTTTGCAGGCAAGCTCGCCGTCACCAAGGATGGTGGCGACATAGATGCCATCACCGCTTCCACGATCACTTCCCGTGCCTACACCAAGGCTGTCGCACAGGCGGTTGCTCTCGTTCGCAATCTGTCCTCCGCGACAGGCAAAGATATAAAGGAGGATTAAGCCATGAGTAAGTTTTCTTTGATTACCAAAGGGTTGCTGAAAGAGAACCCGACCTTCGTGCTGGTGCTGGGCATGTGCCCTACGCTTGCAACCACCACCTCGGCCATGAACGGCCTCGAGATGGGGCTTGCCACGATGTTCGTGCTGATTCTCTCGAACATAGTGATTTCCCTGATTGCTCCGATAGTGCCCGACAAGGTGCACATCCCCGTATACATCGTGGTGATCGCCACATTCGTGACTGTGCTGCAGCTGCTTATGCAGGCCTTCACTCCCGACGTCTACAAGACCCTGGGGCTCTTCATCCCGCTTATCGTGGTGAACTGCATCATCCTCGGCCGCGCCGAAGCCTTCGCCAACAAGAACGGCGTCTGGGATTCGGCCCTCGACGGAATCGGAATCGGCCTTGGTTTCACCCTGTCGCTGACCGTCATCGGCATCGTCCGTGAGATTCTCGGCAGCGGCGCCGTGTTCGGATGGAAGTTCATCAGCGGCGACGGCATCCTTGCATTCGTGATGGCTCCCGGCGCGTTCCTCGTGCTCGGCTATCTGATGGTTCTGTTCAATAAACTCGCTAAAAAGTAGGACGTTATGGAATATCTGCTCATCATCATCTCGGCGATTTTCGTCAACAATATCGTCCTGGCGCAGTTCCTCGGAATCTGCCCCTTCCTGGGCGTGTCGAACAAACTGTCCACGGCTTCGGGAATGAGTCTCGCCGTGTGCTTCGTCATCACGCTCGCAACCGTTGTCACCTTCCTCATCAACAAGTATCTGCTTGTTCCCTTCGGCCTCACCTTCCTGCAGACCATCGCATTCATCCTCGTGATCGCGGCGCTGGTGCAGATGGTCGAGATCGTGCTCAAGAAGGTGTCTCCTTCGCTCTATCAGGCCCTCGGAATCTTCCTCCCCCTCATCACCACCAACTGCGCCGTGCTCGGCGTGGCCATCAATGTGGTTACCAAGGAGTTCACCTTCGGGGGAGAAGCCCACATGCTCGGCCTGGGCGAAGCGACCGTCTACGCGTTCGCCACTTCGCTCGGCTACGGCCTTGCAATGGTGCTCTTTGCGGGAATCCGCGAGCATCTGGCCATGAACGAAGTTCCCAAGGCATTCAAGGGCCTGCCCATCGCGCTGATATCAGTCGGCATCATGGCCCTGGCATTCCTTGGATTTTCCGGAATTGTTTAATACATTTGTATAACTAACTAAAACCTTATTTTTATGAAAAAGATTCTTGCAGTCCTTTTTGCAGTGTTTGCTTTCGTAGCGATTGCTTCTGCAAACAACTATTCTGTTGATGAGGCGGCAGTTGATGCCATTTTCAGTGAAGCTGTAATGGAAGCGTCTGCATCCTCCATGTCAATGGCGGAAACAAGCGTATCATCTGTGGGCGGAGATCCCCAGATAACTAATGTGATTGCCCTCGTGGTCGACTGGGTCGGTCTTGGCGGAATCGGTATCCACAGGCTTATTCTTGGCACAAAACCCATTAACTGCCTTTGGTATTTCCTTACCATTGGAGGTATCTTCGGAGTTGTTCCCCTTGTAGATGGTATTCTCCTTATCGTAGACCTTGTCAAGGGACAGGCCAACTGGCTGGACAATCCTGCATTTATAATGTGGATTTAGCCCGGTTTCCAATGGCGGAAAAAAACTCTAAAAGGGCGATCACATCCGGTCGCCTTTTTGTTGTTTCAGTGCTGTACTGTGTCTTATTATGTGTGCCCTGTGCTGCGCAGAGATGGTTTACTGTAGAAGAACAGACCAAAACCGCGACAAATGGAAAGATGCGTGTGGCTGATAAGAAGTTGTATTACACTAGGGGATCACGTCTTATCGTGTCGTTTGGAAATGGACCCTCAACATATTACATGCTGAGCAATCCATTTGGAGGGACTGATATATACTATCCCGGGAAAAATGAGCTCGCGGTCCTTGATCCAGGTATGTTCAATACTTCGGATGAGCTTCTGTGCATCTTTGCAGACGGTCAGGGATCAGACCTTGGTCTTTCCAGAGAAGGTTATGCTTTTAAATCCACATTCAAGGATGGGGATTATACCGTCCGGCGATACGAACCTCTGAAATCTGGTTCCATGTGCGCCATGGTGCAGTTAGCCCTAGACTCTTCCTATCATCCGGTCAGTTGTTTTTATTACGATAAAAAGGGAAAGGTCATTACCAAGACGTATCTGTCACATTATACCGAATTGAAGGGCTTTCATTTTCCGATGCGGGTCACTGAAATATCTTATTTTGGAGAGCAGAGGGATTCTACCGTCAGGCTGGATATATATAGTAATCTTCGTATTGATGAGCGGGAGGATATGCATGATTTTAAGGTTCCTTCCGATGCCGTAGTTATTGACATTAAGAAGGGATTGAAGGATTTTAAAGGTAAATGATGAAACAGACCATTTGTGCGCTTTTGTCGTTGTTCCTGTTTATGTTCCATTCAGGTGCATCGGCTCCTGTCGATAGCACTGGCTGCCTCCATTTCAGCAACCCTTCATGGCCCGAAGTTGCCGGCCCCCTGTCGTTTGCAGACAGGATTTTGAATAATTCATTTATCTCCCGCTCCAGAGGTATTTATTCTCTCCGGAAGAAGGTTCTGGAGGCTTTTACCCCAACATTTGACATAACTTCTTCCAAAATAGGGACAACACGTGCACTCAATCCTGCATTCTTTTCCTATGCTCTAGGAAGTCATATGTATGAAGATGCATCAAGGCTTCTTTTCGCCGAGGGGCTCTTCCACCCATCCGATACTCTTGATTATCTCCGCGGTCTAGTCTGCTATGACATCCACGACTTCTCTCTTGCATATGATTATTTCCGCACGATTCCTTCTGACAGCCCCTACAGCGTTCTTGCGAAGTCTTTCCTTGATGTATGGGAAAACTCTCCGGAAGCAGATTACCACAAGAATCCTATGATTGCCGCTGTAATGTCGGCAATTATTCCCGGATCTGGGAAAATATATGCAGGAGATGTCGCCAGCGGCTTATCCTCTTTTCTGATAGTGGGAGCATTGGGTGGAATGTTCGCTGATTCCTGGAATAAAAAAGGCTTAGACAACTGGAGGACCATTGCCCTTGGTTCTATTCTTGGACTTTTTTATACGGCAGATATTTATGGGAGTTATCTATCAGTATCCATAATCAAAGACAGTCTTAACGATGCTCAGAAAACCACATTGCTTTTTAATCTGCGTATTCCTTTGCACAGTTTTTAACCTGCGTGCTCAAGATGCAGATCTTTCAGCCGCTCTCTGTGAGATGGCAGCCTGGGAATCCGGCAGTGCTATTATAGGGGATTCCTTGCTTTACAGGAAGGCAACTTTTCTTATGGAAGCGGGCAAGCCGGCAGCAGCTTATAGTACCTTGTGCCGCATTTCACCTTTTGGCAAAGATGTTGGTATGCGATGGGATTTGCTGCGTAAAAAAATGATTTGTGCATGGGAGGCTGGTATGATGGATGATTTCTGCGCAATGCTGGATGAAGCATGTGCCGAAGGCATCGTTTCTTCGCCTGCGCCCTCTAGGAAACTGCGGCGGCGCAACCCAAATGCAGCGATGCTGATGAGTGTCATACCAGGCCTTGGGCATGCATATTCTGGGGAATGGGAAAAAGCCGGCCGCAATTTTCTTGTAGAATGCGGCATTCTCTCTGCAATGTCATTTGCCTTCTGGTCTGGTCTCCCGCTGACTGCAATTCTGGGTGGAGGAATACTTCTTTACGAGACACTCCCCGCAATCACAGCGGACGCAACAGCATGTGCTGGGATATATAACGATAAGGCCCGAAAAGAATTCTTCACACCTATTTACATGGAACTATCAGCCTGTGAATAACAATAGCTAGCTTTAAATTACCTATGTTCAGGATTCTTGAGAAAAAGGCGCTCAACCCGACCATCTGCAAGATGGTGGTCGAGACCCCGCGCACCCGGTGTCGGTGCCCAGGTTGGTCTCGAGTACATCTTCCCCAGCTTCCCTCTTCAGATTTCGCTTGACTGGCGCCCCGTGTTCGATCTCATTCCTTCCACCGGTTTCGGCTGGCAGAGCGTGGGTCTCGGCATCCGCTACGCTTTCTGATAGAACGTACGTTTTTTGACTGATCGGTATGCAAAACTCCGCGTTTTGCATACCGATTTGCTTTTTGGGGCGGAGATGTATGCAGGAAGGGCGGTTTTGCATACAAGTCGGGTGATTTTATGGGGGATGTATGCAGGAAGGGCGGTTTTGCATACAAGTCGGGTGAATTGGGGGTGGATGTATGCAAAAAGGGCGGTTTTGCATACGGAGTGTCGGAAAAATGCGTAACTTTAAGGCAGATAAGCGACTGAATATGTTCAAGATTCTTGAGAAAAAGATGCTCAACCCTACCATCTGCAAGATGGTGGTCGAAGCTCCGCGCATCGCCAGGGCCGCTCTTCCCGGGCAGTTCCTGATTGTGCGCGCAGATGAACCCGGGGAGCGTATCCCTCTTACTATCAGTGATTTCGATCGTGAAGCCGGAACGGTGACCATTGTCATCCAGCCTATCGGCGCATCTACCCGCAGCATGGTGAACGACTTCTCCGAGGGAGATTCCTTCGCCGACGTGGCAGGCCCTCTGGGTAACCCTTCCGAGTTCGTGAAGATGAGTCCCGAAGAGCTCGCCGCCCAGCGCGTGGTGTTCATCGCCGGAGGCCTCGGCACCGCTCCCGTCTATCCGCAGGCCAAGTGGCTGCACGAGCACGGAGTGCCGGTGGACGTGATCATCGGCGCCCGCACCAAGGACCTGCTCATCTATGAGGAGGAATTTGGGAGCGTGACAGACAATCTCTATATGTGCACGGACGACGGCTCCTATGGCTTCAAGGGTGTGGGAACGGCGCGTCTGGAAGCGCTCGTGGCGGAAGGGAAGAAGTACACGCAGGCGGTCGCCATCGGCCCCATGATCATGATGAAGTTCTCGGCTCTCACCTGCAAGAAGCTCGGCATTCCCATCTGGGTAAGCATGAACACCCTGATGGTGGATGGCACGGGGATGTGCGGGGCCTGCCGCCTGAGCGTCGGCGGAATAACCAAGTTCGCGTGCGTGGACGGTCCCGAGTTCGACGGTTATCTTGTTGATTTTGACGAAGCTATGCGGCGTGCCGCTCAATATAAGGCCGAGGAGGGCCTCTCAAATGGCAAATAGAATCCCAAGGGTGCCTGCCCGCGAGCAGGATCCGAAAGTGCGTGCGCACAATTTCGACGAGGTCTGCTACGGATACAATCTGGAAGAGGCGCAGCTGGAGGCTTCCCGCTGCCTGCATTGCAAGAATCCGCGCTGCGTGGCGGCCTGCCCCGTGGCCGTCAAGATTCCGGATTTCATCGAGCGCATAGTCGCCGGGGATATCGCCGGCGCGGCCGCAAAGATTGCGGAAGATTCATCGCTGCCCGCCGTATGCGGCCGCGTGTGCCCCCAGGAAAGCCAGTGCGAGGGTTCCTGCGTGCTGGGCGTGAAGTTCGAGCCGGTGTCCATCGGCAAGCTCGAGAGGTTCGTCGCCGACTGGACGTTCGCCAATGCCGGATCGGAGTGTAAGCCCTCTGCCTGCGACAGTGCGGGAGACGTGGGATCGGACTGCGGAGCGTTTTCAGCGGAGCAGGCCGCTTCCCACGCGGACGCACCTGTGTGCAAGAAAGTCGCTATTATCGGCTCCGGCCCTGCAGGACTTGCCTGCGCCACGGACCTTGCCAAAGCCGGCTACGACGTCACCATCTTCGAAGCCCTACACAAACCCGGCGGAGTGCTCGAATACGGTATTCCCGAATTCCGTCTCCCGAAGGAGAAAGTGCTGAAACACGAGCTCGACGAGGTGCGCGCCCTGGGCGTGAAGATCGAAACCGACGTCATCATCGGCCGCACCGTCACCATCGACTCCCTCATGGACAAAGAGGGCTTCGAGGCCGTGTTCGTGGGCACCGGCGCCGGTCTCCCGAAGTTCATGGGCATCCCCGGTGAAAACCTCAACGGAGTGTTCTCCGCCAACGAATTCCTCACCCGCAACAACCTCATGAAGGCCTTCCGCGACGACTATCGCACCCCCATCCATGCCGGGGAGCGCGTCTGTGTCGTGGGCGGCGGCAATGTCGCGATGGATGCGGCCCGCACTGCCCTGCGCCTCGGTGCCGAAACGACCATCGTATACCGCCGTACCGAGGTGGAACTTCCCGCGCGAAAGGAGGAGGTCCATCACGCGAAGGAGGAAGGCATCGACTTCAAGATGCTCACCAATCCCGTGGAGATACTCGGCGACGAGCGCGGATGGGTGCGTGCCCTGCGCTGCGTTCGTATGGAACTCGGCGAACCCGACGAAAGCGGTCGCCGTCGTCCCGTCGAGGTGGCTGGCTCCGAATTCGAGATACCTACCGATACCGTGATCATGGCTCTCGGCACTTCGCCCAACCCTCTGATCGCCCGTACCACGCCCGGTCTGGAGACTACACGGCGCGGCGGCCTGGTCGCCGACGAAGCCGGCGCCACCACACGCCCCGGCGTGTTTGCGGGCGGCGACGCCGTCACCGGTGCCGCTACCGTGATCCTCGCGATGGGTGCCGGCCGCAAAGCCGCCGCCGCGATAGACGAATACCTGAAGAGCAAGTAGCCCTCTGCGGCCCGGCCGGACCCTGCTCGGCCAGTCCCCAGTGCTCCCGGTCGGTCAAATTCTGTAGGACCGGGAGCAAAAAAGGCCGAAAACGCTCCCGGTCGGCATTTTTTTGTAGGACCGGGAGCACTTTCGAAATGTCCCCTGATTTCTTAGCGTCTTGGGATGGCGTGAGGGGATAGTTGACTGCTGCAGCCGCTCCCGGCTGCGGGAGTAACAATTGATTGTGATTGCCGGAAAAGGGGGAATTTCGTATATTTGTAATGTGGAGAATTATCGGATCATAAGGCCGCAGGCATCGGGGACGTTTGCAGAAGCCCTGGAAAGCGTGGTGCGGCAACTGGAAGTTTTTCTCGGAGAGGAATCCGTAGAAGGACGCAAACCAGTATATATGAGGTTTTTTCTCAGCGACGCCCAGAATCAGGCGGAGGCGCTGAAAGACCGGCTGGGAAGCTGCGGAAAGGGTGTTAGGACGGGCGATTCCCGTACCGGCGTTCCCTTATGTGACACAGATCGACCTTTTGCTCGAAGTGGAGAGAATATTTCCATCGTGGAGCAGCCGCCGCTGGACGGAAGCCGCATCGCGGCGTTGGTGCGCACAAGCGATGAGGCGGAAAGATACATCTTCCATTCCATACGTCTGACGGAGGCCGAGGCGGCCGGCAAGGATTCCTACACACAGACACGCCTGCTCTTCGGGAAGTATCTGGACATCATCCGCCCGGCAGGTCTCGAACTCAAGACCCATTGCATACGCACCTGGATATATGTGCGCGACATCGACTCCAATTACGCCGGGGTGGTGAAGGCCCGCAACGACGTATTTGCGGAGGAGGGCCTCCTGGATCATTACATCGCCAGCACCGGCATAGGCGGCGCATCAGGAATCCGTTCCGCCGTGGTTGCGATGGATTTCCTGACCGAACCCGGCATCAGCGAAGCCGACAAGACCTATCTCAAGGCCCTTTCGCATCTGAGCCCGACACGCGATTACGGGGTGGCCTTCGAACGCGGGGCCAAGGTCGGAGGGGCGGCCGGAAGCCATATATATATCAGCGGCACAGCCAGTATCGACAATCGCGGGCGTATCCTGCACGAAGGGGATGTGCTCTCGCAGACGGACCGCCTGCTGGAAAACATTGGCGCGTTGCTCTCGGAAGGCGTAGGGAAGGATGGCATCGGCCCCGCCGGCAGCGCTCGGGCTTTGCGGACGGGCAATGCCCGTACCGGGCTCCCCTTGCGGGACACGAACGGGCCCTTTGCCCGTCGCGGAGGGGATGTCGGCGGGTGCGAGAATGATTCCGGGGCCGGCGTAGAGGTTATGAGCGTGCCGTACTTCGTAGTCTACCTGCGGGACATCTCCGATTATGCGAAGATTGACGCGTATATGCAGGCTCGCTTCCCGGGGGTGCCGCGCATCGTTTTGGAGGCGCGCATCTGCCGGCCCGGCTGGCTGATAGAAATGGAATGTGAAGCTTTGTTCCCGGAAACGGCCTGAATCGGGAACAAAGCGGCGGAAATGTGAAGTTTGTTCCGAAAAACCGCCTGAAACGGGAACAAACATCCCGAATCGGGAACAAAACGGCAGAAACAGTGCACGAAACATCGGGCTCCGCAACAGAACAGAGAATATGAACGGGAAAAGTATACTAATCGTCGCAGCGGTTGCCATGATGGCGATCCTGCCCTCATGCACCAAAACAAAGTACGCCGACAAGTACGGCTTCCTGCCGGAAAACGACGCAATCACCAACTCCGAAGCCTTCCAGCGCTGCCTCGACGGAGGCGGCCGCATCAAGGTCCGCAAGGCCGGCGAATATAAACTCTGCCGCACCATCTATCTGGATTCCGACACCGAACTGCAATTCGCGGAAGGTGCCATACTCAGCAGGGCGGCGGACAGCGAAGGGAAGGTGGCGCGCTTCGTGCTGCTGAACCGCGGTGCGCTCACCCGCGAATTCAACGAAAACATCTCCATAAAAGGCCTGAACCTGCGCTGCAACGGCATCGACTCCGGGTCGGGCATCGAGATGGATATCCCTCCTATCGTGGGTATGATCTGCCAGACAGCATTCTTCTATGTGCGCAACCTGCACATCGACGACTATACCACCATGGACCTGCCTCCCCACGATTTTGCAATCCAGATCTGCACCTTCGAAAACGCGCTGGTGGAGAACGTGCACATCGAGGGGATGAAGGACGCCGTCCATTTCGGCCCCGGGCGCAACTTCGTCGTCCGCCACGGAGTGTTCAAGACCTACGACGACCCCATCGCGCTGAATGCGCACGACTATACCACCTCCAATCCCGAGCTCGGATGGATAGAAAACGGTCTGATCGAGGACTGCGTGGATCTGGACGACCCTGCGAACGGCACCACCGGCTTCTTCGCCCGCATACTGGCAGGAGGCTGGCGTGACTGGGAACCAGGAATGGAAATCCAGTCTTCAGGGGATGCGGTGGTCTGCGGAGGCCGCATCTACCGCAGCAACGGCCCCAAGGTGAAGCAGACCTTCGTCTCCACCTGCCGCCCGGAGCACGCCGAGGGCACGGTGACCTACCCCGACGGCATCACCTGGACGATGAGCCAGAACCGGAACATCTGCCACAGCTGCGGCGTGCGCAACGTGGTGTTCCGCGACATCCATCTAGCCAAGAAACGCAAGGTCGCCCTCTGCCTGCACTTCGACCACGACCAGTACTCCCGCAGTTTCTATCCTTACGCGGAGATCCCCGTGCAGAGCAACATAGTGTTCGAGAGAGTGTTCGTGGAGAATGATATCCCCACCCTGATCCAGAGCCGTACGCCCGTGGACAGCATCATAGTGCGCGACTCCCGCATAGGCAGCAGCGACATCCGCATGCTGCACGCCCTCGACACGGAGGGGATGGTGTACGACACCACGGTCGTGAAGCTGCAGAACGTGGAGGCGGATGACATCAATTCCATCGTCCGCACCGCCGGCCGCCCGGTCAAGGTGCTGGGTGCCGGTGGCGCTCAACTGATTGATAATAAATGATTTGACTGGTAGTGCCTTCGCGCTTTGGAGGGAAGGCACTACCCCCTAAACGCTGGGAAATCAACATATTACGTGCCACCAGAGCCTTTTAGTTGAACAGGGCCTTGTAGCCCGGAATCAGGCTGCCGCTGGATTTCAGCAGGTTTTCTTTCTTGTAGTCCATGGCCACGATCTCGCTTGCGGGGGTGATGGCAATGAACATGTCATTGATGTCGGTGCTGCCTTCCGCGGTGCGGGCGACTGCGCTGAACTTGTAGATGTCCAGCTCCTTGACGCCCAGGGAGTCGTGGTCCGCCAGCCTCTTTTCAATGGCTTCGATCCCCTTGAGAACGGCTTCGTCCTTGAGGGCGGCCTCCAGTTTGGCGTTGGCATTGAGCACTTTGCCGTTCGCCTGGTATCCTTCCGCAAGTTTGATGTTCTGCTTGCGGCGCAGTTCGATGGTACTGCGCCTGCGCGCTATCTCCTCGCCGAAGGTGGAACTCTCCACGAGTTCCAGATTGGTAAAACTCAAGCTCTTGAGCTCTCCGAGCTGTGCCTCCACCTTGCCCCGGATGGCGTCTTTTACGGGATCGGACTGTTTGGGACCGCAGGCTGCGAGAGTAAGGAGAATAAATGCGGAAATAACTGCTCTTTTCATATAATTTGCTAACTTTGTACCCGGAAAATTACAAAATTTCAAAATATTATGCAACAGCACATTGATTCTTACGATTTCACCGGCAAAAAAGCTATTGTCCGCGTTGATTTCAATGTCCCCCTGAACGAAAACTTCGAAATTACCGACGACACCCGCATCCGCAGGGCCATTCCTACCCTCAAGAAGGTGCTCGCAGGCGGCGGTTCCCTCATCATCATGAGCCACCTTGGCCGTCCCAAGAAAGTTGACGCAAAATTCTCCCTAAAACATATCGTTGCTCACGTGAGCGAATGCCTCGGCGTTCCCGTACAGTTCGCAGAAGACTGCCAGACCGCCGACGCGCAGGCTGCCGCCCTCAAGCCGGGCGAGGCCCTGCTTCTCGAAAACCTCCGCTTCTACGCAGAAGAGGAAGGCAAACCCCGCGGACTCGCAGAGGATGCCACCGACGAGGAGAAGGCTGCCGCCAAGAAGGCCGTGAAGGCTTCGCAGAAGGAGTTCACCAAGAAGCTCGCTTCCTACGCAGACTGCTACATCAACGACGCATTCGGAACCGCACACCGTGCACACGCTTCCACCGCCCTCATCGCCGAATACTTCCCGAACGACAAGATGTTCGGTTATCTGATGGAAGGCGAGATCAAGGCCATCGACAACGTGCTGAAGAACGCCAAGAGGCCCTTCACCGCCATCATCGGCGGCAGCAAGGTATCTTCCAAGCTCGCAGTTCTCGAGAACCTCCTCCCCAAGGTCGACAACCTGATCATCGGCGGCGGAATGGGTTACACCTTCATCAAGGCCATGGGCGGCAAGATCGGCAACTCCCTGCACGAGGACGACCTCATCCCTCAGGCAAACGACATCATGGCCCGCGCCAAGGAACTCGGAGTGAACCTCTCCCTCTCCACCGAGACCGTAGTCGCCGACGACTTCAGCAACGACGCCAACCACAAGACCGTTCCTTCCATGGAGATTCCCGAAGGATGGGAAGGCATGGATGCCGGCAAGGCTTCGCTCGATAACTGGAAGAAGATCATCCTCGAGTCCAAGACCATCCTCTGGAACGGCCCTGTAGGCGTGTTCGAGATGGATACCTTCGCAAAGGGAACCCTGCAGATCGCAGAGTACCTCGCCGAGGCTACCGCAAACGGGGCTTACACCCTCGTGGGCGGCGGCGACTCCGTTGCAGCCGTAACCAAGATGGGCTACGCCGACAAGGTCAGCTACGTATCCACCGGCGGCGGTGCAATGCTCGAAGCCATCGAAGGCAAAGACCTTCCCGGCATTGCTGCTGTGCGCGAGTAGCGCAAATCGCCTCTATATTCCATACAAGGTCCCTCGATATTGAGAGACCTTGTTTTTTGCTGCCTTGTCGTTACAGGCTGAGGCGGACGTAGATGCTGAGGGGCAGGGCTTTGCCGAAGCGGTCGTTCAGCGCCAGTTCTCCGGAAGTCAGGCCGCCCGGCCCGGCAACCTCCCGCCGGCCTTCCGCAAGGGGCCGTGTCTCGCAGGGATACCCCGGTCCCTGCATTGCCCGTCCGATAATCTCCCGCTGTCCATCCGCGACGGGCGAAGGGCAGGCGAAGTCGCGTCCGAAAGCCTGGCGCACGAGGGTTTCTCCCAGGGCGGCGGAGTAGCCGTTGGAGTAAAGGTTGAGCACCATGAAGGAATTCTGCGGCTTGAGGATGTGAGAGACGCTGCGCAACAGGCCGAAGAGGCTGTCGTCCAGTTTCCATTTTTCTCCGTTCGGACCGTGCCCATAGGCGGGAGGATCCAGGATGATGCCGTCGTAGAGATTGCCGCGGCGTTCTTCGCGCTGCACGAACTTCATGGCATCCTCCACGATCCAGCGAATGCCGTCCATGCCGCTGGCTTCCATATTGCTGCGCGCCCAAGTGACTACCTGTTTGATGCTGTCGAGATGCGTCACATCCGCTCCTGCCGCCTTTGCCGCGAGGGATGCGCCCCCGGTGTAGGCAAAGAGGTTCAGCACTTTTGGGCGTTGTTCAGGGCCGGTCTCCGCCGTGCGCTCAGGGCCGGTTCTGTGCAGACGCTGTACCTGGCTGTAGATGAATTCCCAGTTCGGGGCCTGCTCGGGGAAGATGCCCACGTGCTTGAAGGCCGTGAGTCCCAGTCGCAGACGGAACTGCGGGCCGGACGCTCCTGCAGCTCCGGCAACACTTGCGCTTCCGGTATCTGCGCCATAACGGATATACCACTGTTCATCCGCTTTCTTGTGGCGCTCCCAAGTGCCACGGTCTTCGATGGCTCCGGATCCGGCATTCTTTCCGCCCTTCCCGGCATCGCGGCCGCTGTTCTGGACGCTGGCCAGCTTGAAGGAGAAATGCGCAAGGCGGCGCCATTCGGCCTCCGACATGCTTCTGTCCCACAGTGCCTTGGGCTCGGGACGCACCGTTATTATCTGACCGAAACGCTCCAGTTTCTCACCGCAGCCGCTATCCAGCAGCTCGTAGTCTTTCCAAGACTTTGAGGGGAACTCTACCATAGTCCTGCAAAGATACTAGTTTTCACTGAACTTGTATGCAAAAAGGGCAGTTTTGCATACATCTCGCCAGATTTTGAAGGACTTGTATGCAAAAAGGGCAGTTTTGCATACAACCAGGCCTTTTTCATCCGACTTGTATGCAAAATGAGCGATTCTGCATACATCCCGGCGAACTGACGCAGTTGGGAATGAAGGCGCGATCGGTTAAGCTACCGGGCGCGGTCGATGAGGTCCTGGAATAGGGGCAGGAAGGTGGCGTCGCCGGATTTGACGAAGATTTCCGGGTGGAATTGGACGCAGATGTTGCTGCTGCGCCTGGAGCTGCCGGAGTGCTGCAAACTGCCGCGCTTGGAACTGCCGGTACGTTGTGGGGCATCCCACTCCCAGGCTTCGACCACGCCGTCGGCGGCTCGGGCCACTACGCGAACGCCGGTGCCGGGGTCTTTGACCGCCTGGTGGTGGAAGGAGTTGACCATCACCGAGTCGCGGCCCAGCAGGTTGTGCAGGTGCGAATCAGGATCGATGTATATCCAGTGGGTGCCTACGGATCCGGATTCGCTCTGCCGATGGCGGATGGCGGCATGCCCTTGGCTGGCAGCAGTGTCAGTGCCGTCCACTTCGCTACCGCCACGCGCGGGCCCGCTCAAAGAAGCCCTGCCGTCACTTTCCGGCAAGGACCCTATCTGGCCGGGAAGGTCCTGATAGAGCGAACCTCCGAAAAACACGTTCAGCAGCTGGGAGCCGCGGCAGATGCCCAGGACGGGCATTCCGCGCCGCATCGCCTCGGCTGCCAGCAGGAAGTCGCTGGTATCCCTCGGGGCATTGACTTCCACCGTCGAATCCAGCACGGCCTCGCCGTAGCGCGCAGGGTCCACATCCTCTCCTCCGCTCAGAATCAGGGCGTCTGCCAGGGCAAGCGCTTCGGCGGCTTCGGCGTCGCTGTGCACGGGCGGCAGCACCACAGGCACACCCCCGGCGGCACGCACGGCGGCCACATAACTGTCGTTCAGCGACACTACGCGGGCGTCATCCCAACTCGAGGAGATGCCCACGACGGGTTTCCCTGCAGACCGGCATCCGGCCAGCATCACGCTCAGGAAGAGCATCAGCGACAGAGAACGGAAGTGCCTGGAAACGCCGGTCATACGCGTCAGTTCTTGGTCGCTGTCCCGATCATGTCGGAGAAGCGGGTTTCCACCGTGGAGCTGAGTTCCTTCTCGCCGGCGGCCTTCAGCACATCGGCAAGGAAGTAGACGTAGTTGCCGCAGAGTTCGAACTCATCCTGTGCAAAAGCGTAGAACTCGAGATAGAAGGCGGCCGAAGCGAGCAGCTCGTCGGCAAACTTCACGGCAAGCGCGCGTCCTTTTTCGGGCTGCCCGAGCTTGTAGTACAGTTCTATCGTCTTCACCACCATGTAGTCGTTGCCGCTGAATCCCAGGGGGATGGCGCAGATGGGGAAGTTGACCATCGCGGCCTCGCTTTGGTCGAGCATCTCAAGGGCGCGTTCATTCTGCCCGTTCGCCATGAAGGCGGAGGCGCAGTTGACGTGCAGGTTGCGTATGCCCATAACGGCGAGGAAGGTGTAGCAGTTCTGATAGTCCACGAACCAGTCCGGGGCCTTGAGGGCGTCGAAACTGTAGACTTCGGTCATGTAGTGGTAGAGCTCGTCGCAGTCCACCAGGCCGTAGGAGTTGGAAGAAGGCCTGTTCTTGTAAGGCACGAACTTGGAGGAGAATCCGTCGCTGACGAGATAGTCCTTGATGCCGATGTTGAGGTCGCCGCCGTAGCTGAGCATGTTGAGCGGCCTGTCCCACTGGTAGGTGGAGAGGAAGTCGAGCACGAAGAGCTCCGGTTTGGTGAGGAACTCCTTGCCGGCCGGAATCTCCAGAATCAGGGTGTCCAGCATCCGCGAAGCCATCGCCTCGGAAACTATCCCGCTCGCCAGGGCGTTCGCCTTGTTCACGGGCACGGAGATCTTGCGGGAGGCGATGTAGTCGTACTTGCGCCCGGAGCTCATCTGCACCTTCACCTGGGGATGGCGGAAGAGCTTCATCACGTCTGCAATGCTCATCACCTTGCCGCGCTGGTCGTAGATGGGGATGTATTCGTTGGTGCCGTAGAGGTACTGCGCCTGACCTACGCTGAGCGCCAGGGGCTTGCTCTCATTGCAGGCCCATTTCATCTGGTCGATGTGCCAGTCGGTGCCGAGCAGGGAGGTGTTGGCGATGCGCACGTCCGTACGCACGTCTTCCACTTCCTGGGCGTACCAGAGAGGGAAAGTGTCGTTGTCGCCGTGGGTGATGAGGACGCCCTGGGGACCTACGGACTTGAGGTAGTTCGCACCGAGTTCGGGGGCGGTCCTGCGGCCCGAACGGTCGTGGTCGTCCCAGTTCTCCGCAGCCATCAGTGCCGGCACGCAGAGGCCCAGGACGGTCAGGCAGGACGCCAGCGCCGTGCTGTATCTGCCTTTGAAGGCATCTTCCAGCAGCTCGTGGAGCCCCAGTACTCCGAGCCCTATCCACACCGTGAAGAAGTAGAAGGAGCCCGCGAATGCGTAGTCGCGCTCGCGCACCTGGAACGGCGGCATGTTGAGGTAGATGACCACCGCGATGCCGGTCATGAAGAACATCAGGAAGTTCAGCCAGCATCCGCGCTTGTCGCGCCCGAACTGGAAGAACAGTCCGAAGAGGCCGAGCAGGAAGGGGAGGAAGTAGTAGTGGTTCTTGCCCTTGTTGCCGGCGAGTACGGCGGGGGCGTCGCTCTGGTCGCCCAGGCGCCAGTCGTCGATGAACTTGACGCCGCTCTCCCAGTTGCCGTGGAAGATGTTGCCGGGCGAAGGACTGTGCACGTCGTTCTGGCGGCCTACGAAATTCCACATGAAGTAGCGCCAGTACATCCATCCCAGCTGGAAATCGAAGAAGTACGCCAGGTTCGCGCCCATCGTGGGCTTGGGGTTCTGGGCGCCCTTTACGCGGGTGCCTTTGCCGCGGGTGTATGCCTGGTAGAACTCCTTGGTGTTGTTGTCGATGTTGTTCCACATGCGGGGGAAGAGCATCTTTCCGGAAGGGTCGTACTTTGCCTCGCCGGGGCCTTCCACCTTCTTGTACTTGCCGTCCATCGGCGCCCAGTATTTGGTCTCGGCGACCTCGAAGGGAGCATCGTAATACTGGCCGTAGATGAGGGGGGTGCTGCCGTACTGCTCGCGCGAGAGGTAGCGGACCAGCGTGAAGGCGTTGTCCGGCTGATACTCGTTGGTGGGGGTCTTCGCGCTGGAGCGGATGATGTCTATGCTGAAGATGGAGAATCCTATGATGATGGTGGTAAGGCAGAGGAGGGCGGTGTTCCAGAAGATCTTCTCGCTGTCCATGGTGCGGAAGACGCCCCAGAAGCAGAGTGCCAGCACTGCCACCATGAAGAAGGCCGCGCCGCTGTTGTAGGGCAGGCCGAGGACGTTGACGAAGAAGAGGTCGGCGTAGGCGGCGAGTTTGGGCAGCCAGGGGATGATGCCGAACAGGATTACCGCTAGGATGACGACGCCGACGAGGAAGATCTTGCACAGTTCCTTGAAGGAGAAGGGGCCGTCTTCGCGCCTGCGGTAGTAGAACATGAACACCAGGGCGGGAATGGCCAGGAGATTGAGCAGATGGATTCCTATGCTGAGGCCCATCAGGAAGGCGATGAGCACTATCCAGCGCGCGGCGTGGGGCTCGTCGGCCTTGTCGTACCATTTGGTCATCACCCAGAAGACGATGGCGGTGACGAGCGAGCTCATCGCGTAGACTTCGCCTTCGACTGCGGAGAACCAGAAGGTGTCCGAGAAGCAGTATGCGAGGGCGCCCACGAGGCCGGAGGCGATTACGGCGATGGCTTTGCCTGTGGCAAAGCCGTTTCGTTTGCCGGGGGATGATTCCCCCTGGCCCTCTCGGTCGCTGCGCTCCGAAGGACCGCCGATGACCATACGTTTGGCGAACCAGACGATGGTCAGGTAGAGGAAGAGGATGGTGAGGGCCGAGCAGAGCGCGCTCATCGCGTTCACCAGCACCGCGGCGTGCATGTTGTCGCCGAAGAGGGTGAAGATGCGGGCTATCAGCTGGAAGGTGGGGTTTCCCGGAGGATGGCCCACTTCGAGTTTATACGATGATGCGATGAACTCGCCGCAATCCCAGAAGGAGGCGGTGGGTTCTATCGTGGAGAGATATGTGAAGGCGGATACCACGAAAGCTGCAGCCGCGGCTATCCTGTTCCACAGATTGAATTTCTTTTCTGTCATAACTTACAAATATAGGAAATTCTGCTGAATAATCTGTGGTTTGCAGTTGTGCAATGTCGGCAGTGACTGAAATGCTTCAGATGTATGCAAAAAGCCGCTTTTTGCATACAAGTTGCCTGTAAATCGGGTGTTTGTATGCAAAACGGGGGTTTTTGCATACGGAGGAGCGGGAAAGTCGGGAAGGCAAGGAGTGGGAGGTCAGGAAGTCCGGAAGCGTTCTACGGGACCGGGTCGTAACCGGAGCCGCCCCAGGGATGGCAGCGGAGAATGCGCTTCAGCGACAGCCAGAAGCCCTTGACGGGGCCGTATTTGCGGAAGGCCTCCAGGGCGTATTGGGAGCATGTCGGCGTGAAGCGGCAGGTCGGCGGTTTGAGCGGCGAAATGCACAGCTGGTAAAATTTTATCAGCAGTATGAACGGCGCGCTCAGTATTTTCTTCAGCAGCTTCACTGTCCGGCGCTATTATCATTATCCGTATTATGCGCTGCCCCCTGCTGGCATCCCTCTCCGGTGTCGCTCGCCGGAAGCACCCCGCCCGCTGAGAGGTCTCCCGTAGAAGTGTGGGAATCGCCCGCCGGAAGTGCGCTGCCCTGATGAGCATTTTTCTGCGAAGAAGGGCAGGCGCCTTCCGGCAGGGCTGATGAAATGCGGGAGAGGATGGCGGCGATATCTGCCTGGACGGCAGCGAAATCCGCAATATCCGCGCTGTTATATTGGAACATGATGTCCACTCCGGCCATCTTCCGTATGCGGTATGCCTCGCGGATGCGGCGTTTCAGCAGATTGCGCTTGACGGCGCGCTTGAAGCAGCGCTTCGGCACCGACACCAGAATCCGCCCCGGCAGATTGCCCGCGCTGACGCCATCCTCCGGAAGCCCCCCGCTCGCGGAGAGGTCCGCAGGAAGCGCCCTGCCTTGATGAGCATTTTTCTGCGAAGAAGGGCAGTGCACTTCCGGCAGGCCCGGAGCATTTTTCTGCGAAGAAGGGCAGTGCACTTCCGGCGGCACCGCACAATCCGCCGCCCCTCCATCCGTCCGGACCATCCAGCAGTAGCGGAAATGCCCCAGCGAACCCCATCTGCCGCCGGCGAGAAGGGTCGCAACTGACTTCTTGCCGGACAGCCGCTCGGCCTTTCCCAGCGTGTTGTCCCCCGAAGCCATAATCATCTACTTGTTATTCTGGAGATAAAGCTCGATCGCCCTGGCCACCGACGGTGCCTCGGGGGTAGGGCCTTTGATATCGATATTCAGACCTGCATCCTCCATCGCGCGGGCAATGCTCCTGCCGTATCCCACGAACTTTATGGACCCCTGCTTGAAATCCGGGAAATTCTCGAACAGACTCTTCACATCCGCCGGATTGTACAGGGCCACGATATCGTAGGACTCTATGTCCAGGTCGTGCAGGTCCTGGGTGACGCTCTTCACGAGCTCGGCCTCGACGAAGTCCAGACCCGCCTTCTGGAAGAGGGAAGTGATGGCCTCCGCGCTTGCGCCCGCAGACTTCGCGACGAGGAATTTCTCCCCCTTGTGCTTGGGGCCTATCAGGGCCACCACGGAGTCGGGAGTGCCGTTTCCGAAGAAGATCTTGCGCTTGCGGTAGACGATGTGCTTCTGCAGATAGTTGGCTACCAGTTCGGTGGTGCAGAAATACTTCATTGTCTCGGGAACCTTGAACCGAAGCTCTTCGGCAAGCTTGAAATACGCATCGATTGCCGCTCTGGAAGAGAATACTATAGCGGTATAGTCGGGAAGATTGATCTTTTGCTCGCGGAACTCTCTGGAAGTGAGGGGCTCGATCAGGAAGAAAGGCCTGAATTCGATTTCTGCTCCATGATTGTTCTGGAGGGGCTCATATGCAGTCATCTTCGCAGGTGTCTGCTGTGATATCAATATTTTCATGTCTTTCAATTTAGGCTCATTAAAACAGGCCCGAAACGACCAACGCTCCGGCCGGCAGTATTTCGAGCCCGCAAAGATACAAAATTGTTGTCAAACCGGAAAAATTTGATTGCAAAATCTGACCTTCCCGGACAAGCGCAACGAGCCATAACAGAGCAAGTTCGGCCCAAATTACATTTCGGCAGACACCGTCACTTGCATTAAAGATACAAAGTATGCAGATGCTCACGAGAGCGAGCAAGACGAAGCAGATGAAGTAGTTGTAAAGGCCGCGGCGGACCGCGCTCCGGGTTTCGAAGTGCAGGCGCCGGTGACCGATCCGGAGCAGCACTGCGTGCAGGATGTAGCGGAGGAGGAGATAGGCGGCGGACACGCCCGCAAGTTCAGCGATGCGCAGCCAGACTTCGCTCCACGGGGCGATGAAAGAAGGCGCGTAGAGGCGGTAGCGGTCCGCCATTACGAGGAAGATGAGCCAGAATGCGCGTGCGATGTGGTTGCGGGAGCGGGCGTTGCTGACGCTGTGCTCGATTTCGAGGTTCCCCCGGCTACGCGTGAGGCATCCGCTCAGGGCGGGAAAGAGTTTGCCTGTTTCGGGGAGAAAGAGGAGAAGGATGAATGCAGATGCCACCAGCATCCAGCCATGGGCGGGCCAGTCCGTCCACTCGGCCGCTGTCAGGGCGGCCGGCTCGGCGGTGGGCAGATGCAGTGTTCCGAAGTCGATCATTTATGCAAAAGTAGTTATTTTTTAGTATTTTCGCAGTCATGAAGAACGACAACGACTGGAAGCAGCGTCTGGGAGTGGTTTATTCCACGAATCCGGATTTTCAATATCAGACGGCCGAAGTGGCTGAGGCGGAGACCCTTCCCGCCGGCAGGCAGAGGCTGACAGTATCTATCGACCGGCGCCAGCGTGCCGGCAAGCAGGTCACGCTCGTGAAGGGGTTCGTGGGGACGTCGGAGGATCTGGCCTCCCTGGCCAAGACCCTGAAGACCAAGTGCGGGGTGGGTGGAACGGCCAAGGACGGGGAGATCACCATCCAGGGG
>R22__coassemble_180_pt1 | contig 48713 bp, 32 predicted proteins | sample R22__metabat2_high_PE_057 | metagenome-assembled genome bin R22 | reverse complement strand
ACGCCGCGCCTTCACAATCTTACACCCTTGTTGCACTGTTCACTTGAATCGGGGAATGAATGATTTGACGCCTGATCAATTATTTTGTGGTTCCCAGGGTATTTAGGAACTTTCGGGACAATTGAAAACCACAGAATTAATGGACGAAGCGGGAAAAGTGCGAGTAATCGAAATCAAGAAAAGCTAAAGATCTCAGGGCCGAATTGAAGGGTGAATCCTCAGCACGACGTACTCTGACCGTGTGCCGATACGGAACTTGCCTCCCCAGATGCCGAGCCCGGAACTTATGTAGTAGAGGGTGTCGCCCCTGCGGTGTTCTCCGAAAGCTTTCTCATACATGGCGTCCGTGAGCCAGTTGCCCGGCCATATCTGGCCATGGTGGGTATGCCCGCTGAACTGGAAGTCCGCGCCATACTGCTCCGCTTCTTCAAGATGGTAAGGCTGGTGATCCAGAACTATGGTAAAGAGCGAGTCTCCCGGAGCGATATCCTGAAGCGCCTTGCGGCTTCGGTTGCTGCGGTCATCCCTTCCGATCACCCTGATACCGGCTTCTACTGCGGCAGAATCGGCAAGGACGCGTATCCCTGCTTCTTTCAAGAAGGCCATGGCCTTGTCCTTTCCCGCTATGTATTCGTGGTTGCCGGGGCATGCGAACACGGGAGCCTTTATGCCGCGGAGGATCGAGGCATAGTCCCACTCCACGGCCGGACGCAGCGCTCCGTCGAGAATGTCTCCGCCGAAGAGCACCAGATCCGTATTCTCGGCATTTATCATGTCCACCCAGCGGGATATTTCCCGTGCGCGGTTATGGTAGCCGATATGAAGATCGCTCGCGAGCACGACCGTGACGGTGTCTCCCTTGACTTTTCCCGAGCCGATTTCAAGACTCTCCCGGTATTTATGATGGTAGTGGATCCATCCTCCGAGAAGCAGCAGCGCAATGGCTCCCGCGACAGTGAGTGCTCCTGCCGGTGAATTCTTCAGGAACGAAACAGGGACGAGATGCAGGAGCCGCCCGAGGTCCAGGGCCACGAAGATCATCAGGACATAGAAGAAGGCTATAAGCCAGGAGGTGCCGATTTCGTATGTGGCCGCGGCGAGCCACAGAGGAAGTCTGTCTCCAAGCCCGTAGTGGATGAAGATAGACGCGAAGCAGAGAATCCATGCGGTAACTGCGGCCCATTTCCATACGGGAGAAGCCGGGACGATGCGCCAGATCCGCCAGCATGTGTAGGCAAGGCCGGTCAGAAGCAGGATTATGAAGGATGCAAAACGCATAGAGTGCAAAGATACTGAAAAATCTGCCGAAAAATCCGCCGTATTTCGTATCTTTGCCAGCCATTTTTCGACCACATGAAAAATGACAGCTGACAGCCTATTTCGTGGCTATCTGGCTGGGAGTGCGCAGCGGAGCACAGTGGGCGCTTGAGAACCAGACCCATATCTACATGCAGGGCTGGTTCCTCTATGCGAAGCACTGGTTCAAACCCTTCCCCTTCATCATCGTGGGCATCAACATCCTCATCGCCTGCGTATCCGACTTCGAGTCCGCGGTAATGGGTTGGAACAAGTGGTGGCTTACCTCCGAAGGCGTATGGCAGTATGGCGGCTGGCACAATGTGATGAACGGCGTGGCCGGTCTTTTCGCATTCATCAGACAAGATAACGTTCCCTGAGCTTTTGAATGTCGCAGTCCGTCATGCCGATAGGGCCTTTCAGATACTCTTCCGCAGAGCCGTATGCGGTTTCCAGTTCATTCAGGGCATTGACGAAATTCTCGGTATTGGCTCCGATGAAAGACTTTACGACAGATATCTGTGCGTGCTTTCCGCCAAAGAACCTTACCCTTCTCGAATACTTCCTGACGTCCTTCGCATACACCTGGTTCGTGGCATCGAAATCGGCTATGATTGTCTCTTTGCCGACCCCCAGCGCGGCGAGCAGGAGCATGGAGGCAATGCCGGTGCGGTCCTTGCCCTGCGTGCAGTGGAACAGGATGGCGCCGTCCGGGGTGTTTACCACTTCCCGCATGAAGGCCGCGAACTGCTTCTGGCATTCGGGATAGAACAGAAGCGTGCGGTAAAGATCCTGCGCGACTTTCTGCGCCTTTTTGTTGAAGGCTGCCCAGACTATGAGTTTCTTAACCTCAAACTTCTTTCTTTTAGTAAACTTCTCTTTCTCGGCGGCCGTGGCCGAAACGCTGCCCGAGGCGTCGATGGGGATACTGACATAGGATGCCCCGGGGATAATCCTGTCGGTCACGCCGGCCAGCTCTTCCGTCTTGCGGAAATCTATCACCTTTGTGATGTGAAGCCCTTCGAGATAAGCCATGTCGGCTTGGCTTGCATCGGCGAGGTGCGCGCTGCGCAGGAGAAGCCTGTCCTTGACCTTCCGGGAATCTCCCGCGGGATAACCGCCCAGGTCACGGGCATTGACTATGCTCTTGACCGGGAGAAACTGCATGGCCGGAAGGAAGGATGGAATCACTTCTGATAGAATTGTCTGACGAGTTTTCTCGTGTGCATCCCGAAGAAAAGATTTTCGAGGAAAGTGGGCTCGGCGAACACTATACGCACGATGAGGTCCAGGCATGCGAACTTCCCGGAAAGGGCGTCGAATTCCGCATGGCCGCTTTTCCCGGTATAGGCTTCTGCAAAGGCATTCCAGAATCTGTGGAACTGGTCCAGGGTTAGATGGAAGATATTCTGCACCCTCTTCATCGGGGCATAAACCCAGCAAATCAGATATAAGTGCCCTATGTCGAACATCGGGTCTCCGTGGGCGACGCGGTCCAGATCTATCCAATAGTATCTGCCTTCGGATTCAATGATGTTCCCCGGCTGGAAGTCTCCGTGGACGCAGTTGGGGTTCTCCCCGATGGTCTCGGCGAATGCACGGATAAGCGCACGGTTCTTCCGGCTGATGAACGTGGCCTTGTCGAGCGCCTGCAGGAGCTGCTCCTTCCTGCTCGGGAAGAAACCGTTGTCGCTCGGAGTCGCAAACATCTCTTTTCCTTTTTCGGCAAGCAGGCGCGCCATCTCCTCCGTGCGTTCCGGCTCGTCGTGGCAGATGCGCGAAAGAGAACGCTTGTCCTTTATACGTTCCGAGATGGTGGCGTAAGCGCCGTCCACCATGACCATTTCGTGCATCTTCGGGGTGGGGAGCCCCAGGCCCTCTACGGCCTTGGAGACATCGTATTCGTGCCTGACGGCTTTGTATGTGCTCAGACGGGAGTTGTTCACCTTGAGTATGATATCCGGCTCTGCGGGGTTCTCATAGGTTTTGCCGTTGCCTCCTTCTCCAACCTGATGCCAGGCGGAGAGGTCGATCTGTCTATAGGTGGGATGTGTCATATTTCGTTAGCGGTAGATTTCCTCGAGCACCGGCAGGGAGCGGATGTTGAGGGGGATTTCCAAATGTGCGGAGAGGTAGCGGAGCAAGGACTTGGCGATGGCTCCCCGCCTGGCGCCGTTCAGGGGGTAAACCATGAATGACGGCCAGTCCGCGGCGAGCAGGTCCCGGATTTCGCCCAGATTCTCTTCGGCGAACGGCGCGAGGCCGTCGAAGGAGGGAGAAAAGCCCAGGGCGCCGGCGAGTTCCATCAGGAAGCGCAGATGGTAGTTTGCAAAATCTCCTTCCAGAGCATCCAGGGTCATTACGGATTTCTCGCACCAGTCGTACAGCCCTTCTTCGGCCGCTCCGTCCTGCACGGCGCGCCAAAGCACTTCGCTCATGAACAGCGAAATCGCGTTCTTGTCGAAATCCGAACGGATCCCGTTCAAGGGATGAACGGCGGAAATGCCCCGCAGCCTCCAAAGATCAGACTTCCGATTCTCTATCACTTCCGCATCCAGAATGTTGGGCGGAAGGTACAGCGCCCGGGAGCCTCCTTTGCGCACGGTAACTATGAAGCTCCTTCGTCCCAGCTCCCGGCACAGGCAGTGCAGCACCAGGGAGTTCTCTCCAATTTTGGTGGAATTGAGGACAATGAGGCGTACTGAAGAGTTCATTTGACTGCAAATATAGGATTTTGCAGGGATTTTTCGTACATTTGACGAATTAGTAGTTTTACCGTCAACGACAATAAACAAAACAAACAATATGAAGAAGGTCCTTCTTGCAGCGCTGGCTGCTACTCTCTGCGCTCTGGCGCTTGCAAATGAAACTCCCCGCTGGCTTCGTCAGAATGCCATTTCCCCGGATGGAAACACAGTGGCATTCGTGTACCAGGGCGATATCTGGCTCGTGCCTGCCAAGGGCGGCGAGGCAGTCCAGCTCACCACGAATCCCGCCCACGACACCGAACCCCGCTGGAGTCCGGACGGGAAATACGTTATCTTCGCATCATACCGCGAAGGCCAGAAGGACATCTGGGCCGTATCCACTGAGGGAGGTAAGCCCAAGCGTCTTACAGACTACGGCGGAGCACAGGCTCCGTACGCTGTCAGCAAAGACGGAAAGATTATCTTCTCCGCTTATTATCAGGAACTTGCAAGTTCCAGTGCATTCCCTGGCGCAACCAGTCTCTACAGCATCGACCTTTCAGAGGCCCTTGCGGCCGAGCCGGGCAGGCTGCCGGTTCCGCAGCGTGTCACTACGGTCAAGGCCTGGGCAGCGGACATCAATGCCGAAGGCACCATCATCTTCGAAGATTATGTGACGCCCGAAGATCCCTACCGCAAGCATCACACTTCTTCCGCCGCGCACAATATCTGGAAACTCCAGAACGGCGCCTACACCAAGCTTACTTCTTTCATCGGCGAGGACAAGTGCCCGGTGTTCGCCCCGGACGGCATACACTACTATTATTTGAGCGAGCAGAGCGGGACGCCCGTTCAGTCCAATGGCTGGGCCGGCGATGCAAATGTCTGGAAATCAGACATCAACGGCGCCGCTCCCGTGCGCGTGACTTCTTTTGAGAAGAACCCCGTCCGCTACCTCAGCATCAGTGCGGAAGGCACTCTCTGCTATTCCTGGAACGGCGATCTTTACACCCAGAAGGAGGGTCAGGCTCCCGTCAAACTTGCCATCAGCGTCAAGAAGGACAGATTCGAGCGCGAGCATACCTACCGTGTCACGACCGGAGGAATCACCGGTTTTGCGGCATCTCCCAACGGAAAGGAAATCGCAGTTGTTTCCCGTGGCGACGTGTTCGTCACCCCTCTTGAACTTGGGGATACCCGCCGCATCACCGACACTCCCGAGGCTGAGCGCGGAGTAGCGTTCGGCGACGGAGGACGCAGTATCTACTACGCATCCGAGCGTGGCGGAGAGTGGGCCATCTACAAGCGCGAACTCGCGAACAAGAAGGATCAGACTTTCACTTTCTCCACCGATACGAAGGAGAAGCGCATCACTCCCGAGGGCCAGGTATGCTTCCAGCCCAGCGTGTCTCCCGACGGCAAATGGCTTGCATATCTGAGGAATCGCACCGGACTCGTGATCTGCCCTGCAGACGGCGGCAAGGAGAAAGTGCTGCTGCCGGAAGGCGTCAATTATTCCTATTCCGACGGCGACCTGCAGTTCGAGTGGAGCCCGGACAGCCGCTACATCCTTTCGACATATCAGGGCGACCAGCGCATGTACAATGAGGATATCTGTCTCATCGAAGTGGCCAGCGGCGAGATTACGGACCTTACCCAGAGCGGATATTCCGACGGCAATTTCAAGTGGGCCATGGGCGGCAAGGCCATGACCTACACCTCCGACAAGGCCGGCTACCGCAGCCATGGCAGCTGGGGCGCGGAGGGAGACATCTACATCATGTTCTTCGACGACGAAGCCTACCTGAACTTCACCCGTGGCGAGGACATGGAGAAAATCGAGAACCTGCTGAAGAGCGACAAGCAGGCCTCCAAGGACAAGAAGAAAGAAGAGAAGAAGGACAGCACCGACAACAAGAAACCCGAAAAGGTTAAACTCGAACTCGAAGGGCGTTTCGACCGCATCGTGCGTCTTACCCGCAACTCCGGCAGGATAGGGGACTACATCCTGACTCCAGACGGCAAGAAACTATATTACACGGTGCAGCTCGAGAAGAATTTCGACCTTGTCTGCATCGACCGCAAGGACGGCAGCATCAAGGTGGTAAAGAAGAGCTTTACCGGCCGTGTCATCCCTTCTCCCGACGGTAAGAACGTGTACGTCATCGGCGGCAACAGCATAACGAAAGCCGATCCCAATACATTCTCTACCAAGAACGTGAGTTTCCGCGGCGAATTCGAGTACGACGCGGTCAAGGAGCGCGAGTATATCTTCGAGCACTGCTGGAGGCAGGTGAAGGAAAAATGGTATGTTACCGACATGCACGGAGTCGACTGGGCTGCCGTTGGCGAGAACTACCGCCAGTTCCTTCCCTACATCACCGACAATTTCGCATTCCGCGAACTCCTCTCCGAGATGCTCGGCGAACTTAACGGTTCGCATACCGGCGGCCGCTACAGCGGCCCTTCCGGCGGAGTAGGCCATGTGGGCGTCATCTTCGATGAGGAATATACAGGCAAGGGCCTGAAAGTGAAGGAGTTCCTTCCCTACAGCACGCTCAGGAGATATGCTCCCGACATGAAGGAGGGCGACCTCATCCTTGCAGTGGAAGGAAAGGAAGTCGAGGCAGGCACTCCCTGGTACCAGGCCCTGGCCCGCACGAACGGCAAGCGTATCGTGCTCAAGGTGAAGGCCGGCGGCAAAGAGAAGGATATAATCATCACTCCTTCCGGAAACGATACCGAAGGGTACTACCAGCGCTGGGTACGAAACAACGAAAAGCGCGTAGAGGAGCTTTCCGGCGGCAAAGTGGGTTATGTGCACGTGCGCGGCATGAATTCGGCCAGTTTCCGCGAAGTCTATTCCAAGGCCCTCGGCAAGTACCGCACCTGCGGCGCCCTCATAGTGGATACCCGCAACAACGGAGGCGGCTGGCTGCATAACGACCTCGCCACCTTCCTTGACGGAAAGATGTATACCAAACGCGAGGCGCGCGGTGTCTACATGGCTCCCGAGCCTTACGACAAATGGGTGAAACCTTCCTGCGTCGTGGTCTGCGAGGCCAATTATTCCGACGCCTGCGGCTTCCCTTATTGCTACAGGGCTCTCGGCACGGGCAAGATCATCGGCGCTCCCGTTCCCGGCACCGCCACATCCGTGTGGTGGGAGAATCAGGTGGATCCTTCGCTTGTATTCGGCATACCGCAGATAGGGTCGTGGAGCGTGTCCAACGGCAGATATCTCGAGAATCTGCAGCTTGAGCCGGACATTACTGTATACAACGATCCGGAATCCGTAGCCCGCGGCGAAGACAAGCAGCTCGAGGCCGCCGTGGCGGAAATGCTTAAAGAGATAGCCGAGTGAACAGAAGCCGCGGACTCCTTGCATTAAGCCCGCTGCTGGTTTTCCTTGCAGTGTACCTTGTGTCGTCTTTCATGGCGAAAGACTTCTACAAGGTGCCTGTGGTTGCGGCATTCCTGCTGGCTTCCGCCTACGCCATCCTCATCACCAGGGGCGGCCTGGAGGAGCGCGTGGCGGTTTTTTCCCGCGGAGCAGGCAACGGCAACGTGCTGCAGATGATATGGATATTCGTGCTTGCCGGAGTTTTTGCGGCTACCGCGAAAGCCATAGGAAGCATCGACGCCGTGGTCGCCGCGACTCTGCACATACTGCCGGGACGCTTCATCCTGGTGGGTCTTTTCGTCGCGGCGTGTTTCATCTCCATGGCGATAGGAACGAGCGTGGGGACCATCGTTGCGCTGGTCCCCATAGCGTCCGGCCTTGCGTCAGGCACCGGAACTCCGCTTGCAATGGTGGTGGCCGCAATAGTGGGCGGCGCCTTCTTCGGGGACAATCTCTCTTTCATTTCCGACACTACCATAGCTGCCACCCGCAGCCAGGAGTGCTCCATGGCGGATAAATTCCGCGCAAACATCTGGATTGCAGGCCCTGCCGCCATTGTGGTCGCGGTGGTGTATGTGGTGCTCGGACAGGGTTTCGACGCGACTGCACCCGCGCAGGAATTCAATCTCCTGCTGATTCTTCCCTATCTGGCCGTCATCATCCTTGCACTTTGCGGACTGAACGTGCTGGGCGTGCTGAGTGTGGGGATTTTCCTCAATGCCGTCATCGGCCTTTTGTCCGGCAAGTTCGGATGGCTTGGCTTCCTGCAGTCGGCGGGGGAGGGCGTCGCTTCCATGGGCGACCTGATAATCGTTACCATGCTGGCCGGCGGCATGCTCGAAATCATTAGGGTGAACGGCGGCATCGACTGGATAATCAATGTTCTCACACGCAGCATTTCCGGGCGCAGGGGAGCCGAATCCACCATCGCTCTGCTCGTCGCCCTTGCCAATGTCTGCACGGCGAACAATACCATCGCAATCATAACCACCGGCAGCATAGCCCGCGAAATCGCCGGGCATTTCGGCGTGGACCCCCGGAAGTCGGCCAGCATCCTGGACACTTTCTCATGCATAGTGCAGGGCATCCTGCCTTATGGCGCCCAGTTGCTGATGGCCTCCGGCCTTGCCGGCATCAGCGTGGCGTCCATAATCGGCTGCCTGTACTATCCGCTGGCGCTTCTCGTCTTTGCCCTGCTCGCCATCTGGCTGCGCTTCCCGCGCATTTAGCGTATCCCGTACTTGCGCAGTATCTTCACGAGCGGCTTGCGGATGCTTTCAGCCCAGATGTGGTAGCCGAAGTCGGAAGGATGGATGCCGTCGACCGTGGTTTCCTGATCGGGGGTCGCAGCATTTGAAGTCTTGATGTAATAAACGTCCTTGTAACGCTTTACGGCAATCGCCATCACGCTGTCGGCGACAGCCATTTTTGCGGTTTCAACCCTGTTCCTGTCGGTGTTGAAATTGCGGTTCTCGCGGCGTATGGTCCGGATGAAGATGAGCGGCACGCCGGGATGCGTTTCCTGGATTCCTTCTATGAAACCGAAGGTGCGTTCACGGATTTCGGACGGGCTGGGATTGGAAAAAGTGTCGAAGAAGAATGCGTCCGCTTCGGCGTCCTTGAGAGCATTCAGGAACTGAGGCTGCATCTTGCAGTCGCCGCTTACCCCCAGGGAGTTGAACTGGAAACCGGTCATTCGGGACAGGAATCCGGGAAGGGTGTTGGCAGCGCGAGAAGTGCAGGCGCCGTGGGTGAAACTGGAGCCGTACAGCACTATGTCGTGGGTGAAAGGCTTCTCGCCGGGGAGCAGGGTGCATCCGGCCGGAACGCCCACCTGGGCGGAACGTATCTCGCTGAAATTGGGGAAGTATACAATGCATTCTTTCTCGCCCGGAGCCATGTCGGTGACGAGTTTGCAGACCCTGTACTCATCGTTCCCCTTGGGAATGGTGGCGGAGCCGGCCCAGAGCCAGCGGCCGTCTTTCCTGATGTAGAGGTCGAAACCCCTGTCGCCGTAATTCGAGCCCCATCCTCCGCATACGATGGCCTTCATGTTGATTGCCTGCGCATCGGTCTTGAAAGACACTATTATGCCGGAACTCTGCCTGAGCAGGCCCAGGTCCTTGTCTTCCCAGCCGCCGTATTTTTCAAAGTCCATTCGCTGATAGGGCTCCGGCGTGTCGGGAAAGACCTTGCCGCTTATCGTAAGTTCCGTGGCTTCGGTGTAGACAAAATCCTGTGCGAAAGCCGGAACGGCTGCAATCAGGGCCGCTACGGCAAGTATGAACTGTTTCATAGATAGATGTAGTCTTGGGCGTCGTAGATGAAAACAATCTCCTTCATGCGCGCCAGGGCGGCTTCGTCCCATTCTCCCTTGAGGCGTATGTTCATGATGGCGTGGCAGGAAAGTTTGCTGAGGATGGAGGTCAGATGCTGCTCCCAGTCCCCGGCGATATCGAGGTCGAAGGCGATCTCCTGCACCCCCGTGGCGACGGCGGCGCCAAGTTCGGCGAGGTCGTTGCTGTAGAAGACGCTGCGATTCCCGGGAGCTTCGCTCAGAGGCGCTACGATGGCGCTCCCTCCGGGGCGGTAATACCACGGCCTGCGGCCTATCTCGATGTAGTCCGAATGCATCGCCGGAGGATTTCCGTAGCCTGCCGGCTTGAGGAATTTTACTGATGGATCGAAAGTTACATCCAGATGCTTCACTTTCGAATAAAGATTGCCAAGAATCTTCCCGTCAGGACCTACCACGCACGAACACCCACCAAGCTTCGACTTCTTTCCCATCGAAACAGATGCGCGGACAAGGTATGCCCCGGTGTGGTAGGCGCAGAACTCGTCGATCATGTCCAGCACATGGTGCGGGTCGCTGCGCTGATGGGAACTGCCGATAATGATATCCGGTTTCCAGCGGGCTATGTTGGCATATGCCTCATAGAAATAGAAATCGTAGCAGATCAGGAACATGTAACGCACCCCCTCGATGTCGAGATAGTAGGGCTGAGTCCATTCTCTGGTGTATTTATTGTCCACGCCTTTCTTCTTCCATTCACCGGCGGTAAGATGTTCTTTGAAGTATTTGCCAAGGACGGATCCGTCCCGGCCGAAAACGAAGATCGCGTTGCGGGGCACATCCCATGAGTCATCTATCGCGCCGCAGAAAACGAGGGTATTGCACCTGCGGGCAGTCTCGGCGCACTTGTCCAGAAGGATGGGACCATATTTGCGGGCTGTTTCCAGGAATCCGGGGTTGGTGGTTTTTCCGGGCACTTCGCTGAATTCGGGAAGTACCACGATGTCGAGCGAGGCATCGCATTTGTCCAGTTCGCGCAAAGTCCATTCGAAACTCTTGTCAAGTCCGGCCTCGTCCTGTGCGAACAGGGGTTGGATCACGCGGGATTTCATGGGCGCGGCACCAAGAGACAAGGCTGCTGAAAGCAGCAGAACGATCAAAACTATCTTTTTCATTTCTTTCCGAATATTTTGTCAATAATTATAGCGATCGCGCCGTCTCCTGTAACGTTGCATCCGGGGCCGTAACCGTCGAGTGCCAGATAAAGCGTCATTACAAGGGCGGTCTGCTCCGGACCGAAGCCCATGATAGATTCAAGCAGGCCGACAGATGCCATCAGCACGCCGCCCATGACTCCCGGCGCTGCGACGGCGGCGATTCCCTGCATCAGCACGAAGTGCGCATACACTGCGAAGGGCACGGGAATGTTGAATATGTAGGCGACCGCAATCGCAGATACAGCCAGTTTTATGGTAGAGCCGCACATGTGGACGGTGGAGCAAAGAGGAATGGTAAAGTCCACGATATCATCGTTCTTCACGTTCTTGCGGGTGCAGGAAGAAGTGACGGGGATGGCTGCGGAGGAGGAACAGATTGAGAATGCCGTAAGATAGGCGGGTACCATGTTCCAAAGGCATTTGAAGGGGTTCTTACCTGCTATGGCACCTGCTATGCAGTACTGGAGCACAAGCCAGACCAGAGTCAGGACGACACCTGTAAAGATGACCTTGGCGCCCGTTCCGAGCACCACCGCGATTACACCCTTTGCGCTCATCTCGCATATCATGGTAAAGATGTATACGGGCAGCAGGGGAATGATCGCTTTCTCAATGGTAAGTTTCACTATCGCCCCGAACTCGTCGAACCCCTTCTTCAAGGCGCCGGAATCCGTGAAGATGATGCCGACTCCTATCATGAACGAGAGAACGAGTGCGGTCATGATGTCGCAGATCGGGGGAATCTTGAGGTCGAAATACGGCAGGAACTCCTTCGCCGAAATGGCGTCCGCCGAAAGTTCGCCGGCCTGCAGAAAGTGCGGGAAGACGTTGGAGGCGCACAGATGCGCGAAAAACCCCGAGCAGATGGTGGAAAGGTATGCGATGCCCATGACCGTCAGCAGCATCTTGCCGGCTCCCCGCCCCACGTTGGCGATAGCCGGGGTCACCATGCCGAGGACAAGCAGAGGAACGATGAATTTCAGCAGCTGCGCAAACAGCGAGTTGAAGGTCTTGAAGATGCGCACCAGCACTTCCGGGGCGATAAGCCCCAGCAGCGCTCCGAGGGCGATGGCAATCAGTACCCTTACGAATAATCCTATCTTTATCTTTTTCATGTTCAAAGAGATCCCATCATTAGGACAGTGACTCCCGCGAGCATCAGCGCCAGCACTCCCGCCTTCTGCGCAATGCGTTTCTCCTTGAAGAGAACTGCACCGAGGGCGAAGGTGATGATGACAGAGCTTCGGCGGATAAGCGAGATTACGGACAGTAGCGAGCCGTCTGCCTTGAGAGAGAAGAAGTAGAGCATGTCCGCGCCGGTTATGAGCACCGCGACCAGCACCAGCGTCCAGTCCCATTTGAAGGGCTCGCGCTTTCCGTGCCGGTTGCGGACCAGGATCGTAATGGCCAGCAGGAGAGTGATGTAGATGTTGGTCCAGCTCTGCACGAAGAGGGGCTGCATGTCGGCCATGATGTGCTTGTCCCACAGGGCGCTGGCAACTCCGGTGAAAACAGACACCACGAGCGCCCAGAAACCCCTGTTCCCTTTGAAGGAAATGCCTTCACGCGAACTGCTCACGCTGAGCAGCCACAATGCGAGCAGTACCGCCGCGACGCCAATCCACTGCAGCCAGTTGAGGCGTTCTCCGAAAAGCAGTATGGAGAAGAGCACCACGAACATGGGACGAGATGTCTTGAAGGTGCTGACGGTCGTAATAGGGAGCAGTTGCAGGGCTATCATCCCGCTTACCCAGGAGGCCGTTACAAGTATGGCCTTGAAAATGAGCCGCAGATGGTCGGGAAAATTCCCGAGGGTGATGAAAGGGCTTACGAACAGGGCGCTGAGCGCAGTTGCAACCAGCAGCGTGTTGTAGACGCCGTTATTGTTCAGGGCGACTTTCTTGGCGATGTCGTACACGCCAAGCAGAATCGCCGATGCCAGAGCCATCCATATCCACATAGCACTACTTGTTCTTTACGAGATACTGTTCTTCTTTGTAGGTCAGGCCCATAAACAGGATTGCAAGCACACAGGCCCCAAGGAGCAGCAGGAAGGTTGCGCTCCAGCCGGCATTCTGGGCAACCAGACCTATAACCGTGTTGGCCAGGATGAAGGTTCCGAAGAAGTATCCGAAGAATCCGGTTAGTCCGGCGGCCGTGCCGGCGGCATTCTTCGGAGCGAGGTCAAGGGCCTGCACTCCTATCAGCATCACAGGGCCGTAGATAAAGAATCCTATGCCTATCAGGCTGATTATCACTATGGTGAGGTTGTCGATAAACAGCCAGTACAATACTATGAAGATGGCCACAAGCGCCATAAACAGCATTGTAGGCAGGGCCCTGCGCCCGTGGAAGAGCTTGTCCGAAAGCCAGCCGCAGAGCAGCGTCCCGGGAATGGCCGCGAACTCATAGGCGAAGTATGCCCATCCGGCAGATTTAAGGTCTATCCCTTTTTCGGTGAGGATGGTGGGCGCCCAGTCGAGGCATCCGTAGCGCACCATGTACACGAATGCGTTGGCCAGTGCGATGAACCACAGGAACTTGTTGTTCAGCACATACTTGAAGAATATTTCCTTTGTGGTGAGGGTTTCTTCCTGCTTCTCTGAGTAGTTCTTCGGATAGTCGTTCCGCCATTTCTCTATGGAGGAAAGACCGCAGCTCTGCGGAGTGTCGCGAAGCAGCACGTATGCCAACAGGGCGATGAACAGGGCGACCGCTGCCGGAAATGCGAAGGTGCCGATGAGGAAATACAACTCTTGGTGTGCACCGTAGAACCAGGCTCCGAACCAGGCTGCTCCATAAGTGGCCATGGGGCCTACCAGGGCGCCGCCCACATTGTGTGCGCAGTTCCAGATGCTCATCATCGTGCCTCGTTCGCTTACGCTGAACCAGTGTGTCATCACCCTTCCGCAGGGAGGCCAGCCCATACCGTTGAACCATCCTACAAGGAAGTTCAGCACACCCATCACCACGATCGCAAGGGCCTTGTGTTCCGCTCCGATGAACTGTATCGGTACAATCATGAAGCACATCGAAATGGCCGTGAGAATCAGTCCCAAAGGCAGGAATACACGTGCGTTGCTGCGGTCGGAAACGCTGCCCATCAGGAACTTGGAGAGGGCGTAAGCCGCGGCATTGAGGCCCAGGACGAAGCCCAGCTCGGTTTTCTCGAAACCGAGGGGAGCCATAGCCGGGATTGCCATCGAAAGGTTCTTGCGCACCAGATAGAATCCTGCGTAGCCTATAAAAGCACCCAGGAACACCTGGAGTCTAAGTTTTCTGTATCTGGCGTCGGCTTCCGGCCCTGTCTGCTCCGGCTTGTATGCGGGTTGTTGCAGAAGTTTTAGCATAATGCAAAGGTAGGAATAAAATTGTTATATTTGTATGATTGGAATTAATGACACTATGTATCTTCTCGGCTATGATATAGGAAGTTCTTCGGTAAAGGCTTCTCTCGTTGAGGCGGAAAGCGGACGCACCGCCGCATCGGCGTTTTATCCCAAGACTGAAGCCCCTATCCTGTCGGTTCAACCCGGGTGGGCGGAGCAGGACCCGGATTCCTGGTGGGAATGCCTGAAGCATGCTACGGCGGAAGTTTTGTCGCAGGTGCCGGACGGAGCGGAGGTGTCAGCCATCGGCATTTCCTACCAGATGCATGGCCTCGTATGCGTAGGCAGGGACCTCAAGCCTCTGCGGCCGGCCATTATCTGGTGCGATTCCCGCGCGGTGCCCTATGGTGACAGGGCCTTCAAGACGCTAGGGGAGGGCTGGTGCCTCGCTCATCTGCTCAATTCTCCCGGCAACTTCACCGCTGCCAAACTCGCCTGGGTAAAGGAGAACGAACCGGAGGTTTTCGAGAAGATATACAAGATAATGCTCCCGGGCGACTATATCGCCATGCGTCTTACGGGAGAGTTGTGTACTACAGTGGGTGGTCTTTCCGAAGGGATGATGTGGGATTTTGCGCAGAACCGTCCCGCAAAGGAACTGCTTGATTGGTTCGGATTCCCCGAAGACATCCTGCCCGGAATCCGGCCGACCTTCTCGGAGCAGGGCCGCCTGAGTGCCGCGTCTGCCGCAGAACTCGGGCTCAAGTCCGGCACGCCCGTCACCTACAGGGCAGGGGACCAGCCGAACAACGCGCTTAGCCTGAATGTGCTGAATCCCGGTGAAATCGCTGCCACCGCAGGCACTTCCGGGGTGGTCTACGGAGTGCTCGGCGAGGTAAACTACGACCCTGCGTCCCGCGTAAACACCTTCGCGCATGTCAATCATGCTGCGTCGGATCCACGCCTGGGAGTGCTGCTCTGCATAAACGGCACGGGCATTCTCAATTCCTGGATACGGCGCAACATCGCTTTCGACGGCATGAGTTACCCCGGCATGAACGCCCTCGCCAAGGAATCTCCGGTCGGCAGCCGCGGAATCAGCATCCTTCCCTTTGGAAACGGTGCTGAACGCATGCTCGGAAACGCTGCCCCGGGTTGCAGTTTCCATGGCATCGACTTCAACCGTCACGGCCGCGGAGACCTCATCCGCGCAGCGCAGGAGGGTATAGTCTTCTCCTTCCAGTACGGGATGGAAATCATGCAGCAGATGGGCATGAAAATCGACCGCATCCACGCAGGAAATGCCAATATGTTCCTGTCGGAGATATTCCGTGAAACGCTTGCAGGCGTAAGCGGCGCAACCATAGAACTTTACGATACCGACGGCTCCGTCGGCGCAGCCCGAGGGGCAGGTCTCGGCGCAGGTATCTACGCCACCCCTGCCGAAGCCTTCGGGAACCTGCAGCGGCTCGCCGTAATCGAACCCGCTCCCGACCGCAGACCCTATGAAGAGGCGTATGAAAGATGGAAACAAATATTAAATAAATAGATATGAAAGAGTACTTCCCCCAGATCGGCAGGATTCCTTTCGAAGGAACTGCCAGCAAGAATCCCCTTGCATTCCATTATTATGATGCTGAGCGCATCGTGCTCGGCAAACCCATGAAAGAGTGGCTGCGCTTCGCGATGGCGTGGTGGCACACCCTCGGCCAGGCCTCCGGCGACCAGTTCGGCGGACAGACCCGCAGCTATGAGTGGGACAAGGGCGAATGCCCCTACTGCCGTGCCCGTAACAAGGTGGACGCAGGATTCGAGATCATGACCAAGCTCGGAATCGAATACTTCTGCTTCCACGACGTGGACCTTGTAGAAGATACCGACGACATCGCGGAATATGAGGCCCGCCTGAAGGATGTTACCGACTACATCCTCGAGAAGATGCAGCAGACCGGCATCAAGAACCTCTGGGGCACGGCCAACGTCTTCGGGCACAAGCGCTACATGAACGGAGCCGCCACCAATCCCGACTTCGACGTTGTCGCCCGTGCAGCCGTGCAGATAAAGAACGCCCTCGACGCCACCATCAAGCTCGGCGGCGAGAACTATGTGTTCTGGGGAGGTCGCGAAGGCTATTCGTCACTTCTCAACACCCAGATGCAGAGGGAGAAAGACCATCTTGCAAACATGCTGAAGGCCGCACGCGACTATGCCCGCGGCAAGGGATTCAAGGGGACCTTCCTCATCGAGCCCAAGCCTATGGAGCCAACCAAGCATCAGTACGACGTCGATACCGAAACCGTCATCGGCTTCCTCCGCGCACACGGACTGGACAAGGACTTCAAGGTGAACATCGAAGTCAATCACGCAACCCTAGCCGGCCATACCTTCGAGCACGAACTCGCAGTGGCGGTGGACAACGGCCTGCTCGGCAGCATCGATGCGAACCGCGGGGACGCCCAGAACGGCTGGGATACCGACCAGTTCCCGAACGACGTGCTGGAAATGACACAGGCGATGCTGCAGATCATCCGAAACGGCGGCCTCGCTCCAGGAGGATCCAATTTCGACGCGAAACTCCGCCGCAATTCCACCGATCCCCAGGACATCTTCATCGCCCACATAAGTGCGATGGACGTCATGGCCCACGGCCTTCTGAATGCTGCGGAGATTGTTGAGAAATCTCCTATTCCCGCAATGGTGAAGGAGCGCTATGCATCGTTCGACAGCGGCCTCGGCAAGAAGTTCGAAGAAGGCAAAGTAACCCTCGAGGAGCTTTACGATTATGCAAAGGCCAAGGGTGAACCCGCGCAGACTTCCGGTCAGCAGGAACTCTACGAGACCCTCGTGAATCTTTATTCCGTTTAAGATGAACAGGCTGTTAGCTGCGCTGGCACTTCTTGCGAGCCTGTCGGTCTCCTGCAAAACTGGAGACACGGGGGAGCTCAAAATGAATGTCCAACGCATCTGGGAATCGGAAAAGCATTGCGCATTCACTTCGTTAGTGCAATACAGGGGACTGTACTATGTGGCTTTCCGTGAAGCGGACCGGCATGTATTCGATTACGACGATGTGGCACGCGGCAGGATCCGTATTCTTGTTTCCAAAGATGGTGAAAACTGGATTTCTGCGGCCTGCCTGACTAAACAGGGATTCGACTTGCGCGACCCTTCTCTTTCGGTAACGCCTGACGGACGGCTTCTGGTTTCCACCGGGGGTTCGGTTTACAACGCCGACAAACTTCTGGAAAGGCGCGCTCCCATGTACTCGTTCAGCACTGACGGAAAGCATTTTTCTGAACCGGAAGAAATAGAGGTGAAGAGTTCTCTCTTGTCGGGGAAAGATTGGCTGTGGAAGGTGGACTGGAACGGGAACACGGGATATGGCGTGATTTATTCCGACTTCGGAACGGACAGCCCAGGCTACGGCACCGACACCCGCGCGTTCCTTGTGAAGACCAAAGACGGAATTCACTATGAAGAAGTTGTCGCCTTCGATGTGGACGGGCGTCCCAACGAAGCCGCCGTCCATTTTCTGCCGGATGGCAGGATGCTGATGCTGCTCCGTCGCGAGGCGGATGACGGTCAAGGCGTTTTTGGCATCAGCGAAGCTCCGTACACCGACTGGAAACTCCAAAAGACGGGAATTCGTTTCGGCGGCCCCAATTTCATTGTGACAGGAGAAGACTCTTTCATAGCCGGAACCCGCATGCATTATCTTCCGGGTTCCTGTAAAACAGTGCTTGTAAAGGGGACGTCGGAAGGCTTGAAGGAAGAAGTGTGCATACTGCCTTCCGGCGGCGATACGAGTTATCCTGGATTCCTTATCGTAGGCGATGAACTATGGGTGTCGTACTATTCCACACATGAAACACCGAAGGCGGCTGTATATCTTGCAAAGATTCCCCTTTCGATGTTCGAAAAGAAAACAGACAACAAGTAATGACAACGACTTACAGACAAACAGGCAGCCGGGCCTACCTTACCGGCATAGTGCTGGTGGCGGTTATCGGAGGACTCCTCTTCGGTTACGACACCGCAGTCATCTCCGGTGCGGAGCGCGGCCTGCAGGCCTTCTTCGGCGGAGCCGCCGACTTCAGCTATACCGACGGCCTCCACGGATTCACGACCTCCAGCGCCCTCATAGGCTGCATCATCGGTGCGCTGATATCCGGATTCATGGCTTCGCGTCTCGGACGAAAGAGGTCCCTTTTCGCAGCCGGCATAATGTTCTTCCTTTCGGCGCTCGGCTCATATTATCCCGAATTCCTCTTCTTCCAGAAGGGGGTTGCGACCAAGGGGCTGCTGGTGGCGTTCAATCTCTACCGTGTGCTCGGCGGCATAGGTGTGGGCCTCGCGTCCGCCCTCTGTCCTATGTACATCGCCGAGGTTTCTCCCGCGAACAAGCGCGGAACCCTTGTGAGCTGGAACCAGTTCGCAATCATCTTCGGCCAGTTGGTGGTATACTTCGTGAATTTCCTCATCATCCGTTCGCACGCAAATGACCCTGCGGTGGTGGAATGGACCAACAGCATCGGCTGGAGGGTGATGTTCGTGAGCGAGGCGGTGCCTGCCGCACTCTTTACGATACTGATTCTGCTTGTGCCCGAGACACCCCGCTATCTTGCCCTTAACGGCCAGGACGACAAGGCTCTCACCGTGCTCAGCAACATCAACGGCGAAGCCAAGGCCCGCGAGATACTTGCCGAGATCAAGGCGACCGCAGTCGAAAAGACGGAGAAACTTTTCAGCTATGGCTGGATGGTGATTTTCATCGGCTGCATGCTGAGCGTATTTCAGCAGATCATCGGCATCAACGCCGTGCTCTACTTCGCCCCCAGAATCTTCGAATCCATGGGCATGGGCAATCCCATGTTCCAGACGGTGCTGATGGGAGTAATCAACATTACATTTACTCTGGTAGCCGTTTTTACTGTGGAGAAGCTTGGACGTAAGCCTCTTCTTATAACCGGCTCCCTCGGAATGGCGGTCGGAGCAATCGGGGTGGCGCTTTCTAACGTGGTTACCCTGCCTGCCATCATTCCCGTGATCAGCATCATGGTCTACAGCGCCTGCTTCATGTTCAGTTGGGGGCCCATCTGCTGGGTTTATATTTCGGAGCTCTTCCCGAACACCATCCGAAGCCAGGCCACGGCCATTGCCGTAGCCTTCCAGTGGATATTCAACTTCATAGTTTCCAGCACCTTCGTGCCTCTCTACAATTACAGCCACTTCCTTGCTTATGCCATCTACGGAGGCATCTGCATCATTGCGGCCATCTTCGTCTGGAGGCTTGTTCCGGAGACAAAGGGAAAGACCCTGGAAGATATGACCGCTCTCTGGAGGGGCCGTAAATGAAACGCGCCCTGACTCTTCTGCTGCTTGCCGCCTGCGCCTGTGGCCGAGTGGCCGACGAGGCTGTTTTCACCCCTTTCGTCTATACGGACGGGGGGAGTGAAACCGTTTCAGACGGATACTACGCCAATCCCATCCTGAAAGGATTCTACCCCGACCCCTCCATCTGCCGCAAGGGAAACGACTACTATATGGTGACTTCCACCTTCCAGTATTTCCCCGTGATTCCAGTGTTCCACAGCACCGATCTGGTGCACTGGGAGCAGTGCGGATCCGTGCTGGACAGCGATGCGCAGATATCTTTCACCCGCAAGAAGATGAACCTCGGGAACTTCGCCCCCGGCATCTCCTACAATCCCTCCGACGGCAAGTTCTACGTGGCGTGCACCCAGGTGGGCGGCGGCCTCGGCAACTGGTACTGCACCAGCGAGGATCCCGCATCCGGCAAGTGGGAGGGTCCTTTCGTGATAAAGGGCGTCCGCGGAATAGATCCGGAATTCTTCTTCGACGAGGATGGGCGTACCTGGTACCTCACCTGCACTTCTCCCGAGGATGCCGGTTCGTCGAGGAGATATCCGGGCGAGTTTGCCATAGTGATGTGGGAGTTCGACTGCGCCCGGCAGGAAATCTGCAGCAGCCCCCGCATCATAGCCCGCGGCGGAGCCTGTCCCGAAGAGCATCCGGAGAATCTCGAGGGGCCGCATCTTTTCAAGGTGGACGGTAAATACTTCCTGATATGCGCCGAAGGGGGGACGGAGCGATTCCACAGGGAGGTGGCGTTCAGTTCTTCGAGCCTGGAGGAGCAGTTTGAGCCCTGTGCCATCAATCCAATCCTTACACAGAAGGACCTCCCGGTCGGCAGGCCTGAAAGAGTTACCTGCACGGGGCATGCCGACATGGTTCAGACTCCCGGCGGGAAATGGTATTCGGTGTTTCTCGGATGCGAGCCGTACGAAGGAGAAGAATATTTCAATACCGGGCGGGAAACATTCCTGCTCCCTGTGGACTGGAGTTCCGGCCAGCCGGTAATCCTGGCAGATGGCCTGGATGTTCCGTTGAGGGTGAAGATGGATGAGGAGATGAAGGCTGCCGCTGCGGTCAATGTCATTCCCGCCTTCGATGCCGCAAACCCCGGCTCGCTCTGGGGCTCTGAAGGGCTCGCTCCTTTTGCCATGACCATACGCGGGAGCCTTGAGGGAAGAAGCGCTTTCGACCGTCGCGGCAGACTGCATCTCGCCTGCTCGGGCATATCGTTGGATTCCCTCGACAGACCTTCGGCGGTGCTGCAACGCATTGCATCCAAGACTTTTATGGCGGAAACGGTGATGGACTTCACCCCTGCTGAAGGGCAGGAGGCCGGTCTTCTCTGCTGGTACGACGACGACCACTACGCCAAGTTGGTCAAGCGTCTGGACAGGTCCGGCCGTGCCGTTGTCGCCTTGATGCATCGCAGCACTCCTCCCAATGACAAGTTCGAGGGGTACAGGACCGAGCGTTCGGAATCGATGCTGCTTCAAGTCTCAAGTGTGGCTCTTGATGGGAAGGCTGCAACGCTGCCTCTGGCCCTTCGCATCGAGGCGCACACTCCGGAAGAGTATGTCTTCAGCTATGCTGTCGTCGATGGCGGAAAAACGGGTGAATATATTCCCGTCGGCAGCCCCGTCGATGCCCGAACCCTCAGCACCCGCCACTGTGCCGGCCACCAGGGAACTATGGTGGGGGTATACGCCTATTGATCAATAATCTCCATGCACATCCGCCCGTTGTGATAGGGGCATTTCCAGAAGCCGGCGCGGTCGTCGCGGGTATTGGGAACGCCCTTTTCATCGGCGCTCCAGTACCATTCTCCGTCGGGGGCGATCAGATGCGCCTTGATGTATTCCCAACACATGACGGCCTTTTGAATCCATTCTGCAGATGATATGCTGCCCGGCGCTTTTGCCGGCGAGCATTTTTTCTGCGAGCCGGTGAAAGACGCCGGCAGCATCCGCGCCTGATTCAGGCATCCGACAACCGTCTCCGCCTGCACCCACCAGTGACGGTCGGTGTCGTAGACAAAGCCGGCCGGAGTTTTTGCCTGTGAGCATTCGTAGATCATCGAGCCGTCCGGCTGCAGGCCTTCGATGGCGGCAATCGCCATGCTGGAGCAGCACCTGCGGACCTCTGCGAGCAGCGCCTCGTCGCCGAGAAGTTCCGCAGTCTCGCAGAGCAGCCACGAACACTCGATGTCGTGCCCGTACGATACGGTATCCGACTGGGAATTCCAGTCCTCGTCGAAAAACAGGCCCAGATGCCCGTCGGGGCGGGTGATCCTGTCCAGGAAAATCCGGCAGAGTTCCACCAGCCGCTTTCGCAGGGTCTCATCTTTCCAAACCCTGTAGAGCCCCGTATATCCTTCAAGGATATGCAGATGGGTGTTCATCGTCTTGGCATCGTTGCGGTCCTTGTCCGAAAGGCGCATGTCGGCGATAGGCTGCCAGTCCCGCGTGCAAGCCTCAAGATAACCGCCCTTCTCGACATCCAGACTGTGGTCTTCGATGCTGCGCCACAACTTTATCGCAAGTTCGAGCGCTTCTTCCTCGCCTGTGGCGCGGAAATACTCGGCGCAGCCGTATACTGCGAAGGCTATTGCATAAAACTGCTTTTTCGTGTCGAGAGGGGTGCCGTCGGCATTCAGGCTCCAGTAGATGCCTCCGAACTCCTTGTCCTGGAATCTGTCCCGGATCTGCGCGAAAGCGCGTCCGGCCGTCTGCCTGTATTCTTCCTTCCCGAGGATGCGGTAGGCCGAAGAAAAGGTCCACAGTATCCTGGCGTTGAGAATTGCTCCCTTCGGCGCGTCCGGCACCAGCTTGCCTTTGCCGTCCATCTGCCCGTAAAAACCTCCGGCGGGATCCTGCATTCTCCGGATCCAGAAAGGGAGAATGTCGCATTCAAGTTCTTCGCGGACTTCGGCCCGCAGGGATGTCAGTTTATCGATCATGATGCAAAAATATATAATAATGTTTTCAAGCCGAAATTTTGATAAAATAATATCACTTTTTGAAAAAATTGTATATTTGCAGTTATGCAAGTATTATCCGAAATCACCGGTCTTTCCGACAAAGATTGCTTCTACATCGTGGAGAGGCACAAGAATAAATTCGACTACCCCCTGCACAGGCATCATGAGTATGAACTCAACTTCATCAGCAATGGCGCCGGGGTGCGTCGGATCATAGGCGACCACATCGAACCCATAGGGCAGTACGAACTTGTACTCGTCACCGGCGAAGGACTCGAGCACATGTGGGAGCAGGGGAGCTGCAAGTCGGAAGACATCCGTGAAATCACCATACAGTTTTCGCCCGACCTTTTCGATGCCGGGCTGCTGAGCAAAAATCAGTTCGAGTCCGTGCGCAAGATGTTCGAGAACGCCCGTCAGGGGCTGTCGTTCCCTCTGGAGGCCATTATGAAGGTGTATTCGAAACTCGATACAATCGCCACGGAGACAGACAGTTTCGTCCAGGTGATACGTTGCATCCAGATCCTCCATGAATTATCTCAATTCGAAGGGCGCAAACTTGCCACCAGCGCTTTCGCAAAAGCGCCGCACCGTTCGGAGAGCCACAGGGTCGAAGCGATCAAGGAGTATATCCACGCCCATTATTCCGAACCGATACAGCTTGGCGAACTCGCCGATCTCATAAGCATGAGCCCTACCTCGTGCAGCCGCTTTTTCCGCTCCCACGCCAATCGTACCATCACCGATTACATAACGGACGTGCGGCTCGGAAACGCAGTGAGGGCGCTTGTGGATACCAACGAGAGCGTGTCGGTAATCTGCTACAACTGCGGCTTCAACAATCTGTCCAATTTCAACCGGGTGTTCAAGGAGAAGAAAGGGATGACGCCCAGGGATTTCCGGCAGGTATACAAAAAGACGAAAATTATCGTATAGCAAAAAAGTTTGCGATATTTGACAAAAACGTATTAGTCTACATGCGCGCAACTCCTTAACTTTGCAACCGTTAACGCGCGTAATATGACTAATAACCGGTTTGGACTTTCGATTTTATCGATTATCGGCTTCCTGATGCTGTTCATGGCATCCTGCAGCGGCAATTCCGCCGGACAGGAAGCCCCCGAATACTTCATAGGCACAAACATGTGGTATGCCTCCCGCCTCGCCGTGGAGGATCCCGCCCGTTTCGAGGCTGAACTGGATTCCCTCAAGGCTCACGGAATCACCAATCTGCGCATCCTCGCCACCGACGAGAACTGGGAAGGCATGGACGCAGCCCTCAAAGCCTTCTCCAAGAGGGGGATGAAGGGCGTGCTTTTCCTGAACAATGCCTGGGAATGGAGCGAGGACGGATATCGTTCCTGGCTCGAGAAAGCGGGAGCAGGCGTGCAGCCGCATCCCGCCAGGGATGGTTACCATGTGTATATGCCTGCCATGGCTGCCTTCGCGAGCAATGCAAAAGCGGTGGAACTCTTTCAGGAGCACGTTCGCCGTGTCGTAGAGCGCTACAGGGACTCGGACGCCATCTATTCCTGGCAGGTCTGCAACGAGCCGCGGCCTTTCCGCACCGACACTCAGGTTTTCGATGACTTCTGCAAGTACGTGCAGGGCACTGCCGCACTTATCAAATCCATCGACCCGGAGCACATGGTAAGCACCGGCAACGAGGGATTCATGGGCTGCGAGAAGGACTATGCACTGGTGGAGCGTCTTAACGACTGTCCGGACATCGACTATATCACCATCCACATCTGGCCCTACAACTGGGGCTGGGCCAAGGAAAACAATATAGCCGGAGGTGCCGCCGACGCTCAGAAAAAGGTTAAGGACTACATCGACCGCCACATGCAGATCGCTCGCAAACTCGGAAAGAAGGTGGTGATTGAGGAATTCGGATACCCCCGCGACGGTTTCTCCTTCAGCCGCGACGCATCCACCACCGGCCGTGACGCCATCTACGGATATGTTTTCTCCCGCGTCCTGGCTTCCGCCCGGAATGCCGATGTGCTTCTCGGCTGCAACTTCTGGGCCTGGAGCGGACTTGCCAATCCGGCGCATGACTTCTGGCAGGAAGGCGACGATCTCAGCGGAGATCCTTTCCAGGAGGGCCAGGGCCTGAACGGAGTATATCTCAGCGACGCTTCCACCATGGCGATAATCGATGCCTACACCGACAGCCTGGCTACCGTCACCAGCATCGACGTGCCTGTCGAGCACGACTGGATGTTCTTGGGCGAGGGGCCCTTCAAACTTGCTGTAAATGTGGCGTCCGACAAGGCCCTGACCGAAGTCGGGTACAGCATAAAGAGGGATTTGGACCTGATTGACGCGGGCGCCTCTCCTATATTCGAAAAGACTGTGAGCGTACGCACCAGGCCGGGCAGATACACCCGCACGATGCTGCCTCTGGGCGAGCTCGAACCCGGATTCTATCAGATTACCATAAATAATACCCGCAGTTTCAATATCGGAGTCAATCCAGAGCAGATCGAAAGCCCCGTGGACGCTCCGGCAGATTTTGATGAATTCTGGCAGACCACGCTCTCAGAACTCTCTGAAGTCCCCATGGACGTGGAATGGACGCTCCTCCCCGGGCATTCATCGGCAAAACGCGAGTGCTACAGGGTCGAGATGCCGTCCTGGGGCGGCGCCACCATGGGCGGAATCATTTACATCCCCACCGGAGAAGGCCGCTATCCAGTACGGATGAATTTCATGGGCTACGGAGCCGACGTCTACTACGACGATCCCGACTGGAATGCCGACCGCATCGACTTCACCGTAAGCGTGCGCGACCAGGGTATTTTCAAAGGTAACCAGAACTGGTGGATAGACCGCGGCCTCGACAGCAAGGAGAACTTCTACTATCGCGGAGCATTCTGCGACATCGTCCGTTCGGTAGAGTTCGCTGCGTCTCTCCCCAAGGCTGACACTACCCGCATCTTCGGCTGCGGAGACAGCCAGGGAGGCGCTTTCACATGGATATCCGCTGCCCTGACCGACAAGATGCGTGCGATAGTGCCTAGCGTACCGTTCCTCAGCGACTATCCCGATTACGCGCGTATAGTATGGTGGCCAATGCACGAGGTCTTCCAGCACGCCGACGCGGAAGGCATCGACCGCACGGCTCTTATGGACATGCTGCGCTACTTCGACATCAAGAACTTCACGCCGCGCATCACCTGCCCGGTGTTCATGGCATTCGGCCTGCAGGATCCCACCTGCCCGCCGCATACCAACTTTGCCGGATACAATAACGTAAAAACTGAAAAGCAGTATATGTGTGTGCCGCTCTGCGGACATGCCATGTGGGCTGAACCTGAGTTCAACAAGGCCCGGGACGACTTTTTCAGAAAATTCTAAATACACAATTAATTATTAACAACTAAATCAGGTCAAATGAAAAGTAAAATGATTACTTGCCTGCTCATGCTCCTCACGAGCACCGCGATGTTCGCCCAGAAGGTGACCGTCACGGGAACCGTGAGCGACGAGATAGGCCCTGTCATTGGCGTGAGTGTCATCGAAAAAGGCACGACCAATGGCACTACGACCGACCTGGACGGAAAGTACAGCATCAGCGTATCCAAAGACGCTGTGCTTGAATTCTCGTCCATCGGTTATGCGACCCAGGAAATCGCTGTTGGCGGCAGGTCCGTCATCAACGTTGCCCTTGCAGAAGATGCCGAATTCCTCGACGAGGTTGTCGTCGTGGGTTACGGTACCATGAAGCGTAGCGACCTCTCCGGCGCATCCGTTTCCATGAGAGAGGAAGACCTCAAGGGATCCATCATCACCTCCCTCGACCAGTCTCTCCAGGGACGTGCCGCCGGTGTGGCTGCAGTCCAGACTTCCGGTGCTCCCGGTTCATCTTCGTCGATCCGCGTGCGCGGTCAGGCAACCATCAACGCCAATGCAGAACCTTTGTATGTGATTGACGGTGTCATAGTGCAGGGCGGCGGAAATTCAGGTGCCGATTTCGGTCTGGGCGATGCCCTTGGAAACGGCCGTGTTTCCCCCATTTCCCCTATCTCCACCTTGAATCCTGCAGATATCGTGAGCATGGAAATCCTCAAGGATGCTTCTGCAACCGCCATCTATGGAGCGCAGGGCGCGAACGGCGTCGTGCTCATCACCACAAAGCACGGCAAGGCCGGCGAGGCAAAGTTTACCTATGACGGCATGTTCGCAGCAAACCGCCAGACAAAGCGCCTGGACATGATGAACCTTCGTGAATATGCCCAGTTCTACAACTACCTTCTCGATCAGGGGGAAGCTTGGGACGAAAATGGATATTACGTAAATCCCGGCATCCTTGGCAAAGGTACCAACTGGCAGGACGAGATATTCCGTACCGCACTTCAGCATCAGCACCAAATCAGCGCACAGGGCGGAACGGAGAAAGTACAGTACTATGTATCCGGTTCCTATATGAATCAGGAGGGCACCATTATCGGTTCGGAATTCGAACGTTTCTCTTTCCGTACCAACCTGGATGCCCAACTCAAGAAGTGGTTCAAGCTGGGTGTCAATGCGACTTTCTCTCAGACGAAGGACGATCTCAAACTCGCCGATTCCAACGAGGGATTGCTTTACTACTCACTTACGACCATCCCAGATATCCCTGTTTACGATATCGACGGCAATTATTCTTCTACAATCCGTGAAGGTTATACAAATCCCAATCCGGTTGCAATGGCCCTTATGAACGAGATAACTCTCGAAAGGCAGAAACTGACCGGAAACGTTTATGCCGACCTGACTCCCGTAAAACATTTCGTGTGGCGTACGGAAGTCGGTTTTGACGTGAGTTCAAGCGATGCCATCCGTTATTCTCCCATGGTGGATCTTGGTGGATGGACGCGCGACACCAATTCCATGAGCCAGCAAAAGAATAACAACATCTTCTGGCAGATCAAGAATTATCTCACATACTCCAATCAGTTCGGGAAACAGAGTATTACTGCAATGGTCGGACAGGAAGCATGGGAGTCCAGTTGGAATTATCTCGGAGGCAGCGGCAGCGGTCTCTCTTCCGACGAGGTGCATAATGTCGCTCTTGCCCCGCAGACCAGTTACAGTATCAGTTCCGGCTTCGGAAGTGCGGCTATGGCCTCGTTCTTCACCCGCTGGAACTATAGCTATGACGACCGTTACCTCGCTACTTACACCTATCGCTATGACGGATCCTCCAACTTCGGCCCCAATAACCGTTGGGCTGGATTCCACTCATTTGCAGCAAGCTGGAAGTTTACCAACGAGCAGTTCATGAAAAACCAGGATGTCCTCGAAACCGGCAAGATCCGAGTCGGCTGGGGACAGACCGGAAACTCCAATATCGGAGGATATGCCTGGGGATCCGCTATTAGCAGGATGCCCTCGGCTCTTGGTCCCGGTTATCGTCCGGCCAACATTCCTAATACCTCGGTCCGCTGGGAAAAGCAGGAGCAGGTGAATGTAGGTATCGACCTCGGATTCTTCCACAATCGCCTGAACCTTACTGTCGATGCGTACAGGAAGATATCCAAGGATATGCTCATGAGGATGCAGTTGCCTTCCTATATGGGAACCCAGGGCAACGGTTCATCCGCACTGGCGGCTCCTCAGGGGAATTACGGTTCCATAGAGAACAAGGGACTTGAGTTTACTGTAGATGCCCATATCATCGACAACAACAAGTTCGGCTGGAACAGCAATTTCCAGGTCTCGTTCAACCGCAACAAACTCCTCAGCCTCGATGGTACGGAGAATGCGAATCTCATCGGTTACGGGCAGTGGAGCGATGTGGTATGCGTCTCGACAATCGGAGAATCCCTGTATAATTTCTATGGATATAAGGTCGACGGCGTCTACACTTCGCTGGACGACCTGCAGAATTCGCCCCTGCCTGCCAAATCGATGGTCAAGAATGCTGACGGCACCTGGAGCCACAATGATGCTTCTTTCTATAATAAAAACAGCACCACCTGGGTAGGCGACATAAAGTTCAAGGATATCAACGGTGACGGCGTCATTGACGAAAACGACCGTACGAATATCGGTTCTCCTCTGCCGTTGTTTACATTCGGATGGACCAACACCTTCCGCTATGGCAACTTCGACCTCAGTGTATTCTTCAACGGGAGTTACGGCAACAAGGTCCTGAACTACAATGCCATTACGCTTACCCATATGGCAAGCACCTGGACCAACCAGCTTGCCGACAAGATTGCAGACCGCGCTGTCCTCGTACCTGCCGATGGCGTCTATTCAGACGGTTGGTTCTATGACGTGAACAATGTCGTTGTTTCCAACCCCAAGACCAAGACCCCGCGTGCGACATCCTCCGATCCTAACGATAACGACCGCATCAGCGACCGTTATGTCGAAGACGCTTCTTATATCCGTCTGAAGAACCTTACTCTGGGCTACACCCTGCCCAAGAATGTACTGGGCAAGGCTCATATGGAGAATGTGCGTGTCTATGTCAACATACAGAACCTTTGGACACTCACCAAGTATTCAGGCTATGATCCTGAAGTCGGTGCCAGCACCCAGGATTCGACAGGCCTGACATATGGCCTTGACAACGGACGTTATCCTTCTCCTACCATGTACTCCTGCGGAGTAAACATCACTTTTTAAAACTGAAGGAATATGAAAAGCAATATAGTAACAAAAGTATTGTCGGTTGCATTTCTTGCAGCCATTTTGAGTTCCTGTTCTGAATTCCTGAACCGCCCCGCCGAAGACAACTACAATGTCGACAACTTCTACAAGAATGACCAGCAGTGCGAACAGGGTGTGAATTATCTCTACAACTCTCCCTGGTACGATTTCCAGCGCGGCTTCTTCAAGGTAGGGGAAGTGATGTCCGGAAATATGTTCATGGGAAGAGGCGAAGATGTTACTGAGTTCACGGAACTCTCGCCTAACGGAACCACGACATCGGTGATGAACATGGCATATTCCCTTTGGGCTGTCAACGGGCACGCCAATACCGTCATCGACAATATTCTGAATTCTGAAGGCCCCAGTCAGGAGGCCAAGAATAAGTATATCGGTGAAGCCCTCACATGGAAGGCTTTCGCTTACTTCTTCATGGTACGTACTTTCGGCGAAGTCCCTATTGTGCACAACAACACCGAACTTATCAATTCCGGTGATTACAACAACATTCACAAGGTGACCAAGGCCAATGTTTACGAGTATATCGTGATGACATTGGAGAAGGCACTTGAATTGCTCCCCAAGCAGACGAGCGGATTCGGCGACAACATCCGTATCGATTATTATGCCGCAGAGGCTCTGCTTGCAAAGGTTTACCTCACCCAGGCCGGTCTTGAAGGCAATATTACAGGCGAATTTGCCAAGGCCTGCCTTGCAAAAGCCGTCACTTGTGCCAAAGACGTAGTCGAGCATTCCGGGCGCAGCCTCGATCCCAATTACAGCCAGATTTTCCGTCTCAAAGACTATAACACCACAGGTGAGTGTCTCATCTCCTGGATGTGGAGTGCAGGACGCGATCCGTGGACACAGCAGAACACTCTCCAGAGCGACCTCGCCATGGTAGGTTTCAGTGATCAGGGCGACTGTTGGGGCGGCTGGGGCGGCCCTTCGGTCGACCTTCAGGACGCATTCGGCGTGGCTCCTTATGACGATCCCGTAGTCAGGAAAAACGAGAAGGATGTCCGTCGCAAGGCCACTATGATGATGGCGGGCGACGTGTACGATTATTTCTGGACCGACAAGGGAGGATTCGACTGGTTCAGGTTCATCTATGATACCGATTATGGCAAGGGCGGCCCGGGAGGTTCGATGCAGTGCCAGACCGGTGCCAATAATGTCAAGCATCTTTATGGCGACAACTACGATCATAATCAGGCTACAGGCACAGATCCCAAGAACATGGCATATCAGCTTCCCACTCACATACTCAGACTTGCCGATATCTATCTGGTTTATGCGGAGGCGAGTCTTCTCACCGGAGATGCCAAGACCGCACTCGAGTATGTCAACTATGTTCGTCAGAGGGCAGGAGTTGACGATCTTCCGTCAGTCACGTTCGACGATATCTGGAAGGAGCGCAGACTTGAACTTGCAGGTGAGTGCGACCGCTGGTACGATTTTGTACGCCGTTCTTACTACGATTTTGCAGCTGTCAAGGCTGAACTGGAAGGCCAGAGAAGATCGACTTACAATGGACTGGATGCGGCTTACAAACTCTACGTCCTCGACGAGGATACAGGAAAATATGTCGGCCCCGGAACCTGGGCTGCCAATTATATCGATGCTTCAGCATCCGGCAGTGCGGTCAAGGGCGATGTATGGTACGACAACACCTACGACAACATTGTAGTGACGCAGGCAAGTTTCACTATTCCGTTCCCTACGGAAGATGTCGTATTCAACAAGAATATGGCGACGGACGGGGAAATCGAAGAAATCGATGTCCGCGCCACCTACAGTTTTAATTTTTAATCGGATTTCAGGATGAAAAACACATTTATAAAACTCACCGGAATTTTTGCGGCAGGAATCCTCGCAGCAGGCCTGTCTTCCTGCGAAAGGGCCGATTATCCTGACCGGTTCCGCCTGACCGAGGACAAGCCTTCGGTCGCTTTCGTCCGCTATACCTCTCAGGATGTTCTCATCGAACAGGCATATATGGACGAGGTCCTCTGCATTGTCGGAGACAATCTTACCAGCGTCAGGGAAATCTGGTTCAGCGACCAGAAGGCCTTGCTGAATACCAGTTATATTACAAAGAATACCATGCTGGTGAATGTTCCGGCCAGTCTTCCTGTCGTGAACACAGATCAGATGTATCTTGTTTACGGTTCTCAGAAGGATACACTTGCATACCCTTTCAGGGTACTGCCTCCCGCTCCTGTCGTAAATTCGATGTCGAACGAGTGGGCGAAGTCCGGCGAGACGGTTACCATCAAGGGCAATTACTTTGTTGAAGACAGTTCAAATCCTATCGTGGTTTCGTTCTCCGGAGTGGAGGTTCCCCATGACGATATCACTGTCTCCATGACTGAACTGACTTTTGCAGTCCCCGCAGGCGCTCCCGCCGGAAGGGTGACGGTAACCACATATTCCGGGACCGGTCGCAGCAAATTCCAGTATCTCGACGACCGCAATATCCTCTTCGACTGGGACGGATCCCGCGGTGGATTTGCTGAAGGATATGGCTGGCGCAGCGGCGCAGGTCTTGTCCATACACCGGGCGCAGACGGTTTCCCCGCACTTGACGGCAATTACATAGTCTTCACGAGCGACCTTCAGGGAGAAGCAGGTGCCGACTGGGCCGAGGATCCTCTTTCCTTCAATTACTGGCCCGATGAGGGAAGCACTTCGGCTCATCCGGAGCTCTCGTCACTCCCCACTTTTGCCTCTTACATCGACAAATACGGAGTCGGCGGCCTGACTCTCAAGTTCGAGTACCTCATCCCTGCAAGCAATCCCTGGGGCAGTTGCGCAATGCAACTTATGTTTTCAGGAAACAAGCAGGTGACAAGCGCGAACGGCAATAACAACTACTTCAGCGATGCTACATTCCCCCGTGGACTCTGGAGGCCATGGACATCTGCCGAACCCTATGATACCGGAGGCAAATGGATGACTGCATCGTTCCCTCTCACCACCTTCATTTATACTTGCGATGGAAAGGATTCGGGAAGCGTAATCGACAAGAGCCAGCTCACCGGACTTTCCTTCTTCGTATGGCACGGCGGCGTAAACGGTACTGCATGTACTCCTGTCATTGCAATCGACAATATCCGTGTAGTCCCTGCCCAATAACTTCTAATAGAACGGTAATATGAAAAAGAATATTTTCAAGATATCAGCAATCCTTGCAGCAGCGGCAATGTTGTTTGCAGGATGCCAGCAGGAAGAATTGAGCACCGACCAGTTCGCTCTTGGCGACAATGATATCGCCTTGAGTGCCTTCGGCCCCAACCCTGTCTACCGAGGCGGTACTTTGACAATAGTCGGTGCCAATCTCGACAAAGTGGCTGAAGTGAATATTCCCGGCATCGATCCCATTACTGATATAACGGTTGAGACCGGCGGCACGCCCAGCAAAATTACTGTCACCATCCCTGTGGAAGGCCCGGAAGTAGGCTTGATCACACTGAAGAGCAAGAGCGGTAAAACCGTTTCTTCTGCAGTGGAACTCACCTACACAGAACCTATTGTGTTCACTTCCTTCTCTCCGGCTTCGGCAATGCCGGGAGATGAGATCACCATTACGGGAGACTACCTCAACCTTATTCAGGAAGTGGTTTTCGGAGGTGATGCCATCTCTAACGACATTGTCAGTCAGAGTCGTCATGAACTCAAGATCGTGGTTCCCGAGCATGCCATTTCAGGAAAGATAAGTCTTGGTGATGCCGACCAAATTGAGAATCCTGATGCTTTCGCCAATCTTTATCCTTCGGAGAACGGTCTTGCGATAGGCAATCCTACGATTACGGGTATTTCAGCCTCCAACTACAAGGCAGGGGCCACTCTTACAGTCAAGGGAACGTATCTCTGCATGATCAAGTCGGTGGAGTTCCAGAATGCGAGCGTGACTGATTTCAGCGTCAGTGAAGACTGGAAAACGCTTACTCTCGCCATCCCTGGCGAAGCGCAGGACGGCGATGTAAAAGGGGTTTCTTATGCAGCGGTTGATGTCGCTGCGGGAACTGTCACTTTGGTTAAACCCGGCAGCCTCACTACATCACCTTCACCCGTGAAAGCGGGCTCCGAACTGACCATCAGCGGCAGCGATCTCGACCTCGTTACCGGGCTTTCATTCGCGGGCGCCGGAGCGGTTGAATTCAGTTTGAGCGGCGGGGCCATCAAGGCGACCGTCCCTGCAAAGGCCACTGAAGGCAATGCCACGCTTTCCATAGCCAACGGCGGCACTTTCGACGTGGCTTATACGCTTGTACATCCTACAGTCACCGGAATCGATCCCCTCACTATTACAGCGGGGGATGTGATCAAGGTGAGCGGTACCGATCTTGACTTGATTACGGGCGTTACTCTCGGCGGCAAAGAAGAGGCTTTCGAACTTAAGGACGGCTCTATCGAGATTACTACCGCGGCCACTTCCGTTGCAGGCAAGATAGTCCTGAAACTCGCCAATGGCGAGACCGTGGAACCCGGTGAGGATATCACCGTAAACTACGATTCTTTCATCGTAGTGAATGAAATGCCTGCAGCTGAGCATATTGGAGCAACCGTTACGTTGAAGGGTACCAACTTTATGATGATAGACCGTATCTACATCGGCGATGCCAAGGTTACCCAGTATCTCAAGCGCACGGACGACGAGATATCATTCGTTATGCCCTACAATAAGGTTGGTACTTATAGTATCACCTTCGAGCTTATGAGCGGCGACAAGGAGGTTTGTCCTACCCAGATCGAGGTCCTGCTGGAGATTAACCGTATTATTGCATGGGAAGGCAAGACCCAGATTACCTGGGGTGACGGCGGCCGTGTACTCGTTCCCGCGTCCAAGTTCCTCGGAGTTACTCCGGGAACCGTGATGCGCCTCTATTATACTCAGGTCGACCAGCAGTGGGATCAGGCTCAGGTCAATTATGGTGACTGGAGTGTAATCAACTTCAACGGTGCAGGAGGAACCAATTTCAATGGAACACTGGTTCCTACTGATGTTTACGGCTGGTTCACTGACGGAATCCTCGACCGCTGCACAGAGGTTGTCCTTACCAAGGAGATACTCGACAACATAGAGGCCAAGAAGGGTGACGCCGAAGGGCAGTCCGAACTTGGAATCATTATCCAGGGTTCAGGCCTTACCTTTACATTGATCGAGATTCTCCAGGAGATACCTCAGGAGAGGACTCTCTGGGAAGGCAAGACTCAGATTACCTGGGGTGAGGGCGGCCGTGTTTTAATTCCCGCATCCAAGTTTGAAGGTTTGGCTGCCGGAGCAGAAATGTCACTTTATTACACCCAGGTTGACCAGCAGTGGGATCAGGCCCAGTTCAATTATGGCGACTGGAGCACAATCAACTTCAATGGTGCCGGCGGAACCAACTTCAACGGTGTACTGGTGCCTACCGATGTATATGGTTGGTTCGAGGACGGCATTCTGGACCGTTGCACCAAGGTTATTCTGACTCAGGAAATCCTGGACAATATTCAGGCGAAGAAGGGCTCTGCCGAAGAACAGGATAATATAGGTATCATTATCCAAGGCTCAGGCCTGACCTTTACCAAGATTGTTGCACTCTGATGCTTTTTGCCCGGAGGGGGCTGATCCTCCCTCCGGGTCCTGATAATTATTCAGATATGAAATACCTGCACTCTTTGATTGTAGCCCTGTTAGGCACAGTACTTTTCTATGGATGTGGTGAAGATCCTGTCGTGGAGAATCCCGTCGAGCCGGAACTGCTCTCTATCAGCCCGGAAGACGGATCCACGGATATCGAGGGTCCGACCCTTGCCGTCACCCTGAAATTCGACCGCAATATGAAGACACCCAAGCTTTCTTCGCTAAAGCTTGATCCTGAGGCTGTGATTTCTTCGGTTGAAACGCGTGACAAGGGCATATTTGTCAATCTTGCCGAACTTGTTTCGGGAGAAACTTATTCGCTGGTTTTTCCTGTAGGAACCATTGTCAGCTATGGAGACGAGGTGACATACAGTAAAGAGGTCGCGATTCACTTTACCATGAAGGAGAAGGAATACTCCGGCGAGCGTTATGGAATCGGGAATGTCACGCAGTCGCTCAGCGATCCGAAAGCAGGGGATCCGGCCAGGAGATTGTACAGTTATCTTCTTGACTGCTACGGCTCCAAGACTCTTTCCGGGGCTATGGGCGGTACGGCGTGGGAAACGACCTACACCGACTATATCTACAGCCAGACTGGTTCGTATCCGGCCATAGTTGGCTTTGACTACCTTCACAACAATTGGGTCCGAAGCCCATACTGGGGCCCTGATTACTCCGATATCACTCCTGTCAAGAATGCTTGGGAAGCCCATAATATCATTCAGATCGGGTGGCACTGGAATGCTGCAACTTCCGAATCCGTTGCACACGGAACGACTATCTCCGACGGTGATTTTTCGTACAGCACAAAAGCTTACAGCATAACAGAGGCTCTCAAGGAGGGCACATGGCAGCATGATGATCTCGTAAGACAGCTCGATCAGGTCGCGGGATATCTCAAGATACTTCAAGACGCCGGAATCCCGGTATTGTGGAGACCTCTGCACGAAGCTGCCGGAGATTACACCTGGGGGGCATGGTTCTGGTGGGGTTACGGAGGATCTGAACCCTGCAAGCAACTCTGGAGGTATATGTACAAGCTCTTCACAGAAGAGTACGGACTTCACAATCTCATCTGGGTATGGACGGTCCAGGCAAGCAGTGCCGGCAAGCTCGCTTCAGTCACAGACCTTCAGGCATGGTATCCCGGCGACGAATATGTCGATATAGTCGGAGGTGATTTCTATGACGATAAATGGCTTACACATGCCGACCGGTTCCAACTCATAAACGACTCTGTAGAGGGCAGGAAAATGGTGACAGTCAGTGAATTCGGCAATCTGCTGGATATCGACGGCTATTTTGCTGAAGGCGCTCCATGGCTCTATTTCCTCAACTGGAACAACTATGTGAACAACCAGCCGGTGCTATATGCGGATTCCTGGAACAATTCCGTGGATGACTGGAAGAAAGTCTTGGGCAATCCCCATACGATTAACAGGGAGCAGGTACCGGAGCTCAAAAGTTACACTTCTCCCGATGTGGGATGGGAAAAAGCATCTGAGGCGGTGGTAAATATGAAGACAGGCTGGAACCTGGGAAATACGCTCGATACCTGCGGCGACTGGCTCGACGGGCAAAGTGTCACTAAATTTGAAACCGGATGGGGACAGCCGGTCACCAAGGCGGAACTGATGAAAATGTTCGCCGATGCCGGCTTCGGGGCAATAAGGGTGCCGGTGACCTGGTATCAGCACATGGATGCGGACGGCAATATCGATGAATCTTGGATGAAGAGAGTCGAAGAAGTCGTGAATTATGTTCTTGACGCGGGCATGTACTGTATCCTCAATGTCCACCACGACACCGGAACTGATGGCTGGCTGCATGCGGATGCAACTGTCTACAACGCGACCAAGGACAGGTTCATCGTTCTCTGGCGGCAGATTGCTGAACGTTTCAAGAACTATGATTCGAAACTGCTGTTCGAGAGTTTCAACGAAATGCTTGATGCAGGGAACAACTGGAATGCGCCGAAATCTGCATCCAGCTATACTTATATAGATAACTACAATCAAGACTTTGTGAACACTGTTCGCGCTACGGGAGGCAACAATGCTTACAGGAATTTGGTCATAAATGACTATTGCGCCAGTTCTACGCCTGAGGCGTTCGAGGCGTTGAATGTGCCTGAAGACAGTGCAAAGGGCCATCTTATTGCGGAGTTCCATAGTTATTCTCCTTACAGTTTCGCCATGGACGAGTCGGCTTCCGCCCAGACTACATGGACGACATCTGCCGAAAATGAGATACAGAATCAGATAAAGACCATTGCCCGGCTTGCGGCAACGAAAGGTGTGCCTGTCATTATCGGGGAATATGGCGCGACTGCGGAACGCAATGAGTCCGAAATAGCCAAACAGTGCAAGTGCTATGTTCAGACATGCAAACAATATGGCATGGCCTGTTTCTGTTGGATGCTTCTGAGTGACGGAGCCGACCGCAGCGTCCCCAAATGGAGCAAATCGCTTATAAAAGATGCAATAATCAATGCCAGCAAGTAAGATGAAGAAGTTATTTTACGCATTTGCAGCCATCGTTCTCGCAGCCTGCTGCGGGAACGGCGACAAAACCGGCCGCGAACTCCTGATCGAGTCTTTGGGAGCGTCCGTCCAAGCCGGAAAAATCATGTACGGCCATCAGGATGACCTTTGCTACGGCCATGCCTGGAAGGTAGAAGACGCGCAGAGCGACCCGTTGGAGCGTTCCGATGTCAAGGATGTCTGCGGACACTATCCCGCCGTGCTCGGCCTCGAACTCGGCGAAATCGAACTCGGAGCAGACAAGAGCCTCGACGGAGTACCCTTCGCGCTCATCCGCAGGGCGGCTGTGAAGCATGTGGAAAGAGGGGGAGTCGTCACCTTCTCCTGGCATCCCCGCAACATCCTCACCGGCGGCACCGCGTGGGACGTAAGCTCCGACAAGGTGGTTGCATCCGTACTCGAGGGAGGGGAGAATCACGAAAAGTTCATGGGCTGGCTGCAGATCATTGGAGATTTCTTCGACACCCTGCGCGATGCCGGCGGCAAGCGCATCCCCTTCATCTTCCGGCCCTGGCACGAGCATACCGGGAGCTGGTTCTGGTGGGGACAGAAGCTCTGCACGACGGAGCAGTACCGTGCGCTCTGGCGTACGACCTACGATTATCTCGCAGGCGAGCGGGGCTTCGACAACATAGTATGGTGCTATTCCCCTAACCTCGACGTGGATGCCGAAGGCTATATGGAGCGCTGGCCGGGAGATGACATCATCGACATAATGGGGCTGGACGCCTATTCATACAACGGTCACGAGGGCGGCATCGAAGCGGCCTGCGAACTCTTCCGCTCCAAGCTGGTCCCTACGCTGGAATATCTGGACCGCCTCGGAAAGGAGCACGGCAAGTTGATCGCTCTTTCCGAGACAGGACTGGAGGGGCTTACCAGCCCGGACTGGTGGACGGCCACCCTGTACCCCTGCATCAAGGATTACCCTCTGGTGTATGTGCTGACATGGCGCAACGCCCACGACAGGCCCGGACACTTCTACGGTCCCTGGAAAGGATTTGAATACGAAGGAGATTTCAAGAAATTTGCAGAATTCGAACAAATAGTATTGCTTTAGACAGATCATGGATTTCAAAGAAAGAGAGCATTTCCTGCGCGTACGCCACGAAGAATTGCTGAAAAAGGTCAATGTGCCCGTTGAAGACAACGGCGTTTATGAAAGATTCTTGTTCCCGGTGCTGACTGCGGCCCATGCACCCCTGGAATGGCGTTACGACTTCGATCCCGCAACCAACCCCTATCTCATGGAGAGGTTCGGCATCCATGCCGCATTCAATTCGGGAGCTATAAAACTGAATGGCAGATACTATATGGTGGTCAGGGTTGAAGGCGCCGACCGCAAGTCCTTTTTCGCCGTTGCGGAGAGCGACAGGGGAATGGACGGATTCCGTTTCTGGGAACGCCCGATAACTATGCCCGAGTATGGAGAACCGGCCACGAATATCTATGACATGAGGCTCACCACCCACGAGGACGGATGGATTTACGGCATATTCTGCGTAGAGCGCAAGGATCCTTCGGCTCCTGCCGGCGATCTTTCCTCCGCCGTTGCAGCCGCAGGCGTAGCGCGCACAAAGGACCTGCGCACCTGGGAGCGCCTCCCCGACATAGTCTCCGCAAGCCAGCAGCGCAATGTCGTGCTGCACCCCGAGTTCGTCGACGGAAAATATGCTCTCTATACCCGTCCCCAGGACGGATTCATCGATGCCGGAAACGGCGGCGGCATAGGCTGGGCGCTCGTGGACAGCATGGAAAATGCGGTTATCAAGGACGAAAAGATCATCAATACCCGTAACTATCATACCATAAAGGAAAGCAAGAACGGGGAAGGCCCCGCTCCTATCAAGACGCCGAAGGGCTGGCTGCATCTCGCACACGGAGTGCGCGCCTGTGCGTCCGGCCTTCGCTATGTGCTCTACATGTACATGACCGCCCTCGACGATCCTACGCGCGTGATTGCCGAGCCCGCCGGGTTCTTCATGGCTCCCGAGGGCGACGAGTATATCGGCGACGTGATGAACGTACTCTTCTCAAACGGGTGGATAGCCGACGAGGACGGCACCGTCTATATCTATTATGCTTCTTCCGATACTCGCATGCACGTTGCCGTATCGAGCATAGACCGCCTTTTGGACTATTGCCTCAACACCGAGCCGGACGGCCTGAGGACAGGCTTGACCGTGGAGAGACTCAACCGCCTGATCGACAAGAATCTCAACAAGAAATAGTTATATGGTAAAGTTCTCGGAGAAGATAGGATATGCCCTGGGAGATGCGGCTGCCGGCGGTATCACCTGGAAGGTGATGTCCATTGCTTTCCCTTTGTTTTTCACGAACATCTTCGGCCTTACCGTCGCAGACACTGCCACCCTGATGCTCGTGGCGCGTCTGTTCGATGTTGTCACCGACCCCATGATGGGAGCGATTGCCGACCGTACGCAGTCCCGCTGGGGCACCTACAGGCCGTGGCTCATCTTCGGGGCCATTCCGCTCGGCGCAGTGTTCGCCCTGCTGCTCTACACGCCGGACTTAGGCATAACCGGAAAACGTATATGGGCATACTCCCTCTATCTTCTGATGATGGCTGTCTACACCGCCGTGAACGTGCCGTACGGCTCGCTCCTGGGGGTCATGACCGACGATGACGACGAGAAGAACCAATTCTCCTCCTACCGCATGGTGGGGGCGTATGCGATGGGCTTCGTGACTCTGCTGTCCTTCCCTTACCTCCAGAAACTGGTGGGCGGAAGCGAACAGCATCAGTATGCCGTGCTCGGCGTAGTCCTCGGCGGCCTTGCAGCGCTCGGAACCCTTGCCTGCGGGCTTCTCACCAAGGAACGCCTCAAGCCGGTGCGCGCCGAGAAGTTCTCTTTCAAGCCCTTCGCCGACCTCTTCCGCAACAAGCCCTGGATATATCTGACGCTCATCGGAATCTGCACCAATTTCTTCAACGGGTTCCGCTATGCGGTGGCCGGCTATCTGCTTCAGTACTGCCTGCACGGCGATGTCACGGTCAGCGGTCTTATCATCAATTATACCGTATTCATGACCTTCGGAGAAGTGACCTGCATGATATTCGGAGGCCTTTCTCCCGCTTTCACCAAGTGGGCCGGCTCCAAGCGCCGCGCGTTCCGCATCGCTGCGGTCATCTGTGCAGTGACCTCCATCGCGTTCTTCTTCATTCCCATGGACCCCAAGTATATCTGGGTGATGGTAGCGATGGTAATCCTCACTTCCGTGGGTATCGGCCTGTACTCGCCGCTGCTGTGGTCGATGTATGCCGACGTGGCCGACTATGCCACTGAAAAGAACGGCACGTCCTCTACCGGGCTCATTTTCTCTTCCGGCACCATGGCGCAGAAGTTCGGTTCCGCCATTTCGGGCGCCCTGGTGGCCATGCTGCTGGGTGTGGCAGGATTCATTTCCGGCACCGATCCCGCCACCGGCCAGACCGTGGTGACGATAAGCAACGAGACATCCGTATGCAACATGATATGGAACCTGTTCTCGCTCTTCCCCGCGGCCATTGCGCTGTTGATAGTATTCCTTATTCACCTCTATCCGATAAAAAAATAGAAATATGAAGAGTTTGCCGACCCTCGCCGCGATCGCCGTGATTCTGCTTTCGGGATGCTGCAAATCCGCACCGAAAGTCGCCCCCCTGAAAGTTGAGGGTATCCAGCTGACGGCGGAAGGAAAGCCCGTGGTAATGCGCGGCGTCAGTTTCGGATGGCACAATATCTGGCCCCGTTTTTACAATAAGCAGGCGGTTGCCCGGCTCAGCGGGGAATGGGGTGTGCCCGTAGTGCGTGCCGCCATAGGAGCGGATTCGCACGCGAAAAGCGACAATCCCGGCATTCACGACGGTTATATGGGAGAAAAGGAGTTCGCCCTGGAGCATCTCTACAATGTTGTCGACGCTGCCATCGAGGCCGGGATCTACGTCATAGTGGACTGGCATTCGCATGTGCTGCATTCAGCTGAGGCGAAGGAGTTTTTCACCGCGGTGGCTACCCGATACGCCGACAGCCCGAATGTGATCTACGAACTGTATAACGAGCCCGTGGATGACAGCTGGGCCGACCTCAAGGCCTATGCCGAGGAATTGACCGGGGTGATCACCGGCATTTCCAAAGTGCATCCGCTTATATTGATGGGCTGCCCGCACTGGGACCAGGATATACATCTGCCTGCGGAGAATCCCATAAAAAGCTACGACAACCTGATGTATACCGTGCATTTCTATGCAGGCACGCACAAGGAGTGGCTGCGGGAACGTTGCGATTCGGCGATGTCAGCCGGCATTCCGGTTTTCATATCGGAATGCGCCGCCTGCGAGGCCAGCGGCGACGGCCCCATGGATATGGAATCCTGGCAGGCATGGTCGGACTGGGCGACTTCCAAAGGCATTTCCATGCTCACCTGGAGCATTTCGGACAAGGCTGAAACCTGCTCCATGTTTACTCCTCAGGCATCTTCCGAAGGCCCCTGGTCGGACGATGTCATAAAGCCATGGGGGGCTATTGTCAAAGAATGGCTATGATCGAATTCGGACGTTTCGACGATTCAGCAAGAGAATATGTGATTACCCGACCCGACACTCCGTGGCCGTGGATCAACTATATGGGAACGGGAGATTTCTTCTCCCTAATATCAAATACCGCCGGCGGTTACTGCTTCTGCAAGGATGCCAAGTTCCGCAGGATTCTCCGCTACCGCTACAACGGAGTGCCAATGGACGCCGGAGGCCGTTATTTCTATATCAAGGATGGCGATGCCGTGTGGAATCCGGGCTGGAAGCCCTGCAAGACCGTCCTTGATTTCTACGAATGCCGGCACGGAATGGGATACACCGCGATCACCGGCGAAAAGAACGGACTCCGTGCGGAGGCCCTTTTCTTCGTGCCTGTCGGCCGGCGCTGCGAACTGCACAGGCTGCGCCTGACGAACAGGTCTGGCGAACGCAAGTCGTTCAGCGTTTACTCCTTCGTGGAGTGGTGCCTCTGGAATGCATCCACCGACATGGAGAACTTCCAGCGCAATCTCTCGACGGGGGAAGTGGAGGTGGAAGGCAATGCGGTTTATCATAAGACGGAATACCGGGAGCGCCGCGACCATTACGCGTTCCTCGGAGCCAACCGGGCCTTCGACGGCTTCGATACCGACCGCGAGACCTTCCTCGGAATGTACAACGGCTTCGATGCTCCGCAGCAGGTGTTGGCCGGCACATCCGGCAACAGCGTGGCTCACGGCTGGAGCCCGGTCGCATCGCAGCGTTTCGACCTCACCCTTGAGCCGGGCGCAAGCGAAGATATTGTCTTCGTGCTCGGATATGTCGAAAACGAGGCCGGACACAAGTTCGAGGCTCCGGGCGTGATAAACAAGGCTCCCGCCCGCGAAATGATGCAATCCTTCGCTACCACTGAGCAGGTGGATGCGGCATTTGCGGAACTCAAGTCCTTCTGGGACGATCTGCTCGGGCGTTTCAGGGTGGAATCTTCCATCCCCGAACTCGACCGTACCGTGAATATCTGGAATCAGTATCAGTGCATGATAACCTTCTTCATGAGTCGCAGCGCTTCTTTTTTCGAGAGCGGAATCGGCCGTGGTATGGGTTTCCGCGATTCCAACCAGGACCTCGCCGGCATTGTGCACATGATCCCGGAGCGCGCCAGGCAGCGTATACTCGACATCGCAGCCACCCAGTTCCCCGACGGAGGCTGCTACCACCAGTACCAGCCGCTCACGAAGCGCGGCAACAACGACATAGGCGGCGGTTTCAACGACGATCCCCTTTGGCTAATTTTCGGAGCAGTCGCATACATCAAGGAGACGGGGGACTTCAGCATCCTTCAGGAGCCGGTGCCTTTCGACAACGAAGCCGGCAGCGAAGTGACTCTTCTGGAGCATCTGAAAATCAGTTTCAGGCACGTTACGGACAATCTCGGCCCTCACGGACTGCCGCTGATCGGCCGGGCAGACTGGAACGACTGCCTCAATCTCAACTGCTTCTCCGACAACCCCGACGAGTCTTTCCAGACCACCGAAAATGTTTCCGGAGGTAAGGCGGAATCGCTGATGATCGCAGGCCTCTTCGTTGCGGAAGGCCGCGATTTCGCCGAACTCCTCGCCCGCGTGGGAGATTCTGACGCACCGGATGTCCTTCTGGCGGTCGCCGCAATGGAAGAAGCCGTCAAGAAGCATGGCTGGGACGGGGAGTGGTTCCTGCGCGCATACGACTTTTACGGCCGCAAGATAGGATCAAACGAAAATGCGGAAGGCAAGATTTTCATAGAGAGCCAGGGCTGGTGCGCGATGGCGCGCATCGGGGCGGACGAAGGCCTCTGCGGAAAGGCCCTGGATTCCGCCGTGAAGCTGCTGGAATGCGAACATGGCATGGTGCTGAACACCCCTGCATATTCGCAGTACATCCGGGACTACGGCGAAATCAGCTCCTATCCTCCCGGATACAAGGAGAACGCCGGCATCTTCTGCCACAACAACCCCTGGGTGATAATCGCCGAAGCAATGGCCGGCCGCGCCGAAGATGCATGGAGGCTCTACAAGAAGATAACCCCGGCGTTCTGCACCGACCAGACCCTGCGCAAGGTGGAGCCCTACGTGTTCTGCCAGATGGTGGCCGGCCGCGATGCCGCCCGCCCCGGGGAGGGAAAGAACAGCTGGCTCACCGGCACCGCCGCATGGACCTGGAAGGCCGTGAGCGAGTTCCTCATAGGAATCAAGCCCCAGTACGACGGACTTCTGATCGAACCCTGCGTCCCCGCCGGCACATACCGTGTGCACAGGCGTTTCCGCGATGCAGAGTACGATATCATAATGCATTGTTCTGGGAAATCTGCGAATAAATTCGTACCTTACACCCCCGGAAATCATACACTGGAAATAACACTATGACAACACTCCTTGCTCTTCTCGCAAGCATCGCGGTATTGCACACCGCGAACACCACCATGGTTCTGGAAACGGAACCCGGACAGGAACTCAAGACAGTTTATTATGGTGCACGCCTGAGCGAAGCCGAAACCGCCATGCTGGGCTCCTACAAAGCACAGCGCACCTATCCTTGCTACGGCGTGATAGGGACGGAGGAAGCGGCGTTCGCCGCCGTACAGGCCGACGGCAACCGCACCGTGCAGCTTCGCATCGAGAGTGCCGAGACCACCCCCTGGGATGGCGGAAATCAGCTTTGCGTGACCTGCAAGGACGGTTTTTACCCGCTCACCGTCAAGGTTTTTTTTAAGACCTTCAAGGACCAGGACATGATTGAAACCTGGACCGAGACGATCAACGAAGGCAAGAAGCCCGTCACCCTTACACGCTTCGATTCCGGGCATCTTCCCATACGCGTGGATGACGTATGGATTTCCACGCTCTACGGCACTTGGGCCAATGAGGGCCGGGTGAATACAGAGCCGCTGACCCGGGGATGGAAGGTGATACGCAACATCGACGGCACCCGCAATTCGCATACTTCTCACGGAGAGGTCATGATTTCTCTCGACGGCAGGCCGCGAGAGGATGCCGGCCGCGTGATTGGAGCAGCTCTCTGCTGGGGCGGCAATTATGAACTCCGCTTCCAGACCAACGACAGCGACTATCATCATTTCTTTGCCGGAATCCTTCCCGAACACGACAACGTTGTGCTGGCGAAAGGAAAGTCCTTCGCGACGCCTCACCTGGCTCTCTCCTTCAGCAACGACGGCTTGAGCGGGGTCAGCCGCAACTTCCACCGCTGGGGGCGCAAGTATATGCTGCGCCACGGCGATCAGGAGCGCCGCATCCTTCTCAACAGCTGGGAAGGGGTGTATTTCGACATCAACGAAGAGGGCATGAAGCAGATGATGGACGACATCGCCTCGATGGGCGGTGAGCTCTTCGTCATGGACGACGGCTGGTTCGGCGACAAATATCCCCGCAACAACGACCACACTTCTCTTGGCGACTGGACCACCGACACCCGCAAGCTCCCGAACGGAGTGCCCGGACTCGTGAAGGCGGCCACCGAGCGCGGCATAAAGTTTGGCATTTGGGTGGAGCCCGAAATGACCAACACCGTCAGCGAACTCTATGAAGCGCATCCCGACTGGATCATCAAGGCGGCCAACCGCGACATAGTAAAGGGGCGCGGCGGCACCCAGGTGGTGCTCGACATGTCGAAGAAGGAAGTGCAGGACTTCGCTTTCAGCGTGATAGACAACGTGATGAAGGAAAGCCCCGACATCGCCTACATCAAGTGGGACGCGAACGCCCCGATCTCCATGGATTTCTCCAACATAGCCTACTGGCATGGCTTCTATGCCATGGTGGAACGCGTGCGTGAGGCCTATCCCGACCTCACCATCCAGGACTGCGCATCCGGCGGAGGCCGCGCTAACTGGGGAGTGCTGCCCTGGTTCGACGAGTTCTGGGTATCCGACAATACCGACGCCCTGCAGCGCGTCTACATGCAGTGGGGGACCTCCTATTTCTTCCCCGCCATCGCAATGGCATCGCATATCAGCGCCACTCCCAACCACACCGTATACCGCACGACATCCCTGAAATACAGGATAGACGTCGCGATGAGCGGACGTCTGGGAATGGAAATCCAGCCAAAGAACATGACGGAGAAGGAGAAGGATATCTGCCGCAAGGCAATCGCCGACTACAAGCGAATCCGTCCCATAGTGCAGTTCGGTGACATCTACCGCCTGGTATCTCCTTACGACAACCGCGGATTCGCTTCGCTGATGTATGTAGCGGAGAATAAAGACAAGGCCGTAGCCTACTGGTGGAAGATCGCCAACTTCTACGACGAGCACTTCCCCCGCCTGCGTTTCGCCGGGCTCGATCCGGAGCGCTCTTACCGGGTTACAGAACTCGACCGCCTGGATATCACTCCTCTCGCTTATGAAGGCAAGTCTTTCACCGGCCGTTTCCTGATGGAATCCGGCCTGGAAATCCCTGCCACGAATAACGTGGAATGGTCGCTGAAGAGCGACTGGTCGTCCCGCGTGCTTCTGCTGGAGGCGCTATGACAGGACGCCGTGGCGATTCACCGATAGTTTAAAGCCTGTCCGGCTTCTCCAATATGGACGGTGGCGCTGCCCGAAGCGCCTTCGATGCTGCGTACCAGTACCTGCGCGCGGTTCGCAAACGGCTTGACTGTGAGTGAAGCGTCGGTGCCGGCAGGCCTTTCCACCTCCTTGAAACCGGGGTCGCCGTTGCCCCATCCCAGCAGCACCGCGTTCTCCACGCGTACCGGGATGCTCTCCTCATCTGAAACGATGTCCAGCACAATCACGTCCTGCCCGTCGGGGCGCAGGACCGTCTTAGAGGCGGAGACGGTCGTTCCGCTGACGGCCTCCGGCCAGATGTCTTCCGCGATTTTCCTGCCGCCGGAGTAGCCGCGCGCGCTGAATTTCCGGGCTGATGCCGGAACTTTCCACACAAGGTGGCCGTCGGAAGGCATCTCCTTGCGGCCCAGGGACTTGCCGTCTGCATAAAGGCGGACCGACTCGCAGTTGGAATATACCCAGACCTCTCCGTTCATCGGGCCGCAGATATGCACCATCGCCTCCGGTGTCCAGACGGACTGCAGGTAGAAGGCCTCGTCCTTGGGGAAGCAGCAGTAGTCGAGAATGCCGAACTGCGAGCCTGTGGCAGGCCACACCATGGGATTGGGCTCGCCGCGGTAGTCCTGTCCGGTCCAGTAGAAGATGCCGGCGCGCCAGGGCTCTGCCTTGTAGAACTTCCATCCGTGCTCGATTACATTGATGCGGCCTACGGTGTCGCGGCGGTTCAGCGGTGCCATCCATCCTTTTTCCGGGACTGTGGCATATTTCCCCCTGGTGCCGGCGCCTGAGGTTTCCTCTGTGCCCACGGCCAGTTTCGCAGGCCATTTTTGGTGATATTCGTCGATGGGATTCTGCACTATGTAGTTGTATCCGAACACGTCCACTCCCTTTACCAGGGTGCGTCCTCCGGCATTGCCGTAAGTGCTGGGACGCGTCGGATCCAGGCGGTGCACTTCCTCGGACATCAGCTGCGCGATGCGCTCGCCCTTGGGACTGTGCTCCATCGCCCATTCCTCGTTGCCTATGCTCCAGAGGATCACGCAGGGATGGTTGCGGTCGCGAAGGATCATATTCCGCAGCTGCCCGAGCTGCTCTTCGTTTATGCCCAGCTGGCGGTTCTCGTCGATCACCAGAATCCCGAGTTCGTCGCAGATGTCGAGCATTGCGGGGGTGGCGGGATTGTGGGAGCAGCGCACGGCGTTGAAACCGTATTTCCTAAGTTGCAGAAGGCGGTAGCGCCAGAGTTCGTCCGGCACGGCCACGCCTACTCCTGCGTGGTCCAGGTGCAGGTTGCATCCCTTCAGTTTCACGCTCTCTCCGTTGAGGAGAAAACCCTTCTCCGGATTGAACTCGATGGTCCTCAAGCCGAACCTGCTGCGGTACTGCGCTGAGAGGCGGCCGTCGTAATAAAGGGATATCTCGCAGGTATAGAGATAGGGGTCTTGCAGGCTCCAGGGATGTTCCGGTTCTGCCACCGGCCTTCCGTCGGCATCGAGAATCCGCACTTCCGTCCTGACCTTTGCGGGGTCCACGGAGGCGTCCGCATATTTGAGTTCGAATGTCGGCCGCCCGTCATTCACGTTGAGACTGTAGGGCCTGATGGCCACCGGCCCGGCCTTGTGAAGCCATACGTTGCGGTAGATGCCTGCTCCCTCGTAGTACCAGCCCTCTTCCGTCGATGCGTCGCAGCGGACGGTGATCACATTGTCCCCGCCATAATTGAGGTAGGGAGAAAGATCGTACACGCGGGAAACGTATCCGCTCGGCTCGATGCCAAGATAGCATCCGTTGCAGAACACCTGGCTGTTCCGGAAAATGCCCTCGAACTCTATCCATATCTGCTTGCCGGCATCCTCCGCGGGGATCTCCAGATGCCTGCGGTACCATCCGACGGAATTGCCCGGATACTTCCACCCGACGCATTTGTAGCCGTGGGAATGGCTCGCCTCCTTGCTGTAGGGAAGGTCCACCACCCAGTCGTGGGGAAGGCTCACGGTCTGCCAGGCAGAGTCGTCGAATCCGGGCATGATGGGAGCATGGCTGTGATTCGAACTCATTACCTTGCTGTAGTAGGTGAAGTATTCGGTGCCGTGGGTGAAATCGCGCTCCATGGAGGATGCGTCGCCCAGCGAAAAAGTCCAGTTGTTGTTGAGCAGTACGGCTGCGAGAATAATAAGGAATTTCATAGTTGCAAGATACGGAAAAATTGGCAATTATGCTTATTTTTGT
>R22__coassemble_152_pt1 | contig 52377 bp, 59 predicted proteins | sample R22__metabat2_high_PE_057 | metagenome-assembled genome bin R22 | reverse complement strand
CGAAGTAACTCATCAGCATGTACATCACCCAGATCATAACCGAATAGACAAGGAAGAGTATTTTGTTCTTGATAAGGGCGAAAGTCCTGAATCCTATCAGAAAACCCTCCAGCATGTCGTTGAGCTTGCCGAAGAACCTGCTGCGGTCCCGCAGTTTGCGCACCAGCACTATCGCGATTACGGCCAGTGCCAGTATCGCGCCCAGCCCCCAGAGGATGATCGCATGCGATTGCAGGGGGTGCCAAATATTGTCGACGAAAAAGCCCCCGAAACGCCCCCAGGCGAAAACCAGCGAAATGACGAACATCAGCACGATTGCAAGGATGTCCCAGGCCCGTTCCATGATAACAGTGCCGAACACCGTCTCGTAAGGGAGTTTCGCCGTCGTGAGGAGTGCGGTGCGGATAAGGTCTCCGGAGCCGGGAAGAGCGATGCTCGCCATGCCGCCGATGTTGTTCGCGTCCCACACCCGGCCATAGTGAATGCTGTTGTCGAGAGGATGCACGAGTTGGGTCCATCGCAGTGCGCGGAACACCAGAGCCAGATATCCCGCGATGCAGAAGAGTACTATCCATCCCCATCGGGTCGCCTTCAGGCCGATGAAGAATTCCTGCCAGTCTATTCCCCTGAAAGCGAGGTAGACAAGGAGAGCCGCCAGCCCGAAAGACAAGAGATACTTGAGGATATTGAGGATGTTTTTCTTCACAGAATGCAAAGTTACTACTTTATCCCGATATTTTTCCTTATTTTTGTTAGTCAATAGGAATAATTATGAAGTCGATTTTAGGCATAGGCAACGCTCTCACCGATATTCTGGCTATCCTGCCGGACGACAGTCTCCTCAAAGAATACCATCTCCCCCTCGGCAGCATGCAGCACGTCGACATGGAAACCGGAGACCGTATCTGGAACGCGCTCAAGGAGATAGGCGTAAAATACGTGCCCGGCGGATCCGCGGCCAATACCATTACCTGCACTTCCATATTCGGAATGCCGTCCGGATATATAGGCAAGATAGGCGACGACGAACTCGGTCAGCTTTTCAAAAGCACTATGGAGCAGTTCGGCGTGCGCACCACCATGCTGCACAGCGACAAATCTTCCGGACGCTGCATGGTGTTCATCACCGGAGCCAATGCGGAGCGCACCTTTGCCGACTACATGGGCGCAGCGCTCGAGATGGGCCCGGGAGACCTGAAACCGGAATACTTCGAAGGGTATGATTACTTTCATATCGAAGGATATCTCGTCCAGAACCAGGACCTTATTGCAAAAGCCGTGCAGATGGCCAAGGAGGCCGGATGCATCATTTCCATCGACATGGCGTCCTACAATGTGGTGGAGAGCAACAACGCCTTCCTGCACAATCTGATCGACAGGTATGTCGACATAGTTTTCGCCAATGAGACCGAGGCGCGCGCATTCACAAAGCTGGAGGGCGCGGAAGAAGCGCTGCGCGAACTTGCCGGGCACTGCGAGATTGCGGTGGTCAAGGTCGGCAAGGACGGCAGCTGGCTGAAGAAGGGCGAAGAAGAGTATTATATTCCCGCCTGGCCCGCAACTCCCGTGGATGCCACAGGCGCCGGAGATACCTATGCCGCAGGATTCCTCTATGCCCACTCCCTGGGAATGCCGCTCAAGGAATGCGGAGAGGTCGGGTCCATCATCGCCGCGAAGGTGGTGGAAGTGGTGGGCACCAAGATAGATGTCCCCCGCTGGAGGGATGCCAAGGCGGAGATTCGGAAACTGATAGACAAGGTTAATGGCTAATCTCCTGATAAATACAGCCTTGCGCTGGCTGGAAAGCAAGGTTCCCACCTCGCTGATGCGCTTTTCCGACATCTCGCAGGTCACCGTCCTGCTGGATGCCGGGGCTGAGGACGCCGCCGAGGCGGAAGAAAAAGTCAAGGCCTTCTTCGCAGGCAGGGGAATCCAGCTGGTGCTGGTAAAGGTGCTGCCCGGGAGGCGCATCAAGGCGCACAAGGAGACCCAGGTCCTTCTCTCCCTGGTTCCGGATGCCGGATGGCGTCTGGAATATGCCGTCCGCCGCAGCAGGGCCCAGTTCAAGATAGGCCGCGTCCAGTTGCCGGGAGAGCCCTTCGACCTCGTTGTATCAGACCCCGCCGGCACATCCTTCCCCCAGACCGAAGTCTTCGGCAGGATGATGGAGCTGGTGGAATCGCTGAAATAAATATAGATGCTTAAAAAATACATCATAGTCTTCTTGATTTCGATGGTGCCGCTGATCGAACTGCGCGGAGCCTTTCCTTATGCCGTGGGCTTTGAACTTCCGTTGCCGCCTTCACTTATCCTGGCAGTAATCGGAAACATGCTTCCAGTGCCTTTCATATTCCTTTTCGCCCGCAAGGTGCTGGAGTGGGGCAAAGACAAGAAGTACATCGGCGGCTTTTTCCGCTGGTGCCTGGAGAAAGGCGAAAAAGGAGGCCGAAAACTGGAAGCGAAGGCCGGGAGGGGCCTTTATGTGGCACTTCTGCTTTTCGTGGGCATACCGCTGCCCGGCACAGGCGCCTGGACAGGCACCCTGGCCGCAAGTTTCCTGAACATGGACTTCAAGAAAAGCGTGCTTTACGTGATGCTGGGCGTGCTTCTCGCCGGCTTCATCATGCTGATCGCATCCCTGGGAGTCTTCGGAGCGATTTCGCTGGCTAAATAGAATCCGCAAAATCCGTATCTACATAGTTGAACAAACTGCCGCAGACGTTGGCCGAGAATTTCATGGCCACCGGCACCAGCACCTCCCAATCCTCCCTTCGCAGAGCTTTCACGTCCTGCCTTGAGAAAGCGTTCCTCACCAGGCCGTAGATGATGCCTGCGTTGAAATTGTCCCCTGCGCCGATGGTGGATACAACTTTCTTTATGGGGGCCGTAGGGAAGGCGGCGTGGACTCCCGGCGAGAACACTTCGGCATCTTCCCCTCCGCGCGTGCAGATAAAGTTCTGGCACAGGGGCGCGATGAACTCTCTGTACACCCCGGCCGCATCGCTGCTGCCATACAGGCACTCTATATCCTCGGAAGAGCCACGGACTATGTCCGCAAGGGTGATATTGGCCTCGAAAAGGGCCCTCTCCGCCGGGTGGTTCTTCCTGAAATTGATGTCGTAGTATATGATTGCGCCAGCATCCTTCGCACGGCTGACGAACTCCCTGGTCTGCCTTCCGGTCACGGGGCTGACGGCGAAGAAGGAACCGAAGATGACGATATCCCCCTCGGCGACGGGAGTTTCGGGCGTGCGGAACGGAGGCAGATCCTTGTCGCGGTAGAACTCGTAATGGGCGTTGTTCGCAGCATCGAGCATCGCAAGGGAAATCGTGCTCTGGCCCTTCGCGCGCCGGACTCCCTCTATCCCGACTCCGTTCTTTTCCATGAAGTCCGCCACCAAGTCCACAACGACATCGTCCCCCACCTGCGACTCCATCAGCAGGCGGATTCCCGGAGACAGCCGGCCCGCAGTGCGCCCCAGCGAAATCATCGAATTGAAAACCGAACCACCGGGCACCGCCGCCTGCGGCTGTCCCTCACGGAAAACGATGTCCAGCACCGTCTCGCCTATGCCTATGATTTTGCGTGTCATAGGTACAAATGTAGTTATTTATCTCCAAATCAGATCTACTGACTGGAGTTCTTCGGCAAACGCCTTTAAATTATTGCGAAAACGCTCAACCGTGGCTTTTCCAGGTTTTGAGGTTCCATTCATATAATGACTGAGTTGACGCTGATTGATTCCGGAAATCCGTTCCAAACCGGCAAGGCTCAAGGCGTATGCATAATACTGCAGGAAAGACGGTATGTCGTAATGATAATCGAATTCAAGATCCTCATAGTGCTGTCCTTCTTCTTCCATCAGTTCAACAATGTCCTTGTATGCATCAAGAAAATCCAATTTGGCTTCTTCCACGGTCCTACCGGTTCCATTCAGTCCGAAAGGGACTTCCGGCGCTTCCATTACAGCCGAATACACATAATCTCCTTCGTTAACCCGCCCTATGACAACATTTACCTTTTTCATAACGATATTCCAGATTGTAATACAATATCCTTCAACGTTTTAATATACACTTCAGCGGCATCGTGCCTTGCTATGGGGAATCTTCTTCCAGTCTTGGAACTGTACCATATCTCGTGATTTGCTCCTTGCCGGACAAGAACACATCCCTGCTTTTTCAACAATCTGCGAAGCTCACTGTATTTCATTGCAAAAATATTAAAACTAATACTAAAATCCAAATTACAATTCCCCGAAATTTCGTCTGTCCAGGAAACGGTATCCCGCAGCTTCGGAGATGTGGACCGGAAGGATGTCACGCTGTCCGGCGAGGTCCGCGAGGGTGCGCGAGATACGTACTATGCGCGAGTATGCCCTGGCGGACAGGCCCAACCTTTCTATTATATTCTCCAAGAGAGTCTTGCAATCATCCGAGAGCGGGCAGTATTTCTCCATCTGGGCATTGCTCATCTCCGCATTGGTATTGATGCCTTCTGCGCGGAAGCGTTCCGCCTGCACCTGCCTGGCCGCAGCCACCCTGGCCGCCACGGCCGCGCTGCTCTCGGCTTTCGGCCTGTCGATCAGGCGCCTCGTATCGACGGGATTGACCCAAACATGAAGATCGATGCGGTCGAGCAGGGGGCCGGACAGGCGGCTGAGATATCCTACACGCTGCCCTACCGTACAGGTGCAACGGTCACCGTCGCCATAGTAGCCGCAGGGGCAGGGATTGGTAGCGGCCACCAGCATGAAGGAGGCAGGATACTCCACCTTCCCGCGAAGGCGCGAAACGACGACCTTCCTGTCTTCCATAGGCCCCCGGAGGGCCTCCACCACACTCTTGGGCATCTGCGCGAATTCGTCGGCAAAAAGCACCCCGTTGTGAGCCAGGGAGATCTCCCCGGGCACTATGTTTCCTCCGTTGCCTCCCCCGATGAAGGCAGCGAGGGATGCGCTGTAGTGGGGAGCACGGAACGGCCTGCGGCGTATCAGGCCGGCGGAGTGCGACACCAGCCCGGACACCGAGTATATCTTGCTGGTAACCAGCGACTCCTGCAGAGACATTGGAGGCAGGATTCCGGTTATGGCCTTGGCGATTGAACTTTTCCCTCCGCCCGGGGGACCGATGAGAATCAGGTTGTGCCCACCGCTGACCGCCACTTCGGCCGCCCGCTTGGCCGCCTCCTGCCCGATTATCTCCGAAAAATCCATATATCCCGCCGGAGTTTCCGACGATATCTCCCTGTCTGTATATATCTCCCTGTTCCAGATGAGCAGGTCTTCGCGGTCCTCTCCCTCCAGGATCGAGAGCACCTGGGCGAGATTGTCCACCCCGTAAATCTCCGCCTGCCTAAGTTCCACCGCCTCCATGGCGGACTGAGCCGGGAGGATGCAGCCGCTAAGTCCCATTCCCACGGCCATCTCGGCATAAGGCAGGGCCCCCGGGACAGGGCGGACCGAACCGTCCAGGCCCAGTTCGCCCATTATCAGGTAGTGTCCGAGCCGCGGCAGATCTCTCTGTGCGGAGGCGGCTATAATGCCCAGGGCTATGGGCAGGTCGTAGCCGCTGCCGTTCTTGTGCAGGTCGGCAGGCGCGAGGTTGATGACTATCTTCTTTCCGGGAATATGAAAGTCCATGGACTGAAGGGCCGTCACCGTGCGGAGCAGGCTCTCCTTTACGGCCGCATCCGCCAGCCCCACGAGATGAATTCCTATACCTCTGTCGATTTTGACCTCGACGACAACCGGGACGGCATCGATCCCTATGCATTTGGCACCAATAATATTTATCAACATAACTCTATTATTACTATCTTTGCCGGCGATGCAGCATTGTATTGTCATAAAAAACCTTTCCGATATCGACCGCGCCGCGCAGGAATTCCTTTCCATCGTGGGCAGCGGCCGCATAATCGCATTCTATGCTCCGATGGGAGCCGGTAAAACCACTTTCACCACGGCCATCTGCCGGGCAATGGGCGTTGACGGAGACGCTGTTTCTTCGCCGACCTTCGCCATTGTCAATGAATACCGGACCTCCGCAGGCGAATCCGTTTTCCACTTCGATTTCTACCGTATCACCAAAATTGCCGAAGCCCTGGACATAGGATTCTACGACTATATCGACAGCGGATGTACCTGCATACTCGAATGGCCGGAGAATATCGAAGAGATTATTCCGGAAGAGGCTCTTCGCGTGCGAATCGAGGTGCAGCCGGACGAGAGCCGCACCGTGACCTGGGAAGACTGACCTCCACCTCGATGGCAGTCAGATAACCGTTCATCCTGAACTCCGTCTTCTTTCCGCCGCTCCAGACGAAAGGGGCCGCATCCTTTTCCTTTGGATTCACCAGCGCGAATGGCTCATCTCCCGCAAACGCCAGGGCGGATGTGCTCAGCAGGTATGTCGAATCCCTCGAATATATCACATTTCCGGGCGGCTTGATTATGCGGAAGCTCCCGCCGTCATATCCCAGCGCAAAGAATTCACTGGCGCCACTGTAGATCAGATTTCCTGCTCCGAAGAGCAATACGTTCCGGCCATGCGGGCCAAGGGTAGTGCACAGGGTCCGGTCCTCCGATTCCGCGCACGCCCACACCCCGTCGTCGCGGACAAGCAGTTCCGCATTCAGCCACTTGGCAGTGGAAGGAAGAGCCTGCGATCCGGAAGGGCCCGTGACCACCATGGATGTCGTATAGTCCGAAATGTAATATACATCCCCGCCAAGCAGTCGCAGGTCCCGCACCCTGGAAGCGCTGGAGACAGTGCCTACATTCTTCATGTTCCCGTCGACGACGTATAATCGGCAAAACGAAATGTGCAATCGTTTGAAAACGAAATGTGCAAAAAATTCTTCTTTTATTTTTTTTCAATGAAGTCAAAGGAGGAGTACTCCTCGACCTGCGGCACACGTCTCACCACGCCGCTTTGAATACCGATTAAACACCGTTCGAGTGTACGCAGCATTGCAGGAATAATATGCTGCTGGTAGAAGTCCCTCGGTCGTAGGGCATAATCAATCTTCACAATCTCCTGCTCACATATATCGCCCGTATCAAGCCCTTTGTCAGCCCAGAACCACGTTGCCGCTGTTATGGGCTCGCTACGCCTGTAAGCCCACTTGATAGAGGCCGCGCCACGACCATACGGCAATGGCGAGGGGTGGAATATCCAGGTCCCAAGTGTCGGCTCCATCAGCTTCTCCTCCGGAACCTTCTCGGTAAGGAGCGGGGCAACCGCTATGTCGCAAGGATCATCCGTGCCACATATACAGTGCCCGAGCCCCAATATGGTATTTCTTGCGGCCATAAAGGCCGGTGTTTCGCTATTTCCCAGCAGCCTGACTCTCATATTCGCCGATGTATTTGAAGGCCTGTACGGCCCTGAAATGGCCGCCGTAGCCGGTTGAACATCTGTCCTTGACACCCTGCCTCTGGTGAGATCTCCGGATTGAAGCTGCGCTCCTCGCCTTGTTCGATCCATATAGACTCCCTCCTGTCTGGATCCACTTCTTTGAGTGGCGCAGCGCACCGCACAGTTGTGGGTGAGAGGTATGGAAGAACACCGGGTACTTCATCCCGCACCGTCCGCGTCCCTGCCTGTGGTACTCACAGACTGCGGCAAGGAACTTCGTGCCCACGCCTATTCCCTGCCATTCGGGCATAACGACAAGCCGGGTTGCCCTGTAGGCCTTGGCCGTGAACAGAGGAGCCACGGCCAGATGACAAACAGGCTCTCCGTTGATGAAGCCGACAAAGTACTCTGCGGACACCGGCATAGGCAGATCTAAATAATAATGCTGCTTAAACAGTCTGGGGAATACACTTCCTCTGACTTTATAAATCTGAAGTTCGAGTTTCGGGCGTTGTTGAAGGCAGTCACGCTCGTAAAAGCGTGCCTCCGCAGTATCATACACCCAATCGGGCTGCAGCCATTCGATTATGTCATAGTGGCAGGACAGAAGAACGATCTGGCCGGGGCCGCGTCTCCACGTCTTTGCGAATGCCGCTGCACCAACCTTGGCAATCTGGCGGTCAATGACGGAGGTGAACTCATCGACAACCGCGTGTTCCGGACGCTCACAAGCCAGCCTTGCAAGACCGGCGCGGAAACGCTCGCCGTTGCTCAGCACGTTGAATGGCCGGAGCCAAGCCGGGACATCACCGAGGCCAACTGCAGAGAGCATCCCGGTAACGGTGTTGAAGTCACCGTCAGGATCGATGCAGTCAACGATGGGCTTGTTGTTGTCCCACCCTGAATAAAGATCATATATGGAGTCCTTGCCGAAAAGGCGGCTGCCGATGCTGGTCTTGCCACTTCCGGACGGGCCTACAATGAGGCCAATCTTCCAGTCCTTACCCTCAATGGGCAGGTCAACGGTCTTGGACCAGTCACACCCCTTTTCCGCATTGAAAAGGCTCTTTACTCTTGCTGCGCGGTAACTGTTGAAGTCACTGCAATGATGGTTTACTTCGATTCTCATACGTTTACGATTTTAAGTGTCAGACCTTCCTCCTTCAGACGCTCATAGACCTCCTTCTGGTCCTTTTCGTCCTTGCAGATGACAATGACGCCAAACTGCGGCTTGTACTTGTACTCTCCCATGTTTCAGATGTTTTGTTTTCTCGGCAAAGTTAACGGACCGGAATTGGGAGAAAGAATAAAACGGCCCTAATGAACTGCAGGAGTTTTGCAGTCAGCTTTGAAGCGTTTAACAAGCTGGTAAACCTTGCGCTCACTGATATGGTATTTTTCCGCAAGAATGGCCACCGCATAGGACACCTTTTCACCGGCATCCACAATGGCCGTGAACTCCCCGTACATATCGACATACTTGACATCATCAAGGCGGATACCCGCCAAGCGCACCCTATCAAGCAGCTCCTTGTTGAAATTTAGCACTTCGATTACCTTCATCTTGCAAAAAAACGCTATCTTTGTACATCTCACCTACAATAAAAAACCCACGGAAGCGGAATAGAGGTTTAGGCCTCCAACCGCGCTTCCGTGGCGTTTTTGTAAGTATGTAGGTGAGATGACTGCTTGCAGGTTGGAGGCCTTTTTTTGCCTCCTCCAGATCAGGCCGTGGCCCAATCCTCAGCAAAGATATCCTCCGCAGAAGGGTTCCAGCTTGTCGCTGACAACCTTTCGTGGTCGTTACAGGTGACAATGAGTATCTGATCGTGATACTCCAGATGCCCCCTCATTTCATCATCCAGACCGATTGTCGAAAGCAGAACCTTGAGATCCTGCGGAATGCTTGATGCCTTCTGCACGACCTCCGGGCTGATGGTGTTAGGGACCTGACGGCAAATCAGCTTGCCGTGGTATGCCGGGGTCTGAAACCTTGTGTAACAGCGGCCCTCCTTGAGACCGTCGATGATTTCCGAGAATTTCATAGCGCGGCCCTCCTTTACTCCTCCTCAAGCCATCCGGTGACCACTTCGATAGCGGCCTGACGGAATGCCTGAAACTCCGCCCATTCCTGAGCATAATCTGCGGCCTTCTCCTCGGACATCTCACCTGCCTCCAGTCCGGCCAAGGACTGCAGGATCTGAATCTGGTGCGTCTTGATAGCGTCCTCCTCTGTCTGGAGGTACCTGGTTCTGATGATGCCGTTGATGAGCTTATCCCTGTCAAGGGCATCACAATCGATGAGGGTGCCACCATCGCTCTGATCGCCAGTGTAGGCGAATCCGGGAACGGCCTCCGACTCCTCATCCGGTTTGTACTGGGCAGGAGCCTCATTGATGTAAACTAAAAAATGCGCTCCGTCGTACTGACTGAAACGCATCCTGTGCGGGTAAACCGCCGTGAAAGTTTGTCTTTCCATACTACGTGAATTTGTAAAACTTCTTGTTGCGTTTGTTCACGGCTATCTGTATAACCGTGGGCGCGGGCAGGTCCTCCTTGCTGAACTCCGTTCTGGTCTGCTCGATGAGCACCTTGGAGCCGGTATAGGAGTAATATTCCTTGCCTTTCTCAACAATAACGGAATGGCCTTTTTCATCCTTGTACTCTATGTTGTCACCCTGCCAGATGTAGCGGATGGCCAGACAGTCCTTCGGGGTTCCGTCATCGTTCGTTTCCTTGATCGAGGAGATAACCTCAAAGTCCAGAAGATCCATCATCCGGCTTTCCTCCTGAAGGCCGCTTTCCGGGTCGAACAGAAGTTCCTCAAACCGCCTCTGCTGTGAGTGTCCCATGTCGTCAAAAGGACAAAGGCTTTTGCGCTTGTTGATAGTCGCGCCTAATCTTGGTTTCTTTTCCATTTTGTATTTGCGTATTAAATTGATTGAATTCGCGTGTGTCCATGTGCCGAGGTAGGATGAGCAGGCCCGCCGGATCTGTTCGTCAGAAAGGCCCATTTTACGGCCCCGGAGGATTTTCCGGATGCCTTTTACCTTGGACTTCTTCCCGACCCTTATATGGCCGTCCTCGTATATCCTGTAGCCGACTGCCGGGAGTCCGTCGGTGAGCTTCAGCACCTGCCACTTCGGATTGAGCGGCAAATGCAGCTCGCCTCCGAGATAAAGGCCGATCCACTCGAGAAGGAGGTGAAGGAATGTCTTATCCTCATGCAGGATGAAACCGTTATCCATAAACCTGTAGTAATAATCAATTCCCCTGCGGACATACCCGGTGAACTTTTCAATGAGGTATTGAACGCCTTTTGAAAGGTCTTCAAAGTCCTCCGGGGTCTTGGCCGTCAACCTCTTTTCCTCCGCATACCTCTCCGCATACTTCTGCACCAGGGCCTCATCCTTACCAAGGCCGAACAGCCGCCGCAGGTCGTGGTCGAAGTAGCACAGCGACATATTGGCAATGATGGTGGATATCTTCAGACCAATCGGAACCCCCGTCGGATTCACCTTATCGCCGTTGCCCATCGGGGTGCCAATGCTGCTGTCTATTATCTCATCGATGTGATGAAGCAGCAGCGGGTCCTTTATCTTCCTTCGGATATTCTGTTTAGGAAGCCACAGCGGAATATTGGCGTACATCTTTGATATGTCAAAGGTCAGGGCGTAAGCAAGTCTGCCGTGAGACAGATATATGTCCGTACTGATCTTCTTTATCATCTGATGCTGACCTCTCCCTATGATACAGGCGTAGGAGTGTCCGTCTAATGTCCTGTTCAGGATTGGTTCGGAAGGAAGAAGTATGCCCCAGTCAAAGACGTGCTCCGGGTACTCGAGCATTGAAAGGAACCGCTCCTTCGGCTCATAGATTGTCTTGTATGTATAATGAAACTTGTGGCCGTCGGTCGAGGCAAAACGCGAAGAGAGGCCCGAAAGATTCCCGTCCAGATCTGAACGGAAGTTCTTGACCTCTCTCCGTTTTCGCTTGCGCTTTGATGCGTGTTCCTCCGCATCGCGCCAATTCTGTTCTGTCTGTATGAGTTCAGACAGATGGCCGTGAGCCTTCATCGTGTCATAAGTGTCTATGAGTGTTCAAGTGTCTGTCTGCTTTTCTTTCTCACAAGCGCCGTCGAATCATTCCTGACCTACCAGAACTTGCTTGACTGTGTATGTTCCAGCAAGAGCCGAGGCTTTGCACCCAAAAGAGGCCAGCTGCAAACAACTTCTGACCCCCAAGTAGTGAGGCGACGACAGGTTCGCATTGGCATTCGAGGGGGCATTGTTACCGTTGAAGTACGCCAAGCCATCATTGTCACCATTGTTAGCATTGCCAGAGCCAAGAGGAGACCGGAAACCAGAACCTACCGCCTAAGGATGTAAGCCCATCCTTTCGGATGCCCAAAGGTACACATTTTCCACTAAACCCAAAAACTCAAATATAAAAAACCGCCTTACGGCGGTGTATCGGTTTACACCGCCAAGGCCGTTTCCCTTACAAAACGGAAAAGAAACAATATTTCAAAGAGCGTATTGGCACTCCTTACGTCGTGCCGGGTTCTTGCTCGACTGCTGACGCAGTCTGCGCCGGTTTCTTTGGGAGCGCGTCGCCTCTCCCTCCGAATGACCGCTTTAGTCAGAATAGACCTTTCCCCTCGGATCGAAGTCTTCCGCACATTCGCAGAGAGGCGACGACAGGTTCGCAGTGGCATACGAGGGGGCAAGGTAACCGTAGAAGCACGCCAAGCCATCATAGTCACCAAAGTTAGCATTGCCAGAGCCAAGAGGAGACCGGAAACCAGAAGTGGCGACGTCACGATATGCGCCATCGGCATAATACGTGGATGAGGTTGCGCCCAAAACGGAAGGCATACCGGCAAGGCCCGTGAAGTTCAATTCCTTCACATATTCCCACCCTGCAGCTGAAGCAGCCGCGAGGCCGCCGACCTCAAACATATTTGTCGTGTCCTGATAGTTCCAGACGGTAAGTGAGGATTTCGCCACAAAAAACTTGTAGGATCCGTCGGATTGTTTCACGCCGACGATGCGGTTCTTACCGTGCCACAAGTGGCCGTATGGATTCTTCAGGCCGAAGAACACCGGTATCGGGGCCGTATAGTGAGTGCTTCCGTCCGCCTTAAGGACGTTGAAGTTTACAACGCACACGCCGTCACCGGCTGAAACCGCTGCACTTGTCGGAATGACGGGAAAAGTTCCGTTGAAATTTGTCCAGTCGCCAAGCCCGGACACACCACCGCCGAGACCGCCTTGATAGAGGCCGTTCGCGTCCTTGTTGGCATTGTATGATGCCTGGCAGTGCTTTGTGCCCATAATCAGGTAAAACAGCACGCTGATGGCCGTCTCAATCCAGTACCAGCCCGCGCCCCATCCTGCGCCACGGTTGGCCGCCTTCGCTTCAAAGGTTGAGGTGCCCATATTCGTGGCCGGGTAACCGAGCTGTGAAAGGATGCTCGAGTGTGCGGTACCGCTTGAAATGGCAGATCCGTTGCCTCCCCGGTACCGGGCATCCGAACTGATGAGGGAACAGAGCTTATCGCCGGTGCGGTCCATAACACCCGCGCCGAGAGCGGACGTTGATGCCACCGGAACCCTGTAGTTCAAGCGTCCCGGAATAGGCTTGAGCCCGGCGGCGACATATTCATAATTGCCCTCCCTCCAGATGGCAATGTAGAACGGAGTCCTCCATCCGAACTGATACTGTCCCATTGATCCGTCAAGTGCTGCGGTCGTGCCGTCCGCAAACTTGTAGTGGTTCGTAGGATCAAGTTTCTTTCTGTTGTGGGCATCGTCCACAAGATAGCAGCCGAGGCCGAGCAATGACGGCAGTTGCTTGAGATACTCCACGCTGCCGACGACTTCGCCGACCGGCGTCGAGTTGTTAAGGTTCCATCTGCGGCAAGCATAAGCGTTACCGCTGAGCATTCGAGCCGGGAAGAATCCATACTGTCCGGCTGCTCCGTTCTTTCCAAAGAGAAGGTCATCCTCCCCAACGGATCCGAAGCTGTGTGCCGCCAAAAGGGCGTCTAATTCTTGTTTCTCCATATTGCAAAAAGTTGTTGTTAATCGTGAGTCTTTGTAAAGTCAGACGTGTTAATTATCATGAACTGGAAAGATCCGTCATTGAGGGAAGCATCATCGGACACCCACACGTCAAAATATGTCGAGCTCCTTGACATCAGCGTTGCTTTAGCCGGAGCGGTTGTTGAATCGGTAACGGTACTATATCCCGTTGTAATCACCATGTAGTCCGTGGAGGCAAGGCCCCAGGCCGAAGGAATATATATCCTGTATTTCCCCTCACCGATTCTGTATGGGGTACTTAAGGTAGAGCCGTCAAACGTCTTGTATGTGAGAGAAGGTGTGCCGGTTCCTCCTGTCAGGAAGCCCATAGCAAGCACTTTCAAGTAGCGACCATATCTCTTGTTTGTCTCAATATCTCCGCGCCTTACCACCAGCCAGCCATAGAAGGTGTTGTCCTCACCGATACCAAGCAGCTCGACGAACTCTCTTGAGGACAGATAAAGCGATGTGTTATTACACCCGTCCTCAAAGAAGTACTTCCCGGAAGGAGCGTCTATTGAAACTCCGCCATTAGAGAGACTGCCGTTATACCTGTGCGTGGTAATCGTAATTCTACGCCCTGATTGTGACTTATCCCAAGGGAATCCACCGGCTGACAATGTCCAGCTGCCCGCACCATTCATAAGAAGGTTGTCGTGCAGCTCCGCAGCGCTTTTCGTATCATCCCAAGTATAGGAGCCGTCGTGCCGTACAAAAGGCGAGCGCATCGTGCCGAGGATCCTCACATCCTGCAGAGTGCTGTTTTTAATATCGGCTTCCACGGCCCACAGTTTGCCGTTTGCATCCACCTTGTACCTGCCGGAGGCCGTCTCGATAACTCCTGCGGCTGTAAGGGTGATGTTTCCGGAGGTGTGCTTTATGACTCCCTCATCCATTATCCAGCCACTCATTCCGGAGCCGAGGAGCAGAACCTTCGTGGATATGCCGGTCCAAGAGGGCACAAGCTTCCAGTGGGTGGTGTCGCCGGAGTTCACCAGAATATACGGTGTAGAGCTGGCCACGCTGGTATGGGTACCGACGCACTGATACATATAGCCGTTGAAATACACATAGTCGACAGTATCTTCACCAGCGGCTCCGGAATAGTAGCGGACACCGGCGGCCCATACGCTCTGCCGGGTGAATGAGCCCTTCTCGCCCTTTTCGGGCTCACGCTTATAGGATATCCTCGTTGACTGTTTCACCCGTGTCATACTATGCCGAAATTATCAGGGTCAAATCGCCATCGGCTTCCTGTGCGTGATCCAGCAGGACGGAGAATGTCTGTGCATTGTCCTGCGAAGCAATCTCATCGCCCGCAGAGTTGGTCAGAAGGAAGTTGAAGCGTGTAAAACTGTTATCCTGCTGCTGTGTGCTGCGCTTGTACACCTTCGGACGGTAAACGATAAGCGGTTGCGCCGAGCTCAATTCCTCCGGAACGGGGCTTCCTGCCTGGTTTGTCGGGTTAGGGTAAAGAACGAGGATATCGGTCTCATCCACAACCTCCATAACCGCGCTGGCCGTCTTACCTCCGGACGTGACAACACATTTGTACAGCTCCGAGCTGTTGACATCGGAAGCCGCAATCGTGATTGACTGCGTAGTCTTGTTGAGACTTACCCAGCCGTCCACACCGGCACTGACATTCATCTTGTACCAGGCATAGGAAACGCCAGAGGATTTCTCGGTACCACCAACCAGAAGGTGAGCCGTTGCCGTCAGTGAGTTCGTGCCGTCGTCAATTACACCCCCATTGTTGATTGATATGTAGGCCAGATATGCCTCTCCGTCGGTCTGCTCTATTGAGACCTCTATCGATGCGGATACGACCGCCGCGAAACCGGTGTTGACGGTCCCTCGGAATTCTATCGTATCGGAGTCAATATTACTGGAGGAAGCGAGATCTTTCAGTATCGTCAAGGTCGGGACCGCGAAGCCGTCTATTGTCTTTACCTCGCTCTTGAATGTCCCTGCGGCCACTCCTCCCATGGACTGGGACAAACCGCTTGAGAATTGGATTTCCACGCCGTTGTAATACCATTTCATTCCGCTGGTCTGCGGAGCGACTCTGGACGCATGCAGGGAGCTGCGCACAACTGGGTAAATACAAGGTTTGTTTGTGGCGAACGCCGGTGAAACGGTACCGGCCCCGTTTGTTACGAACTGCTTCAGCGGGAATGTGCTGCGCAGAGAGCATGTCAGGCTGTCGCCCTGCTTGACATAGTGAATTGTTGTTTGTCCTTTTACCTCGCTCATGACTATTCTGTTTTTTGAAGTTCAACCTTCGCCTCGAGTGCGGTCAGCGGAGTACCGTCGAGCCGTTCAACCTTATCAAGGAAAGAGTCCACAACATCACCATAGGTGAGCAGGTCGCTTTCGTTGATGATATATTCCCCGGAAACAGTCTGCCTCCGGATCTTCTCAAGCCCGAGCTCCATTGCTGCCCCGGCTGGAATTTTTGCGTACTGATATCGTTTCATAGCGTTATTACTTTCCCGTTAATGCTCAATGCAACACCGTTGACCGCAAGTGCCCGGAGCGGTTCCCTCTCCTCAATCTCCAGCCCCACATCAGCACCGTCCTCAAACTCGCTTGCATCAATCATAATGCTGTCACCGTAACCGAGTGTTATTTCCTCCGCTCCGGTTACTGCCCTCTTGATGGTCCATTTCACGGAGAACCATTCGGAGGCGGACGCAAGGACGGTGCGACCTACGGTGACGACACACTCATTCTTTACGACCGTGGCCCCTGCAGGTACCTCCACGCCTCCGTGAACGATATGATCCATCGTGTAATCCGGATATCTCCTTATTACCGTGGTTTCAGCCGTCAGGCAGTTGGCTGTCGGACTGGATGGCAGCGTATCATCGCCAACGGCGTACTCGGCCTTGCACTTCAGGTGAAGGGAACCGTCGACATATCGCGGATCGATAACGAGGGAGTCCGTGTTCTGGCCGCTTTCATAAAACAGGTCATTGTTTGGATCCACGAGCGACTCCGAGCCATTCACAACCTTATACCACCAAAAACGGGTACTGCAGTTGTCGGTGTCCGGGGCTTTCCCTCCGAGGAGGAGAGCCGCCTTGATAGTGCGGAGTCCTGTGTCGGCCATAGGGTTGAACAGAAAGGATGAAGGCTTGTCAAGCGAGAGCACGGCGGCCACGGCCACGGACGTTGTCGTGAGTGTGGAGCTCGCCTGTAAGCGGATGACATTCCCGCTACGCATATCAAGATAACTGGCCGTAAAAACAAGCACTATTGGATCCAGGTACTCGACATTACGCGACACCGTCAGGGTGCCGTCCTCGGCAACCGCAAACCCCTCGGTCGCGCCGGTGATAAGATAACGGCTTATCTCATCGGACAGGTAAGAGAGGTTTCCAAGTTGGTCGGCCACGTCCTTCGGTATGGCATACCACATTATTCCCGACAGTTCCACCTGACCGTTCTCGAGTACTCCGTTGGGGTCGTTGATGAAGACCTCGGGAGAAAGCACCAGAGGCGTTATTTCCCTGTCCGGAACATACTCATCCTCCTCGGCATTGTGAACCTGCGTCAGGCTTCCGCCCTTGCATACAAGCGCAGTGGAGATATGAAGCGGGTCATATATCAGACCCAGTCTTTTTGTCTTTTTCATAACCGTTCAAATATTGTTCAAATAAGCATTAAAAGTCAACCTCTTGCTCGAGCGTCACATCGCCATCCCGCACGTATGCGGTGCAGACAAACTTCCCCGAAGGGGTCGTAAGGTCCTCATTGGTGATATGGACTGAACGCCCGCAGCTTGCGTGATCAGTATTCCATACTGCGTCGGCCACGGCGTTGCCGGTCTCTCTGGTCCAGCTCCAATCGGATGCAAGTATTTCAGTGGTGATATCCGTCACGCCGCGCCTTACCGTGGCCGTCAGGATTGTGTCAAGCTGACCGGCGAGGAACGTGGCCCCTTCGGAACTGTCAACCGTCATTTCAAGAGTCGTATCACCGGCCACAAGCAACCAGTCCGTGGAATCATACCGTGGCTCTTGCGTGGTACCGTCAACCAGACATCGATATTTGCAAGAATTGTGATACACCTCATCCTGCATGTCGCTTGTGGACTTGTAAGGATTGGACGACGATGCCGTGGCCGAGGACCATAGACCCCTGTCACGTATGGTCTTGACTACGGTACCGGAACTGTCCAGCTGGAAGAAGTTCCGGGCAAGGACGTTGTCGAGATATATTGAGGGCTGCCCCTGTATCGGCAGGTTAGTCGGTACCAGAGCATCCGGAATATTGCCGATTACGACCTTATGATGCTGCGGCGTTATTATGTACTGGTCAACCCCGGAAAGAAGCGATATCCTCTGCTCCGAAGAACTGAAATACTGGCTCCGCTGCCGCTCCTCATCCGTGAAGTTGCCATATCTGGCGATATTCATATACGGTACCGGAGGATTGTTCGCGCCTCCCGGCACCTCACTGTCTGCGCCGAGGACAATCCGGATTGTCTTTGCGGCCTGGTTTACAGCCGTAACACGAAAATAGGATGTCACAAAGCCCCCGCTGCTGTTGTAATGTCCCTTGCAGATATCATCAACATCGAGATCTATCGTATCACCGTCCTCGACATCCATCTTGAGGGTGAAAGCCGTGTCACTGTCTTCATCGGGAATCACCTCGGCTATGGTACCGCCTTCGGTGTTCCACATCTCGCCGCCGGTAACGCGGACCTTGTTATAGATCAGCTGCGGAACCTTCAGGAAGGAACGGAGGGTAAGGGAGGACATCTCACCGTTGCCCCCGGAGTCAATGCGCCAGCCGCTGCCGGTCTCTATGCCTTGAACGAAGTCGGGGGACGCAGCCACGGCGGCTATCACCTTGAGGAAGGTTACAATGTCCGTGGTCCTTACGCCCTGATTCAGGTAGTCGCCAAACTGATGTTCGTCCCATTTGTCGGAGTTGGTCGCGTGATCAGCTTCGGCGGCGTGGGTCGCCTCATCGGCGAGTCCGGCCTTTATTTTATTCAGGGTGGATTCGTCGGCCTCGGCAAGTTTGTCCCTTATGTAGAGATAAAAATCCGCATCGGATACCAGAGCGTCCAGAAGGGTCTTGTTGGAATGGGTATGTCCGTCTCCGGAGGCCACGCCGGTCCCCGTTATATTGGTGACGGAGGTTTGGCCGTCACCGCCGGTCGCACCCTTGCCCCTGGTCTGCGGCCTTGCCACAGTTGTTACGTTATACTGTTTTGTTGCCATGGTATCAGTCTGCAAATTCTACCCCCTGATAATCATCCGGGGCAATCTCGGCCATCGTTATTTCGGACTCCTCCGCCCGCAGGTCCTGCACCTCACCGAGAAGCATAAATTTCCCGCTGGTCATTGTGTCCCCATGGACGTTGAAAGACGGCAGGAGGTTGGCGGTTCCGGAAAGGACTGTCTTCCTTGAAGCGTACTGGCTGTAAATTGTCCCAATAAGAAGTCTCTCGATCCTGTCAGTCACTCCGGCCCTCTTGAACGTGGATACGGCATAGAAAGACGGAGAAAGGAAAAGCCCCTTCGCGGATGGAAGCCCGAACTTGTTAGGGGGTGTGCCGAGAACCGTATCAATCGACAAATCTTCCTTTGCGGCGGTATTGAGGAAGGCCACGTCTTCGATGTCGTTGCCCTCAACCTCAACTCCGTTTTTGTAGCATAGCGTGATTGACGGCTCCTTGTACATCACCCAGCGAATTTTGCTGTAGATATCCTTCACCTCACGCTTATAGTCAAATTGATGCACTCCGGATCCAATCTGGAGCTCTAAGTATCCCCCGACGGTTGGAAGGTCGATATAGTCCCCACCGTTTCTCTTGCTCCACACGGACGGAAGCCCGTCCCTGTAATAGCCGATGATAGGCTTGTTCTCCTGCCATCCGCCGCAGCCACTCGCGCTCTTTCTGTCGTTCCAGTCGTAATACGCAAGGAAGGCATCTCCCCACTGACCGGCACCGGCAACCCACTTGCAGTATGTCGACCTTTTGAGATAACTGTTACTGAGCATCATCTGCTTGTTCTCGAAGTGATACAGCGCAGTGCCGTTTGCATCGTACAGTATGAGTCGGAAAGGAACATAGGCCTGATTTACCCAGTCCTGCAGGTTCTGCCAGTCGCCGCTCTCGTTGTATTCCTCCGCACCCTCATAAGGGTTATATCGGACATCAAAGAGAAGACTCAAGTTGATGCGCAGCGAGTATTTCGTGCGATCTATCGAGGTATAGTTAAGCAGCTTCTTCGGCAGCTTGAATATCATCCTTGACGTACAGGCTGCAGTCTCATCGTTGTTGGCGAAAACGCCTCGAGGCGCATTCCCCACAACCGCCAGTGCTACATTAGAATCTGCTCTACCGCGATCACCGGAGCGACGGCCCCAGAACACGCCCGTTTCCTCCTGACCGCTGAACACGGGAACGACCTGAAAGAAATTCATTCCCTCACCGAGAATGATGTTACTCTCGAAGCCATCTCCCTTATGGAAGCGGAAGCCCTCTCCAGAGTCGCAAGTGCCCCAGCTGTCCTTGTGATAATTGCAATAAATCAGTGCCCCTCCACTTCCCGCTGTCAGAGATTCATCCTTTTCCACAGTTCCCTTCACCATCTCCGGATCGTCCATGGGGGAAAAGTTGATGGAAACATTGTTATAGACCTTATCAGTGGAAAGCACAGCGTCATCCTTCTTCCAGTTGACGTTGACCGGAGAGAGGCCACAGAGGGCGTTTATGTCAAAGATATACACCTTGCCGCCCTTCTGCTTTATCTGAAGGGCCAGAGGCTGCAGGATGGCCGTCAGAACGTCTTCCGCAGTCATCGCCTCGCCCTCATCATCAAAGAAGTTCTCCGTATTGACAAGCAGGTTGAAGATGTCCTGAACACCGGCTCCGGAGTAGCCGCATTCGGGGTTGGTCGTACTCACGTGCTTGACAAGCCGCGTCGCGATATCTCCGGCGTCCAGAACCTTCGAGCCGGTCAAACACCATTCAACTATTGATTGAAGTGTAACGCACCCCTCCCCGGAATACGTCATCCTGTCCAGTATTCCGAAGTCAGAGAAGGTGAGAGTCACGACATAGTCGGTCAGATATGTGTAAGGCTCCTCATACACTTCCGTATCGAGAGTGCCCCTCCAATAGAGGTTACCCGCCCTGTATATGGTAAGTGTAACTGAACCGGCTTCAATCCGGTACATATCCACGAACTTCCGGTCAGTCTCGGAGAGGATCTGCAGGGTTGCTATCGAGGACTGTATTGGAGTGATCTTATCTGTGGTGTCCCACTCTATCGTAAGGGGCTCATCGTATGGAAAACGTATCTCCTGCGCCACCGCACCGCTGTCGGTCGTGTGTATTTCGACACGGTACCTGGTATTGTTTTCAGATACGAATTCCCCGTAATATTTCAAGTACATTGCCATATTAACCTCTCTCCTTCAGCCTTGATTCCTTCTGCAGTATTCCCACGAGCTTACGCCCCTTGATTTCAAATTCGACGGATCCGCTTATTCCGCTGGCCCCGCCTATCATGCTCCGCAACCTGTCCAGAGGCGCAACCACCTCCGGATTGTTCACGGCGTTTGCATACTCTCCGAACAATCCCACCGTAGGCCCGTAGGCAATCGCTCCGTCCGCAAATTTCGGGATCCTCACGGCGGCCATTATTCCCTCCATTGTGGCAACGAACCCGGCTGCGACGGGCACACCGGCAAAAGGTATCTCGGCATGAGCCGCGAAGATCCTCGCCGCGGCCAGTGTTTCCCACGCTGCCGCCTCCGCATGAAGCAGCGGCGTTGTAACGGCTGCTGCAGCCGCAACCGTGGCACTGTTTGTGGCCTCGACCCCCGTCTGTGCCGCCGTGGCCGTAGTGTTCGCAACAGTGGCCACCGTGGAAGCCTTCGTGATGGTCTTGATTATCTCCACAATGGCGGCAACGCCCTCAAAGATGGCAATACCGGCATCCATGACTCCGCAGAACTTCTTCCACGCGCTGCCGTCGCTGGTAAGCGTATCTGTAAGGGACTCGATGGCTCCGCCCACTCCTCTTATGCTGCCCCACACCTTGCTGACCGATATCTGGCCGCGCTTGAGTGTGTTGTAATAGTTCTCGTATTCATTGGCCAAGGCCTCGACCTGTCGGCGGGCATCGCCGTCGAGGGGATTGGTCGTATCGGCGAGCATTTTTCTCAACTCCCGGACCTTCCCCTTCAGATTGTCAAGCCCGATCAGCTCAAGCTCCATCTTGAGCTCCTTCCCCTGCAGGCCGTTCAAATCGGACAGTTCCCCCTGCATCGTCGGGATGGAAGCCACTCCCTCCAGCATTGCCTTCTTACGCGAGAGAGCATCTATCGTCCTCTGTGTCGACTGCAGTTCCGCACCGCTCTGGCGTTTCTGGACTGACTCATAGTAGGCTATTGCATCCGACAAGTCCTGTATCGTTGAAAGGGTGGAAATGTCGCCCGGCTTGTTCATTGCGGCCAACGCTTCATCCCAGCCTTTTTTCAGTTCCTTCAGATCGTTGATGTTTTTCTGAATGGCTTCGCGCTCCGTTCCGGATGTTTTCTGCAGCTGCTTCTCATAGTGCTGCAGCTGCTGTGCGAGTTCCTCGTATGTCTTGATGTCGCCAAGTGCCTTTATCTGGAACCCGGCTTCTTCGACTGACTCCTTCAGGCCGGTGAGCCTTCGGATCTCTGCGTCAATGGCCGCGATATTTTCCTTTGATGCCGTCTTACGCAGCTCCTGCTGAAAGGCGATGTTCTGGTTGATGACATCGAGGGAGCTGCTTTCAGTGGCCACCTCAAGAGTAGAAGCGTCCATCAGGAGTTTGACCTGCCGTTGCTGCTCCTCGAGGCCCTTGATCACTTCGGAAATTCGCGCCACCTCTGCTGTCCTCGAAGGATTCAGTTTGTCAAGCTGCGTCTTGTAGTACGCTATATTGTTGCCGATGGCCTTGTAGCTGGTCGCGTTTGCAATGAGGCTCTTTCCGGAGAACTCATCCTTGTTACCGCCTTTGTCAAGACCGAGCCGCTTACCCATCGCGTCGTACAGCTTCTTGTACTCATCCCTTTTGGTCCGGATCCTGTTTATCTCCGCGACCTCCGTCGGAGCCAGTGACTTCAGCTGCGTATCGAGAAGGTCTATCTCATTCTTCAATTCATCGTAACTGGCAGTCGCGGCGTTGAAGTCGCCCTTGCCGTCGGACAGGGTCTGTGCGGCTTCCGACATCTTCTGTGTGCAGACATCGAACTGGCTACCAAGAGCGGCAATTTCCCGGTCAAGCTCCTTCGCACGGTCTCCCAGCTGGTTGAAGGTCTTGAACGTCTGTCTCGTGGCCGACGTGCCCGGCTTGAACATATTGTCCATCCTTGACTGAATGGTGCTACGCTCCAGTTCGGCCTCGGCCTTGCGCTGCGCCAAGACACGTGCCTGGGCCTCATATCCCAGCTGCTGGCAATAGGCGGCACTCTTGCTCTTGAGCACGTCATACCATTGTGCCGCCGTGCTGTATGTGCCGAAGATCTTGCCGTACTCACTGTTCAGGTCCGCAACGGCCTTGCGGGTGTCCTTCTTTGTGTCGATGAGGGTCTTCAGCTTTGATATCTCCAGCTCGATGTGGCTTCTTGCATCCCCGGATGCCTGGCTGAATGCGTCCTGCGCATCGGAAAGGCTCTCAAGCTGCTTGGATGAATCCTCGGCCTTGTTGCCAAGGGATGAGAGAAGTGCAACGATGCCGGTAATGGCGGCTGATATGCCGAGCGTCAGGGCCGCGTACAGTGCCGTAACGGCCACGGTAAGAGCTCCCGTTGATACGGTCGCTCCCTTTGTTGCTGCGGAAAGCATTGTCTTGGCCGCAGTCAGAACTTTGTCGTGGACGGCCGCCGCTGCTGTGGCCACCGCCGAGCCCTTGAGGTGGACTGTCATAACCTTCAGCCCCTGTCCCAACTGCATCACGCCCATAAGGGCAATGCCGGACTGTGAGGCTATGTCAAGGAATGGCAGCGCACCCTGTGTGATTTTTCCGATTTTGTCCTTGACCCCGTCAATCTCCATCTGCAGCTGCTTCATCCGTCCGGGATCAGTATTTGCAAGAGCCTCGTTCATCCCGCCGACGCTCTCCGCTACAACAGCCGCAAGAGTAGCGGCCTTTTCCTCCTCCGTTCCGAACTTCAAGATTTTCTCCTGAACCTCATCGAATGAATAGCCGTAGCGGCTGAGTGCGGAGGTCTGTCCCTCCATCACCTTGCCGAGCATTGTCGCAATGGCCACCGCCGACTCCTGTGTGGCGTTAACGCCATACTGCTGCGCCAGCATATCATTCAGGACAGGGATAAGCGTCTGGAGTGATGAAGACAGGCCGAGGTATGTACCAAGCTCCTGCGCCCCGGCCATGGCGACATCGTCCTCCACAACACCAAGTTTTTCCTGTGCGGAGCATAGGTCCACTATACTCCGGATTTCATCATCAGAGGCGTCCATCGTATTCCTCATGACCTGAGTCAGACGCGCCTCCGCAACGGCATAGTCATTATACCCCTGGGCAAGTCCCTTTATGGTGCCGTCAACCTGACGGAGGACATCCATTGCCGCGCTGAATGCCTGTGTACTCTGCCCGGCATTGACAAGATCACCGCTCAAACCCTCAATGGATCCGCGCACCTGACGTATCACCTCATCGGCATCCTTCAGGGAGAGGTTCATCTGGCTGACAACCCCTGTGGCCTTATCCTTGAACTCTATGGTAAACTCTATATTCTTATCCATCGTGACTAATTTATTGCGCCCATCTTGCGCTTGGCAGCTTCAAAACGCTCCTTGTCGGAAAGCCCGGCAACCTCCCTGTCCCAAGCATCCTCCTCGACCGGCTCCACCTCCCACGGGAACGGCATGAAGTCCTTTATCTTTGGTTTGTCCTTCAGGTAAGGGAGCATTATGCTGTACGCAAGCACCCTTGTCTGTGACCATTCGGACTGTTGAGCCATTTCGTGGCTCTCGTATATCCTTGAAAACTCGGATGGGGAGCACCGGCAAAAGTCATCATAACTCATCCCGATGCTCCCCAGCGCGATTCCTAACAGTTCCTCAATATCAGGCTGAGTGCCCGTTATTCGTTTTTTTTTGAGTCATCCTGTTTGCTTATTGAGTCGTTGAACTCGCCGAGTGCATCCAACGAGCAGGAGTCCGCAAATTCCATGAGGGAAAGCGGGAACTCCTTGTGCTGCGCCGCACACGCGCTTACGATACAACACCACAGAAGGGTTATCATATCGGAGGTGTCAGCAGCCTTGGCCACATCGTACCCCGTTTCTTTCTTGAAACGGACGAGTGCCCCCATGGTCATGTCACAGGGGTACTCCTGTCCGTTGATTGTGATTGTCTTCATCGTGCGTGGGTGCATGATTAAACGCTAAGACCGTTGCCGGATCCTGAACCGTCACCGGAATCGGTGCCGTCCGTGACAGCTCCGGAGTTCTCGAACGTTACGGAATACTTGCGGTCGTCACCGGCCTGTCCGTCATCATCAAGAGAGGTGATGATGAATGAGCCCTGCTCGTATTCGCTTTCTCCACGCTCAAGCCAGCGGAGAGTGACGGGCATTGCCGACTTCCATATCTGCTTGAGCTTCGGATAGCCGCGCTCCGCAGCGGTACCGTAATCGTACTGGAAACCGTCCGCCGAGATTGAGACTGCGAGTGATTTCACATACTTTTCCTTGAACTTGCCCGCACTTTGCTCCTTGGTAACACGGTCGCCCGTCTCGGAGCTGCGGCTGATCTTACAACCGGTCGAATGTCCGAGAGCAAGGAAATTACCTTCCTCCACGAAGCCGAGGATCAAGTCCTGTCCATCTTTATACATATCGTCTGTTGTTTAAAGGGTTTTTAATCGTCGTTTTGGTTAGCGTCCTTCAGGTGTTCCCGGAGCATCTTCTTGAGAAGCTCAATCTGCTTTGTCAGGCGGTCAACCTTTGAGATAAGCTCCGCCCTCTCTTCCAGAAGGCTTCTATTGCTGCGCATATACTCAAGTGTCTTCCGCTGCTCATCGGCCAGCTTGAGAACCAGCTCCTTATTCTGCTCGGTAAGTTGTCTGATGGACTCAAGCAGTGGGGTGATTGCGGCATTGATAATCTCGAGATCGCTTTTCTTGCGCTCCCGGCGTGTGGTGAGAGCTCGCGTGAGATATCCCACAATAACTCCAACAATCGGAGAAACAAGGAATGTAAGCCACGGGTTGGATATCATTTCCATATCATCTGAAGTACAGTTCCGCCTCCTCCCTGCGCCGCTTCACCAGACCGGGAAGCACAACATTCTTTGCGTGGGCCCACTTGGCGAACTCGGCGCGAATGGTGGGGTCGGATGGGTTAACCTTTATCTTTTTGAGAAGTGTGCTGCGGAGGAGAGCTCCGCAGCCCACATTGAAAGTAAAGCTACACAGGGCATCGAACTGATTCTGTGTGAGTGGCGTTGTTACAGCTGTTGAAAGGCACGTCTCCACCACCTTTAGATCCTGCTTCAAGTATGTAATGGCTTGAAGGGTCGTAATTGTCATGCCCTGGTGCACTCCAGATGTATGACCATATCCTATGGTCCATATTCCTGCCGGACACCTGTAAGCTGTAAGTCTGCATCCCTCGTAACGCTGTATTAGGCGTATCCCATTGTCGCTGATGTTCATAAGGTGCTATTGATAATTTGCCTGCATTGGCCAGCCCGAAATGACCGCAGACGGGTACAAGAATATGGTTGAATGATGCTGTCTCCTCCACTGCGAGAGTCTGGTTGCACAACACATACTGCTCAAGGCAGATGACAGTTGCGCTTGCAGGTTCCTGTATGCACAGGGCGGGCTGTTCGTAGCGGAGAGATGAATCATCGCCGGGAGGCCCGGCAGGGGTGAAGGCTGAACAGGTGAGAATGATCGAGGCCAGTCCAATGGCCATGAAAAGGATTTTGTGTTTCATAATGCTTATTGTTTAACGGGTTAATACTACACGTCAAGACCGCTGCCGGAGCCGGAGCCGGAACCAGAACCAGATCCAGAACCGGATCCAGAACCGGATCCGCTGCCAGCACCGGATTCTGACTCGCGCTTGTCGAGCCATACGACTTCCTCGCCGAATGCTGTCTGAGTGTCGGCCTTCATCAAGAGCTTGAAGAAGTAACGCTCACCGGCATTGGTCAGCTTGTCAATCTGGATGACATCGGGGTCATCGGCGAGATTGACACCCACCCAGAGGTTGGTGTTAAGATCCGGGCCTGTGATTGTGGCCACGTAGAGGCCCTTCGGCCATCTTGCAAGACGCTCAATCTTGACACCACGGAATACGTCCGGAGTGGCCTGGCTGTAGTCGATGCCCTTGTAAGGCTGGGCGATGAGCTCGGAGCCGTACTTTCTCCAGTCACCGGTTGACATGATGATTCTCAGATCTGCGTTGTCAACGAGAGTGTCCGGGATAGCCTCGTAGAGGTCATTAAGACGGCCTACGACGGTTGTATTGTTGGAGGTGACGGAAACCTTGTCGGTGTCGTGCTCCATACGATAAACAAAGCCGTTGAACAGCTTGTCGTCCCCTGTTTCGGCATACTCGCCGTTGATGATGTGGTCACCGAGCTCGAACTTGACCTGCTTGGCCAGTTCGGCAAGGAGGGCGTTCTGCGCCTCTGCGGGAAGCTCGGCGAAAACGAGGGGTCCCTTAGACTGCCACTTCCTCCAGATCTTCTCGAAGGAGCGGGGGTTGAAGGTGGTGAATGCCATGAAGTCCTTCGGGGCAAGCACACGCTCTGAATACTTGAAGTCGCCCTTGGAGGCGGAATCCGTAGGCATCTCCTTACGCTTCTGCAGCATTGTGGTCGCCTTCAGGCGAGGAATGCTGAATGTTGATGCGATACCGGGCTCAACGTGGACAAGACCCTTCTCCACGATTTCATTGCCGGTCGAGGCGAGGGTGAGCAGCTGCTCAAGAACCTCACCGTTGTAGTTGGTGTTTGTGATCTGTATTGCCATAATCGATAATGGTGTTTAGTTGTTCTTTTTCATTTTGCGCGGGGACTTGGTTGTCCTGTAGTCCACCTTGCTGTTCTTGCCCTGGTCGGTGGTGCCGCCGATACAGCGTTTGGGCGGTGCAGGGGCTTTCTCCGGCTGTTTCATGGCTTACCTCCTTGAACGGTTACGACGGATTTCCTCCATCTTGGTGTCCCATGCGCCGGATGCCGAATTGACTGGCTGACCTCCGGTGATGTCATCCTTGACCTTACGCTTGGGTTTGAGGGATGTGATGACTTTCTCCGCTGATGCGCGGTTGGAGTTAAGCAGCTGACGGTAGTCCTCCTTCTCTCCCTCCTCAATCTTTCCACATTCAACTGCTGCCGAAAGGATCTTCTCAATGTCCTCCTGTTCCATTTCGGAGAGGCGCTGCTTGAGATTGGAATTCTCGCCCTCGAGTTTCTCGATCTGCGCGTTCAGTTCGTCGATAACACGAAGGACATCATCCTCGTTCACGACATTGGTGAATCGAGGCTTCTCTTTGATTCTTGTGATTTCCATATTGTTAACAATTTGTGAGCGTATGACCGCTCGGTTCGTGAATACTTTCCTGTAGATGTCGCTTGGGCCGTCAGTTCCCTGAAGGTCCGGAACGGCAATGTCATAGATTCCATCGGCAAGGCCGAGCTTGACAGCCTCCTCCGCTGTGAACCAGTGGTCGGTACCGTCAAAGTAACGTGTCTTGACCTCCTCCGGGCTGCACTTCATCCGCTCACCGATGATGACGGCCAAAGTGTCCTCCAGAGCCTTGATCTCATCGACAGTGGCCAGAAGGTCTTTTTTGTCGCCATACACGCCCGCGCTCACGCTATGTATCATAAGTCGGGCATACTTGCTCATGTAGTGCTTGCGGCCACACATGGCAATGATACCGGCAATGCTTGCGCTGATGCCGTCAGTGTAAATCGTTACCTCCCTTGCACAGGAGCGAAGGGCGTTGAAGATGGCGATACCGGCATAAACCTCACCGCCCTCGGAGTTGATGTGGACGCGGATCTTGTCACAGCTTTGACTCAAGGCCAGTATCTCACTGACAACTGCTTTCCCAAGTACCACGTCTTCACCGGCCCCGGCATTGTTCACTATCTCACCATACAATAGCAGGTCGGCCTCGCGACCATTGATTACTGAGTTTTCTGTTGACATCATCTCCAAATTTTTGCCGCAAGTCTAACCCATTTTAGCCTAATACACAATTAATTATCCAACCGTTAGACATAGTTACCCAACCGCTGTAAACTTGTTTGGAACATTGGCCACAAACCAGCACTTTTGCGTACGCAAAAGGCACTTAATTATGGCTACACAGTTAACAAGCAAACAGAAAAAAGAGTGGGCGAAGGTCCTTTATCTGAAGGAAAACCTCACCCAGCAGGAGATAGCCGACAAGGTCGGTTCCTCCCGCGTGTCGGTGTCAAAGTGGATCAAGGAGGGAAAGTGGGAGGAAATGAAAGTCGGCCTCACACTTACCAAGGATGAACAGATCCAGAACATATACCGGCAGATCGCCAGCATCAACGATGCTATATCAGGCCGTCCGGAGGGCCAGCGTTACGCCTCCCCGGCAGAGGCCGACACGATAGGCAAGCTTTCATCCGCCGTCAAAAAGCTGGAGGGTGATATTGGCATTGCCGACTTCGTTTCCGTTGGAATCAAGTTCATCGAGTGGATTAGGAAGGTTGACCTTCAGAAGGCCAAGGACGTGACGGCCCTCTGGGATGCCTTCATTAAGGAGCAGATGTAATGGCAGAGAGCAAGCAGACCGCAAAACAGGCCCTGCAGGAATGGGCCTCGTATGTGGACAACATACGCCGTGAAACTCCTGTCGAGACGGGGCTTTCACATTCAGACATAGAAAAGAAAAAGAGGTATCTCGAGGATCATGTCTTCGAGTGGATATCATATTTCTTCCCGAACTACGCCAAGTACCCTTTCGCCGCATTTCATCGCCGGGCCATCACGAGGCTTATCAGCAATCCGGAGTGGTACGAGGTTCTGTCGTGGAGCCGTGAGCTTGCAAAGAGTACAGTCGTGATGTTCGTGGTCCTGTACCTGGTACTCACCGGCAAAAAGAAAAACGTCATGCTGGCATCGGCCACGCAGGATGCGGCCCGCCGACTGCTTGCGCCATACAAGGCCAACCTCGAGGGGAACCAGAGGCTCATAGCCTTCTACGGAGAGCAGCAGAGCATCGGCAACTGGACGGATCTGGAGTTCATCACCAAGGGGGGAGCGGCGTTCCGCGCCATCGGTGCCGGTAACGCTCCCCGTGGATCCAGAAACGAGGCCGTCCGTCCTGATGTCCTGCTGGTGGACGACTTCGATACGGATGAGGAGTGCCGCAACCCCGACATAATTCAGAAAAAGTGGGAATGGTACGAGCAGGCCTTTTATGCCACGCGCTCCATCAGCGAACCGACACTCATCGTATGGTGCGGAAACATCATTGCCAAGGACTGCTGTGTGGTAAGGGCCGCCGGTTATGCCGACAGCCACGACATCGTGAACATCCGCGACAAGGACGGACGCAGCACATGGCCGGAGAAGAACACGGAGGAGCATATCAACGAAACCCTGTCGAAGATATCCACCGTCAGTGCCCAGAAGGAGTATTTCAACAACCCGATATCCGAGGGTGAGGTATTCAAGGAGATTAACTTCGGCAAAGTTCCGGCACTGTCAAAGTTCCGCTTCCTAATCAACTACGGCGACCCGGCTCCGGGTGAGAACAGGAGCAAGGGGGCTTCCACAAAGTCCTGCATCCTGATGGGCGTTCTGGGTGACAAGCTGTACATTATCAAGGCCAAACTTGATCACGGCTTAAACGCCGATTTCATACAGTGGTACATCGACCACGAGCTGTATGTCAACGGCAAGACTCCTGTTTACCATTATATGGAAAACAACAAATTTCAGGATCCTTTCTTCCAGCAGGTGTTCAAGCCTCTTGTGGCGAAGGCCCGCAGGAAGCAGGGCATATCCCTGACAATCTCTCCGGATGAGCAGCCGAAGACCGACAAGGCGACACGTATCGAGGCCAACCTTGAGCCTCTGAACCGTGAGGGCCGTCTTGTATTCAACGAGGCGGAAAAGGACGATCCACACATGAAAAGGCTGGTGGATCAGTTCTCACTCTTTACAATGCGCCTGAAGTTCCCCGCCGACGGCCCGGACTGCGTGGAGGGTGGTTATCGTATCATAAAGAACAAGACCGTCGCGCTGCAGCCGACAATCGCGCTGCACGGACGTCGCAACAAAAATAAATTATGAGTGCTTTCATCAATCTTACAGACTACGACGCATCCATTCACGCCGAGATACTCGATGCGGTGACACGCAGCGACTCGAGCATAGTGGAGATTTGCGAGGACAGGGCCATTGAACAGATGAGGGGTTACCTTCAGGCCCGGTATGACTGCGATGCAATCTTTTCCGCAACAGGAACAGACCGCAATCAGTTGGTGCTTATGATGGCGATAGACATATCGCTGTACCACATACTCTGCGCACACAATCCGCAGAAGCTTTCGCCTATGCGGCAGGATAGATACGACAGGGCTCTTGAATGGCTCAAGAAGGTCAGCGAGAACAAACTGACGATAGCCGGAGCCCAGCAGCTGCAGGAGTCCGAACAGGTCCCGACAGGCCTTTTCGGATCCAACCCGAAACGAACTCAACACATTTAAGCCATGGGAATAAGAGATTTTTTCAATTACAGAAGAAAGAAGGACTCCGCAGTACCGGCGGCCACTCCTCCGGAACAAAAAATTACTGCAGGCGGTCAGATCACCGCTCCGCAGAGCACACTTATACTGACACCGCCGCAGCGGTTCGGCCTCGACCTGTCAATGTACAAGTCCGCCATACGCGCTGCTGAAAATATGGACTACACGCAGCGCACGCGCCTGTACGATATGTATCAGGACGTGATGCTGGACACCCACATGATAAGTGTCGTCGAGAAGCGCAAGAATGCCGTCCTCGGCTCACCGATAGAGTTCTGGAGAGACGGTGTGCCGGATGAAGCAATCAACACGAACATCAAATCCCCTTGGTTCAGTGAACTTGTAAGCGATATTCTCGACGCACAGTTCTGGGGGTTTACCCTTGCACAGTTCTCGACCGGCAGGGACGGCTTCATTGAATATTTCAATGTGCCTCGCAAGCACGTGGATCCACAGCTGAAACTCATCAAAAGACACCAGAGCGATATCAGCGGTGTGCCGTTCAGCGAGTACCCCGGACTTCTGTTCGTCAGAGGCAAGCGTCCCCTTGGTATCTTCGCGGCCTGTCTGCCTTGGGTGATACGCAAGAACGGCACAGTCGGTGACTGGTGTCAGTTCAGTGAACTGTTCGGTATGCCTATCCGCGACTACGCCTATGACGCAAGCGATGAAGTGGCCAGAGCCCGCACACTGGCCGATGCTATGACTCAGGGAAGTGCGTCGGTTTACATCCATCCGGAGGGGACAAAGCTTTCATTCATCGAGGCCGGGAACAAAACCGGAAGCGGCGACGTGTACGACGGCCTGGTCAAGGTCTGCAATGCGGAGCTGTCAAAGGCCATTCTTGGAAACACCCTCACAACCGAAGCGTCAGAGACCGGTACACAGGCCCTCGGAACCGTCCACAAAAAGGAGGAGGAAGGGTTTACAAAGGCTGACAAGACCTTTGTTCTCAACGTCCTCAATTATGATATGACGGACATCTTCACTATGCTCGGAATCAACACCGACGGCGGGGAGTTCGTATTTGCGGATACCGCCCAGGTACCGGCCACGGAGAAGGCAAGCCTTTTCAAGACCGCCCGAAACGATCTGAACCTCCCAATCGATGACGATTACATCTATCAGGAGCTCGGCATCGAGAAGCCGAAGGACTATGAGCGTCTGAAGGAGGAGGAAAGGCAGCGCAGGGAGGAGGCCGCTGAAAGGATGAGGCAGGTGCAGGAGGAGCGGGGAAAGGAGGCTCCAGAGAACAGAGCCCGTTTTTTCGCCAAGGCCCCAGACTACGGGGCTTTAAACTGGTAGTCGACACCCTGTATGGTGAAGACACGCCGAGAAACAAGGCGGATCTGCCGTTCGACTTGAGCGGTGCGATGGCATCAGCCCTTCAGTCGCTGTATAAACGGCACACACGGCCTTCCGACCTTGTGCCGGTGGAATTATTCAACGGCATCGTTAAGACGCTGAATTCGGCCCTTTCTGACGATTTTACGGCAGAATACCCGGACCTGTGCGAAATGATACGTGAGAACAACGAGGTGTTCGCCGCGTTCAAGGTTCACGATCAGTGTAAACGTATGGCCAAGCTGCTGCTTGATGAGGAAGGCAACCTCAAGAGCTTTGAGCAGTGGAGCAAGGAGGCGGAGCCGATTTCCAACCATCACAACAAGGTATGGCTCCGGACCGAGTACGACACGGCCATCAAGAGAGCGGAACAGGCCCGGCAGTGGAAACAGTTTGAGAGCGAGAGGGACGTGCTTCCAAATCTCCGGTGGGTTCCGTCCACGGCGGCAACACCCGGAGCCGATCACATGATTTTCTGGGACACCGTCCGGCCAGTGGACGACCCGTTCTGGAGTCAGCACAAGCCCGGTGACCGCTGGGGCTGCCAATGCTCTCTCGAGGCAACGGATGATCCGGAAACGGATATCCCTGCAGGAAGTGAAATGGATGAACCGGCCCCCGGTCTTGACAACAACCCGGCGAAGGACGGCAAGCTGTTCAGCGACTCCCATCCGTATTTCCCTTCATCCTGCAGCACCTGCCCGTTCAACAGCGGTAAGATACCGGCTGTCCCCACCAACAAGGCACGTGACTGTGCGAACTGTGCGTCCTTTAGGCGTTGCATTGATGCCATAGGAGGCAATTTTGCCGATACCGAAGAAGTATATCAGCGTCTATTAAATGACCCGAATTACACGGAGGTCGCTTTTGACCCTGAAACCGGTGCTCTTAAGGCCATACACAAGGGCCACAACAAGGACAGTCACGGATGGGCCTATGAGGAGCAGGCACTTAATGCCGGTTTCTCACGCGGTGACTGTCTCATACTTGAGAGTGAAATGGGAGGACAGAATAGACAGCGTTTCGTGGAGGGAACATGGAATGGTCTGAACTTCGAGGTTGCAGGTTGCGAAACGGCAACTGCAAACAATATAAGAAACGGCCTGAAGCATTGTGCGTCAAAACGAATTACAGACATCGCCGTTCTTGTATTCCCGGATCAGCCATTCAAGATTGACACGTTCAATGAAGGATTCAGGAAATATTCCGGGTTACAAAAAATGGGTGATGATCAGTATCGCAAATTCAAACGTATAATCTGCGTATGCGACAACAAGGTTATATATGAGATGGATTTATAAAAAAAGAACGGCACGCTCAGCTTTCGCTGGTCTACGCACCGCACTGCAAATATAAGATTTTTTTTTGATTCCAATACTTTTTCAAAAAAAATAAAAGGCTCAGCAGAACTGAACCTCTTATTTGTGAGTCATGGCAATCGGCGTACCCATCGCTCGTCACGCTGCAAATATAACAATATTTTTGATTCCAACACTTTTTCGTAAAAAATGGAAATCAGCGAAATGCAACAACTCCTCAAGCGCAAGAATGCGGAACTCTCCGGATACTTCCGGCGCAAGCTGCCGGTCAAGGCCGGAGCCAAGGTGAAGTCCATCGTTCAGGGGAACTTCAGGCTCGGCGGGTTCCAGAACGGCGCACTGGAGAAATGGCAGGAAACGAAGCGGCAGTCTTCGGGTGGTGGTGCCGATGCTCGGCGCGGCCCGCTGCTGTCTTCCCGGAAGGTGCTGTATAACGGAACAGGCTACACACCCGGGAACGGCTCCGTTACAATCTACAACAACGTCATCTATACCGGAATCCACAACGAGGGAGGGGAAACGAACCCGAGGGTGACTCCGAAGATGAGACGATACGCCTGGGCACGTTACTATGCGGAAGGAGGCGGCAAGGCAAAGAAAGGGCGTTCTTCCGACCAGGCGGATTTCTGGAAAGGGCTGGCACTGACAAAGAAAAAGACGCTGAACATCAAGATTCCGAAACGCCAGTTCATGGGACCGAGCAAGACGATAGATGCCACCCTTCAAACGATGATTACAACTGATTTAAACACCATTCTAAACCTGTAAAATTATGGAGCAAGATTTTATTCAAATCCGGGACATCCTCGCCGCAGTGAGCGGCATCAGCCTCGTTGATGAGGACACCGGCCAACTCGAGGCAATGTTGAACGGGGAGGAAAGTTATCCGATAACATTTCCTGCGGCACTGATACTGTTCGGAGAAACAGACTGGAGATCATTCAACGGGGAAACGAAGCAGAAGGGATCCGGCACATTCACCATAAGGCTTGCGTGTGACTGTTATGATGACACACACGCCGGAGCCGGGCAGGACAGTTACGCGGAGTTACGCCAGTCGCTCAGGAAGGCCGTTCATCAGGCCGTCAATGGCGTAGTCTCGGACACGTCGCACCGTCCTTTCATCCGTGTCAAGTCCAGAACATATTCCTTGCCCGGAAGGATCAAGGTGTACGAACAGGAGTACTCCTATCAGACCGAGGAATAAGACCGTTCCAAGGCACAGAAAAGGCCCAGCCGCTCGATTGAGTTGCTGGGCCTTTTCCGTGGTCCTACTGCCGTCTGTAACGGCTATTTTATCGTAATTATCCCCGTCTTGAGGTATTCTTCCCGTCCCTTTCTCAATTCAGACATTACAAAGTCACGCTGCTCCGGTGTCTCGCACTCAAAGTGTTCATCAAAGATTGACTCCAGTGATCTTGTTGTATCCTTGAGAGCATCAGTGACAATTCTTGCCGCCTCTCGCTCGGCCATCTTTCGGGCCGCATCCGTTACGACCTTGGCAATCGCTTTAAGCTGTCCCGGTGTCATTGCTTCTCATCATTAACGTGAAACAGGATGATATTCAAGCCGAGATTAAGCCAAGAGATGTTGAGGGCTATTATATCTCCATCCCTGACGAAACCGATGGCCGGAAAAAGGATGAACTGGTCTTCGCTTTTGAATAATATCATAGAGCAGATCCTCTCCAACTTACACAGGCTTTGTCACAGCAGCAGACGGGCTCTCCGGATAGTCCACAGAACTCGCCCTCATCATTCTCGCAGAAATTCTCGCAGCTGCAGCATTCCGCATCCTCCGGAACCTCGACCGTCCCATTGATGTTATGCTTTGTTTCCTGGTCTTCCATAATCTTCTTATCGGCACAATGGCTGCAAAGTGTGTGGGTGTCATCGGCCCACCAGCAATAACCATATTTCGGATTGAAGCAGGGGCTGGTTTCAGTGCAGCCGCATACCCTGCAGACTCCTCTTTCAATTTGACTCATAGCCAGTCGATGATTATTTTAGGATCCTGCTTGAGTTCATCAATACGCCTGTCCCTTGCAGCCTTGGAGGCGAAGTCCTTCTCATAAGTCTTCCAGCTGCCGTCAAGTCCGGAAGGGGTCCACACCTTGATACGTGGTGACGGGTAGTCATCCCTGCGCAGGATTGTGAATCCCGCTTCAACCAGTTTGTGGTTGTTGTCTGTTGGTCTCATTGTCATAATTTTATTGATTTGAATCGATGTTGTCAAACAGTGACGGCTCATGCCTCTCCGGCTGCTCCTCAATCTTGCTCTCGGCCTTGAGAATGTTGTACAGGGTTGACTCCGATATGGGGTACACGGGCTGAATGAAGCGACGCAGGATCTCACGGTTGCTCAATCCGTCGCGGACGTGATCATCGTAGATCCTGTTGATGTCGGCAACCCGTTTCTGATAACTGCTGCCCCGGATTTTTCCTCCTTTTGTCTTCATTGTTTTCAGTTCTAACATTCTACTTTGTCCCCTGCGGCGGAGTCGGACCGCCGCAAAGACCATCAGGGGTTTATTTGTTCGGCACGTAGGGCCGACAGTTGGTGACTACGTCGCTTGAAACAACCACACGACCGCTGCCGTCACACTGCGGGCAGGGACGGCCCGGATGCTCCGGATCCACGCCGGTACCGTTGCAACGGCGGCAGATGCACAGGTGCTCCTCGATATGCTTTCTGACAGTGTGCTCCATATTACTTGTCCTCCTCCGCTTCTGTCATCCCGAGTGGCACATTGATCCACTCACCCTTGTCATTCTTGAACTCCGCACGGACGTATGTCTTGCTCGGAACGGGCTTGTAGGCGTTCATGATGATTTCGACACCGTCCATGAATTTGTCGCTGCCGCTCTCCTTCGCATGCTTGTACAGCGTCACGATCTTTGAAGGCTTGAGATTGCCTTTCTTGTCGCGGGCCATAAGACTCCTGCAGATGGTGACAGCCTTGGCGGCTGAAGGGTTGTCTTCGGCCAGAGAGTCAAGATACTCGTTGACCATGGCGATGCCGTCCTCTGCGGTGTCATCGTAATTGTCAAGGGTGTTCGTGCCAAGGGTGATGCGCCTGTTGCCCTCCTTGTTGGTGAAAGTATGGCTCCACTGGCCGTTTTCCTTTGTCTTGAAAAGGTCGGCCTTCATAGACTTGACCGTTTCAAACATCTTGTAAACACCGCTCTTTGTTTCTGCCAGAGCGTCGCTCTGCTCCTGCAGCATCTTGAATGAGTCGTCCACCGCCTCGCTCACGAGGTCCTTGTACGTGTCGATGGCTTCGCGCTTCTTGCGCTCTGCGGATGCCTCCTCCTCCGCAATCTTGGCCTTGAGCTCTGCGAGCTCCTCCTTTGAGAATTTTGATAGATCCATAATATTGAAATTTTAAGTGGTTAAATGTACTTTCTCACGGCGAGGATAAGTTCCTTGCTGTAACCGGCACTGCTGTTGTTCACGAACAGGGTTCCGGCCTCTATCTGCTTGCGTAGGCTGTCCAGATCGTAGTTCCTGGTATAGACGCCCACCTTGTAGCGGTTGCCCGGCTTGCTGACATCAATCCGGACAGCCTTCGGGCTGGTGTACCAGTGGTTGTAATACAGGCAGCCGATCAGGTGCGGAGTATTGTCACAGTCGTATGCGTCGAGGACCTCCTTCAGACGACCAAAGTCAAACCAGTTCGGGAGGTGTGTGCAGTGGTTGTGTGCGGGCTTTCCGGCCTCACGCAGAGCAACCGCACTGCGGTACATACTGCGCTGAAAATAGTTCGCTGACTCCGGGTTTCCCGTCATTTCAGTTCCTATCCACTTGAGGGCCTTGATGTCCTTGAGCGTAACAGGGTTGACCGGATAGATGTCATCGTTGCTCCAGATGCAGCCGGAGAAGTTGTCGGCCAAGGGGTTGTTGGCAAAAAACGACATCGCATAGCGCATCTTTCTCGCTATGTCCAGAGCGGGCTCCTTGGCGTGCTTGGGGTCCCTCTCTGAAGGAAGGAAAACCACCTTCTGCTGCGTAACAAGCTTTTTGACCACGGGCGACTCATCACCGATAATGGCAATCTGCAGGTCGCCCTTGAAATTCTTCAGCCATCCATTGACGGCTGTTTCCAGTTCCCCTCCCTGGGCCGCTGCCCGGAGGTACGGAATGATAAGCAAAGTCTTCTTCTCTTTCATGTTTATTGGGGTTTAATTCAGTTCCTGTATTTTCTTGTAGATGGATTTCCACGAGGGAATTCCACCGATATTATGATCATCTATGTAGACATCCGCATAGACCTTGCGCGTGTCTACGCCGTAGGTGTTCAGAACGGTCCTGTCGTGCTCGTTGATATAGTCGAACGGAATCCCGATGCCGTCAAGCCACTCAACCATATCATCGTAATACCGTCCGGCCCTGCAGCTCCAGATGATGATGGTGTGTCCGTCCTCGTGGATCCTGCGCATCACCTCCACAGCGTCCTTCACCGGTTCCCCGATATTGGGGTACTCGGCATCGTGAAGTGTTCCGTCAAAGTCAACAGCGATTATCATTTTCTCCTCCCTTTGAGTTCGATGTACTCCGAATAGACAATTTTAGTATGCGGGTTGCTGCTCTTTATCTCTTGCCTTATGCCCTTGGTTCCGTATGGGATGCACAGGAATCTTTTTGGCACCCGGTGTACGACCTGATAGAGGGTGTCCACCGTCATAATGTGAACGTCCGCCTTCTCTCCCTCGACCCTTACTCTCAAGGACACCCACGGGTCGCGCCACTCTATTGCACCGGTCGTCAGGGAGGCAAGGCTCTCCAGCGGCTCGATTCTTTGGAGTTTCAGGGTGTCCGGGATAAAAGGCTCCTGCAGGAATTTCGCAACAGTGTCAACACGTGTTTCCGTAATGGTCTGCTGAATACTTTCCATTCTGCGGATCTTTATATTCAAAGACTCTATGACCTCCTTCTGCTTCATTCTCGCGCCCTCGCTGGCCTCCAGTGCGGACTTGTACTCATCGACCGTCAGCTCCAGCCGCTTTGTCTCGGCGGCATACAGCCCGTCCTTCGTCTTGTATGTCACTATGTCGGACATCAGCTGCTGCTGGTTGCCCTCCAGACGACGCACTTCCTTGGCCTTCCCGACCAAGGATGTCACGGCAAGCACCGCCGTAACTGTGACTGCCACCACATACACTATGGCAGCAATCTTCAAATAGCCTTTAATTGTCTGTAAAACCATATCTAATCAGTTTTAGTTAGTCTGTTAACAGGAGCTTCGCTGGCCCTGCGACATGAGCACTGCGAGAGCCACGGCCTCCGCTCCGGCAATATCCTTCTGCTTGTTGACAAAAGCGTAGTAACAGTTGCGGAGCCTCTCAACCGGGATCTTGTTGAAGTCATCATATCCGGTACTGCGACAGGCAATACCCTTGATGATATCGGCGTTGCTCTCGTGGCCTATTTTCTTCAGGTACCCACCTATCGCGGCCATCACCTGCTTGCGGAGGCGGTCTTTTGATGTGTCCCTGTTCTGACCGAGCTGCCCGGCGAGTTTGTTGCAGACATCAATCAGGTCGTGGGTGTTGATGTCTGCGCTGCTGTCCACTCCGAAGGAAGCCACGACGGCGGCCTTCTCCTCCGGAGTCATACCACACGCGCTGCACAGGGTGTGGAACTTCCGCAGGATCTTGGAGTGCAAGTCATTCATTGGATCTCGTGCCATAATAGTCTATATTTTGTCGGGCCAGTACCGCGCTGCGCCCTGTTCCCATATTGTAAAGTCCTCACCGCCTTCACCGGCCTCTGCATCCTCGAAGCGTGAGGTTACGAATGCCCTGTAACCCTCGACGTGGATCTTGACGTCGCTCAAGCAACGGATATGCTCGGCCACTGCGGGGTGGGCTTTTTTGTTCTTCTCGTGTGCGATGAAAATGAAAAGCTTCTGGGGGAAGGCCTTGACAAGCTCCGCATAATCGCTCTTGTGGAAACCCTGTATTGCCGTGATGGAGTCAATGAGAACAATCTGCGGACTCTTTGGCTTGGATAACTTCTCCTTCAGGTCTTCCAGCTGTATCATATTGCCGAAGACAATGCCCCTCCCGGCCTCCGACATACCCACTCGATCCCAAGCAATCTGCATTGAACGGCTCAAGCCCTGCTCGAGGGAGTCGTACATCGTACGTCTGAACTGGGAGAGGTATTTGCACAGCATAAGCGCGAATGTGGTCTTGCCGCTGCCGCTGGTACCGAAGATGGTCCAAGTCCCCTTGAGCTCCGGACGACCGAAGCTGGCGAGCCAGTCACCGTCGAAGTTGGCCACGTCAAACGTGGCCTTCGATACGTCGCAGTTACTCAGCAGCCTTTTCATCGCTATGCCTCCCTGCGTCTGTTCTCAGCATGTACCAGACGGCGCACACGTCGCAGGTCGTAGTCACAGTTGTCAATGATCTTATCGATGGTGTCTTCATCGGTCACGCCGTTGGCGCGGCACACGGCCTCCACGTCGTCCCCGTTGACCTGGTCAATCGGGATGAACTTGCGGCCAATGCGGCTGAAGATTTCCTTGTACCCTTTGCGGTTGGCGGCCACGCCCTTGTTGATTCGTTTCTCCAGATAGTTCGTAGCGCACAGGATTATGCCGCAGTCATCCTCGAGGTGATTGTACAGGCTGATGAAGAAATACAGAACCTGATCCGAAAGCTTGTCGGCCTCATCGAGGATGATAATCGGGTTCTCGCGCTTCTTGATGGTCGATATGATATCGTTCATCATCTCGCTGACCGTATAGCCCGCGCTGGCGATTGAGAGCTGCGCAAGCATCTCCGTCATGAAGTTCTTACGGTTCCAGTACTCACTGCATACAAGGTGGTACACGTTCCTGTGCCCCTTGGCAAATACCTTGATGCTCTCGCTCTTTCCGCAACCGGCCTCTCCGGTGACGGCCATAACAAGGGCACGGTCCTTTGCGTCGGAAAGGATGTCGGTCATCCTCTGGAACCCTCGTGTCCTTACCACATTCCACTTGCGGCGGTCATGTCCGATCTGTGCGGCCACATTGCGCCACATTTCGTCGCTGATGAGATCCCACTGGCCGTTGAGCATCTGTGAGATTGTCGCGCTGCTCACGCCGCTGATGGAGCGGGAGGCCGCGTTCTGTGACCCCTTCAAAGAACAGAACTCCTTGAGAGAGGCGGCGATTGCCTGTTTTTCTGACTGTTTCATAAAAAGTATAAATTAAAAATTAGTAAAGGTCAAAAGTGTTCACTCTGCTCTCCCCGGCTGGGGTGTTCTCTACAACCACCGGGACGGGCTCCGGTTTGCGCTCCTCGGAGTACTCGACATCAACGGCTTGAAGGATCCTGCGCCTCTCGCTTGCCCTCTGGCTCTTGTGCTGCCCCTTGCTGTCCGTGATAAGGGCCTTTGCGAGGTCGTTATGCGCGTCCGGGCTCTCCAGTTGCTCCACATACCCGCCGCCAAGAATAGGCTTGGCGTGGGCCGTTATTTCACCGAACAGGGTCTGGGTGTGCTGCTTGAGGGCATTGTTGTAATTGGCCACGCGCTGCAGCTGCTCGGCATCACCCTCCTTGCGGTCTGCAAGGGCCATCGGCTGCACATACTTTTCCTCAAGCAGGAAACGGTGTCTGCCGTCCTCGCTGACAGCCAGAACATGGCTCATGTCGTCTTTGTCATACCGAACCTCCCAACGGAGATAAGCATACTCGCGGAAGCGGACATCGAAGCAGTCGTACTGACGCTTCTTCCCCTCCAGTCTCGGACGCAATCCGGAGCCTTCGAGCACGTTGGTATATCCCGTGGTCTTGCCGAAACGAAGAAGGAATGTCTCCTCCGGCAGAGGCAGCCTCCTCTCCTCAGGAGTGGCATCCCAGAACTTCCGGTACTCCTCCATCTTCTGCTGACGCTCCGCCGCTATCATGGCCTCAAGCTGACGGATAACGCCCTCCTCATCCGGGAAGTTGCGCTTTATGATATTGTGGAACTCGCTGCTCGGCTGGTGCTTCTTATCGGCTGTAATACCGTAGCCGCTCCAGTTGCTTTGAGTCTTGCAGTATGTCTCATTCAGATGGTCGAAATATCTCTCCACGGGCTTGCTCTTGGCGTTCTTTACCCTTGCCGGAGTAACCTTATCGGACACTGTGGCATAGTAAGGAGCCATCGCCTTCATGGCGTAGTGGTCGCTCTGGATCTGACAGGTGCGGTACCGCTGGCCGAACAGTTCACGTGTGTAGTTGGCCGCGTTGCGGAGGGCCTCCGCAATCAGTTCGGCATTCTCAACATCGCCAATGGCATAACCTATCGGGAAGTCGCAGCAAGGATCCACAACAACCTCGAGCACCTTCCTGTTCGTGTAAGTGACTACGCCCTTGGCGTTGCGCTTCTGGAAATAAAGCTCTGCGTCCCAACCGTCGAGAGACCACATGAGCATTGCGGCTGTCGGCTTCGAACGGCTGACCTGCATAGCCCTGTTGTTGGAGAATGAGGTATTTCCGTAGCGGACGGCATCTATTACAAGGCCGTTCTCCTTGCGGTACTTGGCAACCGTTCCGGCTGTGATCTTCTCCCAGCCCATCTTTTCCGCAGTCTCGTTGTAGTACCGCGCCACGAACTCATTGTCAAAGCCGTTAGGTATGGCGCACAGTGCGCTGATGACAGCCTTCTTCTCCTCGGAGTCAACCTTGGCCGCATTGCTGTTCTTATGCTTGCCGCTGATGAGTGCCTGGTACCCGTCTTTGATATAAGAGTTGTATTTGTCCTGAAGACGCCTCGGGTTGAGGGGGAGGCTGTTCGGATATGTGTCCGCCATTCTCTCCAGAGCTGCAGCCGCCGACTTCCAGAACTCTCCCTTCGGGCATCGTCCGTGACTTGTTTTCTTCCTTTCGCTGTTGGATCCCTCCAGCCAAGACCGGAACCCGTTGAGGATAGCGGCGTTGTTGGCATACTCCTCCACCTTTTCCGGTGTCAGGTGCGTTCCGTCCTCAAAGGTGAAGTCATCATAAAAATTGATGGCGTTTCCGTCAGGCTCAAGAGCCTCGATGAACGGCTTGGCGGCTGCCTGTGCGTTCAGATCCGGATAACGCTTATAGACTTCACAGCGGTACTTGTATGGGAGAGAGTCAACATAGTACAGGGCCGAGGTGTTGCGGCAACCGCGTTGGGCGCAATCTACCTGACCTCTATGTGCAAGTTGCTTCAGTGTCTCATACGACAATATGCCGTCAAGCTCCTGAACCGTCACGCAGACCCTGTTGTTTATTATCTCTGCCATTTCGTTGTTATTAGTGGAGGGACGGGATTCGAACCCGTATCGCATTGCCTGTAAGGCAGCCGCTCTGTCCGTTGAGCTACACCCCCGATGGTATCTTCAGACCTTAAGCCTCATTATCGTCATCATCGAAAAGCACCCAGCCCTTCTTCTCGGAGAGGTTGGCCAAGTAAGCCGCTCCTCCCATTATGGCCAGACCGATAAAGTTTACCCACGTGACTTCTCCGTTGGGGCCTTCACACGCACAGGTCAGAAACCCGATAATAATTCCGAAGCCGACAACATTCTTGATGAGCGTGTCCCGCGCTTTCTCCCGCTTGGTGAGAGCCTTCTTTTGAGTTGCTTGATTTGATTCCATAACTATATTATTTAACTGTTGTATTCGGCCTCCTTGCCCCCGCGCTCTATGGCAGCTTTGCGGATCCGCTCACAGAGCTCGGAGTTGTATCGAAAATGAAGGGCGTTATGAACGGCAATCCTTGAAACTCCGAACATCTTCGCCAAAGCGTTCATTTCCCCTTTTTTCGTCAAAATCAGTTTCATATTCCTAAAAATGTCTACCTTTGTCTTTGTCGTTACTTATGTAATGGTGCTGCAAATATAAAGCATTGCTTTGAAATATCCAAAGCATCGCTTAATTTTTATTTTATTATGGACTCTCCTGTAAAAGAAAGGCTGGAAGAATATTTAAAGTCTGAAGGGATATCGAAGACGGAATTTGGCCGTCAAGTAGGCGTTTCCAGCGCTTACGTCTCAGCTATTCGCCAGTCCATCAGCCCGACGGTAATCAAAAGCATTGCTTTGAAATATCCAAATTTAAATATTGACTGGTTACTAACCGGAGACGGTATAATGCTGCGCTCCACCATATACGATCGGATCAATTTTGTCTTAAATAAGGAGGGACTGTCAAAAAGAGAATTCGAGAAGGGCACAAACACTGGGAACTTTCTAATTCCCGGCGCATACTCTCGGGCCGAAAAGAACCCGGGGGACATTGAGGTTGCAGAGCCGTGGGTTGATTCCCTTTTGAAATTATATCCTTCCTATTCAAAAGAGTGGATTCTTTATGGGAAGGAACCCATGGAGCGCGAAGAGCGGGGAAGTGGGGTTGTATCCTCAGAAACGCCTACCGTGGGTTGTATTCCTCTTATTCCGATTGAGGCATTCGCTGGTTATGGATCACCGGCGTTCGACGACATGAGAGTGGAGGATTACTATCAGGTTGCGGAGTTCAAACAGGCCGACTTCCTGATTCGGGTAAAGGGAAATTCTATGTATCCGAAATATAGCTCTGGAGACATCATCGCCTGCAAGGTCGTAAAGGAAACACTATTCTTCCAGTGGAATAAGATATATGCCATCTACACCCGGAGTCAGGGCGTGATGGTAAAGCGGGTCAAGAAGTCAACTATGGAGGGATATATTCTTCTGGTTTCGGATAATGAGAAATATGAGCCCTTCGATGTGCCCCTCTCTGACATAGAGGCTATCGCTCTTGTTATAGGTGTGATCCGCGTAGAATAGTGCATTTTCTTTTTTTTGCGACGTCCTTCAGTGCGCTTTTACTTATAAAACATTGATATAAACACCTTTAATCGGCCTTTAAGCCCTGCTTAAACGGCCTTTTTTATTGGATTATGTGGGTGTCTATCTGTTAAAAAAGCCGTTATGACGGTTATTATAAAGCATTATCCCACGTTTGAAAGGCTTAAAAATGGTATCGGGTTGTCACCCCATTGTCACCCCATTTGTAACTCCAATATGAAATTTACCTGATTCGGACCCACCTTTGGAAGACCGGTTAAACAGGCTTCAAAAGGGCATAAAAATAGGGGCATTTCAGCCCCTTCAAACAGCCAACCGGCAACTACACCGGCAAGGCCCAAATATGCCCTGTAACGCCCTAAAACGGGGTAAATCGGCTGCTATATTATGCAATGTGCGCCCAATATAAAATCAATGTAAAGCGGCGGACAAAAATAAAGCCCTTTTCAGGGCCTCCGTGTAAATCTGATGTAAAGCAATGTAAAGCAAATTGCACAACTCGTTTTTATCGCGGTCGAACCATAAACCGCACCTAACTCACTGATATATCTACCGATACAACCTCTATCCCTATATCTCTATATTGTACATTTCATTTTTATGCCCGTAGACGCAGTAGCACGATGCTGCATTCCGGAAAGAAAAGCAGACGGCACCTTCATTTTCGTACAGAGCCCCTCCCCTGCCATACAAAGGATGCGAGAAATCACCGAAAATCTCTCCCGAATCCCGCTTGAGCAGCGGCTCTCCGTCTCTTCGGAAGCAGAAGCCGCCGCCGTCGAGATTGCGGCCGAGCGTATAGATCCTCCCTTCCTTCACGAGGAGCCCCTTGAGTTGTTCTCGCTGGCCATAGCGGAGCACCACCTTGCCGTCACAGCATATCGTGGTGCCTTCTTCAGATGTTTTTTCGGTGTACAGATGGCCTCCGGCCAGATGATGGGAGTCAGGCGAAGTGCCGATATCGGCCCCCGGTCCGGCTTCGGAGGAGAACTGCAGTTCATTGTCCTTCCACAACTGCACGGTGCAGCCGACTGCTCCGAAAGACGGATCCTTGCGCCAGTCATAAGATTCCGGCACGACTACGGCCACGACATATACGGTGGTGTCGGACAACAGTTTCCCCTCAAGGACCGAAGACGTGTCCCTTCCACGGTGGCCGTGGCTTGAGAGCGCCTCCGCCCTGTATACCCTGTTGAGCGTGTATTTTTCGCAAGACGGCAGAACGAGCAGTCCTGCGAGCAAGAATGGCAAACCCTTCATGATCCTGTTCGTTTGCCGCAAATCTATATATAAAAATAAATCCCCCGGGGGTACGTCCGGGGGTAAAAACTAAAATAAATGTTTGCCTCTATCCAAAAGGCTGATCTGCAGGACTAAAGGTCGAATCTCACTCCGGCACGCAGAATCATCTGGAAAGGCTTGTCTGTGCGCAGGTTCTTGGGCTGGTCGCAGTTGAAATAGTACTTGACGGAAGGTTCTGAGAAGATGCCCACCCGACGGCTAACATTGAACTCGAAACCGAGGCCTGCCCCGACCGACCACTGAAGGCCGTTCACCTTGTCGCCTACGACGACGTCGGTGCCGAGCAGCCGGTACTTGTTGGAGACAGCCTTCTCCGCCTCCGTACCTACGACGGAATAAAGAGTGATGTCGTTCTTGTCAACGAGTTTAACGAAGAAGTCGATAGGGATGCCTATATACTGAAGGGTATGGTTGAAGTCTCCGTTCTGAACGGAAAGCCCTTCTACATAGCGGCCCTCGAAACTGCGCGTAAGCAGAGAATAATCGATCCCGGTTCCGACTGACAGCACATCGTTCAGATGCAGCCTCAGACCTATTCCGGCGATGACGGGAACTCCGAATGAAGACTTGCTTGTCTCGGTGATTCCGCTCTGCTGATACGCCCCGGGGGCGGCCATCGAAAGATTGCCTGCTCCGGCATTGTTGCCGGTGGACCCGCCTTTTACCAGCAGGGAAACGCCTCTGCGGGCGGATGATGCCCGGCGCGAGTCCTCGTATGCCATCCGGGCGAAAGGATCGGAGGCTTCGGCCGCATTTTCTGCGGGGGCGGCGGATTGTGCCTGAACAGAGTGCTGTTCCTGAACGGAGGGCTGTGCCTTATCGTCCGCTTGTGCCTCGACATCCGGCTGTGCCGCAGCTTCAGCGGCGGGCTGAGGGCGGGAATCTGCGGCATTTCCTGCCGGAACCTCCGTTTTTGCGGGCTGAGGGCGGGAATATGTGGGTTTTGCTGCCGGCACTGCGGTCTTTTCCGGGAGAATCGGTTCGCGGACCATGTCTGATTCCGGAATCGGGGCGCCGATACCATCGGAGAGACTTTCCGCAACCAGGCCGGAGCCGGAGTTTATGTCAATCAGGTTGGAATTGTTGTCGGATGTTCCGGTGAAGAAGATGCCAAGGGCGACGGCGGCAGCGGCGGCAAGGGCGGCACCGGCCCAGTACCACGCGCGGCGGACCGGACGGGAGGCAGCGGCGCCCAAGCGGGTTGCACCCGCTCCTGCGGCAGCGCCCTGAAGCGCATCGAGCCTGGAAGAAATAGCTTCCCAGGCCCCTGCAGGTGCAGGTTCCTGAGCTTCTTCCATAATCGACCGTATCTGAAGGTCGAGTTCTTCGTCAAACTCTTTACGCATCTTAAAACTTCTCTTTGATCTTGTTCTGCAGCAAGGTCCGCGCACGCTGCAACTGCGAACGCGAAGTGGTTTCCGAAATCTCCAGGGCCTCTGCAATTTCCTTGTGGGAGAAACCCTCGACAACATACATGTTGAACACCGTGCGGAACCCCGGCGGCAGCGCCGCTATCATCTTGCAAAGTTCCTGGTATCCTATATTCTGGATGGGGGTAGGGTCGCCGCTGCTGACATTCCACGCGGCTTCCACATCCTCACTCTGCTTGAGCACGTCTTTCTTCCGTAAACTCATCAATGCCGTATTGACAAAGATCTTGCGGGCCCAGCCTTCGAAAGATCCCTCTCCCGAATAACTGTCCAGCTTGGTGAACAATGTCACGAAACCATCCTGAAGGATGTCGGCAGCCGAATCTCTGTCCCCCATGTAACGCATGCAAACTGCGAACATCTTGGAAGACAGGGAATCGTAAACCGCCTTCTGTGCAAGCCTGTCTCCGTTTTTGCATCTTTCGATGACATCCGGATCCACGCCGTTGCCCACTTTGCCGGTTTCCCGTTCTCGACTTTTAAGATGCGACTTGTTTCCAAAAAGTTGCATCCTCAAAAAATGTATACGCAAAAATAACCAAATAACTCCAAAAAAGCACTATTTTTGTACATATAGATTGGTATGAAGAAATTGATTCTCATAGTTGCCGCGTTGCTGGCCCTGCTTCCGGACAGGGCAGGAGCCCAGTCCGCACAAAGCAACAGCATAATGGAAACCATGTTCACGGGTGCTGTCGCAAAAATGCAGACAGGCGACATTGAAACCGCAGTAAAGCACTTTGAATATCTCGACAAGCACTACCCCGGCAACGATGCCGTCAACTACTGGCTCGGCCAGTGCTATGCCATGCTCGGCCGCCTGGACGATGCGGAAAAATGCCTGCAGACGGCGGTGAAGGCCGATTCCACCAACGTATGGTATCAGGACATGCTCGCGAACATCTACATGAGCAAGGGAGAGGGGGGAAAATCCTCCGAAATCTTCCTTAAGCTGATGGAGAAGAACCCCGGAAAATACACCAACGCCTACACCCTGACGCTTCTGGGCAACAAGAACATGATGGAATACAAGGATTCCCTGGCGCTGGACAATTTCGAAAAGGCCCTGCTTTATTCTCCGGACTATGTGCCGGCAATCCTCGGCAAGAGCGAAGTGTACCGTATGCAGGGAAACATCCCGGCATTCTTCGCATCGCTTGACGAGATGGCTTCCAACCCCACCCTGAACCCGTCAGCCAAGTGCGACTATGTCAACCAGATACTCCAGCACATCGACTACAACTTCTTCCGCTCCTGGGGAGCCCAGCTGGATTCGCTGGTAAGCCGCTGCGCGCAGGTGCATCCCTCCGACAGCAGCGCCCTGCGCCTTGCCGGCAGCTGGTTCTACGGCACCGAGCGCAAAGAGAAGGGCCGCGCATACTTCGACCGCTTCGTGGAAGCCTATCCCGAGAATCTCGACGCGCAGTACCTCAAACTGCAGGTGCTGATGGACGAAGGCGCCACCGCCCGTGAGCTCATCGACCAGTGCGAAGTGATCATCCGCACCGGAGGAGAGAAGAATCCCCGCGTGATGCCCGCCCTCGCCACCATCGGCGACACCTACCATAAACTCGGGCAGGAGAAGAACGCCTTCAAGGCATACGACCGTGCGCTCAAGGCGGATCCGGAATACCTCCCGGTACTCAACAACTACGCCTACTACCTGAGCCTGCAGAAGAAAAAGCTGAAAAAGGCGGCCGCGATGAGCAAGAAGACGGTGGAGAAAGCCCCCGACAACGCAACCTACCTCGACACCTACGGGTGGATACTCTATCTGCAGGGCAAGGCGCAGCAGGCCAAGCCCTATTTCAAGCACGCGATGCTTTACGGCGGACGCGACAGCAAAGTGATACTCGAGCACTACGCCACCGTGCTTGAAGCGCTCGGGGAGAACGACCTCGCAAAATCCTTCCGCATGCTGGCGGAGCAAAAAAAGGAAGAAGAATGAGAAGATTCGCGGCATTCGCACTTGCAGCCATCCTGCTCTGCACACAGGCAGCTGGCCAGAACAGCTCCCAGAAAAAAGCGAAGCTGGAAAGGGAGATAGCCATACTCGACCAGCAGCTGAAGGATAATGCCAGCAAAGTCAAAAGCGCCAATACCGCCCTCAAGCTCACCCGGAAGAAAATCAGCGCCAGGAAGGGCCTGCTCGCCGAGAGCGACGCCCAGATATCCACTCTCGACAAGCGCATAAACGAGAAAAGCGGCAAGATAGACAGTCTGGAAGCCCGATACACCCTTCTCTCCGGCAACTACGACAAACTGGTGCGTACGGCCTACAAGAACCGCGACTCCCGAATCTGGTACATGTACCTGCTCTCCAGCGACGGACTCACCCAGGGGCTGCGCCGATACGGATACCTCAAAAGCATGGCTGCCAGCCTGAATGCCCAGGCTTTGGAAATCAAGGACACACGGGCCAGGCTGGAAGAAGAGAAAGCGGGGCTGGTCAAACTCCGGGAGGAGGCTTCCGTGCTGCGCAATACAAGGGTGGTGGAGCTGAAGCAACTTGAAAAAGACGAGAACAGTTCCAGACAACTCGTTGCCAGCCTCGGCAAGGACAAGGCCAGGTACCAGAAGGAACTTGCAGCAAAGAAAAGGCAGGTGCAGGCCCTCAACGCCGAGCTCAACAAGATGGTGAAAAAGTCGGGCGGCAAGCCCAAGACCGAGGTGGATGCCAAACTCGACAAGGAGTTCGCCGCCAACAGGGGCAAGCTCCCCTGGCCTGCCGACGGCCCCGTGGTGGATTCATTCGGCAAACACTACCATCCTGTCTACAAAAATGTGGAACTGCCTTTCAACAACGGCGTGAACATAGCCCTCGGCAAGGACAGCGCGGTGAAGGCGGTGTTCGACGGCACGGTGAGCAACGTGGTGGTGATCCCCGGCTACAACCAGTGCATACTGGTGCAGCACGGCGGTTATTTCACCTTCTACTGCAAACTCGCCAGCGTCAATGTAAAGGCCGGCGACAAGGTCAAGACCGGGCAGGTCCTCGGCCGCGTGGACACCATCGCCGGCGAAACCCAGCTCCACTTCGAGCTTTGGGAAGGCAAAACCCCGAGGAATCCGGAGCTGTGGCTTAAATAAGCATCTGACAGATCATCTTCCCTATCCAGGCGACTATCCAGGCGACGGCGATGGTGTAGGCGCAGATGCCCCAGGCCCAGGACCAGCGGCCGGTTTCGTTCTTGATGGCGACGAAGGTGGCGATGCAGGGGAAGTAAAGCAGCACGAAGATCATGAAGGCTACGGCCGCGGGGAGGGGAACGCTGTTCTTGAGGGCGCTCTGAAGGGCGGTGTCGTTTTCGTCCGCAGCATCTCCCTCTTCACCTGCGTACATAACGCCCAATGAACTCACTACCAACTCCTTGGCGGCGACGCCGGTAAGCAGGCCCACGTCCATGCGCCAGTCGAATCCGAGGGGATCCAGCACAGGCGCGACCGCCTTGCCTATATGCCCGAGGAAACTTTGTTCCTGCTGCTCGGAGCGCGGCAGACCTTCGTTCTTGGGGTAGTATCCCAGAGCCCAGATCACGATGGAGGCGACGAGGATGGTGGTAGCCATCTTCTGCAGATACTGCTTGCCCTTCTCCCAGGTATGCCGCCCGATTGCCTTGGCGGTGGGGATGCGGTAGGGAGGGAGTTCCATCACGAAGGGCAGATCGTCATCTTTTATCACCCTCTTGAGCACCATGGCCGAAAGGATGGCGAGCACCACGCCCAGCAGGTAGATGCACATCAGCGCGAGCGCCGGAGTCTTAGGGAAGAAGGCCCCCACCAGCAGCACGAATATGGGCAGGCGCCCCGCACACGACATGAAAGGCACGAGCGCGATGGTGATTAGCCGGCTCTTGCGGCTCTCGATGGTGCGGGTGGCCATGATGGCGGGCACGTTGCAGCCGAATCCCATCACCATGGGAATGAAGCTCTTGCCGTGCAGGCCCAGATGGTGCATCAGTTTGTCCACGATGAAGGCCGTGCGGGCCATATAGCCGGAATCCTCCATTATGGAGATGAAGAAATACAAAATGAGGATGTTGGGGAGGAACACGAGGACACTCCCCACACCCGCAATTATGCCGTCCACCAGAAGGTCCTTCAGCCAGCCGTCCACCATCACGGAAGCAACCAGGTTTCCGAACTTTCCCACGAGCCAGTCTATCCAGTTCATGGGATACTCTCCAAGGGTGAAGGTTGCTGTGAAGATGAGATATAATATGGCTATGAAGATGGGGAACGCCAGCCACTTGTTGGTGACGACGGCATCTATCTTGTCCGTTATCGTAAGCTTGGGCGCGGTCTCCGCCCGGGTATAGGTTTCCGTGAGAGCACCCTGGATGAAGGCGTACTTGGCGTCCACGATTGCGGACTCGGAATTGCTCCCGAGTATGCGTTCGATGCGCTTCTGCTCTTCGTCGCAGGCGGCGAGGGCTTCGTCTCCGACGGCGCAGGCGCTAATGGCCTTTATTACTTCAGAATCATCTTCCAGCGCCTTGATGGCCAGATAGCGGGTGGAGTAGCGGGCACGAAGGTCGGCGTCGCGCTGGAGTATCAGTTTGATGCGGTCGATGCTCTGCTCCAGTTCGGCTCCGTGGTTGATGTGGATGTGGCGGGCGAGCTTCGGGGAATGCTGCTCGTACATCGCGATTACGGTGTCGAAGAGTTCGGGTATGCCCTTGCCGTCGCGGCTGACAGTCGGGCAGACCGGCATGCCGAGCAGGTATCCGAGCTGCCTGGTGTCTATGCTGTCGCCACGGGCCTGAAGCTCGTCGTACATGTTCAGGGCCATCACCACAGGCAGGTTCATGTCGATGAGCTGGGCGGTAAGGTAGAGGTTGCGCTCGATGTTGGAGGCGTCCACCACGTTCAGCACCACGTCCGGAGTCTTCTCCAGGAGATTCTTGCGGACATAGAGCTCTTCCGGGCTGTAGGCCGAGAGGGAATATGTGCCGGGGAGGTCG
>R22__coassemble_110_pt1 | contig 67456 bp, 39 predicted proteins | sample R22__metabat2_high_PE_057 | metagenome-assembled genome bin R22 | reverse complement strand
GTATCTCATCAAACAGGCTGTTGTCCGCTACTACAATGGTGTTGAATATGTAAATCAATAAGAAACTATGGATAAGATTATTGAGAAAAAAACCGGTTGGCGCATGGCGTTCACCAAAAAGGCCCTGCCCTGGTGGCTGGGAGTGCTGCTGCTGGCATTTGTGATTTATCTGATCGCACGCCCGAACAACAAGACGCTGCGGGTAGATAAGGATACGATTACCGTGTCGAGTGCCGTGAAGGGCGAGTTCAACGACTATATACGGATCAGCGGCCGCGTGCAGCCGATGACGACCATCCAGCTGAGTCCGCAGGAAGGCGGCATCGTGGAGAAGATTCTCATCGAGGAGGGTTCCCCGGTGAAAGCCGGTGATGCCATCCTGGTCCTCAATAACGACAATCTGGACCTGCAGATACTGAACTCTGAGGCCGAGCTGGCCGAGAAGGAGAACATCCTGCGCAATACCCAGATCCAGATGGAGCAGCAGAAACTGGACGTGCGCCAGAATGTACTGGAGTATGGGACCAACGTGGAGCGCCTGCGCCGTGCCTACGAGCAGCAGAAGGCCCTCTACGAGGACAAACTCATCGCCAAAGAGGAATACCTGAAGGCCGAGGAAGACTACAAGCTGGCCAAGCAGAAATACGATTTGATGGCCGAGCGGTCCAAGCAGGACAGCCTCTACCGCGGCACCCAGATTGACCGCATGGAGGAGAGCCTGGAGAATATGCAGCTGAATATGTCGATGATCCGCAGGCGCAAGAGCAACCTCATCGTGAAAGCCCCAATCGACGGCGAACTGGGCCTGCTGGACGTTGTCCTGGGCCAGAGCATCGCATCCGGCACCAAAATCGGCCAAATCAACTCCGTGGGCACCTACAAGGTGGAGGCGCAGATTGACGAGCACTACATCGACCGCGTAGTGGCAGGCCTGGAGGCCACTTTCGAGCGCCAGGGCGAAACCTTCTCCACCCGCATCCGCAAGGTGTATCCGGAGGTGCGTGACGGCAAGTTCAAGGCCGATTTCAAGTTCGACGGCGAGCAGCCCGACAACATCCGCAGCGGCCAGACCTACTACCTCAACCTCCAGCTGGGACAGCCCGAAGAGGCCGTGATTATCCACCGCGGCACCTTCTACCAGAAAACCGGCGGCAAATGGATATACGTTGTTAACAAAGAAGGCACCAAGGCCGTCAAAAGAGAGATACGCATCGGAAGGCAGAATCCGCAGTACTACGAAGTGCTCGAAGGTCTGGAACCCGGCGAAAAGGTCATTACTTCCGGCTATGACACGTATGGAGACAGTGATGTATTGGTATTCTAAACTGTCATTCTGAGCGAAGCGAAGAATCTAAATAATTGATATCATGTACAATACTTACTATACTTACATTATGTCAAGTCTGAATAACACAACAATTTATGTTGGTGTGACTAATGACTTAGAACGAAGAGTATCTGAACATAAATCCGGTTTGATACCAGGTTTTACCCAAAAGTACAACTGTAAAAAGCTTGTATACTTTGAATCATTCTCTGATATAGAACAAGCTATAGCAAGAGAAAAGCAATTGAAGGGATGGGTCAGAAAAAAGAAAGATGCTTTGATAGATTCAATGAATCAAGAAAGGAAAGATTTGGCGGCAGAATGGAATATAGATTCTTCGCTTCGCTCAGAATGACAAGGGAATGCTCAGAAAGACAATGACCATGAAGAGTTTTTGGAACTTCCTTAATAAGAATAAGCTGTACGCGGCGGTCAACCTTGTGGGCCTCACGGTGTCCATGGCGTTCGTGCTCCTGCTGGCGGTGTATATCCAGCGGCAGCTGTCCACGGATTCTTTCCAGAAGAATGCGGACCGGATTTATGTGATTGCCAATGAGGATAACGTGATGATGGGTTATTGGCTGGACAAGCACCTGAAGAACAATTTTCCTGAAATAGAAAAGGGATGTTGCGTGGCCAACATCGCATCGGCGGCAGCGTTCAACATTAACGGAGAACGAGTCTATGGCAGCACGATGGCAGCGGACAGCACCTTCTTTGAGATGTTCAGCTATGACTTGGTGGAGGGAAACAAGGCCGACTGGCGCGTTTCCCAGGACCGCTGTATGGTGAGCCGGGAGTTTGCCAATGCGCATTTCGGGGACAAAGATCCGCTGGGACAGATCATATCTTTTAATTATGAGGGGTCCTTTCAGCTTACCGTCTGCGGCGTGTATGAAGATTTCGGGAATTCCATCCTGAAAGCGCCCGATGTCCTGATACGGGGCGATATAATGCCATTAATAAATACGTCACACGACGAATACATGAGCAATGCCGGAGGCGGTATCTGCTTCGTGATGGCTTATCCGGGTGCCGACCTCCAGGGCAGGCACGACGACATTCTGGACTGGTGTGAAGAGCATTTCTGGGTCTACAAAAGCCAGTACGACAAGGTTCGGATTATTCCTCTCAGAGACATGTACTTTCTGAATGAAGGGATTAGATACGGGTCAGATACTATCCAGTTCGGCAACCGCAGCTTCGTAAACCTGCTTCTGGCTATGTGCCTGCTTCTGCTGGCCTTTGCTGTGTTGAACTATATCAATATGACCACGGCGCTGACCGGTTTCCGGGCCAAGGAAATGGCCACCCGGCGTCTGGTAGGAGCTGAGAAACGGAGCATTTTCCTCAAAGTTATCTCGGAAAGCACCATTATCTGTGCCATCTCGATGCTGCTGGCCATCCTGCTGGCCGAAGCGCTTGCGCCTACGGCTTCCCGAATTCTGGAGTATCAGGTGTCTGTTTTCAAGGCCGTTACACCAGTCAATATCCTGTTGGTGCTGGGATTTATCTTGGAGCTGGGTATCCTTGCCGGTATTGTCCCGGCGCTGCTCATCCAGAAAGCGCAGCCTATTGAGATTGTCCGGGGAACGCTTCGGCTCAAGACCAAGACGGTTTACAGCAAGGTCATTATCGTGGTTCAGAATGTCGTGGCCGTGGTGATGCTGGTGAGCGCCCTGACGATTGGCCTCCAGATTCGGCACATGATATCGGCCGACCTGGGCTACAATACCAAGGACATTCTGGTGGTGGACAATGCCTTCGGCCAGACCGGGCAGATCCGTCCGCTGCTGGATAAATGGCGGGAAGATCCCTGCGTGGAGGAAGTCGGCCAGGGTGACGGCATTCCGCTGGGAGGGACGAATAACTGGACGATGGAAATGCCTGACGGACATTGGGTGTCCTTCCAACAAATCCAAGGGGATGACAAATACTTTGACATCCTGGGCTTGAAGGTGAAGCAAGATAACCATCAACCAAACAAATGGTGGCTCAATGAATATGCTTTCAAACAAATCGGCATCGAGGAAACGGCAACGGAATTCCATACGGCCCAGAACGGCACAAGAAGCATCGGCGGCATTTACTATGATTTCAAAATCCGCCCGCTGGAGCAGGACCAGAGCGCCGCGATGATTTATAATCGCGGGGAGAATCCGGATGACGATTATCCTTGGGTGCTGATTGTGAAAACGACAGGCGACAAGGCAGCCGCAAAGAAGCGGGTGGAAGCTATTGCCGCTGAAGTATTTCCGGACCGGCTCTTCGATGGCCAGTATATCGAGGAAATGATTGAAGACGGTTTTGCCGATGAAAGCCGGGTGCTGAACATCGTGCTCATCTTCACACTGCTGTCCGTGCTGGTATCGGCCCTCGGCCTCTTTGCCATGAGTTCCTATTACATGCAGCAGGAAATCCGCAGTGTCTCGGTGAAAAAGGTCTTCGGGGCCGATTATTCCGGCGTGCTGAAGGAACTGGTGCTGTCGTTCATGAAGATGGTGGGAATCGCCTTCGTCATCGGCGTGCCCATTGCCTGGTTCATCATGAACCGCTGGCTCTCCGGCTACGGCCACCGCATCGGTCTTCATTGGTGGATATTTGCCCTCGCCGGACTGGCGGTTGCTGTCATAGCAGCGATTAGCGTGCTCTACCAGAGTGTCAAGACTGCTCAGACAAACCCCGCCGAGGCATTGAAAAAAGAATAAATTCTATGAAAGTATTTAGAAAAACAGGCGTTTCGACGCTGATCAATATCCTGGGTATGAGCGTGGCGTTTGCCGCGGCGATGATCCTGATGGTGCAGGTGCGCTGGGACACGACCTACGACGCCAATTTCGAAGGGCACGAGCAGGTGTTCCGCTTGGAGAACAATTGGATGGACAAGGGGTTGTTCAGCACGCACATCGGCAGACCAATGATTGAAAGGACCCGTGATGCCAGCCCGAATATTGAGGCCGTGTGCACCTGGCAACCTTTAGGAGATGACGTGCTATACAAAGAAGGAGACCGGGAAAGCCCCATCACAATCCCCATGGCCCGTGTGGATTCCTCTTTCTTCTCCATTTTCCCTGTGGAATGGGTGGAAGGTTCGGCCAGGGAGTTTGAAGCAGCCCGGACGATCGTTATCAACGATGTATTTGCAGAAATGATATTCGGCGAGGAGAGTGCTGTCGGAAAGGTCCTGGAAAACGGTAGTGGCGAGTCTGGACGCATCATCGGCGTATTCCGGAACACTCCTCGGAATTTCAGTGCGCATGTTGGCATATTCTCGACCTTGGGAGATAACGATCTTGATAATTTCAGTGAATGGTCCTATACCGGCTATCTGAAGTTGAAGGACCCGTCCATGGCCAAGGAGACAGAGGACGCGATATATACGGCCCTCGGGGAATACATATCATCCGATGAAGAAACCAGGGCCGAATACCGCAAAGGATTCAGGATTTCCCAAATACACGAAGCTCACTTCGAAAGGGATGTGAGAGCCAATATTGCAAGCGCCAACAAAGCCATTACCATTACGCTGGCCGCGATTGCCATCCTGCTGATTATCATCGCCATCATCAATTTCATCAACTTCGCTTTCGCCGAGATTCCTTTCCGCATCAAGAACATCAATACCCGCAAGGTACTGGGAGAAAGCCGAGGTTCATTGATTGGACGCCAACTTATGCATGCCGGATTGATTGCTTTGGTGGCCTTCGCCATTGCTGCTCTCATCATGCATGTCATCGCCGGAACGTCCTGGGCATCGTATGTCTCAGATAGTATCGCTCTGAAGGATAATATCGGCATCCTGATTCTGATGCTCGGCATCGCACTGTTCTCTGCCGTGGTCGCCGGTATCGCTCCGGCGCTCTATTCCACGGCCCAGCCCGCCGCACTTGTACTGAAGGGTTCTTACGCGATGAGTGTGAAAGGTAAGACGCTGCGAGGTGTCCTGGTAGGTCTTCAATTCGTGCTGTCGTTCCTCTTTATCCTGATGGCGCTGTACGTGAGTGTGCAGACCAAGTTCATGATGAACAAGGACATGGGTTTTCCGCAGGAGAATATCCTGCAGGTATGGTGTGGCTATTATGCCGGTGCCGCGCATGAGCCGCTGAAAGACAAGTTGCTGCAGAACCCGTCCATTACGGATGTGACCTTCTCTGACAATCTCATCGTCTCCGACCAGAAGATGGGCTGGGGACGTACAGGAGACGACGGGAAGCAGATATTTATGGAGGTGCTACCGGTAACTGATGAGTTTGTGCGCTTCTTCAACCTTCAGATTATTGATGGACGGGATTTCCGAGAGTCTGACAACCAGAGCGAGACAGGTGTTTTTATCGCCAATGAGACTTTCATCAACATGTTCCCGCAATACCATGTCGGCAGCCAGGTTGGCGGCCATGTGGACAATACTGAGATTGTGGGTATCGTAAAAGATTTCAACTTCAAAAGCCTGCAGCACGCGATGGGGCCTCTTGTACTTTTGATCTGGGGTAAGACACAGTGGAGAAACTTCGGCGTGATGTATGTCAAGACGGCTCCAGAGAGCGACTTCAAGGAAATATCCAGCTACATCAAGGAAGCGGTCTGTGCCTTTGACCCTACCCGCGAGCCGGACCAGGTAAGTGTGCGTCATCTGGACGAATGGATTGAGAATATGTACCAGAGCGAGCAGTCGCTTGGAAAACTGATCACCATCGCCTCCTTCGTAGCCCTGCTGATTGCCATCATCGGAATCATCGGTCTGGTGTTCTTTGAGACGCAGTTCATCCGCAAGGAGATTGCCGTAAGACGTGTGAATGGCGCTACTGTGGGCAGCATCTTGAAGATGATCAACAAGAAGTACTTGATAATGGCCGGTGCCAGCTTCGTGATTGCGGCGCCCGTTGCTTATTGGCTGATGACCGCCTGGCGGAAAGGCTTTGCCTACCAGGCGCCCGTGCCGGTGTGGTTATTCCTCGTGGCACTGCTGGCAGTTGCCGCCATTACCTTGGCCGTGGTCACACTCCAGAGTTGGAGAGCGGCCAGCTCCAATCCTATAGAATCATTAAAGAACGAATAGAATAAACAAATTAAATATCAACAAATTATGATTACAATCCAAATACTTCCTGGTGGGTACCAGTGCGAAGCATGAGCATAATCAATTCATCATCGTTTTGTTCCCATACCAACAACCAATTCGGCCTGATATGGCATTCCCATATTCCATTCATATTGCCCGACAACTTATGGGCTTTGTATTCTGGTGGCAAAGAGCCCTGCTCGAGAAGTATGCTGATGGCATCCTTCAATTCCTGCATCGGCCATCCTTGCCGCTGGCACAAGCGAACATCTTTTTTGAACTGATGTGTGTAGTTGTACCTATATTTCATCTGGATCGTCTGTTAAACTGTTAAAAAAGCTGTCCAAATTATCATGTTTGCTCACTCTGCCTTTCTGAACATCTTCAAGCGCGATTTCCAACTTGGTCTTCTCTTGTGCGTCAATGAGTTCCCAGCCCAATTTCTTTCCAAGAGATTTGGCGAAGCCCCATTCCCCTGGGGGGATCAAGAATTCTGCAGCAATAGATGTTCCATAAGGAATGGATGGCTCACACAGGGCACTACTTTCCTTTTGTGGAATCGAATAGTACGGATTGATTCCATTATTCATTATTGCTGCAGGGTTTTCCACCGCCTTTTCAAGAGCACGCTTGATGAAGGCGTTGATGGTGATGCCGGCAGCATTGGCATAATCGGCAATGGAGTTGTGCGTGCCTGGCGAGATACGGATATTCAGGGTTCCAGAGTAACTCTTACGTGGTCCGATACCTTCTTTTTCACAAAAAGAAAGATAGTCATCAACCGCTTTTTGAAAGGATTCCGTAAGCTGCTTCACGCTTTCTCCCTCAAAATGAACGGGAGAATCAATTCCAAGAATCCTGCCTGTAAACCTGTTTCTTTTGTCGTCAAAAGACGTGGATCCAATGAATCCTTTGTATTTTATTGTTTTCATAGTACAAATGTAACTAAAATTTAGTTACAAACCAAATAAGAATCAAGAAATAATATAAACAAATTAAATATCAAACAATTATGATTAAAGTTACCAACCTTTCCAAAATCTTCCGGACGGAAGAAATCGAGACCACAGCCCTTAACGGCGTATCGTTTGAAATCAAAGACGGCGAGTTCGTCGCCATCATGGGGCCTTCGGGCTGCGGCAAGTCCACGCTGCTGAACATCCTGGGCCTGCTGGACAATCCCAGCGGTGGCAGTTATGAACTCCTTGGCACCGAGGTGGCAAACCTCAAGGAAAAGGAGCGCACCAAGTTCCGCAAAGGCAACATCGGCTTCGTGTTCCAGAGTTTCAACCTCATTGATGAACTCAATGTGTATGAGAACATTGAACTGCCGTTGCGGTATCTGAACATATCGGCATCCGAGCGCAAGCAGAAGGTCACGGAAATTATGAAGCGCATGGCCATCAGCCACCGTGCCCAGCATTTCCCGCAGCAGCTCTCCGGTGGTCAGCAGCAGAGGGTTGCCATCGCCCGTGCCGTGGTTGCAGGCCCCAAGCTGATTCTGGCCGATGAACCCACCGGTAACCTGGATTCCAAGAACGGCAAGGAAGTGATGGACCTGCTGAAGGAACTGAATGCTGAAGGAACGACCATTGTGATGGTGACTCACTCCCAGAAGGATGCGGCACAGGCGCAGAGGACAATAGACCTCTTCGACGGTCAGATCGTCTCCGACGTCAAGAACGAACTTTAATGAAAACAAAAAGCGATATTATTATCAAAGTCCTCTCCCTGGGCATCGGGTTGGCGGTGGGCATCGTGCTCATTGCCAAGGTGTTCTTTGAACTGAGCTACGACAGTTTCTACAAGGACATCGACCGGGTTTATACCATCAACACCTGGATTTCCATGCAGGGGAATGAGAAGGACTATGGCCAGGTAAGCGGCGCCGTGCCGGTGGGTTTCATGGAGGAGGTCCCCGGCGTCGAGTGCGGCACGCGCACCACGTATGTATTCAATGGCGACACCTATCTGGACGAGGACGGTAACAAGCTGAAGGCCACGCTGGTCTGTGCCGACACCTGCTTTTTCAAGGTCTTCGACCGGCCGATTCTCGCAGGAGAACCGGTGAAAGCGCTGGGAAAATGGGGCGGCGTAATGTTGAGCCGGAGTTTCGCTGAGAAGATCCTTCGCTCCGCTCAGGATGACATCTCCACCGTTATCGGCAGGCAGATTTACAACGAGGATATGGCAGGTCTTAAACTGCCCATTGAGGGGGTCTTTGAGGACTTTCCCAAGAACGGCAGCCTGGACTACGACATCCTCCTGTCTATGGAAACCTACGGTAAGCAGAGCACCGATAACTGGAACGGCAACGACCGGTATAAGGGCTATGTGAAGCTGGCTCCTGGCGTGGATCCTGCAACGCTTACGGATGCTATCCGCAAGATGCAGGAGGCCCATCAGCCGCTGGAGCGTATAGAGGCCCAGGGAAACACTTTTCGCTATTTCCTGAAACCTTTCAGTACCATGCACACATCGGCCCCGGAAGTACGTCAACAGGTGATTTTACTATCCATAGTGGCAGCCCTGCTCATCCTGATTTCCCTGCTGAACTACATCCTGATTGTGATTTCTTCCCTGGTTAAGCGTTCCAAGGAAGTGGGTGTCCGGAAGTGCTATGGCGCAGAAGGTAAGCATATTTATGTCATGCTGACGCAGGAAGCATCTATCCATATTCTGCTCTCGCTGGCCCTTGCCGCCATCATCATCTTCGCCGGCAGGGGGATTGTTGAGAATCTTCTGGGGGTACCTTTCCAGACGCTGTTGGTGCCTCAGAGCATTATGGCCATCCTCGCCGTGCTGGTATTCGTGCTTGTCATTTCCATCGTGGTTCCCGCAGAGTTGTATCAGCGGATTCCGGTGTATGCTGCGCTTAAAAACTATACCGAGAACTCCCGGAACTGGAAACTCGGTCTGCTGGGCGTGCAGGTGCTTATCAACGTGTTTCTGGTGGTGATGATGCTTATCATCGGCCAGCAGTACCAGAAGGTGACCCATGCCGATACGGGTTATGACTACAAGGACCTCTATTATTTCGATATGTTCGACGGAGACCGGCAGGCGCAGGTCCGTGCCGCTGAAGCGCTCCGGCGTTTTCCGGAGGTGGCGGGGGTTGCCGCCAGCTACAACCTGCCGTATGCGGGCTCCAATGGCAACAACGTGTATTTGCCCGACGATGACCGCGAACTCTTCAATATTGCCGACCAGTACGAATGCTCTGAAGGCTTCTACGACCTGATGGGCATTGAGTTCCTGGAAGGCCGTGCACCTAGAGACTCTTCCGAAATCGTTGTGGATGAGAAATTTGTGAGCAAGATGGCGGAGTTTACTGACTGGAGCGATGGCGCCGTGGGCAAGCAAGTGTTCATTACCGGTCACGACCGCTCACGCGATTCGGAGCGGAGTTATTTCACCATTTCGGGTGTGTACAAGAGTTACCTTATCGGCAATCTGCAAGGGGTGGACCAGCGCCCGAGCGCCCTTTTCTATGGGGAGATTGGTTCAATGTCTTCCTATATGCCGCATACCTTCTTCAAGGTTCGGCCGGATGCGCTGGACAAAGTCCGTAGTGCTTTGAAGGAAGCGCTGCCCGACAAAGACATCAACATCGTCTCTTATACCGAGGAGATGCGTGCTGCCTATGCCGATAGCAAGAAGATGCGGAATACGATGGCTCTGGGGGCCGTGTTCTCGATGCTGATTGCGCTGCTGGGCCTAATCGGTTTCATCCGCGACGAGAGCCTGCGTCGAAGCAAAGAAATGGCCGTCCGCAAGATCAACGGTGCCACTACCAGTGACATCCTGAGCGTGTTCGCCAAGGACATCATGAAACTGTCTGCCGTGATGGCCGTTATCGCCTGCGTGGCCGCCTTCTTTGTGGCCCACAAGTGGCTGGAGCAGTTTGCCGAGAAGGTGTCGCTGAATCCTCTTTATTTCATCGGCGGAGCATTACTGGTATTGCTGATTGTGCTGGGCGTGGTGGTCCTCAACTGCCTGCGCATCGCCCGCGCCAATCCGGTGGAATCGTTAAAGAACGAGTAGTATGAAAAGTTACCTGAAATTCCTCTCCCGCAACAAACTATACACCGCCATCGAGGTGGTGGGGCTGGCCGTGAGTCTGGCGTTTGTGATTATCATCGGCAGTTATGTGATACAGCAATTCGAGGTCAAGTATGAAAATCCGAATTGGAAAGACGTTTACACTTTCGCGATGGTGGAAGACGGCTATCCGGATCAGCTGGGACTGACCTACACGTTCACGGATGCCATCAAGGCGGCGGCGCCGGAAGTGGAGATGGCAGGAAGGCTGTCGCCTGTGGAGATGCTTATGACGCCGAAGGAAGGGACGCTGCAAGCAAAAGTAGTCACTGCCGACAGGAATTTCTTTACCCTGTTTCCGAATCTGACATTTGTCGATGGTAGCCCGGAGGTACTATCGGATACCGGAAACATGATTGTCAGCGAGGAGTTTTCCAACAAGTCAGGTTTGCGTGTCGGAGACATCTGGAATCTTGGAGAAGACTCTTTTACCGTCGCCGCCATCATGAAAGACTGGAAATCCACGCTGTTCGAGTATGCCGATATCGTTCTTTCCATCGACGGCCCCGTCAGAGGCTTCTCCGACCCCAACGACCAGTTCGGCAGCGTGTACACTTTTGTAAAACTCTCTCCCGGGGCCGACAGGAATGCCCTGGAAGAAAAAGCGGTGACTGTTTGCAAAAACCTGTATGACTTCTATGGATCCTCCTTCCTGCAAGGGATACGGGTATATAGGGTGGATGAACTGTTCTTCGGGGATGTTCACGGTAATACCATCAACGGCAATATCGCCCACAGCGACAAGCGGACGCTGGACCTGCTCCTCGCCGCCGTGTTGCTCCTGCTTGTGAGCGCCGTATTCAACTACATCAACCTGAACATGGCGCTCAGCGCAAAACGCGCCCGTGAGATGGCTACAAGGCGGCTTATCGGTGCATCGCAGGCTTCCATTTTCGGCCGGCGCATCCTGGAATCCCTGCTCTTTACGCTGGTGTGCTTTGCCGTATCCCTCCTCCTGGCCGTCTGGTGGACACCGATGGTAAACCGCCTGCTGAACGACCCCGACATTGCCATCCGGATTCAGTTTACACCAAAATACATTGCCATTTTCGCGGCCCTGGTGCTTGTGGTGGGCCTGCTTTCCGGACTCCTCCCGGCCCTTTTTTCCAGCCGATGGAAGCCCATCGATGTGGTTCGCGGAAGCTTTCGGGCGCAAAGCAAAATGACGTTCAGCAAGGTATTCATCATTCTGCAAAGTGCGCTGTCGGTTTTCCTGATTGCCATAGCCATCGCCATGGAAGCGCAGTACCGGAAATCACTGAACCGGCCTGTTCATGCCGATATCGGAGACAAATACCTCCTTCAGTCTGCATCCTTCGGTCTGGAGTCTCTCAGGAGCTCATTGGAGGCTCTTCCTTTTGTCAAAAGCACCGGTCTGGCTTTCCACGTTCCGGGGCAGCAAGGGAACGGGCAGTATGGCAAAACAGCGGATGGCAAGGACATCCTCTACCGGGTTTACCAAATGGACAAAGATGCATTTGGAATGCTTGGCTTTGAAATTCAGGCCGATTACAATGCCCCCGTGAACAATACCGTCTGGTTCGGAGAATCGGCCTTTGCGGCTACCGGTTTTACCGATGCGTCACACGATATCGGCATTCTGAGCCAGAAACTGGGGCATTGCGAGAACATGGGCGGCGTCATTGCCGATTTTCCGGTCTCCTTGAACAATATGGGAGTGAAAGAAAACATGATTGTCCTGGTAAATGATATGCCCACATTGTATCCTTATACCTACGGAATCCTGATGGAAATCGGCGGAGACCGGGAAGAGGCCAGGAAACAGATAAGGGAAACCTATGAGACCTGGAAGAAGGACAATATGGTCTATTACGAACTTGCCGACGGTTATCTGACTGAATTCTACGAAAAGGCGCTGCGGCCCGCCCGGAACAATATGCGGCTCATGGAGCTGTTCATGATACTGGCCCTGCTGCTTTCACTCCTTGATTTGCTTGCCATGAGTACCTTCTATGCCGATGAAAAAGCCCATGACATCGCAGTGCGCAAGGTCTTTGGCGGCACGGTGGACACGGAGGCATGGCGTTCCATCCGTGAATACATGGTGCTGGTGGGAATCGCCTGCATCATAGGCATACCCACTGCCGTCTGGGCAGCTCAGGAATACCTCAAAGACTTCATTTACAGGCTGGAAGGCTATTGGTGGATCTTTGTGCTTGCCGTGGCCATAACCCTAGTTTTCAGCCTCATCTCAGTCCTCTGGCAGACGTTGAAAGCGGCAAAGACCAATCCGGCTGTTGAACTGAAAAAAGAATAAATATGAAGAGTTATCTGAAATTCCTCTCACGCAATAAGCTGTACACCGCCATCGAGGCGGTGGGGCTCGCCGTGAGCCTGGCGTTTGTGATCCTGATCGGCTCTTACGTGGTGCAGCAGTATGAGGTGGCGCATGAGTCGCCCGAGTGGAAGCGCACATTCGTGCTGGGCACCAATGAATTCCTGGGGCTGACCTATTGGGACAAAGAAGAGTTGGAGATGAACATCCCGGAGGTGGATGCTGCAACCAGCGCGGCCATGCTGTGGCAGCCGCTCATCCGCCAAGGCAACGAACCGATTCCGTGCTCCGGCATGGAGGCCGATGCCGATTTTTTCAAGGTATTCCCGCAGTACCGTCTGGTGGAGGGAAGCGCAGAGGATTTTGTGGGCAAGGACGATGTCCTCATCAGTGAATCCCTCGCCAGGAGACTGGCCAAAGATGGAGTAAGTCTTGTCGGCAGCGCCATCAACGTGGACGACGCCGAACGCACAGTCAAGGGCATTTTTGCCGATTTCGACGGCACTTTCTTCATGCCCTACGACATCATTACGCACATTTCGGGAACTTGGGCCGCCGAGCAGGAGCGGAACTTCGGCAGCATCGGCAACTACACCACCTGGTTCCGCGTACGCGAAGATGCTGACCCCGCCGATGTAAGCGCCAAAGTGAAAGCGCTGCTGCACAAGAACTACGACTCCATTTGGAGTGTGGAAAAGGTTGACGCATGGAAAGCGTACCGGATGGATGAAGCTTTCTTCACTACTGGCAACAGCAACGGGCTCACCCGTCAGGGCAACGCTCAGATGCTTAGGCTCTTGACGGTAGTTGTACTCCTGCTCCTCTTATCGGCCATCTTCAATTATGTGAACCTGAGCCTCGCGCTTACAGGCAAACGGGCTAAGGAAATGGCCACGCGGAGGCTGCTGGGGGCCGACAAAACCGGCATCCTGTGGAAGTACATCGCTGAATCCGTGGCATTTACCGCCGTCTGCTTTGCCACGGCGCTCCTGCTGGCAGACCTGCTGACACCCATGATGAACAGTCTTGTCTCTAATTCCGACCCGGACGAGATGATGCTGGGCATCGGCGATACCAGTGTAAGGCTTTCCTTCATGCTGACGCCCGGCTATATCCTGGCCTACCTGGCCGGAATCCTGGTTCTGGGCTCTATCTGCGGGCTTCTTCCGGCAATCGTCGCCTCGCGCTACCAGCCTATCGACGTCATCAAGGGTACACTCCGACGCCGTAACAAAATGGTACTGAGCAAGGTGTTCATCGTGGTGCAGAACGTCCTTTCAGTCTTTCTGATTGCCTTGGCGCTGGTGATGGAAGTGCAGATGCGCCACATGTTAACCCGGCCGATGCACTCAGCCACGGACAATCTTTACTACATCGAGTACTCAGCCCAGAACTATGATGCCATGAAGCTCTTCAAGGACAAGGTGGAGGCATTGCCTTTTGTGACAAAGGCGGGCGTAGGGCGCGGTATTCCGGGGCTCATCAATATGACGATGGGGATCAAGGTAGACGAAGAACATCACGTGGACATGCCTGTCATCCTTTGCGATTCCAGCTATTTCAAGCTGCTGGGACTGGAAGTGGAGGAAGACTTCGGCCATCCGCTGACGCATTCGCTTTGGATGAGCCGGAGCGCTTTCAACGCGGCCGCGGTATCGGATACGTCCACCGTGTTTCCCAGAAGAATCAGTATGAACGGCGCGCGGCCGGAGTCCATAGGCGGCGTGGTGACGGATTATCCCACCCGGCCGGCCTCCGAGAGCAGCCAGAATCCCAATGGCGGCGTCATCGTGACCCGGGCCGAAGAACTCAGATATGCCAACTGCATGCTTATCGGCACCACGGGAGAGGACGACTCTTACGACAAGGCCATCCGGCAGGCATACCGGGAATATCGGCTGGAAACCTCCGGTGTGGAAGAACCCGCCTGGCGATACGGCTTTGTGCGTGACATCAACAGGAAGATGCTGGCCCCTGTCAAGAGGACTCTCCGTTTGGTGGAACTCTTTGCGGTTCTGGCAGTGTTAATTTCCCTCCTGGGCCTGCTGGCTATGAGTACTTACTTCGCCGATGAGAACACCAAACAGATTGCCGTGAGGAAGGTTTTTGGCTCTGATGTAACGCACGAGACATGGAGGAATGTCCGTAGCTATATGGTTTTGACCGGCATTGCTTGCGCCATCGGTATCCCGCTGGCCGTCTGGGCCGCAATGGTGTATCTGGAGCGGTTTGCGTACCGTGTTGAGAACTACGGCTGGGTATTTGTGGTAGCGGTCATCATTTCACTGGCCATCGCCTTTGGTACCGTGCTATGGCAAACGCTGAAGGCGGCGAAGACCAATCCGGCGGTGGAGTTGAAAAAGGAGTAAAGAAACCATGATACTACGAAACTTAAAGAGCCTGATCCGCCGGTATCCAGTGGCGGTGGTCCTGAACTTCACCGGGCTGGTGGCGGCGCTGCTTGCCTTTGCCCTGATATTCCTGCAGGCAGATTATGAACTGTCTTTTGATAAGTGCCATCCGACGGCTGACCGGGTGTTCCGGGCCGATAAGAAAGGCGATGAATCGCTGTTCAGGAATATCCTCCCGAGGGGCTTTGCCGATGACATCATCAGTTCATCAGCCCATATCGAGGCGGGATGTACGTTCATGCCTTTTATGGGAGAAATCTATTTCTCCGTGGCAGCGGACGGCAAGGATCCTGTCGGCTACAAGCGGGACCTGATCTTCGTGTCGGAGCGTTTCATCGATGTGTTCGGCATCAAGATGATTGAGGGCGATTCCCATGCGCTGGAAGGGCCCAATTCCGTGATTATTCCCCGGTCGCTGGCGGAAAACCTGTTTCCTGGTGAGCGGGCGATTGGCAAGCTGCTGAGGACGGACGCCAAGTATATGGAGATTCCCCGTGAAATCACCGTGACGGGCGTTTATGAGGACTTCCCGACAAACACGCAGCTTGGGAATGACCTGTACCTGACCATCGGCGATGTTCAGAAAGGGAGTTACGGCGGAGCCAATTTCGTCTGCTATCTGCTGCTTGACGATGCCGGCAACGCGCAGGCTGTCGCCGATGAGTTCAACGCCCATTTCGACTTTCCTCCACAGGGAGACTGGCTTACACCCATCGAACTGGTGCCGCTGACCAGCATCTACTTCCGGAACGAAGGCAATGTGTATAAGAGCGGCAGCCGCTCGCAACTGCTTCTGCTTATCGCGATTGCCATTCTGATTCTTGGCATCGGACTGATCAACTTCACCAATTTCTACGTGGCGCTGACACCGCTGCGCATCCGGAGCGTGAACCTGCAGAAGATCCTGGGGTCTTCGACGCGGAGGTTGCGTGCCCTGGTTGTGGCCGAGGCCATTATCTGGTGCATTTGCGCCTTTACCGTGGCCGCCCTGTTGCTGGGGCCGGTTTCCGATGCACTGCTGACCCGGGGCGTGCTGATGCAGGAGTTTAGCTTCGGGAAGCACTGGGGGCTGCTTCTGTTCGTCGGGACAGTTGCAGTGGCTACCGGTATCATTGCCGGTATCTGGCCAGGCATCTATTCCACATCGGGCCAGCCGGCGATGATCCTCAAGGGTAATTATGGACTTTCAGCGTCCGGAAAGACGCTGAGAAGTGTACTTGTGGGCGTCCAGTTCGTGATTTCCACGGCGCTGCTCATCTTCGTGCTGTTTGTCCAGCGGCAGAGCAAGTTCATGCAGGAGCATCCCTGCGGCTACGACAAGAACAACCTGGCGGTAGTGAATATCGGCGGCGAGAACGGCCGGGAGAAGGCCGACTGGCTGCGGGAGCGGCTGTGCGCACTTCCGGAGGTGAAAGACGTGGCCTATGCGAATGATCTCATCGGCGGGTCGGATACTTATATGACGGAGGGTGCGGATTTCGGTGACGGCCAGGTGTCGATGAGTATGATCTACTGCAGCTGGAACCTGCCGCAGGTGCTGGGGCTGGAACTCATTGAAGGAAGAGATTTCAACGAAGGCGAGTTCGGCCCGATTCTGTTCACGCAGGATCTCAAGGCGCACGGCGCTGCGATGGAGGTATATGCCGATGAATTCGGCGACGGTGCACCGATTGTTGGATTCATCAAGAATGTGAACATCACTTCCATGCGCAAGGCCGATTCTCCGGTGGCGTTCCAGGTGCATACCCCAAAGGGGCACACCATGCCGTTCGCCTATCTCCGACTGACGGAGGGCTCCGACCGCCTGGCGGCCGTGGACAAGATTCAGGGCGTGCTGACGGATATGGACCCGACGATGCCGTTTGAGGTGCAGTTCTACGATGCCATCGGCAAGAACCTTTACAGCGGCGAGGAGCGCCTGCGGCTGGCCGTGTGGCTGTTCTCCCTGCTGGCGGTGCTGCTCTCGCTTGTGGGCATCTGGGGTCAGGTGCTGATGGACGTGCAGTACAAGCGGATGGAGATTTCCGTAAAGCGTGTGTTCGGGGCCGATATGGGCCAGATTACCGGCGAAGGCCTGATGCTGTATCTGCGGACGGTGGCCATCTGTTACGTGATTGCGGCGCCCGTCGGCTGGCTGGTGGTGAAGTATTACCTGCAGCAGTTCGCGCACCGGGTGGGCTTTATGCCGTCGGTGTTCCTGCTGGCGCTGGTGATTGTGGGAGTGCTCTGCGCTACCGTAGTTTTGTATCACTACCTCAAAGCCGCCCGGACCAATCCAGCAACGGAATTGAAAAAGGAGTAAACAGGCTGATCAAAACTCTGCATCGTGCAGCTCGGAAGTCTCGCTAATAATGTCCCCGAAACCTGTCAAGGCGGCAAAAGGAGCGAACTGGGCCGCACGGTCGCGTCTGGACATCCGAGGATGCTTCGTCGGATCAGGTTCCGGATGCTCCAGCATTATGATGTCATCGTACTTGCTCATGCCTTGTGTCCTCCAATCTGCTTGTTGCGGTCTTTGGCAGTGGCGCCCTCTTCAAAATTCATCCCCTTGAGGATGGCGTTCTTGCCAAACTTCCTGCGTATTTCCAATATCGCTTCCTGACGGCTGCGTTCGCGTTCCATATCAGGTTCTTCCTCAAAAAGATCCAATTGGACCCCGTCAGCCGCATTCTCGTCAACTATGTGATTTGCAACTACATACATTCGGCGGACGAGAAGATTCCTGTCGACCGTCCTGTCGAACAGTTCCCCCACCGCCTTCATGATAAGATCCGTGGAAGAGGTCTGGCGCCCCAGGTTCACCGAACCGTGCGCAGGCTTAGGCACTGGACGCCCATACCAGTCATTTGTCACAGGCCCATGATATTTCGCGGCGACCGTCTTGTCGGAAAGGCTCTCGGTATCGTATCCCACCGTCAGCACCATCTGGTCTGCCACAAGTTTCTTGGAAACCATCTCCATAACCAGCAGATCGGTCATTTCCAGCGCGACCACTCTGGCCTTGGCAAAAGTGTACGGTTCGCTGAGCACCTGCCCGTTGCTCAGGCTGTGCTCCTCGGGCCTGTATGCCTTGATATCCGAAATCAGGCAGGGCTCCCATCCCCAGGCATGGTCTATCAGCAGCTCCGCGTTCACCCCGAACATCCTGTATAACGATTCCGGATTTGTCAAAGAACGGCGGGCGACATCGCCGAGGGTCATCATCCCGCCTTCTTCCAGGCGTCTGGCAAGCCCGTGCCCGATACGCCAGAAATCCGTAAGCGGCCGGTGGTCCCAATACTTGCGGCGGAAACTCATCTCGTCTAGGGCGGCGATACGCACCCCGTCCCTGTCCGGATCGCTGTGCTTGGCCTCTATGTCCATCGCTATCTTGGCGAGATACATATTTGTACCTATGCCGGCAGTCGCCGTTATCCCGGTTTCGGACAGCACGTCCCTCACCATCTTCATGGCCAGGTCGTGGGCGCTCAGGCCGTATATCCTCAAATACTGGGTCGCATCGATAAACACCTCGTCCACGGAGTATACGTGTATGTCCTCCGACGAAACGTATTTGAGATAGATATTGTAGATCTTTGCGCTGGTCTCCATATAATGCCTCATGCGGGGAGGGGCGATCAGATAGCCAAGGGCCTTCGATGGATCAGACTTAACATCAGGATCGTAGGTGGCCACGCCCGAGAAACGACGACCGGGCGCTTTCCGAAGGCGGGCGTCATTGATCTTCTTCACCTGCTGCACCACCTCGAAAAGACGTGCCCTGCCGGGTATCCCGTAAGCCTTCAGCGAAGGGGATACGGCCAGGCAGATGGTCTTCTCCGTGCGGGAAGCATCCGCCACGACCAGGTTGGTGAGCAGAGGATCGAGCCCGCGGGCGGCGCACTCTACGGATGCGTAGAATGACTTGAGATCGATGGCTATGTAGGTGCGGGGCTGCATCTGCTACTCCCACATGAACCTCAGCATGGCCGGGGTCTTGCTGTAGTCGTAGATACGGATGTAGTCCATGCCATAGAGGCGGATGTGAGAGTCGCCGCCGCCGTCATCGATGTCGTCACCGACGAACAGGCATTCGTCGAGACTGTATCCATGCTCGTGTGCATATCGGAGGGCTGCGTCGAATTTGTTGTACTGCTTCGGAGTAAAATCGAAGGACGTCGACCCTCCTATGTAGACAGCATAGTCCTTGAATACCTTCAGCACTTCGGGATACATCGCCCTGCGCTTGGCCTTGTCGGGGTCGAATTTCAGTTTTTCGTATTTGTCGGGGGCTGTCCCGAGCAGGCCGAAAGTGACCATTCCGCTGGCGTGATATTCGATGGGATCGCCCTGATAGGCGGTATATCCGTACTTCTCGCGGAAGTACCGGCACCACTTGTCGAAGAAAGCCGTGTCGGCCGGTGCCGTATCTTCGCGGATGATCCTGAATTCCCCGTCGACAATGGCGCTCTCCTGCATACCGTAATTGCCTACTATCGGCACAGGGAAGTCGCCCATCTGATGATATACGCGCGGGCAATTGCCTGCGGCCATCATCACGACGTCATACTTCTCGCAGAGTTTCTCCATCAGTTCGCGGGCGGCGGGCTCAAGCGGCATGCGATGCTCGGTAAGAGTGGCGTCAAGATCGAAGAGCAGCAGTTTCTTGGCTTTCATCTTCGCCGCATCCTTCACCGGATCAAGTTCGGTAGGATTGGCGGAAAAGCATATCTTGACCACATCGTTAATATCTCCGCGCATAGCCTCCGGCAACTTGAAGTTCAGGAAACCGTCGCGATAGATGTAATCAACCTTCTCGCGTGTGCGGAGAAGCGTCACCGAATATGGCGCCCTGCCCGTCCTGACGCTGACCTGCCCCTTGAAACGGGGCAGAACATGGGCATACCATATATCCGAAGACTGCGGCTTTTCGCCGGCATGACAGGCCCGTGTCGTAAGAGGCACATTGCTCAACTCTACTCCGGGGGTAGGTCCGCAGCCTATAAGGGATTCCTCGCCGGTGGCCATCCAGTCCTTGAGCAAGGCTATCTGCCTGTAGAAGTTGGGATGCATGTCACCGGACCCGGAAGGACCTACGTTCGGAAGGAAGTTGCCGCCCAGAGACCTGGATGCGACGAATTCCTCCATGAACCAGCTGAGAGGGCGGAAGACGCCTTTGGTGTTGTAGCCCCATCCGCCTCCTTTGCCTGTCCAGATATGGCAATGTTCCCACCACTGAGACGGCACGTACGTAGGGGTCACGCATTCGAAAGGAGTCGTGAAATCCCCTATCCTCATGGAGGTTCCTCCGGGGTTGTCGGGATTCACTATGTTCGCCCAGCGGTCATTGATTACGATATCCGGCTGCAGGCTGCGTATCCACGCGTAGACCTTCTCCGTGCAGAGTTCTTGCGGCTGGATTCCGTACCAACCCATTCCGTCGAGCCAGAGAAGGTCGACCTTCCCGTAATTCGTGAGGAGTTCCTCCAGCTGGGCGAGCACATACGCGAAGAACTTCTCGAAGTCCTTGCGGTTCCGGACCGTATCCTTAACCGGTCCGCGCTTTCCCCATGTGGCCACGTCCCATTCGGAATCGGGACGGTCTCCGGGATAATGCCAGTCGCGCGGCGAGAAATAGAATCCCACCTTCAATCCGAGTTCGCGGCAGGCATCCACATATTCACGGACAAGGTCCCGCCCGTGCATATACTGCTTGACGCCGATGCCATAGCGGGAAGGCCAGAGGGCATATCCGTCGTGATGTCTGGTGGTCAGCACCGCATATTTGAACCCTGCATCGCGGGCGGCGCCCAGATAATGCCGGAAGAAATCCGGATCCTGAGGGTCGAAATGATTAGCCTGATCGTAGTATTCCTGGCGGGAATGATACTCCCCTCCCCATTCGTAATCCTTTATCATATTCCACGACGGCTGTGCGCCTATCATGGAATGTATCCCCCAATGGAGGAAAAGGCCGAGGCTGGCGGAAGGGAACCACTGTGCGCCGGGAGTCGGATTAGGAAATACCAGATTGCCGTCCGCGGCGGGCAAAGGGGCCGTCGCACCTAGTATTTCCCTGGCGCGGGCAAGGTCTTTCCGCGAGATCCGATAATCCGCGGGATCAATCTGCCACTGGGCAAAAGCTCCGGCGCAGAGCGCCATTGCCAGCAAACTGATGATCAGGCGTTTCATACTAGTCTCCGAGAGTGGCGACCATTACGGCCTTGATGGTATGCATACGGTTCTCGGCCTCGTCGAAGACAATGCTTGCAGGGCTTTCGAACACATCCTCCGTTACCTCTACGCCATCGAGGCCGAACTTCTGGAACACTTCCTCTCCGGCCTTGGTCTCGCGGTTATGATACGACGGCAGGCAGTGCATAAACTTGCACTTGGGATTGCCTGTGCGCTCCATCAGCGAAGCATTCACCTGATAGGGCTTGAGCATCTCTATACGCTCCTTCCAGACGGAATCCGGCTCGCCCATCGACACCCAGATATCGGTGTAGATGAAATCGCAGTCCTTCACTCCTGCATCCACGTCGTCCGTGATGGTGATGCGTGCGCCGGTTTCTTCTGCAATCTTGCGGCACTCGGCCACCAGTTCGGCGGCAGGCCACAGGGCCTTGGGTGCCACGATACGGACATCCATACCCATCTTCGCACCGCCCACCAGCAGGGAATTGCCCATATTGAAACGGGCATCGCCAAGATAAGCGTAACTAACCTGATTCAAAGGTTTATCGACATGCTCGCTCATGGTGAGGAAGTCAGCAAGAATCTGGGTAGGATGGAACTCGTTGGTAAGACCGTTCCAAACAGGTACGCCGGAGTACTTGGCCAGGTTCTCTACGGTCGCCTGCGCAAAACCACGATACTCGATGCCGTCGTACATACGCCCAAGCACGCGGGCGGTGTCCTTCATGGACTCCTTGATGCCGATCTGGGATCCGGTGGGGCCGAGATAGGTCACGTGAGCACCCTGATCATAGGCTGCAACCTCGAAGGAGCAGCGGGTGCGCGTAGAGGTTTTTTCAAATATCAGGGCGATGTTCTTGCCCTTGAGTCGCGGCTGTTCTGTGCCGGCGTACTTTGCTTTCTTGAGGTCCTTGGCAAGGTCCAGCAGATACTGGATCTCGGCAGGGGTAAAGTCCAGCAGTTTCAGGAAACTGCGATTTCTAAGATTGAATGCCATATTCTTTCGGTTTAAGGTATTATTCTTGTTCCGCAGGCAGGATTACCCAGTTGTCCTGCCTCTGTAATTACGCATTGTGCACCGCCATTCTTCACGAACAGGATGCCGGCGCGGACCTTAGGAGCCATAGAGCCTTCTGCGAACTGCCCTTCCGCAAGGTACCTCTCAGCCTCCGCTACGGTAATGGCGTCAAGGGCCTTCTCCCCCGGTTTGCGGAAGTTGATGAACACCTTGGCAACGTCGGTAAGTATGTAGAACTCATCAGCTTTCATCTGTATTGCACAGAGGGTGCTGGCGAGATCCTTGTCGATGACCGCCTCGATGCCCCGGTAACCGTCCGGCTTTTTTATGACGGGAATGCCACCGCCACCCACGGTGATCACGATGCACCCTTCACGGGCCAGTTTTTCTATAAGGTCGATATTGTGAACATCTATCGGCTTCGGAGAAGCAACCACCTTGCGCCACCCCAGGCCCCTCGGGTCCTCTTTATACGTTGCCCCGTCCCGTGGCTTTTCGGGATAGTACGGGCCTACCGGCTTGGTGGGCCGCTGGAAAGCAGGGTCATCGGCGGCAACTTCTACCCGAGTTACAAGGGAAACGATACGGCGATGGATACCTGCACGATTAAGCACGCGCTCCAGTGCGGTCTCTATCAGATATGCAATCGAGCCCTGGGTCTCTGCACCACAGAAATCCATAGGCATGGCAGGCATATCGAACAGTTTCTTGCCAGCTTCGTGCCTCAACAGGGCATTCCCGACCTGGGGTCCGTTGCCGTGACCTATCACGATATCATAGCCATTTTCTATCAAGGGGATGAGTTGCTCGCAAGTGCGTTCAACATTCTCAAGTTGCTCATCGAATGTGCCTTTCTGGCCGGCGCGAAGGAGGGCGTTGCCTCCGAAAGCTATCATTGCAAGTTTACCCATAGTACTATTCGCGGACAAGAGGCAGGGTTGAACAGCGGAGAAGACCTCCCATTTTTGATATTTCCCGGTAAGGCACGGTCTCGACGGTGATGCCCAGCCCTTCGAGCCAGGCTTTCAGCCGAGTGAAGTGCTCTTCGACGACGACGACATCCTCGCTGATGGAGAAAATATTGGAGTTCATCCAGTACATTTCTTCCTTAGTCAGTTCGAACACATTCTCCGTGCCGAAAAACCCGATGAGATGATCGGCGTCGCGAGGATTGATGAATCCGTCGCGGTAGATGATGGCCTTGCCTCGGCCGACCGGCATGAAGGTGCAGTCGAGATGCAGAATTCCATCATAAGGATCCGTGTCGTTCTTGCGGAGGTTGAGCGGAATGATGGTCCTGTCAGGGAATATCATTTTCAGGTAATCCAGGGCAAGGGCGTTTGTACGGGCCGTTTTCAGACTTGGATAATCTGCAAAATTATACTGCCCGAGGAAAATGACGTCATTGTAAAGTACGACGTCGCCTCCTTCCACATGCACCGCTTCCGGCAGATTGTAGATGTTTTTGTAGTGTATGTTGCGGTACACGTTTTCGTAAGCATCAATTTCGGCCTGCCTGTCCGGGATTATGTTGGATACTATGATTTTATCGTCGATCACGAAACCCACGTCGCGCGAAAAAACCTGATTGCAATTGGTTACCAGCGAAGGACGGTAAACCTTCACGCCATACTTTTTCAGGACCGCCTCGAAGGCTTCCATTTCGCGGATAATGTCGGACTCTGCGGGGTACACCCCGTTCTTTACCGACTCATATGATTTGCTGTCGAAAGTCTCGTCCAACGAAGGGACGGGGCCGTTCGAATAAGGCAGACCCAAGATTACCTCTTTAAGTCTGCCGGTTTCAGATGTTATATGAAGTTGCATAATTACGTTTTAGTTTCCTGTCTCAGGATTGCCGGCAAGCTGCTCCTTGAGTTTGGGCCAGTAACCCTTTGCGAGCACTATGCCGCAACCCAGCACGAAACCAAGGAATGTCCACACAATCAGAGTCTTGGCCCTGCTGTTCGAAGGTTTGGAGGGCACCGTCACCGGTTGGATTACAGTGAGTACCGGAGTATCGCGCTTGACCTGCATCCTGGCTTGTTCCAGCTGCTTCGCCATATCGGTGTAGATGGCGTTGGCAAGGGTGTATTTCTGCTGTATACGCTCGCGCTGGATGCGGTATCTGGACCCGACCACGTCCTGGGAACGGTCGCTGACCGACGCCAAGGCGCTCTGAAGAGACTCGGCTTCCTTTTTGGTTTCATTGTAACGGTCCTGAATGTATTCCAGGTCGCGTTGGGCTTTCTCAGTGCGGAAACGGGTGATTTCTTCCTGAAGAAGCTGCTGAGCCTTCAAGGCAAGTTCTGCAGTCTGGACAGGCTCGGTACCGTTGACGGTAAGGGTAATGAGTCCTTCCTTCTTGTCGATTGTGAGTCCTACGTTCTGGGCGACTACAGGCATCAGTTTCTCCTCCGCCTTGGTCAGTACTATGGGTTTGGGAGAACCGTCATCGCCCTGGCCTGCAGGAAGGACGGTTTCGGGCTTCTCCTTCTTGAGAGCATTCAGAATCACGAAAGGAAGACCTATCGTGTACTTCTTGACATATGCCATCGGAGACGGCTTCGCGATCTCTTTGTAATAGGTATACATGCTGACGGCAGAATCCGCCTTGGCATAATGAAGCGGCGTGTACAGGAGTTCCTTGCGGAAAGGTACGCTGTTCACTATCTGGGGATACACCAGCGGAGAGAGATCCTTGGCGCTCAGGTCCATGCCCATGTCGACACCGGCAAGCGCCGCAAGGGAACTGAGCTGGGAGTTATTCCTGGAATTCATCTGAGGCACCATGACGGTGCTGACGGAATAAGTCCGCTTCATGGTAAGCGCGGCCACAAGCCCGAGAAGGATGAAGACACAGGTCCAGACGATCACGGTCCTGCGTCCGTCCCACAGCTGACGTACCAAAGCCATTATATCCAGGCCTTCCTCTTCCTCGTAAGGCTGATTGTATTTCATGTTCTCGTCCATATTCCGCTATTTAAGCCTGTCTATGAGGAGATAGATGGAAACGACCGAAGTGAGTGCGGAGAGGGTGCTTCGCATTTCAGCGCCCCAGTCGATTTTCTCCTTGGGTTTGTCGAGCTTTTCGCGCTTCTGGTCGTCCATGCGCATGGTGATGACACCGCCGGGCTCCACGGTAGGATATTTGCGGATTCCGAGGAAGCGGGTGGTTCCTATCGTCTGGTTGTTGGGCATGGTCACGGTGACGCTGTTGCGGTCGGCGGTTTTCTGGAAGCCGCCGGCATAGTGGTTGATGTACCACCTGGCACTGTGTCCGCCTTTATACACTATCAACTTCTGGGTGGCGGAGAAATCATCGGGAATATACTGCGCGAGGCGGGTTCCTGTCTCGCGGATGGTGACGGTGTTCTCCTGGCGCACGATATTGATGACATCTCCTTCCATGAGGATGGGATCCTCCCTCAGGCTGCCCTTGTTCAGTTTGACCTTGCGAAGGTCCAGTCCGATATTTCCACGGTTGTTGTAAGTACGGAACAGGCGTGCGAAAGGATCGGCGTCATCCAGCAGGCCGCCGGCCATCTCGATTACCGAAGAAAGCTGCATCTTGCTGTCGGTGAGCACATAGGTGCCGGGATACTTCACGCGTCCGTTGATCTCGACGGAACGGCCCATGGTGAAATTCGGGGTAAGTCTCACGACTATATGGTCGAAGGGTTGCAACTGGAAATCCTCGCCGATAACATTATAGTCCTCGTCCACCTTTAGGGTAATCAAGTCCATCTTGACGGCTTCCGTATTGGAAAGATTCACGCGGAACACCTCAACCTTGTCGAATGCGGCCCCTACGGCGAATCCGCCCGCCATTGAAAGCAGGTCGTGCACTGTCAGGGAAGGATCGTATGCGGTTCCGAAGGGTTCCTTCACCGCACCGCTCACATTGACCTCTCCGACATTTGTGTACCTCGTGTTGTCGTAGATGTTGAGCTGGTCGCCGGGCTGAAGCAAGGTTTCACCGTCGGTATCAAGATTGATGCGGATGTATTCCATCTTGTCCGCGTTGGTAAGATCGCGGCGGAAGATGTATGCGACAGGAAATACGCTGGGCTTGAGGCCGTCGGCATATTCTATGGCCTGGGCGACGGTCATGCGGTCGTTCATTCCGAAAGTGCGGGTGAACGGAGCGCGTACCTGACCGTTGACGGAGATGGTCTCCACATCGCGGAAGGATGCCTGGTCGAGTACCCTGACGGCATCGCGGGCTTCAAGTTCAAAATCCGGATTCCCCTTGAGACCGGGCCATGGAACGGTAAGGACCTCGACGGTTTCATCCGGACGGGTGCGCTCTACGTACACATACTCGGTGCGGGCGGTGTAACGGGGCTTCGCATTCTCCAGCAATGCAATGAGGCTGCGGTTCTTTGCAAGATCGTAGTTGCCCTCGTAGTAGACGTCTCCGCTGATGGCGACATACTGGTCGAGAGGCTCATTGCCGGTGCGGATGCGCACGACGTCCCCCTGCTCCAGAGCGACCTTGCTCCTGCCGGAAAGGACATCCTTGAGATTGTATTCAAGATATTTCTTGGAACCGTTCTCGAAACGCTCCACCTGCACGAAATCCGGATGCGCGCTGGCGGTAAGGCCGCCCGCATAGCCGATAAGGTCGAGCATGGATTCACCGTCGACAAGTTCGTAGCGCATGGGACGGTTTACGGCACCTTCGATTCCGACCACCTTCTGTGCGATGGGGACGAAAATGACATCACCGTTCTGAATGTCGTATTTGACTCCGGCAGTGGGATTCGTCATGTACTTGTAGAGGTCCAGGCGGTAATTCTTGCCCGAACGGGAGAGCTGGACATTGCGGACGGATCCCATGTCGGTAGGGCCACCCGCAGCTGCCAGGGCATTGAAGGCGGTGTTCAGGGCGCTGATCGTAAATCCACCCTGAACGCCCACTTCACCGTATATGCCGACCGAAACGGTACGGGCTGTCGTGATGGTGACTGCGATCTGGTCCGGACGGAAGGAGAAGAACTGGCTGAGCTTGTTCTGGATTGCAGTGCGGCCCTGTGCAAGAGTCATTCCCTTGAGGAAAATCTTGGTCGATCCGGCAGGCTGGATGGAGCCGTCCGCCCCGATCCTCTGATGGATCTCGGTCTGTGAAGAGCCGAAGATTGAAATATGCACCTCATCTCCCTCGCCGAGAACGTAAGAATCAGGAGCCTGGGCGCCGTCGGTGGTGCGGAAGACTTCCAGATTCTTACCGGTGAAAAGGGAGTGGCCGTAAATATCGTTGCCTGCGGTGGGAGAAACATTGTTCTCGACCAAAGCCTGCTCCAGAGCAGCCTCCGCGGCTGTTTCGCCCACTGTGCTCTGCGGCGTTTCCGAAGCCGTCTGCACCATGCTCGCGGCCGTCGTCGGCTCATTTGCCGATGCGGAACCGGCTATGGGAGCGGCGGCAGTAGCCTGAGCGTTTTTCTCCGCCTGCATCTGGTCCAGGATGGAAATGACACGATCCTGATAGGAGGCATAATCTGCAGGGCTGATTTTGTCGATGTCGATTCCGCTTTCGAGCAGTCTTGTCCGGACTTCTCCCTCATTCAAGCCGCGCTTGTTGAGTTCAGCCTGGGCCATTGCAACCATAGTGGCGTTCTGCGCCATCACGGCGACGGGCAAAGCCAACGAAATCAGAAAGGCAAATAAAATTTTCTTCATAAATACACGTGTATACAAACGCACAAATTTAGTGATTGTTATTGGATTTAACAATATAGGACATCGGAATATTGGATATTGCGACCACCGCTATGCCTTCTATCGCAACAAGAAGTTTCCTGTCTTTCTTGATACGCTTGACATAACCCGTGGCGCCCTTGTACAAGCCATCCGTTACTTCCACCCTCTCCCCTTCTACGAAATGCGGCATGACTTCGCCATAATAGTCCACGTCTTTCCCGTCGTCGACAGAGGTGATGAACATGAAGAGTTTCATCTGTTCCTCGGGGATAGCCGCAGGGACAAGGCTTTCTTCCCCCTTGTCGTTCTTCACCTTGTGACGGTAGACCATTATTTCGTCGAAGTGGCTGTCTTTGTATTCTTTAAGCTGCTGTTCCGTGCAGCGGACGAAAAGCAGTTGCGGAACGATCTGCACTTTCCTGTACAGATGATGGCCGTCCTTGACGCTCTCCCTGATCTGCATGGCCATGTAGGTCCTGCATCCGGCAGACTCGAAATCCCCCTTCACATTGAGGACTCTGCCCTTGAAAGCGCGGAGAGCGTACCAATTCAACTGATCATCCATAGTTTGGCAAATATACATAAAAAATGCGTATATTTGCTTAATTCAATTCTCTACACAATGTTCGAACTTATCAAACTTCCCTATGCCCCAGAGGCACTTGCACCGGCAATCAGCGCCGAGACAATAGCCTTCCATCACGGAAAGCATCTTCAGACGTACGTAAACAATCTCAACGCGGCCATTGCCGGCACGACTTTCGAAGGAAAGACACTCGAGCAGATCGTCTGCGCATCCGAAGGCGGCATATTCAACAATGCCGGACAGATCCTCAACCATAACATGTATTTCCTTCAGTTCCGCGCCCCCAGGGAAAACAACGTCCCCACGGGTAAGATTGCAGAACTCATCGATGCTCAGTTCGGCAGTTTCGAAGCGTTCCGTAAAGAGTTCTCTGCAAAAGGTGCCGGACTCTTCGGATCCGGATGGGTATGGCTGAGCGCCGATGCCGAAGGCAAACTGGTCATTACCCAGGAAGGCAATGCCGGGAATCCCGTCACGAAAGGGCTGAAGCCCCTCCTCACTTTCGACGTCTGGGAACACGCATACTATATCGACTACCGCAACGCCCGCCCCGCTTACATCGCAGGTCTTTGGAGCATAATCAACTGGGAAGAAATCAACAATCGACTTAAATAAATGATACTTAACGTATTGCTCAGCATCGTGGTCGGCGGAATGCTAGGCCACGCGGTGGATGCCGGATATGACGGCCGTCTTGCACAGTACATAAACAGTCCGGAGAGTTATGCAATCAAACTTTTCTCTCCTGAAATGATCGCCAAAGGCAAGGGCGGATGGCAGGGAGAGCACGCAGGAAAATGGATGTATGCCGCCGCCAAGGCCTATGAGCGCACGGGAGATCCGGCCGTTCTTGCAAGGCTTACATCCGTAGCAGACTATCTGGTATCCCGCCAGGAAGAAGACGGATACTTAGGCTGCTACCGCGAAGACAAGCGCTATTACCACCGTCCCTCCCCCGAGGCGATGACCGTAGACTGGGACACATGGATCATGGCCTACCTTATCAAGGGTTTTACCGAGGCTGGCGTCGCCACCGGCAATGAGCGCTACCTCGACTGTGCGCAGAAGATAGCCGGATTCATCCACTGGACGGTATTCGAGCAGGGCATAAAGATAGCCCAGACAGGCATGCACAGCGGGATGGCCGGATGCGGCATGCTCGACCCCCTCTGCGACCTCTATGTGCAGAGGCCCGTCAAGGAAGTCAAGGAACTGATAGACCGCTGCATTTTCGAACTCGACGAAACCCCTTGCCTGCAGCTCATCACCCTGGCCTGCAAGGATTATGATGTTTCGCTTATAGGCAATGGCAAGATTTACGAGATGAACCGCTGCCTCACAGGGCTCGCCAAGGCCTACCAGTTGTTCGGAGACGAGCGTCTGCTGAAGGCTTGCACCAATGCCTGGGAGAGCATCCGCGCCAACCACCTTACCACCCTGGGCGGCCCCTGGGGAGGCATAAACTACTGCTGGGAAATCTTCAACCGCGTCTCGGAATGGGCCCCTTACGAGTGCACGGAGACCTGTTCTGTCATGGAGTGGATGCATTTCAGCTGGGAGATGCTAAAGATTACCGGTGACGGCAAATACGCCTCCGAGATCGAGAAATCTTCCTACAATGCCCTGATGGCGGCCCGCGCCGAGGACGGACTCCGCTGGGAATACTATGTCCGTACCAATGGAGAGATGACTCCCCGCGGCGACTGGGCCTGCTGCTGGAGCAGCGGCATGACCTCCCTGGAAGACGTGCCCGTCTATATGTACGACACGAGGAGGGACGGCATCTACGTCAATATCATAAGCGAAAGCACTTACGAAACCAGTGTCCGCGGAAAGCAGGTCAGGGTTAAGCAGATATCCGATTACGCCCGCACAGGCAAGGCGGAATTCGTCATCGGCGGCCAGGGAGCATTCACCCTCGCAATCCATAACCCCGAATGGGCGGCTTCCTGCAAAGCCAGCGTCAACGGCAAGGAAGTGAAGGCGAAGGTGAAGAACGGATACATCACTTTCAAACGCTCATGGAAAGACGGCGACAGGCTCCAAGTCGAGTTCCCGTTTGAAATCCGCACCCTCGAGAAGACCTGGGAATACCGCAACGCCGGCCCCAAGGAGCACAACTTCCCCAACTGGTACAACGGCTTCACCAACCACTACGTAACCTTCTCGGCAGGCCCTCTGGTATTCGCAACAGACCACGCCGACAGCTTCGAGAAGCCCAACTCCATCAAACTGAGCCGCGAAGAGATTTCTGCGGCACAGTTGGTCAGGGTTGAGGGAGAAGGCGTCATGAACGCAAGTCCCGAACTCCACGTGGGAGGATTCTTCCTGAAACCAATTGCCATGATGCCTCCGTTCGAGGAAGGGCCTCAGTGGCGAACGACCTGGTTCCAGATAAAGTAAAAGGAGTTCAGAAAGTCATACTCACGTGCAGCCCGGCAATCCCGGGCTGCATTTGGAAATGCATGTTCTTGACCTTTGCAATACGGACTGCATCCATGTAGGAGAAGGTATTCAACGCTATGATACCGGCGATGCCCAAGGCTGTGCCGATTGTCGGCTTCAGCGAACCTTTGACTACCTGGCTCATCTCTCCGTCGAAAACTTTGTAGTCGCGCTTGAGTGTAGCGAAAGTGACATAATACATGGACGCTGCCCCTGCAAGATACAAAGCCCCGGTCCCCCATTCTCCTTCAAGTATCTGCCCTAGTCCGGGAACGACAAAAGAGACGATGCCGAGCAGGTCGGGATTATAGGGATCGCTTTGCTGAGGAATATAGTCGTCGGGATCATAGTGTTTTCGCAGGTCGGAGTAATACCCGCTCAGCTGGGAGGATGATGAAACGAGGTCCAGTTTCTCTCCATTTTCGAAATATATACGGGAAACCTGGTCCGTATCTATGGACAGCAAGGGTCCGGCAGGATCGGTATACAGGTTGTAACTTATCCTGGAAGGGCCGAATATCACACCGGTAGCCTCTATTGTCTGTCCCTTGCGGGTAACGATGATATCCTGGGCATTCAAGGCTGTCGAAACGAGCAACAGCAAAGAAACAACAAGTATACGGTATCTCATGGCATCTCTTTATTACACGGCAAATATAAGCATAAAAAGGCCGGCTGCAAAAACAGCCGGCCTGAAATTGGATTAATCAAGAATTAGTCCATGGTAGTATCAAACGTAGGATGTGCGGCTGCACCGGTCCAGTTGAAATAACCATTCTTGACGTAATAGTTCTGCCACTCGTTCAGAGCTTGGAGGAGTGTGGTGCACTTAACATCGTTAGCTGTTACGTCAGCGGACAAATCTCCCTTCTCATCGAAAGAGCATACAGTGTCAGTTCTCGCCTCAGCACCGCTATTGGCACCGACAGCCGCATTACCGGCAATACCCTGAAGGAAGTAGGAATAATGCACGATACTTGCGTATTGATAACCCGCCAATGCGCCGATACACTTGGCTATCGACTCACTGACTCCGGCTTTGGACTTAGGGCCGACGTATGCAGAATTATACACATTCTGTATGATAGCACCGCCCCAAGTACTTCCTATTACCCCTCCTACATAAGGTGTTGCATAATCTTCAGATTCATACACAACCTCACCATCATTATAACTGTTGTATATGATGACCTGAGTATTCTTTCTGTTACCGGCATTGTATGCTGTAGTACCACCAACAAGACCACCGATAAGCACACCGGAGTACTTTGAAGATGCAGCAACAGATGTGATCTTACCATGATTGGCGCAATTCTTTACAGTAGGGTTACCGCAGTAACGGGAACCGGCGCCACCAAGTATTCCTGCCACCCAATATCCTCCGGTTACATCTCCTTCATTGACGCAATTGTCGATAATGGTAGCTCCCCTGTTTGTTACAGCACCGCCAAAGTATGAACTGCCAGCTATACCACCGACAAAATTTGTCTGGCCGCCTTCCTTAAGGCTGGATACATTTCCCTTATTGACACTGTTGATGACAGTAGGTTCAAAACAACGCCAGACGTTATTGACTTTCAATCCGAAAGGCACAAGATTGCCGACAATACCGCCAGTTCCGGGATTAGCAGCCGCGCTGGTACCACCTTGATAAGCATCTGTTGAGGCAATATCAGCATTGTTTGTACATCCATCAATTGTTGGCCTGGAAGAATCATTATTGCTGCAACTCATATTGCCGACAATGCCTCCGATACCGCCATGTCCTTTAACAGCACCGTTGTTGGTAGCATTCTTGACAACGCCATAAGTATGAACCCATCCTACAATTCCCCCTGTGACGGACCCCCACTGCTGTCCCATCTGAGAATCGGCACGGCAATTCAAAGCACCAGTACCTTCTATAACGCCACTATTCACTGCATCAAACACACTGGTCCAATAAGCAACGCCGAGGATACCACCTAATTTCATATAAGCAGTAACATTTCCTGTATTGGAAGGATTCTTTACAGTAACGTCCTGCGCATATCCTCCAATACCACCGGTTCCATTCGTCCAAGGCTTGCTGTTATCTGTAGCAAGAGCCGTGGTAGCATACACATTTCCGGCAGCGAGGAACATCGCAGTAGGCTCGGTAGCTGTCGAAACGACTTCTGAAGAATTGCTGCAAGAGCTCATTGTTCCCTGGTACATGTAACCAACAATGCCGCCGACAGAGTTCCTTCCTGATACCTTGCCACTGTTCTTGCAGTTCTCTATGTCAGCCTGGGTGGCATAACCTGCAACACCTGCGACACGGTCAGCAGAACTGGTTACCTGAGCAGCGTTCTCACAATTAGACAATAGAACTTTCGCTTCGGCAGAACCGCGCACATAACCTACTATACCGGCGGTGTAATTGCCCTTGGCAGAAACAGTACCTGTCACCTTCAGGTCTTTAACTACGGCGCCCTCATCCACCAGTCCGAAAAGAGCGACATAATTCTCACTCTTACAGTTCTCTCCTACAAGATCAAGTTTGACAGAATGGTTTCCACCGTCAAAAGATCCGGCGAAGGGGAACTGTTCGTCAGAGGCGAGATAATAACCGATTGGAGTAGTCACAGCTTCTTCTATATCAGTATCCAATTTGACAAATTTTCCCTGATAAGGATTGCCAAGATTGACAGAAGCTGAGAATGCACCAAATTCACCCAAGTTTGAAATCACATATGGATTGCCTTCGGTTCCCTCACCGGAGAGACCTTTGGAAAGGTTGTTGCCGATGGTTCCAAGAGGGACTATGGTATTGATTGCAATCTCGTTGGCTTGGGACGATGTCAGAGTCTGATAACCGCCGTTTCCACGAAGTGCCGTTACTGAGAATTCTTCTGCATAAGTGCCGGGAGCGACAGCGATATAATAATCACCGTCCACACCACCGACAGCTACGGTTGCACTCTTTGTGCCGGACTTTGCAGTCAGGACGGGATCCACACCGCTGAGGTCCGCCTCATATGTGCCTACCATCGCATTCTTTGCATTAACCTGGAGGATTTCAATCACATTCCCGGAATTGATATTCACCTTGAGGACTGCGGTCAGATTGCGCATCTGAATATTTGTTCCATTGGACTTTGCAGCACAAATGTTGGCACTGGAGAAAAGGCCATCCGGATTGCCGGGGATATTCACGTTCACCTTTCCCCCACTGCAGCCACCAGCTACAGCGGCAGGGTAAACGGCATAATAAACAGTATCTTTCATATTCACTTCCAATTCGGCGGAAGCAAGTCCGGAAGCGGATGCAGGGACTTCTACATCCTGCGAAAACGTACCGGTAGCATTATAGATACGAACCACATCACCGGCAGTCCAAGTAGTCTTGCCACCAACAAGGGCGGTCTTGGTTTCGGCACTACCTAAAGATAGGGTAAGCAAAGTCTTTTCGCCGGAAGTGATTGCTTCGGGTTCGACGAGTTCTGCTTCTTTTGCGCAGGATGCAACTGCCAGTGCGCTGATAGCTGCATAAAAGAAAAATCTTATCTGTTTCATTATCTTGTTCATTTAAGCAGTTATACAATTACCATTTCCAACTGCCGTCACCATAATTCTCAAGACCGTCGCCAATTGAAGTCTTTGGAACAAAGATTGCGAATCCTTTATGAACCTTTGCCCAGTCAGCGTCAGTCATTTCACTGCCATCTCGTTTGGAAATGTTGAATGCACGATAAGCAAATGATCCCCACCATTCGTCAGTAACCTCGGTAACATTATCTGTTACATTGTCTGGACGAGGAGAATTTGCTGTAGAAAGAGTCTTCCATCCTTCCGGACGATACTGAAGTGTATTGTCTACAATTATAATAAGCGTACCAATAGGAAGTGCAGAATGAGGCAAGATATGGGTTGCGGCGAACTTTCGGTTTGTGCTTCCGGTGCTTCCGCTGAAACCTGCCATGATCGTAGAAGGCGAATCAGCGGCAATCGTGGATTTCTGAGCGGCTCCTGAATTGTAGAAAGCATTATGGATAATTGTCAAAGGCATCTCCACATAATTGTTAAGCATAGACTCGGGATATCCGAGAGCTGCCATGCCCGCCTTGAGAAGTGCCATATCGACTGCACTCTTGTAAGGAGCATAGTTTGCAGATTCAGTCACCTTCAGAGGAGCGGATATTGCTGCCTTCACAGCTTCCTTGATAGCAGGAAGATAATCGCTTTCGTACTGATAGCGGGCTGCCTTTCCGTCGTCGGTGAGATCGTCGGGCAGGTAGTTGAGAGCGTCGATGCTCTTACCCGTCAGCGCCGCTGCCCAGGTGTAGGCGGCAACGGGACGGCCGATATTGTAGGAAAGGTTCTTGTTGTCACTACTGGTGACATTGTCTTCGAAATGAGAAGTACGGAGATTCTGCAAAGCGGTTCCCGTAGGGATCACGACCTCGATGTCCTTATTGGCCTTGATAATCGTAGCCACGGCGTCGGAAATAGCCTCATACTGCTCTGCACCGTTCTTGGGAGCCCAGCCCATGCTCCAGGCTATAGGGGTGAACGGATTGGATACGCGAATAGCCTTCACGAGATCTGCGGCGGCGGCATACTTGCTTTCATCCGCTGCATTGGCGACAGTCTGGCCGATAACGATATAATCCCAATCTTCAGGTTCGAGAACAGAAACAGCCGAAGTGTCTTTCGTAACCCAGGCCTCATCCTCGATGCAGTTGAACTTGTAAACATTTGTAGAATCGGAGATGGAAGCGATATGTTTTTCAAGATCACTGTCACCGATATATAGATTACCAAGGCGGATGCTGGTGTATCCCATTTCCTTGAGGATGGGATAGAGATAATTCATTGCATCTATCGTTCCGGTATTACCTAGAGCAAGAATGCTTATGGCATTGGGGTCGATATTGGCAGCCTTCTGAGTAACGGTGAACACTGCCTTTGCATTGGCATCGGATGCGGCTGAAAAGACGACCTCGCCTTCGCGGGCAGCGCCGCTGTCATTGATTGAAACCTCGAGAGTCTGCACACCATCCTTTGCATCCTTGGCCTTAATCCAGGTTACTGCAGGGGTGACATTTACTTCGTCATTGGAAGTAAAAGAAACTGTAATGGTCTCTCCACGAGGATTGACTTTCTGGGAAGTTGCACCGAGTTCGACAATGGCATCTCCGGCTGCCTGTGTAATGGCCACTACCGCCTTCTCCGTGCCGGCAGTGATGGTGACATTTCCTGTTCTCTGTTTCGCAGTGGGGTTTGCACGGTAACCAATGACAACCGTTGAATTGGTCATTGCTTTGGTTTCAGCATAGTAGAGCCACTGCTGAGCGTCATTAGCAATAGTGACAGATAGCTTGGTATTTGCCGAAACCGGAATTTCGACAGTACCATCTCCTTTTTCAGCGACAAAAGAAGTCGTGGCGACCTCGATTGCATCGGGATCTGTAGGCGTGGGTTTCTCCTTCTTTTCCTTATGGCAAGACATAAGGATCAAAGAAGAAATAGCCAGAAGTGCTAAAATTTTTTTCTTCATAGAGTTTATGATTTGTGGTTAAAGATTAATCGGTAAGTGCTGCGGCATAACCGAAGGCCTCAAATTCCCAAAGGTCGATAAAGCCATTGCTGTTATAAGAACTGCGGAAAACAACTGCGATATACCTTCCCGCAACCCTGGTTTCAGGGACAAGTTCCTGAACTGCATCGACTTGATTGAGAGAGCCGCTGACTACAGGTTCCCCGAAATTCTTGGAGAAATTGGTGTCGTCGGGATTGAATTTAGTATCTGAAACATAAATGTTTACCGACCTGATGAACCTGCGTGTCTGACCGTCCGGATCAGGATCCTGATAGAATACGAACTTGTTGAATGTCTTGACATTATCTCCGATTTCCTTAGTGTCGATAACAAGGATTTTAGGAAAGACATTTCGATACTCACGGTTGTTTGAGCTATACCAACGGCTTGATGGATTGTCCTTTATGCCGTCGATTACAAGATCCGGCCTGAATGACTCACGGATTTGATTGCTGGTGACTGAAACACTTGCCCGAGTCCTGTCTACGTTTGTAGCGGAAGGTTCTTCGGTACGAACCCAGTTGCCCGTCCAGACAGTATCGATACCTTCTGAAGCACAATAAGCAGATTGCACCTCGAAATACTTTCCGGCCATGGCGTCAGGTAATACTATTTCATTCTCAGTAGAAAGGACTCGGCCGCGTTCAACCACCTCACCTTTAGAATTGGTATAACGGAACTTGGTTACTGCAACCTCATCGGTAGGTTTCTTTAAAGTGACTATCAAATCGGTCCCTTCCACTTTAGAGAATTTGACCATCCTCTCGGCATGGGAAACAAGCCAGCTTTCTCCAAATGGGGATGTGGTTATTTCCTCTGCAAGGGACTTGTTACCATCGGCATCATAGTTAACGACATCAAACGTATACGAACGATCCTCCAAATCATCGATAACAGTTTGAATACTTCCCTCCGGATAGTCGGAGTACGAAAAGTCTTTGGAATGAGTATAATTGTCCCAAAACACTCTGGCGGTCCGTATGGACGGATCCATAGGTTTGTCCCATTTCAAGACTATGCGCTGATATCCCCTGCTGGCTTCCACATTAATCGGCTTTGCCGGATAGATCAACCCGCCTTCCTGGACAAACTCCTTATAAACCGAATCCTGTTTTCCGCAAGATGCAAAAATACAGAGGAAAGAAAACAATAAAAAATATGACTTACTGCTCATGATTCATTTTATCTGGATATTATTCAATGATAGGTTGCCCATAGGGAGTTACCTCACCCGTTTGAATTTGACGGTTAGAAGTGCCGTGACCGAATTCGAATGTGTTAAAAGTGTTGACAAAAACAACACGCAGATATCGGATCTCGTCATTGCATCTAGGATAAGCATACTTGTCAAATTCAAAATCATTCCCGGCATTATAGGTCTGGCTGTCCTCTGGGGTAATAGTTCCAGGCAGTCCATTCTCGAGATAGCCGGAAGGCTTGGCCTGAGTGAATTTTCCAAGGCAGAACCAGCAGTCGTCGAAACCATAAGGATTATCAGGAGTAGGATCGACAGACTTTCCGGTAGGCGTGTCTACGCAGCCCCAAAACTCATAATCTCGGACTGCACCACCACCGTAAATTACATATCCGATACGAGGCAGAGTAGTAATGCGGCTCAGACGAGCCTTGTTCCCGAGATCGATCGTCAACCAGGTCGGGCTGGGACCGCCTTCCTGGCTAACAAAGAAATGAGGAATCGCAGAAAGGCCTGAATTGTCCCAAAGCGCTTCCACAGGGTAATTGCTTGCATTGGTGCTCTCGCAATTATCATCAGCTATACGTGCGTTCTTGAACTTGTAATACTGCTGATTGTTAACCTTTACTGTATCCAGCTTGGCTTCCCACAGAGGAGTGAGAACGCGAACAGTGGTGTCAGACGTATTCCCCCAGTGATCGCGGATATAGACACCAAAGATCGCTTCCTTGGGTTCAAGCCCTCGACGTGTCAGGCGAACGTCATTGCTCGAAGTAAACAATGTCGTCACTTCCACCCATTTCATATCCTTGAGAGGTTTGCCAAGATCGGAAAGATCATTATCCTTGAGTATGCACACAGCGAGATCACTCTTCGACTCATTTCCCTGAATATCAATCTTCACTCCACCGAAAGAATCATAAATCGTCGGTTTGACAGTGGAAATAGCCGGAGCGAGCGGCACAATCGTCGTTTCTACTGGTTCAGAAAGGACTTCGTTGACATTGAATGAATAGAGCCTTACTACGTGCTCCGAAGTATTCGGAAGCCCTTCAACGAAGAGACTGTCAACATAACGTGATATCTTGGATTTTACCTCAACTCCGTTACGGTCGTATATCGCCACGACTCCTTTCAAATAAGGATCGTCAGGTATCACAACCTTAATGACAGCTCCACCGCTAATGCTCCTCACGCTTTTGATCGTGACGGGTGCAGGCGCGGGGACATTGGCTTTCTGGTCAATCCTTCCGCCCATTTCGGACGAACAGGAAAAGAGCATTGCCAAAAATGCAGCGATTATCAATATTCTGTTCATATAATCATCAATTTAAATTACCAACCGAGATTCTGTACTAAATTTGGATTCCTGTCAAGGTAATATGTATATATAGGCCAGAAATAATCTTTAAGGCCGAAAGTCTGACTGGCAATCAATTTCTTTACATAATAGTCCTCAGGTGCAGAGCCTGCAACTGTCCAGCCATAAATACCTTTAGAGTACTCTTGGGGAGCCTCCTTCCAGCGGCGTATATCCCAGAATCTCTGACTTTCGAAGCTGAGTTCAATGAGACGCTCCTTATGTATTATGCTGCGCATACCATATTGCGTATTATAGTATCGGGGACTGTTGGAATAATTATCCCAAGAAGTCTTCACGTCTGGAATTCCCGCACGGGATCTTATGGCATCCAGGGCTTCGAACAGTTCCTTGCTATGGAATCCGGATGGTCCCTCATACTCATTAATCGCCTCTGCATAAAGTAAATACAAATCCGAAAGACGAATAATCGGCCACGCAAACCGATAGGCAGTAAACTGGTTTGTACCTGTGAAATTGCAAGCTATCGGATAAAGCTTCTTGGCGAAATAACCCGTTACCGGGCCAACTTCTCCACCGGACTTGCCTTGGGCACCGCCATTGCGGCATTCCAAATGATGGATTGCATCAGGTTGGAGGTCATTGTAATTGGAGAGTTCGCCTAGCCATTTACCCCCATCAAATCCGAGAAATGCATAAAAACGTGGTTCCCTGTAGAAGTGCATACGGATGTTAGGATACCCCTCTTCCAGGTAATAATTTAAATCTTCTGTGCCCTTCTTGACTTCCTGCGTATTGACACCGTCCCATTCAAGGTCGTTGGATAACGGCAGACCGTTACGCGTATAGAACTGATCAACGATCTTCAATGGGACACCTATGAAACGATACCCGCCCGTAGTATGGGTATTGTCGGTCATGTTAGGCATAGTCCACATCTGGAAAGCAGTCATGTCCCCACTACTTTGAATTTGGGAATTGCCCCAGACAATCTCATTGTTCCAACGTAAGTTGAAAGCGTTGCGCAGTGCCAATGTACGCTTAAGCGAATCAGTCAAACGGTAACTTGCAGAGACATCTGAAATATCGTAAAGGCGGATATTCGCTTCGCTACATACCTTAATAGCTATCTCGCACGCATCCATGGCAGCTTTCCAACGTTCAAGCTTTTCCTCTTCCGATTTGGAAGGGAAAAGACGCATTCCTCTGTTATCCACCAGAGAAGCCTCTTCTTCGTTACCGTTGAACAGAGGGCTGGCAGCATAAACAGCCACCTTCGCCTTAAGCGCTGCGCAGATGGGCTTGGTGATTCGTCCGTAATCATCAATTGATTCAGGAGTAAGAGGAAGCCTGTCATATGCCTGATCAAGAAGACGTATGATGAAATTGAAACAAGTGTCTATGTTCTCCCTGTACACTCTAACGCTTTCAACATCGGAATCGATAGGCAGACTTTCCCTGATTACAGGAACAGGCCCCCATTTACGGACAAGGTTGAAATGGTAATACGCTTTAAGGAAAGTAGCCTCCGCCTTCCACTGCTCCTTCTCTTCTTCAGTCATATCCGGAACCTGGTCAATGTTTTCCACAAGGATGTCGCAGCAGCGGATTCCTTCATACATGCTTGCCCAGTCGTTTGCATATACACGTGAAGCGGACTGAAAACCACGGGCAATCTGGAAATATGAATTGGGCACGCGCGAACTGGTATTGGAAACAATACGCCCGACAAGATCCCAAAGTTCATCTCCCGTTAGCATACCGGAGTCAGACGCAACATTACCGTCTACAGGCATATATGAATAACATGTGGCAAGATATCGCAATGCAGTGGAACGCAAATCAAACGCCATTTCCAAAGTGGCAACGCCATCATCAGGAACAACATTGAGAAAGCCATTGCATGATCCTACACCCAACAACGAGCTTGCGACTGCAATACAAACCGATAATTTCTTTATTATTCTACGCATAGCATATCATTATTTGAATGTAACATGGAAACCGATATTAAAAGTCCTCTGAATAGGATAGTTGAGCCCAGAACTTGCAAGTTCGGGGTCCCACAACTTGAACCGGCTCCAGCAAAGCAGATTGTTACCCTGGAAATAAACGCGGAGATTCTCCACTCTCCAACGCTGCAACCACTTGTAAGGAAGGGTGTAACCAAACTCAAGCTGCTTGAGACGCAGGAAGGCGCCGTCGCGCATCCACCAAGTGCTCACTGCTGAATTGTTATAGTTGGAATATGCGCTGTAGCGGGGCCACAGGGCGTAGATATCGCGGTTGTCCTCGCTCCAATGGCTGTCGGCGTAAGCTTTTAGCAACTGGGTATTATTCACGAACGGTGCGGTACCGGCAATATTCTTGCTGGGATTGTAGTTGGTAGAGGCATCTATCCAGAAACTCTCGTTGGCAAGACCCTGGAAGAATACCGAGAAGTCAAAGCCCTTCCAGCCCACGGAAGCACCGAAACCGTAAATGATTTCAGGGGATGTCGGGAGACCGATGGGCACCATGTCAGCTTCGGAGATCACGCCATCGCCGTTCACGTCGGTGTACTTGATGTCACCGCCGCCGTACTGACTGCCGAACGATGCCTGGGAAGGCGAGTTCGCAGCTTCCTCGTCATCGACGAACAAACGCTCGGCTATATAACCCCAGGTCTGTTTGAGGGAATGGCCGGCATGCTGACGGTAGGATTCCTTGTATTCGGGTTCCTCATAAACGAGGTACTTGCTGGAAGAATAAGTGAAATTGCCTCGGGCGGATGTCCAGAGATCCTTGTTCCAAACCTGCTTGTAATCGGCCTGAATATCAATGCCGTGGGCAGCGGCCTCACCGATGTTTGCGGATATACCTGCCTGAAGTCCCATAGTTTCAGGCACATCCGCCCTGTTCATGAAGATGTCTGTGCGGTGTTCCCTGAAGTACTCGGCAATTATGTCAATCTTGTTGAACAGCCCCAACTCAACTGCGAAATTGGACTTGTAGGATTTTTCCCATGTAATCTCCTCATTAGCATAGCGAAGGACATCAATACCGGCATAGCCGTGATTCCATGTCTCACCAAAGGTGGCACTGCGGGAAGAACTGTTCATATTCATTTCGGAAAGGTAGTAAAAACGATTCGCCTTTACACCAATATTGTCGTTGCCCACCAGTCCGTACGAAGCACGGAATTTGAGGTTGTGGACATACTTGTTCAAACTCTTGAACCAAGGTTCGTTGGACACGACCCAGGCGAGTCCTGCAGAAGGGAAAAATCCCCAGCGGTGTGTCTTGTAGAAACGTTCGGAGCCATTGTAACCGAAGTTGAACTCAGCGAAATAACGTTTGTCGTAACCATAAGTAAAGCGGCCTGAAAGACCGGCGTTGCGTGAAGGAAGCGACAACTGAAGGGATCCGGCATTGGCATCCAATGATTCGCGGGCCGTCAGGACAAGAAGGCCGGTGACATCATGTTTCCCAAACTCGCGAGCATAGTTGAGACGGCTTTCAGAATACATTGTATTCGTAATAAGTTTCTTTCCTTCGCTATAACCAAGCCAGTTTGTTCCAGTTTCGTTGATCCGCTGAACCGTATAATATCCAGTATATGAATCGTAATTATCCAGGGTGTACCAGTAAGGTGAAAATGAACGATACACTTCATAATATGAAAGCCTGGTAAGATTGAACAAAGTCATGAAGTGCAGGCCCTTGGTAATGAAGTCGAGGTCCTGGTTCAACTCCACCGCCGCGATCATCTGCGAACGCTGAGTGTCCTTGTAACCGCGCACCAGATCGGCATAAGGGTTGGAATAGGATCCGTCCTTATAGTTACCGAACATTATGTGCTTGATTCCCACGTGGTCATCGTCTGCAGGGAAATATGCAGGGAAAAGCACGGGATCGGAGTGGACCACCTGCTTGTAAACCGCGTCACCGCCGTTCAGGGGTCCGGTGTAGTCGGTGAAGTTACCGGTAAGACGGACGGCGAGTTTTGTAGACTTCGTAAGGTTGATGTCCACGTTGGAACGGAGGGTATAGGTCTTCTGGTCGATATTGTTGTTGAAGGTATTGCGCTTGTCGACCTTGAGGATACCGGTATCTTCCGTGAAACCGCCGGTCACATAATAGGTTGCGACACGGCCGCCGCCTCGTGCGGAGACATTTGCGCGGTACGCTGTAGCGAAATCCTTGAAAAGCATATCGTACCAATCATTCGCAGGATAAATCAGTCGGTTTGCACCGGGCTTGCCGGTCTGTTCTATCTTGTCATAAGTGTACATCAGTTCTCCGAGAGGGTCGCGGGTGGAAATGGCCTCGTTGTAAGCCTTCATGTATGTAACAGGGTCGGCCAACTCGATATTCCTGGTCGGCTGCGACATGGAAGTCTCCACGCGTGCGAAAATCTTGGCGGGTCCCTCCTGTCCACGCTTGGTGGTCACATAGATGACGCCGTTCGCTCCACGGGCGCCGTAAAGGGCGGTGGCGGTTGCGTCTTTCATGATGGAGAAACTCTCGATGTCGTCCGGCTGGAGACGCGCGAGGTCGGTGCTCGTGAGCTCGATATTATCGATTAGGATAAGCGGGCTGGTATTGGCACCGAAGGTGGTGATGCCTCGTACGAAGAAGTCGGCATTGTCCTGGCCGGGCTCGCCGCTTCGCTGATATGCGATCACACCGGCGACATTGCCCGCAAGCGCCGTCGTAAGGTTGCTGGACGGCACCTTCAATGTAGCGACATCGATCGTGGAAATGGAACCGATTACGCTTTCTTTCTTTTGTTTACCGAAAGCGACAATGGTGGTTCCTTCCAGCTCGTTGGCCATGTCCTTCAGTTTCACCATGATGTTTTTCCTGTCCCCCACTTCGATCACCTGTGTCTCTTTTCCCACGAACTCTATCTTGAGTTTGTCTGTAGGTTTCACACCGCTGATCTCAAAGGAACCGTCCAAGTCGGTAATCACACCTCGGGTGGTACCGTCGATGGAAACGGTTGCCGCCGGCAGAGGCTGACCTGTTTCTTCTTCAAAGATGACACCCTGAACGGTTTTGGTCTGGGCCAAAGCTATCACAGGCAGCGTCAGGAGAAGAATGAAGATTGAGAAAAATCTCTTTGTCATAAATTAAACTTTAAAGTATATTTGCAAAGCAATGTTCAAAGTTATGAATTATTTCTCAAACATTAAAGCAATTATTTGTATTTCCTTGGTGTTCCTTTGCGGTTGTACTCAGGAAAATGACCGAGAAACTTTGAATAATGACACGATAACCGCAAACGTGCCCGGGCACGTTCAAAAAGGGGATTCCCAGCAAAAAGGAACGATAATAATCAAAGTCGAGGAGAGTTTTGCACAAAAGATAGAATCCGGAGCCGCGACGCTCCCGGAAGGCGTCAGGCTGAGGAAAGCGTTCAGCGGGGACCCTGCCTTCGAAGAACGCCACCGCAAGGCCGGCCTGCACCTGTGGTATTATGCAGATGCGGAAGAAGGAGTCCCGGCCACCAAGGCAAGGCATGAACTCGAGGAGATGGAGGGCCTGGAATATATGGAAACCATCCCTGAGGCCGAAGTGAACTCGTATATCCCGTTCGACGATCCCTCCTCCGGTCTGCAATGGCACCTCAACAATAACGGAGCCATCGTAAGCGGAGCCGTTGCAGGAAGAGACATCAATGTCATTCCCGTCTGGGAGAACTTCACCGCCGGCAGCAAGGAAGTCATCGTTGGAGTCGTGGATTCAGGGATACAATACGACCATCCGGATCTTCAGGGCGTGGTGATTCCGCCCGGACCCTCCGGCAGCAAATCCTTCCTCAATTCAGAGTCTTCCCACCCATACGCATATACTCCGCAGAGGCATGGAACTCACGTGGCGGGAATAATAGCGGCCATCAACAACAACGGCACCGGGGGATGCGGCATCGCCGGGGGGAACGACGGCACCGGAGGTGTCAAGATACTTGATTGTCAAGCGATTGCAAACCTAGAAGGAGACAGCGGCGATATATATTCAGCCATTGTATGGGCGGCGGACCACGGAGCGGTCCTGCTCAACAACAGCTGGAACCTGTCTTACGATTCGATGGACCTGGTCCCGGACACTACTCCATTCTATTACAGAACCGTCATAGACTACTTTATCAATAATGCAGGGACCGACAAGAATGGCCATCAGACCGGTCCCATGAAGGGCGGAGTGGTTTTCTTCTCTGCCGGGAACAAGGAATGGACCAAGAGCCAGCCATCTATGTATGATAATGTCATAGCCGTAGGGGCGACCGGGCCTGCCGGAGAGTCATCCGCCTATACGAACTACGGCGACTGGGTGGACATCTGCGCTCCCGGAGGGAATTACAGCCCGTACGGCAATTACAACGCAATTATTTACAGCACCGTAAGCGGCAGCGGCTATGCGCAGATGCAGGGCACCTCGCAGGCCTGCCCGATGGCCACGGGAGTCGCGGCCCTGCTGGTTTCCCATTTCGGAGGAGAAGGCTTCACCAACAAGGACCTGAAGGAACTCCTCCTGGGCGGCGCCGACCGGGAATACACGCATACCCGCGAAATAGGCCCCACTTTGGACGCTCACGAATCCTTCCTGATAAATACCCGGAAGATGGATCCGGTGGAAGACTTGAAAGCCGAATTCTCGAATCTGTCCGCCACGCTGCGCTGGACAAACGGGCACTGCGGCGACTGGCGTTTCTACGGCTACAAGACCGTAGTTTCAGAAGACGAGAGCTTCCTGAAAGACTGCGACCCGTTCAATCTCCCGTCCGGCGTACGGAGCAGGACGACACTGGTCAAATCCGCGCCGGGAGCATCGATGTCCGCAGCCTTCCATCAGCTTGACAGTTGCAGAACATATTACGCAGTCTCATACGGTTATACAAGGTCGCACCAGTACACGAAAGACAGCAAAGTCATCAAATTCCGCATCAACGGCGCACCGTCAATAAAGCGAAGCGGCAACCCTGATGCCATCGAACTTAAATACAAGGATGACAAGGATGTTGAATTGCTATATTCCGATCCGGATTCGGACGAGCTTGCCGTTACCGTAGAGCCAGGTTCGCCCGCATGCACCTGGACGGATGACGGAAAAGGACGGCTCACCTTGCATTTCGACGGATCGAAGGCGCCTTCCGGAAGGTACACGGCCAGGGCGACTGTCAGCGACTCACAGAAAAAATCTTCCCTGGACATACCCTACACCCTTATCGGGAACAGCCCCGTGCAGCTTGTATCCCCAATTGAAGGGACCATCCTGCAAGCCGGGGGCAACGGAGTGTTCCTGAGGCTTCCGGACCACTTCACCGACCCGGACGGAGACACCATTGAGTATGAAGTATCCTGCGACAACCCTTCGGTTTACCTGAACAATTTCCAGGGGCTGCTGCAAATCAGCGGAGAAAAGTTCACGATTGCCGAAGTGAGCGTTTCCGCTTCCGACGGGATAGGCGCTCCTGCCTCATGCAGGTTCTTCATCCGCATTCAGGACGATGAAAGCGGAGTCTGTTTCTCCCCTTCCACGGTAACGGACAAACTCAGCGTCAGCTGCAGCAGCGAGGGTCAGGCGAAGATCAGCATCTACAGTTCCACCGGACGCAACGTCTTCTCGAAGAGCGTCGAGCAGGGGCCTTTCAGCCCGTATGAACTGGATGTCACCGGCTTGGCGCCGGGCGTCTATACCGTAAAGGTCAGTTCCGGCAAAGAAAACAGGAAATTCAGAATAGTAAAGATATGAAAAGGATTCTAACTAGCGCGGCAGTGCTTCTGGCCGCAATCACGCTTAACGCCAAGATTGTTCTCCCTCCGGTTATCGGCGACAACATGGTACTTCAACAGAAGACCGACGCCGCCATTTTCGGCAAAGCGGAACCAGGAAAGACCGTGACCGTCAAAACCTCATGGAACAAAAAGAAAGTCAGCACGATCGCTGATTCACAGACAGGCAAATGGCTGGTGCGCGTCCAGACACCTGCAGCCGGAGGCCCCTACGACATTACCATTTCCGACGGAGAAAAGATTGTCCTCCACGATGTCCTGATCGGCGAAGTATGGTTTGCTTCCGGACAGTCCAACATGGAAATGCCCGTCAAGGGATACGGCTCTCAGCCCGCCAAGGATGGCGTGAAATACATTGCCGGCGCCAAAGCATCCCGTCCCATACGCGTCTGCAACATAAAGAAGCAATCCTCCGTCACAGTGGCGGAAGACTGCGAAGGTGCGTGGGGGAAGAATGATCCGAACACTGTCGCCAATACAAGCGCCACCGCATATTTCTTTGCCGACGCCCTCCAGAGCGCGCTGGACATCCCTGTCGGGATAATCGTCAGTTCCTGGGGTGGCAGCAGCATCGAAACCTGGATCAGCCGCGAGGTGTTCGAAAAAGAGTACCCGAAGACCGACCTGGGGCATCTGGACGGCAAGCGTGCCGTAAGGCGCAAGCATCAGGAACCCTGTCTGCTTTTCAACGGCCAGGTTGCTCCGCTCATCCCGTTCACGTTCAAGGGGATGATATGGTACCAGGGCGAAGCCAACCGCGCCAGACCGGACCAGTACGTGCAGCTGCAGCGCTCATATGTGAAGATGATGCGTTCTCTTTTCGAAGTACCCGAAGCACCCTTCTACTGCGTACAGATCGCGCCCTACCCCTACGACAACGGACGCAAGACGCATAGCGGATACTTCTGCGAGGCCCAACAGAAATCCGTCCAGGAAATGGATCACGCGGGCTACGCCACCACCACCGACATCGGCGAATATGGCACCATACATCCATGCCATAAGCAGGAAGTCGGCCAGAGACTCGCATGGCTCGCACTGCACAACGACTATGGCATGACAGCCATCGAGGCGGTAGCCCCCTACTACAAGATTGCCGAATTCCACGATGGCAAGGGCTTTATCCAGATGAAAGTGGACGGACTCGGTCTTTCTCCCATGGGCGCGGATATTTCCGGCTTCGAAATTGCCGGCCCAGACCGCAGATTCGTTCCGGCCAAGGCCCGCCGCGATGCAAAACGCGGAGACGTGGTTGTGGTCTGGAGCGACGATGTGCCTGAGCCTGTGGCGGTCCGCTACTGCTGGAGGAATTGGAGCGTCGGAGGTCTCTACAACAACTTTGGAATCCCTGCAGGTCCGTTCCGCACCGACGACTGGCCGTTGAATGAAAAAGACTGGCTCGAATAGCGCTGCTATCTTTTTTTGGATGATGCTATGGGGCTGACGGGATGATCGACGTACAGCTTCATGAAGAAGCCCCCGACGACGCTGCGGGCCTGCATGGCATTGAACGTGGGCTCTTCGGTATCAACCCAGTCGCCGAGGGGCACACGATCCGGAGTCTCGTTATAGAACTTGTAGACAGGGAGGAGGAACTCGCGGAAGCCGTCGACGGTACCGGCCATGGTGCCGGTCCAGAGCTGCCAGTCGGTCTTGGAGTACTGACGGCGGCTGTCGAGAGGCAGTCCGTAAGCATTGAAGTGCTTCTTGTACCATTCAAGTTCGGCGGTCACGACATCGTCGCCGAAAACGTTGAGCCCCAGCACCTTGTCCCACACGAGATTGTATTTCTGGCTCCAGGTCCCTTCGCCGTCGAAAGTCAGGCGGTAATGATCCTCCTCGAAAGCCCGTTTTTTCCAGATCGAGGCCATATTGGCGGCAAACTCCTGAAATGCCTTTGCCTCATCCGCTTTACCTAATGAACGTGCCATTTTGGCGTAAGCAGCGACTGCAAGTATAGACTTTGCCGAAAGGTTCACATTATGGGCAAGCTTCCCGGCAAAGTCGTCCGTGCAGAGTTGATTCTCAGGATCCTGGCCATTCTGCAGGGCGTAAAGCGCCCATTTTGTCAGAGTGCTCCAATGCTGCTGGGCAAAACTAGCATCGGGGCTTTGCTTGACTATGGCAGCCGTTATCAGAAGCATATTGCCACTTTCTTCCAGAGGCATCCAGTTGCCATAGTGCTGCCCGTAAGCATCGGGGTATACTCCGACATCGTGGGGAGCCCAGACTTTATTCCACTTAGGTCCTTCCGCATAGTCGAAGATGAAGTTGACCATGGCCTTGGCGATCTCCGTATTGTAGCGCAGGAAGAGAGGCAGGGACGGATAAGTCACATCGACGGTCCCGGCGCATCCGTTGGAGAAGTTCTCCTTTGAAATGAAGTACAATGTTCCTCTGTCGGACATGACCAGCTTATGCGCGGCGACAGCCTGCCTGTAAGAAAGGGCGCAAAGGTCTGCGTACTCCTTTCCCCCGGATTGAAATGCTTCCCGGATCAGGTCGGCGTCGAAAGCGGAAAGTCGTTCCCCGATTTTGGGCCACGCCTTGGCAGCTTTCTGCAACTCCTTGGTAATGGTGTTCCGTCCGTCCGAATTCCAATAGGGGCGCAAATTCCTGCCCTGAAACTTGATGGAGCAGATGTCATCATATGCAAGCATCAGGACTTCTTCCTTCTGCTTCTTCACCTTGCCGAAATCGAAACACCATGCAAGTGCCACGTCCTGCTCCACGAAATTGCCGGACGTGATGTTCTTGCTCTTGCCGAACGCCTTGCTGTCAAGCTTGCCGGAGGATACGAAACCCATCCTGGCACGCTCGGCACTGACAATGGAGAGCGTCCCCTTGCCGGAGACGGGCGCCATATAGAAATATCCCCAGTCGATACGCACATCATCCCCGCGTTTTTCAAGCACTTTCTGGTCTACGGTACCTGCTTTGAGATACTTGACTCCGTCGGATGAACCATTTTCGAGTGTGACCGGCACGACATCCAGGTCGACGGCAAGACGGGGGGATGCTTCGAAATATAGTTCTACCGAATGCTTGCCCCTGTCTATGGGTTCAACACTGAAACTTACATAGTTGACAGGGCGAGAGAGCAATTCAAGGTCGTCCAGCAGGAGAGGAGCGACAAAACTCATCCTGACACGCACCGGTCCGCACTCGAAAGTATACACGGTGCTGGTAGGGAGTACATTGACATCTGTCTGGACAGCCGCATTGTCGAATACGACAGTCCCCTGCCTGGAATAAAGCGGATCTTCCGGCTGATTCTTCGGAGAACGGCCGAACATGGGGTCCGGCACCTGCATTTCATTGCCCAGCAGACGATAAGTCACATTATCCACGCGTACTGCGGCAAGAAGCGGCTGCTTGCGTCCGCTCCAATGGCGGGTCATGTCGGCGTTCGCCGCATCGGCGAAACTCCAGACCGAGAAGTACGGGTCCACCGTCACCAGCGGATACACCGGAGCACGGAGGTCGTTGTGGTAAGCAGTGGCCGCTCCGCAGATTAATGCGGAAGCGAGCATTGTGACAATGCCGAGCAATAATTTTTTCATACTATAAGGTTATTTCGATAATGTAGTCGACAGTGGCGTCAGCCCAATCGGGAAGAGTAACCGTAAAGTCTTTCTTTGTTTTTTTGAACTTGAGGGCTGCGCCATTGGCGAAATCCTTGACTTTCTTGGCCTTGAGAGTAAAAGGAAGAGTGATGACACCATCTTCGGGGAGTTCCATCACGTGAAGGAATATCTTATTGTCCTTATGGGTCAGCACGCCCCACTTTTGAGGCTTGAGCATGGTGGCACGGGTGCCGAAGATGGTTTCTCCATTGGCAGAGAGCCATTTGCCCATCTCGGCAAGGCGCTTTACGCTCTCTTCCGGGATGCAGCCGTCGGGCTGAGGTCCGACGTTGAGAAGCAGGTTGGCGTTGCGGCCTGCCGTGCTTAGAAGTATACGGATGAGTTCAGGTACGCTCTTCCAGTTATCGTCCTTGATGTCGTATCCCCAGCTCTTGTTGAGAGTCTTGCAGGTTTCAAGGGCAAGTTCGGTGCTCACATGGCTGGTGCGGCCGTAGCCGGCATTGTTCTCACCGGGGATGTCGCGTTCGAATACCTGGATATCCTCTCCGGGGATAGGAATCCTGTGATGGTTGTTGGCGACCAGGCAGGAAGGCTGGAGAGAATGGATAAGCCTGTAAATCCTCTCATAGCCCCAGTCGAAATCAATGACCATCTCCTGTCCGGGCTCAGGTTTCTTGATCTTCGCCCAGTCTCCGTCGAACCAGATACAGCCTATCGGCCCGTAATTGGTGAGAAGCTCTGTTATCTGGGCGCACATGAAATCCAGATACTTGGCATACATCTCCCTTTCCTTTTCGGTGTGGGCGATGGCAGGGTCGCGGGGATAGTCGTCACGCCCCCAGTCGAGTAGGGAATAATAGAAATTGAGGGTAAGGCCCTCCTCATGGCAGGCATCCGCAATTTCTTTGAGAACATCGCGCTTGAAAGGAGAGGCGTCGATTATGTCATAGTCCGAGGCCTTGGTGTCGAACATCGAGAAGCCGTCGTGATGACGGGAAGTGATAGTGATGTACTTGGCGCCCGAAGCCTTGATTTGCTTAATCCATTGACGGGCATCGAACTTCGAAGGATAGAAACCTCCGGGGAGTTTGCTGTATTCCGAATAGGGAATCTTTTCGACGTTCATGACCCATTCGCCGCGGGCGAGCATGGAGTAGACACCCCAGTGGATGAACACTCCGAACTTGTCGTCGCGGAACTGCTCCTTGGCGATTACGGTTTCAGGGGCGGGCTGGTAGCCCTTGATTCCCTCGTCGATATCGGCAGGCCCGGCTGCTAGCGCCGAAGCCATGATCAATGATAAAATGCTAGCTAACATATTATTTCTTTGTAAATGTCATTCCTGTAGTGATGTCGTTTCCGGGATTCGCCTGATAGACTTTATTCCATTTCGGGGCGAAATTGCCGGCGGAAAGGTCTTCCGTTTTGGAAAGCACGCAACTTATCGCAATGATGTAATAGTTGGTACCGGCATTGACCAGACTCTGCTTCCCGGCATTGTTGAAAGAGAAAACGGTGCCGTCAGCGGAGCCGGTTCCCCACCAGGTAACAGCATTCTCGGAGGCTGTGATGGGGAAGGGAATAAAGTTGTAGGAGCCGTTGATAAACTGGGTGCCAAGCCCCGGGAGGAAAGAAATATAGTCGTAACTGATGCCGCTCTGAGTCACCGCCTCGGAAAGTTTCTGGCCCTTTGTTCCGTCGAAGCTGATACCGAGCCGTACTTTGCCCGTAGATGAGTCAGCCTCGATGCGTCCGGAAAGGACGGCATTCTGATAAAGTCCGCTGATCAGTACATTATCCGGAGTCTTACCGGAAGCGCTGATTGTCACGTCGACCGAGCCGGACTGAACGGTGCTTTTACCGTCTTCGAAAATCTTGCAAGCGACTGTATAAGTGCCGAGATAATTCTCGAGTTCGAAAGTGCCGGAAGAAGAATTGGAAACTTCCTTCACCAACGGAGTGCTGGCGGCATCCCACGAGTCATAGGCCACCAGAGTAAGGGTGCAGTTGCCTTCGGGCAATGATCCAATGGCCACCGAATAGCTTTCCTTCATCTGGGAAGGCTGGGGAGCACGATAGAAATCTGCAAGAATCTTCTTTGTAGTCACGATGGAGGAGCCATTCTTGACTGTCAGGACATAATGGTGCACGAATTCGTCATCCTGGCCTGCGGCGAACTTCACGACACCACCCGAATAAGTCATGGTAGACAGTGTCGGAGGAGTATTGGCAGCCTTCAGCGCCGTGTGGTTGTATTTGTCGAGGTGGGACTTGTCGGATGCCGGAGGATTAACTTCCCAGACCTGTCCGATGACGGTTTCGTGATAGAAGTCCATCCTGGTGAGGCGCATGAATCCGTTGATGTCGAACTGCACGAGGAGTCCCTGGGAATACTCGCCTGCATCTTTCATTACAGTAACCGAAGACATGTCCTCATAGCCGCCGTTGTCGATTGCCATATAGCTCGTTGAGGCACAGCCGAGAGCAGTGAAATCGCCCTGCCAGATGCTGCGGGGATCATTCAGGGGGAAATGCAGGTGGCCTCCGAAGGTCACGGCCTGAGGATATCCGACAAGGATGCTGCTCAGGGCCTTTGTGGACCAATAATCGCCGAGCGCGGTATAAGTGTCCTGCAGGAGGCTGCCATACACCGTGTCATAGATCATGGGGTGCGTGAGCACAATGACATACTGGTTGGGATTCTCGTCGGTGATGGCCTTGAGTTCCTTGTTGAGCCAGGTCATGGTGTTGGCATCGTAGACAATGGGGCTCGTCCCGTTTGGAGTCACACAAAGAATATGATAATCGCCGACCGTACAGTGGCGGCACTCGAACTGCTTGCGCATATCCTGATCGAGGTCGGTCAGGAAATAATTGTCGCCCAGGATCTCGTGGAAGACCTTGTTCTGCGAAACGGTCTGGGCCGTCCACTTGTAACTGGGATTCATGTCATGGTTGCCGATGGTGTAAATCATCGGCACTTTGACAGGATCAAACACCCCCTCATAGAGGGTCTTGAAAGTAGAAATCTGGCTGTTCGTGGCAGTATTCACAAGGTCGCCCACCACCATCACGGCATCAAGGCCGTCAGCGTCCTTCTCGGCAGCGCGATTCTTCAACTGGGTGAGAGCTTTGGTAAGTTTCGTCTCCGATCCGTATCCGTTGCCGATGTGCGTGTCGGAGATGGCTCCGAGAGACAGGACGATGTTGTTTTCGTCGAAACTCGTAGCCTTCTCTATGGAAGCAACAGGGATCGTCAGCCTGCTGCCGTCATTCAGGACAATGACAAGGTTTCCTTCGATGACCTCGACGCTTCTGAACAAGGATGCCCCGGAGCCGGACTGAGCCTTCCCGAGACGTGTCCACGTCTTGCCGTCATCATAGGAGACAGCCCAGTAGCCATCCTGAATCTCTATTTTAGGCGTAATTCCGTTCGTGCCGTTGGTTCCGTCCTTGCCATCCTTGCCGTTGGTTCCGGTGCACGGAATCATTTTCCCGTTGCCGTCGAGCAGAAGCTGGCCGTTCCAAGTCCAGTATAAAACGCCTCCGACCTCACGGACTCCGATCTGAGGAGTCTCGGAGGATGAATTCAGGAAGATCTTTACAGTGCCGCTCTTGGCATAAGTAATTTCAAACCCCTGAACGCCATTCTCTTCAATGGCTTTGATTCGGGTTACGACATCCTGTGAATTCACCGCATCCAGAGTGATTTTCAGTGCGGTTATTTCCGAGTTGATGCCATTGACCTGATTCTGAAGGGCGGTAACCTTCTGTTCAAGGTCTTCGATTCTTTTTACAAGATCGCTGTCGTCATATCCGTTGCAGGAAGATAATAATACGGCTACAACAGCAGACAGAAAGAAACGTAAGATTTTCATTGTCTTAAATGCGGTTAATACAAATATCCGTCTAAGTTAAGAAAAAATCCGCAAAAAAAATTCTATCTTTGGGAATATGAAAACCAAGACACTAATTCTTTCCGGGCTTATCTGCCTGACATTCAATCTCTCAGCACAGCACTCACAATATGTGGATCCTTTCATCGGCACAGCCGGCATGGGTCACACTTTCCCCGGGGCCTGCGTTCCGTTCGGAGGAGTGCAGCTGTCCCCGGACACAGACATGATTCCCCATAACATCAAAGGAAAATACCAGCCGCGCACCTATGAATACTGCGCGGGCTACCAGTACGATGACAAGACCATAGTCGGCTTCAGCCACACCCATTTCAGCGGCACCGGCCATTCCGACCTCGGCGACATCCTGATCATGCCCGGGACCGGAGAGATTCAGCTTGTTCCCGGAACTGCGGAAGATCCCGATTCCGGATATCGCCAGCGATTCAGCCACGACTCGGAGTCGGCCGGAGCCGGACACTACGAGGTAACTCTGGAAGACTCCGGAATCAAGGCGGAGCTCACCGCCACGAGCAGAGTCGGAGTGCACAGATACACCTTCCCCGGAAATGACGGCCACATAGTGCTCGACCTCGACCACGGCATATACAACTACGACGGCAAGACGCTTTGGGCGGAAGTGCGGGTAGTCAGCCCCACGCTCATAACCGGTTACAGAATCACCAACGGCTGGGCGCGCACCAACTACACCTACTTCGCCATCAGCTTCTCCCAGCCCGTGGCCGAATACGGATACAAAGACAAGGCTCCCATCTATTATAAAGGTGGATACAGCAAATTCCCCCAGTACCACAACTTCCCGGAGATGGCCGGACGAAAGCTTGCCGCATGGTTCAAGTTCGACACCACGGCCAATCCGGAACTGACAGTAAAGGTCGGTATCTCCGCCACCGGCACCACCGGAGCCCTCAAGAACCTGAAGGCCGAGGCTCTCTCGAAGGGCTTCGACCAGATTCGCGCCGAGGCCGAATCCGCCTGGGAGAAGGAACTGTCCTGCATCGAGGTGGAAGGCAGCGAGGCGGAGAAAACGATGTTCTACACCTCTCTCTACCACACCATGATCAATCCTTCGGTGTATATGGACGTGGATGGCCTGTACCGCGGGCTCGACCATGAACTGCACCAGGCGGAAGGATTCACCAACTACACCGTATTCTCTCTTTGGGACACTTACCGCGCAGAGCATCCTTTCCTTGCCCTGATGAAACCCCGGCAGGCAGAGGACATGATCGCCTCCATGCTCAAGCATTACGAGCAAAGCGCCCACGGGATGCTTCCCATCTGGAGCCACATGGCGAACGAGAACTGGTGCATGACCGGATACCACAGCGTGAGCGTTCTCAGCGACGCCATCGCCAAAGGGTTGAAGATAGATGCGGAAGAAGCACTCAAGGCGATGGTATCGACTTCCACGGTGCCTTGGTACAGCGGACTTGGAGAATACATGAAACTCGGATATGTTCCCCTCAACAAGACTTCGACAGCGGCCAGCAACACCCTTGAATACGCCTACGACGACTGGACCATAGCCGCAGCGGCGCAGCGCATCGGCAACACCGAAGTCGCGGAACACTATTTGAAGCGCTCCGGCAACTACAGGAATATTTTCGACAGTTCCCTCGGACTGGCCAGGCCCAGGTATTCCGACGGCTCCTTCAAACCGGAATTCGACATCAAACAGACCATGGGCCAGGGATTCATCGAGGGCAATTCCTTGAACTACTCCTTCCATGTCCCTCAGGATGTGAACGGCCTCAAGGCGCTCATGGGTGGCGACAGGAAATTCATCGCCAACCTCGACGACCTCTTCGGAAGCGACCTGCCGGAATACTGCTACGCCGACAACGAGGACATTACGGCCGACTGCCTTCTTGGAGGATATGTCCATGGCAACGAGCCCAGCCACCATATCCCCTACCTGTATGCATGGACATCACAGCCATGGAAAACCCAATACTGGCTGCGCGAGATAATCGACCGATTCTACAGGCCTGAGATCCGCGGCCTGGGCGGCAACGACGACTGCGGACAGATGAGCGCATGGTACATTTTCTCCGTACTTGGATTCTATCCTGTATGCCCGGGAACCGACCAATATGTCATGGGCGCTCCCTACCTCCCCTATGCCAAGCTGCAGCTCGACAACGGGAAGACGCTTGAAATAAAAGCCCCCGGAGTAAGCGACAGCAAACGTTACGTAAAGGCGGTCAAACTGAACGGAAAAGTTCTCGACCGGCTCTATCTGACCCACTCCGACCTCCTTGAAGGAGGAACCCTGGAGTTCACCATGAGCAAGACACCCAACAAACGTCGCGGTATCGCTGCAGACACAAAACCCTATTCGCTATGAAAAAAGCCATTCTGATCCTGGCCATTGCCAGCACAGTCAACGCCTTTGCGCAGGAACGTCTGATCGATTACGTCAATCCTTTCATCGGCACAGACGGTTTCGGCAACGTGTATCCAGGGGCACAGGTGCCGTTCGGAGGCATACAGATCAGCCCAGATACCGACGATTACGACTATGATGTGGCGGCAGGATACAAATACAACAAGCCGACCATCATGGGCTTCAGCCTTACCCATCTCAGCGGTACGGGTATCCCGGACCTGGGAGACTTCCTCTTTGTTCCGGGTACCGGAACTTTGAAATCTGCCACAGGAACAGACACTGTTCCAGACTCCGGTTACAGATCCCGTTTCAGCCACGGACGCGAAGCGGCGTCGCCAGGGTATTACACCGTAGACCTGCTCGACTATGGAGTGAAGGCGGAGATGACTGCGGCCGAGCGGAGCGGCATACTCCGGTTCACATATCCTGCCAGCGATTCTTCCTTCGTGATGATCGACCTCGACCATACCCTCCGCTGGAAATGCGAATGGGCATCCGTGCGCCTTCTGGACGAGTACACCATCATTGGAAGCAAGATTGTGGCAGGATGGAATCCGGACCGTTACGTATACTTTGCAGCCCGATTTTCGCAGCCGATTAAAGACTTTACCATCCTTCAGGAAGGCAAGCCGGTCATATACAATACCAAACGCTTCCGCAGTTCCCTCGAAGCCTGGGGAAGAGGCCTGCAGGCCTATGTCAAATTCCCCACTTCGGCGGGAGAACAAGTATGTGTAAAAGTGGCTGTTTCGGCCGTAGGAACCGACGGCGCACTCAAAAATTTGACCGAAGTTGCGAATCTCGATTTCGAGCAGTGCCGCAGCCGTGCGGAAGGTCTGTGGGAAAAAGAACTCGGGAAATACGAGCTGGATCCGTCCGCCGATATCCGCACCAAGGAGACCTTCTATACAAGTGTTTACAGGACGGCGCAGCACCCCTTCCTTTTCCAGGATGTTGACGGCCGATTCCGCGCCCACGACAAGACCATCGGCAAGGCGGAAGGCTTCACGAATTATACGACCTTCTCGCTCTGGGACACCTACCGGGCGTTCCATCCCCTGCTGAACCTGGTCAACAAGCCGCTGCAGGCCGACATCGCAAACTCTATGCTCGAACACTTCGACAAGAGCACCGAGCACATGCTGCCCATCTGGTCGTTCTACGGCGGAGAAACCTGGTGCATGATCGGATACCACGCCTGCTCCGTCCTTGCGGACATGATCATGAAAGACGTGCCGGGATTCGATTACGAACGCGCATTCCAGGCGATGAAAACTACCGCAACCAATCCCCATTACGACTGCATCCCGGAATATACGGAACTGGGATATGTTCCCTTCGATCTGGAGAAAGAATCGGTATCAAAGACTCTGGAATATGCCTACGACGACTGGTGCATCGCACAGGTAGCGAAAAAACTCGGGCACGAAGCCGATTACCAATTCTTCATCGAGCGCAGCAAGAACTACCGGAATCTGATAGATCCGGAGACGAAGTACATGCGCGGGCGTGACTCCAAAGGCAACTGGCGTACTCCATTCGCCCCTATCGCATATCAGGGCCCGAACAGCGTCCATGGCTGGGGCGACATAACCGAAGGTTTCACCATGCAGTACACATGGACTGTGCCGCATGCTTTCGAAGACTATATGGCAATCGCCGGGAAGAAGTTTCTCTGCGACCGCCTGGACAGCATTTTCAAACTTGAAATGGACGACGACATCCCCGGTGCACACGACATCTGGGGACGCATAGGCGGATACTGGCACGGAAACGAGCCCTGCCACCACGTGCTTTATCTCTATAATAAACTCGGCAAGCCGCGCGAGTGCCAGAAGTGGGTACGCTATGTAGCCGACCATTTCTACGGAAACACTCCCGATGCCCTCAGCGGTAACGACGACTGCGGACAGATGAGCGCCTGGTACCTCTTCAACTGCATGGGTTTCTATCCGGTCTGCCCGGGAAGCGACGAATACGAACTCGGATCTCCGTGCGTAAGCGGAGTGAAAGTCCATCTTTCCGACGGCGGCATCCTAAACGTACGCACAAAGAACTGGAGTCCCTCTCACGTCTATGTCAAGGCCGTTTACCTCAACGGAGTGAAACTGAAAAGCACCACCCTCAAGTACGATGACATCAAGGGTGGCGCAGAGTTACTGTTTGTGATGAAGTAAAGCCTACTTCTTTGTCAGCATAAAGCCTCCTACATCATTCTTCTTGCCAGGGTTTGCCTGGTAGATGACATTGTAGGTGCCGAAGATATCGTCTGCGGCAGGAGTTGCATTCTTTGCGACTGCGCAGGTAATACCGATAATGGTGGTGCCGTTGGAGCCATCCTTGCCAATCAGATTCTGCTTGTACGGATGATCGTACTGCAGAGTCTTGTAGTCTTCCTTGACATCGAACCAGAGCCACTGGTAATTCTGCGTGTCACTGATGGGCTTGGGAACAAAGTTCCAAGGAGAAGACATTGCGCCGGCATTCCAAGTCGTGCCGCATTCAGGAATGAAGCAGACATAAGGATAAGTGGAATTTCCATTTGCGACAGCCTGAGCCTTACGTTCATCGAGGAAGAGGCCGAACTTGACTCCGGCTTCTCCTACTGCTCCAGGAGCCACGACAGCGTCTACGATAGCATCAAGGTAAAGGCCCTTGAGGCCGATAGAGTTAGTGTAGGTGGTTCCATCGAAATCAGGAAGAGTCTCACCGAACTTGGCATCCTGGATAGTTACATCAAATGTTACATCTGCGGCTGCTGCGCACACAGTTGTGTTATTTGAGAACCTCTGAGTGCGGAAGGCCCAAGTACCTTTGAAAGTAGAAGCCTTGACAGCGGCCTGTGTAACTTCGATTTTGCTGCCGGAAGAGAGCTCAAGAGAAGCCTTACGGTTTTTTCCGGTAGTATTTTCAGCCCAGGACACAGTCTGTGTGGCCTTATCGTAAGAAAGGAAGTTGTCGTCAGATGCGGCGATGTTGTCCTGATCACCGCCAACGATCTTCGTGGAACCGGCACTCGCATCGGTTGCAATCTTGAAGTCGTCAGCATCAATAACGGTAATGTTGCAAGTTGCCTTGACGTCACCGTCACCTTTTGCGGTGATTACGCAGTTGCCAGCCTTCTTAGCAGTAACGGTACCATCCTTGACGGTAGCCACCGATTCATCGGAAGAGCTCCATGTGATTGAGAGGAACGATGCATCAGCAGGTAAGGCCTTTGCGGTAAGGGCAAGGGTTTTGCCATTGATTATGGTTGCCTCGGTCTCACTTATTGTGACACTGGTAACAGCCTTCTTGGTAACATTGACGGTTATGGAAGCAAGTGGCGTGGTGGATGCTGCTTTTGCCTCATGGTCGTAGAGAGCTACGACGACCTTTGTAGAGCCATCCCGGACACCGGTAACCATGCCTTCAACAACTGTGGCGATTGTCTCGTCTTCAGAAGTCCAAACCAACTCTGAAGTATTGGCATTTGACGGAGTAGTGGTGAAATCGATGGCCTTGGTCTCATGGACAACGAGGTTCAACACAGACTCTGCGATATTGACACCCGTAGGAATCGTACCATTCTCTGCAGGGCCATCTTTCTGGCAGGAACTGAATGCAAATATTGCAAGCAGACCAATGAGAGAAATTATAACTTTTTTCATAAAATGACCTTTAAAACTAGTATACGGTGCTCCAATTTGTATTTGCAGTCTGCTCATCCTTGGGGACCTCGATGATCATGTCTTTTACAGCAAGTTTCTTGGTGCCGGAATAGTGAGTGGCAGAACTCGAACGATCTACCTCTACACCCCAACGTCTGTTGTTGAAGAACTCAAGACCTTTCTCCATCCACATCTCAATACGCCACTGCAGTTTAACCATGTCAAGAGCACTCATGCCGGACATGGAGTTGGCACATGTAAGAGTGCCGGATGTAGCACGGGCGGCAAGGATCTTGTCGAGGATTGCGGTCGCTTTGGAATCCTGACCGGAATTGGCATAAGCCTCAGCCAGCATCAAGTAAGCCTCGGAGGAGCGCATCAGGATATTATCAGCATAGCTCTTTTCACTGCGGGCCGTCTCGGTGAGAGCCTGGGTGGCGCCCCACTTCAACGTTGCCTGCTTGGGAAGTTTCACATTGTTGATAGTTCCTTCTGAGTCGGTGATATAAGGGTACACCACGTCGTGGTCTGTGAAAATATCCTTACGGACATCGTTTGCAGCAATCTTGGCAAGCAGACGGTCGTCAATACGGGGAGCAGACTTGCCTTCACCAGCCTCACCACCTGCGAGGGTGTTGCAGAGAGACCAGGTCAGAGCCTTATTGTAGAGCCCGCCATATTTTGCCGCCAGGATGGTCTCAGGATTGGCTGCAGCACAAAGGAATGCATTATCCTTGGCGTTGAAATCCTTAGTCTTGTTGACATATGCGTCGAGGTCAGCATTCTTGGCACCGTAATTTGCGACAGGGATCAGATTGGGATAGGCGCTTGTGAGCTCCTCTCCGACTGAAATGACGGTCGCCCAATCGCAATACTCGGTTGCCGCCTTCATGAGAAGGAACTGAGCGACACCAAGGTCGATATCCTCGACATCGGCAGTATATCCGACCTTCACACCATCAGACTTATAGAGTTCAATAGCCTCTTTGAGCCAGGAGATGATGTTGGCGTAGACATCCTTCGCCGGGGATATCTTTGCGACAGGATTGATACGGTACTCGGTGTAGATGGGAAGACCGAAAGCATTGTTGTCCTGGGCATATGCGGGGCAGAAACGCTCAACTAGATTGAGATAGCCCCACGAACGAACCACCAAACCGTCTGCGCGGCCTTTGCCAAGGGAAGGGTTTTCGGTAACGACAGCCGGTGTGATGAAGTTCAGGGACTTGTTAGCTGCAATGTAGAAATCGACAGGCATATCCCAGAAAGGACCGGACTGGTCTTTCATCCTCCATACGCTGCTCGTCATGTCGTAGTAAGTCATATGTCCGCCTTTGAGAGCCGCCTCTTGGGTACCTAGGACTGCGTCATTGCCGAGCATATTGAAGATGAACTCTTGGTCCACCTGATAGTTGAGGGGATATGATGAGTATCCCGTGTAGGTCCCATACACATTAAAGTATGAGGGAGTGACGGCGATTGCAGTGAGAATGTCATTTACTTTCTGGGCATCACCGCTTGCCAGCAGCTTACGAATCTGAACGTCGGAAATAGAGTTCGGGGGAGCAACCTCAAGGGAATTGCAGGAAGATACAGCAAGTGCGCCGAAAATGGTCAAGCCTATAATAAACTTTTTCATATCCGTCTGAAATTAGAAGTCAACATTAACGCCGAGAGTGAAGCTCTGGATGTTGGGATACACGTAAGGGCCGATTTCGTGACCGCCGGTAGCGGAGAGTGAAGGATCGATGCCCTTATGTGCTGCGAGGAGGAAGATGTTATCGCCGGATGCGTACACGCGCAGGCCGGAGACGACACCGGCACTGATCTTCTGAAGAACCTTGGCGGGAACGTTGTAACCTATGGTTACGTTCTTGAGCCTGAGGTAGGATGCGGTGAAGAGTGCGATGTCAGTAAACTTCCAGTTGGTACCGTTGGCTGAAGTACCGGTGAAGAACTCGGTTCCGGAAAGGCTGTACCACTGCATAGGGAATTTGGCAGAAGTATTCTCAGGAGTCCAGGTGTTGCCAAGCAGTTCCTTGGAAACAAGACGTCCGCCCTTTCCCTGGTTCATAGGGTTATAGAGGTTCTGCACATACTCATGGGAGTAGAACTTACCACCAATCTGGAATGCGAAGTTGGCGCTTACGCTCCAGTTCTTCCAGGTAAGGTTGGTATTGAAGCCTCCGATGATATCAGGAATAGCGCTTCCGACTTCCCAAAAGCTGGATTCTGCATAGTCATTCGTGACAACACCTTCACCGACTTTGTGTCCTGTATACTTGCCAGCGTCAATATCCTTCTGGCTAACCTTGTGGAGGTATGTAGGAAGACCGTTCTCATCAGGACCCATGTAACGATGCATATAAATGTTGTACCAGTCCTTGCCGATGCCGCGGAGATAGAAAATATCGGAGGATGAGCCGGCTCCATAGGTACCGGTCGATCCGCTCCATACATCACCGTTGGCAGTCCATGTTCCGTTAGGATAGAACTCGGTATCGTAAGAACCGATGCTCTCGGCCACGTAGTCGGGCATATCCTTCAGAATGGTCCTGTAGTGGGTAAAGTTGAGGCCCACATTCCAACGGAGATCCTTCTGGCGGATGACATCTGCATTGATGTCAAACTCTATACCGGTATTCTGCAGGGAAACGACGTTCTGCAAAAGTTTCTTCTGACCGGTAGCAGCCTTGGATACGGGAGCATCCAGGAAGGAGTTGACGGTAACCCTGTTATAGTAGTCAAATGTCACATCGATACGGTCGAAGAAGGTGAGGTCGATACCGGCATCAAAGGTATTGGCGTTTTCCCAAGTAAGGGAGTCGTTCACCAATGCGTTCATGCTGAGGGTATAGCCGTTAGGAGAACCTGTTCCGTTAGTGGCTGAAGGATACTTGCCTCCATAGGTCCATGTGGTATATCCGGAGTAGTTCGGAACCTTGTTCTGGTTACCGATTACACCGAAGCTGGCACGAACCTTACCATTGGTGAGCCAGTCGAAATCTTCCATGAAAGCCTCATTGGAGAAGCGCCAGCCACCGCCAATGCTCCAGAATGTACCCCAACGATTCTCTTCGTAACGGAACTTGGAGGAACCGTCACGACGAATAGAGGCGGAGAGGAAGTATTTGTCGTCGTAAATATAGTTGGCACGTCCTAGATAGGAGCGGAGACGCACGATGTCGTGGCCATATCCGTTGCCGGACATACCCGTGGCAGAGACGCTGCGCCCGACGAAGTTCGCGGAGCTGATAAAGCCAGGAACGAGTTCGTACGTAGATGCATAACGTACCAATTCCATCTCGTAGTCATTGTTTTCAAAGAGGGCAATGGCATCAATATGATTCTTTCCGAAGTCCTGGTTGTAGGTCAGCTGACTCTGGAGGTTCAAAATATTGGTTGTAGTATTAGCCTTCATGAAACCACCCTTAAGGCTGGCGACACGGCTGTTGGCAGAACCGTTGAGGTAACGGGTTTCGAGGTTGTTGATGTTGTCGTATGCAAGGTCAGTACGGAACTTGAAGTGCTGCAGGAAAGGAATTTCCATATAAACACGGGAGTTCATGGTATTGGTCTCATGCTGACGGATGTCGTTGTCCCTCATATAGAACACGTCGAAGGAACCGTAGCCGGGATAGTTGGAGCCACCGCCACCGGCGACAGGGCCGAGAGGTGAGTAGGAATTGTACTCGGGATTACGGTTGACCTCAGGGACACCCTCTCCCTTGGGAACGATATTACCCTTGGAGTCATAATAACGGAGGTTACCCTGTGCGTCGCGTGCATAAACGGACATTATAGGGGAAACCGCCATATAACGCAGGTAGTTGGCCTGTGAAGAACCTGCGTTACGAGCCTGCCAAGTATTGGAAGGCTGGAAGTTCGTCTTGGTCTTCGCATAGCTTACGTTTGCACCGACCTTCATCCAATTGGTAATCCAAGTGTCGAGTTTGACACGACCGGTAATACGCTGGAATGCAGATGAAGGGATAGGAGCCTTATCATTGAAATAGTTCAAGCTCATGAAGTAGGTTGTCTTCTCGTTACCGCCATTTGCGGAAACACTGTACTCATGGCGGAACTTCGGAGAAAGGAGGTAGTCGGAATAGGTATCCTCATAGAGAAGCCTTGCAGCAGGATTGAGCTTGCCGGTAGCCGGGTCGATAAGATAGGCATCATACATAGTCGAAGACGGAAGAGGCTTTCCGTTTTCATCCCTGTCACGCACATAGCGTGCACCGGGAACATAGTATGCCATATTGTTACCGAGCGTGTTCTGGTTGAAGGAAGTCATGCTTCCAATGTAGTCGAACAGATGCTGGCTGGCGAACAGCGCGGCAGCGTCGTGGCTCATGTTAGGATTGAGGGCGTTGGTGACGTATTTGTCGCCAGACTTGATAGGCTTGCCAGTGATGTTGCCTTTCTCATCCTTTGCGCCGTAACGCACGGAATTGTAGATACTCTTCCAAACATACTCATAGTGGTCTTTTGCAGTGTCGATAGCACCCACATCGAAGCCTGCGGTAGTGATAAGGCCAACCTTGCTGCTGAAGCTGATCTTGGTCTTTCCGCTGTGGCCGCTCTTGGTCGTGATGAGTACGACACCGTTAGCACCCTTGGAACCATAGATAGCCGTGGAAGCAGCATCCTTCAGAACCGTCACGGATGCGATATCCTGGGTATTCAACTGGGAAAGAGTGTTGCTGAGGGCCTGGTCGACGGCAACACCATCGATAACAAGCAATGCGCTGGAAGCATTGACGTCGGCAGAACCGACACCACGCACGCGGATACCGGCATCGACGCCGGGCTGGCCGTCAATGGATGCGATATTCAAACCTGCAACGGCACCTTCGAGAAGCCTGGAAACAGTGGAGCTGTTCTGGTTCTCAATGAGTTTGTTGCTAATCTGTGTGATTGATCCGGTGAGATCCTTCTTCCTCGTCTGGGTGTTGTAACCAGTTACGATTACATCGTCGAGGAACAGGGAGTCATCTTCCAGAACAATGTTGAAATTGTTGCGGTTACCTACTGCAACGTTAGCAGTCTTGTAACCGATGGACGAGATGACCAGTGTGGCATTCGCTCCGGTTTTTACACTGAAGTTACCATCCAGGTCTGTAACAACGCCGGTAGTGGTGCCCTTAATCTGGACACCTGCACCGACTACGGGTTCGCCTTTACTGTCGACGACCTTGCCGGTGACGACATTCTGGGCGAATGCCTGCACTCCTATTGTAAGAAGCGCAAGCGCAACCATAATGAAACGTTTTACCATAAACAGTAGTTAATAATAAGGTATAGTTAGTGTTTTCCTTAAAGTAGCAGTTTAACAATTATCATCAAATATCCACATTTTTTTTCTAATCCCAAAGGATTTTATAAAAAAATTAAGCAAAAAAACACATTGGGAAGATGCCGGACAGGGTTTCTTGGTTGCATGGCGATGTCCGGAAACCGATGAATTCCCTGCAAAGAGGAGGGGGCCTTTCTTGTCGTCCGGCAAGAATCCTGCATTTTGTCGTGTTTTGTAAGCGTCTGCTTATAAATACGTTAGCTGGCCATAAATTATAGATTCGTATCCTTAAACTGCTACATTGAAGATACGCTACTACTATACCTTATTATTTTTGTTTAATTATTTATGGTAAAACGTTTCATTATGGTAATGCTTGCAATGCTGACAATCGGCATTCAAGCATTCGCCCAGAATCCGGTATCCGGTAGGGTAACGGACAAATCTGGCGAGCCCGTAGTCGGAGCTGGTGTCATTATCAAAGGTACCACTACCGGCACTACTACTGACCTGGACGGCAACTGGAAACTTGCCAACGTCAAGCCCGGCGCCGTTCTGGAAATCTCAAGCATCGGCTATGCTACCCAGCAGGTGGCCATAGGCAATGCAAAACAGTACAACATCGCTCTCGAAGAGGACGCTCTGTTCCTCGATGACGTGGTTGTTGTCGGTTATGGTTCCGCCAAGCGCAAGGACCTCACCGGTTCCCTCACCCAGATCGACAACAGACTTATCGCAGCCCAGAACACATCATCCGCTTCGAAAGTTCTCGAAGGTGCCATCCCTGGTATCGTTTACTCAATCGTAGATGCCCAGCCTGGTGTAGACGCCGGTATCCGTGTCCGTGGTCTTGGTTCCACCGAGGCAGGTAACTCCAACGCGCTCGTCGTTATCGATGGTGTTCCTGCTCAGAACGACAATCCTCTTTCTCAGCTCAATCAGGAAGACATCGCTTCCGTAACAGTCCTCAAGGATGCTGCATCTACCGCAATCTACGGTTCCCGCGGTGCTAACGGTGTCATCCTCGTCACCACCAAGAGCGGACAGTCCGGAAAAACCAAGGTCAACTTCCAGGCAAGATGGGGTCTGAATACTCCCGGCACATATGCCAACGGTCAGATTACAAGTGCAAAAGACCTTTATGAATATGTTTGGCAGGGTATCTACAACTCCTATCGCTATAGCGCCAACGGAAGCGTAGGTCCTAAACTCAACGCTGAAACCGGTCAGTATGAGACCAACCTTAAAGGTAATGTAAGTCACGACGCAGCAGCCAAGTTTGCCAGCCAGCACCTTTTCGACTACATTGGCAGCAACACCAATTTCGGCCGCAATGTACTCGGCAACTATATGGCATACAGCGTTCCTGGTCTTGATTTCAACTCCATCATCCATACAGGATCCAATGCAACGGTTTCCGGCACAATGCCTGACGGAGCATATCTCGTAGGACTTGACGGCAAACTCAACCCTGCAGCAACCCTCCTTTATGATGATACCTATGCAAACGCAATCCTTACCACCGGATTCCGCCAGCAGTATGATGTAACCGCAAGCGGTGGAAATGAGAAAGAGAATCGGGACACTTGCAAATTTCCGTGTCTGATATGATGTAAATGTTTGACTATAGA
>R22__coassemble_102_pt1 | contig 70324 bp, 53 predicted proteins | sample R22__metabat2_high_PE_057 | metagenome-assembled genome bin R22 | reverse complement strand
CACGAATGCAAACATAGAAAAATCAAAGAACTTCGAACCCCCTGAAACTTAAATCATATTAATAAAGTACGTTTTTTTAAGTTTCCGTATCGAATAAATTCAGTACCTTTGGATTTTGAATCAAAATTTCAGGAAATGAGTCTTAAATGCGGTATAGTAGGACTGCCTAACGTCGGCAAATCCACCCTCTTCAACTGCGTGAGTTCCGGCAAGGCACAGAGCGCGAACTTCCCCTTCTGCACCATCGAGCCCAACCTCGGTTCCACCAATGTTCCGGACCGGAGGCTGGACGTGCTGACGGAGATCTGCCACCCTCAGCGCACGATTCCCGCGACGGTGGACATCGTCGACATCGCAGGTCTGGTGAAGGGAGCGAGCCGCGGTGAAGGTCTGGGCAACCAATTCCTCGCCAACATCCGCGAATGCGACGCCATCCTGCACGTGCTGCGCTGTTTCGACGACGGCAACATAGTGCACGTGGACGGCAGCGTGGATCCCGTGCGCGACAAGGAAGTGGTGGATCTGGAGCTCCAGATAAAGGACCTGGAAACCGTGGAGAACCGCCTCGCCAAGGCGGAGAAGGCCGCGAAGACCGGTGGAGACAAGGAAGCGAAGAAGCTCTGCGAACTGCTGTATCGCTACCGGGAGGCTCTCCAAAACGGGAAATCCTGCCGCAGCGTGGCACCCCAGAACGAAGAAGAAGCTGCCATTGCGCGCGACCTCTTCCTTCTCACCAACAAGCCGGTGATGTATGTCTGCAACGTGGACGACGCTTCCGCCGCGAACGGCAACAAGTACGTGGATGCCGTGCGCGAGGCGGTCAAGGAGGAGAATGCCGAGATTCTGGTGATAGCCGCGCGTACCGAATCGGAAATTGCCGAGATTGAGGACTTTGAAGACCGCAAGATGTTCCTTGACGAACTCGGGCTGGAGGAGTCCGGAGTGGTGCGCCTGATTCAGGGCGCCTACCGTCTGCTCGGCCTGCAGACCTTCTTCACGGCAGGAGCCGACGAGTGCCGCGCCTGGACAATCCACAAGGGTGACAAGGCACCCAAGGCCGCGGGCGTAATCCACACCGACTTCGAGAAGGGCTTCATCCGGGCCGAAGTTATAAAGTACGACGACTTCGTGGCCCTGAAATCCGAATCCGCCTGCCGCGCCGCCGGCAAGATGGGCATCGAAGGCAAGGAATACATCGTGCAGGACGGCGACATAATGCACTTCCTGTTCAATGTGTAACGCCGTAAAACCTCTACAATAACTCTACATCAACCTCTATAGAAGGGCTTGCAACGCGGTTGCAGGCCCTTTTATTTCTCTACATGCCTTTGAAAATAACTCTATTTGGTTTATATTTACGATTGATAACACGTAAACAGAACCACAAATGGGATTCTCTGATATATTTTCCCGTAAAAAAGCGGCCCGTCTGGTAGAGAACATAGATGGGCTGCTGGCTACGATCGACGGGGCGCTGCTGGTATTCAAGGGCGGCGTCAAGGATTATCTCTATGGCGACAATGCCGGATTCGCGGAGAATCTCGCAAAGATCGCCGCTCTCGAAACCGATGCCGGCACCCGCATCCGGGAGATAGAAGGCACCCTGTATTCAAAGGGATACCTGATGCGCTCCCGAGGCGACATCATGCGCCTGCTTGAGCGCTTCGACCACATCATCTCCATAATCAGCGTAGATCTCGTGCAATTCGAGATCGAGGCTCCTAACATTCCCGCCGAGCTCAAGAGGGAGTTCCTGAAACTCAGCGAACTTGCTTCCCTCGCGGTAGAGAGCTCCATCCCCGGAACCAAGGCCTATTTCACTGAACCTCACTCGGTTGCAGCCACGACCGCGCAGGTATATTTCTATGAAAAAGAGGCGGTGAAACTCAGCCAGTCCATAAAAAGGACGGTCTTCCATCAGATGGACAACCTGAAGCTGAGCGAAAAATTCCATCTCCGCTACTTCGCCCTCCATATAGAAGATTTGGCAAAGGCGGCCGTAAAGGTTGCGGAGCAGTTGTCAGTCATGGCAATCAAGCGAGCCCTATAGATGGAAACAATCGCGTACATAATAATCTCCACCCTGCTCGCCGGCGTCATGCTGGTGATCCGCGACCTGCCGGTCATCAGCGGCAGCGTGCTCGCCTCCGGAGCGGGAGAGAGGACCTGTGTACGGATTCTCACCCCTGTAATCCTGGGTGCCACCCTCGTCGTGCCTTGTTTTCTCCCTACAATTCAATGGCCGGTTGGAAGCAGTTTGCCGGCATCAGATGACATCCTTCCCATAGGAATTGCCACCGTCGCCGCCTCCGTGATCGTGGGTAGATTCAGCAGGTATCCGGCGGTGCCTTTCGCCTTCATGGCAGCTATCGGAGGAGTCGGGCTGGCATCGGGAGACGGACCCGGCTGGCAGACGGGAATTACATACACCCTGTCCTGGCTCGTCGCTCCCGTCATCTGCGCCTGCCTCGCAGCGCTTGCCTACATGCTGTTCGCACTTGGGCAGCGGGGGAAAAAGACGCACCTCGCCGTGCAGGAGGCCAGGATGATGCCTCTCGCGGCCTTCGCAGGGCTTGCACTGATTGCGGCCTTTGCAATCAATAACTCACTCATATTCACCTGGATACCGCTTCACCAAGGGGCCTTGACCGCTGCCGTGAGCGCTCCGGCATGCGCCCTGATCCTCTGGCTCTGCACGCACAGGCATGTCACGCAGGCGAAATGGAATCTTGCGGACAACGAACTCGACACGAACACCCAGTCCATCCTCAGCCTGCTGCTGGCTATGGCCGCGACCTTCATCCTCTTCAGCAGTCCCCTGCCGGCAATGGTCGGGTTTACGGCCTCTCCGCTCCCGGCAGGCAGCTTGTATATGGCGGCCCTCCTGGGTATCAGCGTCGCGCGCCAAAGGGCGCTTGCGGACGGACAGGACATTATCCTCGCAGTGATAGCCGCAATTGTTTCGCCCGCGCTGGCGCTGATGTTCGCCTACTGCCTCGGCAGGATCATGGACGGCGGAGGAGCGGGAAACCTGATCGTGCTGTGCCTGGCCGTGCTGGCGGCGGTGATGATAATCTATACCCGCTGGCAGAACCGCCGTACGATGCACAGGCAGATAGTGGCAAACCGGGAGCAGCAGGTCTACAGCACCCAGAAATCCCTTTCCGCCCTGGAGGTGAAGGCGGAAATGACCGAAAAGGATCTCCTCAACAAGCTGGATATCAAGCGTAAGGAGCTGGTGGACTTCGCGGTGGGCGTGAGCGACCAGAAGGAGTTCATGGAAAAGGTGTATGAGGACCTGAAAGCCATGCGGACGCTGGATGACGAAGATGCGAAGAACGCCGCCACGGACGCCTTGCTGAGCACTCTTCGCGAGCGCATGTACTTCACGAGGGAAATGAACGACTTTTATGCGCAAAGCGAGGTGCTGAACAAAGATTTCAACATGAGACTTTCCGAGCTCTTCCCGAACCTGACTGATGGGGAGCGCAAGCTCACCAACCTGCTCAGGCAGGGGTTCAGCAGCAAGTACATAGCATCGCTGATGAACATAACCCCGAAAAGCGTGGAAATAAACCGCTCCCGGCTGAGGGCCAAACTGGGCCTCACGAGGAGTGACAATCTGATACAATTCATAAAATCAATCTAACTAACCATTTAATTATTAACTATGCGTAAAATTCTGTTTACAATCGCGCTCGCACTGCTGGCAACAACGGCAGTCGACGCCCAGAAGGCAGTCAAGTACAATCAGTACGGCGTGGCTGTCGAATCCGACGTTCTCGACGTCGAGGCACAGGACGGCATCCTGGTCTTCGAGTCGCCCAAGAGCGGCTATAAATTCTGGTTCGACGTCCGTGCTCAAGCTGACGCCGCCGTATTCTTCGGAGCCCCGGACTATGCAGACGCAATCGGCAACGGAACCCAGATCCGCCGCGCACGTTTTGCAGTCAAGGGACAGATCGACAAGGATTGGTACTGGGAATTCGACATGGACCTCGCAAACGGCCTTGCGGAACTCAAGGACGCCATCGTCCGCTACACAGGCGTGCCCAACCTCGACCTGCAGGTCGGTAATTTCAAGGAGAACTTCTCCATCCAGCGCAACACCACTTCGCGTTATCTGCAGTTCATCGAGAGGCCTATGGTCTGCTCGGCCCTTGCTCCTTCCCGCCATCTCGGCTTCAACGCCAAGTATGCAAAGGATTGGCTCTGGGTATCTGCCGGCGCCTTTTCACAGGTGCTTGCCGGCGAAGAAGAATGGACCAACATAGCCGACAACAACAAGGACTTCGGCCGCAACTCCGGATACTCTCTCACCACGAAGGTGGTTTTCCGTCCTCTCTACAAGATGGATAACGCCAGCCTGCACATCGGCGCCGCATATTCCTACAGGACCACCACCACCGACCTCGCAACCGGCGAATGGGGAACTTACCGCGCAAGCTGCCGCAACTCCACCAGCATCAACCGCAAGAAGTATGTGGACACCAACAATCTCCCCGGATTCGACCATAACAACCTGTGGACCGTCGAACTTGCCGGCCACTGGAACGGACTGCGTTACGAGGCTGCCTACATCGGCGACAACGTGCACTTCAAGAGCGACGCCGCCGACCCTGCGACCAAGAACTTTGGCGGATGGTACGTACAGGCCGGCTACCTTCTCTTCGGAGGCAAGCAGCAGTACGATGCCAAGGGCGGCAAGTACACCAAGGTGGAACGCGGCCGCAAGTGGGGAGATCTCGAACTCTGCGCCCGTTATGAGAACGTGGACCTCAACGACGGAAATGTTTACGGCGGTGCCGCCGAAGCATACACCCTCGGTCTCAACTGGCACGTGAACGACAATGTCAAGTTCGTGGTGAACTACCAGTACAATAACAACGACCGCTATGCAAACGGCAAGGGCAAACTGAATGTCGGCAAGGATGCCGCAGGAAAACCCGTCAAGGATTACACCAAGGTTGTCACCGCGGACGGCAAGGCCGGCGTTGACTACCACATGCTTTGTGTTCGTTTCGAAATCGACTTCTAATACCGGACTGTTATGAAAAAAATATTATTTGTTTCCCTGGCAGCCCTGCTCGCATTTGCAGGCTGCGTCAAAGACGAGGTTTACAAAGGCCCCTCGACCATAGAAAAGGTCGTATTCTCCCCTGAAGCGCCAACATCGATCGCCGATGTCACCGTTACCGCTACCGTAACCGGTCTGCAGAAAGTGACGAAAGCCACTCTCAAATACAACGGCACCGACGTTGCCATGAGTGGCTCGGGCACAACTTATTCTGGAACCATCCCCGCAATGGCGGACGGCACAGAAGTCAGCTTTACCGTAACCGTAGTCAACGATGCCGACTTCACCACCGTTTCCGACAAATACACCTACACAGTGGGAGACCCTGCCACCGACTGGTCCAAGGTCAAACTGAACGAGGTTTACGGAGCCGGTGCCGATGAAGAAAAGTTCTTCGAACTCTGGAACGGCAGCGATTATCCTGTAAAACTTACCGGCGTAACAATCAATAAGGACGAAAGTCTTTGCTGGACAGGCATAGACGGAGAAGTAATCCCCGCTCACGGATTCTTTGCCATCATAGGCGCAAAGGGAACGACAGCGAGAGGCTTCTCCAGCGGATTCTCGGCAAAGAAGAGCGTACGCATCGATCTGTACGATCCTAAGGGAACATTGATCGACCACTTCCAGCGCGGCGACAAGGACGACAGCGGTGCATGGGGCGTAAGCATCACCAACTATGCAGGTTCCTGGAGCCGCGTGCCTGACGGAACAGGCAAGTGGATGCGCACCGACACCTTTACCCCGGGCACGGCCAACTCCACCACAGCGGTTGACGACGACTATGTAAAGAACGATTAAACAATATTTATTATGGCAGAACTTAAAATCGGCGAGCAGAGCAAGCCTCGCTTTGAATTCCGCAGCTTCGGTCAGGATTTCTGCGCCGCAGCGAAACGCATGGCACGCTTGAGCGTCCCCGTCCCCGAGAAGGTCTGGGAGCGCGAGAGCGACGAGATCTACATCATCTCGGCGAAGAACGACATCAACAATACCAAGATCCGTAACGGAAAGATGGATATCAAGACCTATGTGCAGACAGTAGACGGTCTCGAGCAGTGGAACCCCCTCATGAAGGGCGAATTCCCCATCTCCCGCGAGGTTCTGGAGAAGGAAGTCTTCCCTGCCTTCATGGTAGAGATGCCCGCCCTTACGAAGGACACCTACACCTACGAGGAATTCATTGCGATGGTGAAGGCCTGCCCGGACCTCGCAGCCGTTCGCGTGCACAAGCAGCGCTTCGGCTACATGGTGAACAACACCATCTGCGAAGTGGGCAACGTGCTCATCAACGGCGCGAAGGTGGTTACCATCAACTCTGAATCCACCGAAATCGAAGACATCAAGAAGACCATCGCAGACTGCGGCCTCGAGGGCGTGGAGAACATCAACTACCTCCAGGCCATCAAGCGCGTGATCGGCATGAGCGACAAACCTTTAGCAAACGAATAGACTATGGCACAGGAAATCGAAAAGAAATTCTTGGTTAAGGGCGACTTCAAGAGCGAGGCTTTCAAGGCCACCCGCATCACCCAGGGCTATCTCAGCAGTGTTCCCGAAAGGACCGTACGCATCCGCGTGAAGGGCGACAAGGGATTCATTACCGTGAAGGGCATAGGCAACGCATCAGGCGCCGCCCGCTTCGAGTGGGAGAAGGAAATTCCCGTGGAGGAGGTGAAGCAACTGCTGGACCTTGCAGAACCCGGCGTAATCGACAAGACCCGCTATCTCGTAAAGAACACCGACGGGGTGCATACCTGGGAAGTTGACGAGTTCTACGGCGACAACGACGGCCTCACCGTCGCCGAAGTGGAGCTTGCCGATGAGAACGAACCCTTCGACAAGCCGGCCTGGCTCGGCGAAGAGGTTACCGGCGATCCCAAGTACTTCAATTCCATGTTGATGAAGAATCCTTACAAGAACTGGAAGTAGTTTTATTATGGCAACAGATATCAAGACGGAGGCGGTGAAAGCGTTCGACCCGCTGGACATGAACAATTACAAAGTAGAGAAACTGCCCAAGATGAGCAAGTCGAAGTTCGAAGTGTGGCTCGCCCGGCTGGGCGGTCCGCTCGCGATCATCGCCTTCGTCTGGATCTGTTGGTTCTGCCATATAGGATTCATCGACAATCTCGACACCACGGGACTCGCCGCGTCGGCCCAGAAGCGGCTCTCCGCCCTCGGTCCGGAAGGCTTCATCCGCGCCAATTACGCGATGCTGGCCATCTTCGTGTCGAGCCTCATCCTTTGGATCACGGAGGCCCTGCCGAACTATCTTACCTCCCTGATCCTCATACTGGCGACGGTCCTGTTCAGCGTCACCACCCAGAAAGAAGCCCTCGCGCAGCTCGGACACCCCGTGATGTGGCTGAACATCCTCAGCTTCGTGCTGGCTTCGATGCTGGTGAAGACGCGCTTTGCGAAGCGCCTTGCGCTGGCCTTCGTCATCAAGTTCGGCAAGAGCGCGAAGGGCGTGCTCTGGAGCTTCCTGCTCATCAACCTGGTGCTCTCCGCCTTCATCTCCGCAACTACGGTGAAGGCCACCATCATGCTGCCCATCTTCATGGTGATCTGCGCCATCTACGGCGCATCCGACGGGCACCGCAACAACTTCGGCCGAAACCTCGTGATCCAGAATCTCTTCCAGGTCAACATCGGGGCGAACGCCTTCTACACCGGCAGCGGCGCCCATCTGCTGGCCATCTCGCTGATCGCGGGATTCCTGGGCTCCTGCGACTTCGGCTACAAGGAATGGCTGATCGCGGTAGGCCCCATGAGCGTAATCATCCTCGTGGTAGGTCTGCTGCTGGGCATGTATGTATTCTTCCCCATAAAGAAGGAAGAGCAGGTGCCCCAGATTCAGGGAGGTATCGACCGTCTGCGCGGCGAACTCGCCTCCATGGGAAAGATGTCGAAGGAAGAATGGAAGGCGGTGGCCATCTTCCTGGTGGTGCTTTTCCTGTGGGTGACGAAGGGGACCTTCCATAACATAGACGAAACCATAGTTGCGCTCATAGGCGCAATCCTGGCCCTTCTGCCGGGGATAGGAGTGGTGAAGTGGAACGACGTGGACATCCCCTGGCACCTGATGCTCTTCTCGGCCGGCGCCTACGTGCTGGGAAGCGGCCTCAACGCGACCGACCTCCCGAACACGATGGTGAACGCCGCCTTCGATTCGATGGGAATCACCGCCGACACCCCTTTCTGGGTGCTGTACGTAGTGCTCACCTTCCTGATGATGTATTCGGGGCTGGTGTTCCAGAGCAAGACCATACGCACCATGGTGTTCGTGCCCATCGCCCTTGGCGTGGAGAAGCGCTTCGGCTTCCCTCCCATGAGCCTGTCGCTGCCCGTTTCGATGCTCATCGAGCACTGCTACGTGCTGCCTTTCAACAGCAAGCCTGCAGCCCTTCTCTACAACACAAACCAATACAGCCTCACCGACGCCTTCAAGTACGGCATCACCATGATGACCTTCTCCTGGCTGCTCATACTGCTCTTCGGGCAGACGGTGCTGAAATGGCTGCAGATTACCCCCGGACTATTTTAAACCTACAATGCCATGACAATCGAGTGGAATTTCATACTTCGCATTTGCGCCGCCGGCATTTTGGGCGGCCTGATAGGGCTTGAACGCGAATTCAGAGCCAAGGAAGCGGGCGTACGCACGCACTTCATAGTGGCCCTCGGAAGCGCCCTGTTCATGATAATCTCGCAGTTTGCCTTCAGCGGGCGCTTCGATGCAGCCCGCGTGGCGGCGCAGGTAGTGTCCGGCATAGGTTTCATAGGTGCGGGCGTCATCATCTTCCAGAAGAACGCCGTGCGCGGGGTGACCACCGCCGCCGGCCTCTGGGTCGCCGCCGCCATCGGCCTCGCCTGCGGATCGGAAATGTATTCCGTGGCTATCGCAGCCACCCTCATGACCATCCTGGTGCTGGAGACCATGCACTTCATCACCCGCTCACACGGCGAGAAGGAACTCTCCATAACACTGTCTCCGGTTACCAACGACGAACTTACGGAAATGATGAAAACCCTCAAGGGAATAGGGGCGGACATCGAGAGTTTCACACTCACCGACGGCGTGGCTGTATTTGACCTGCGTATAAAGCAAAAGGACTATGCCACTACCGTGGACACAGTCCTTTCATTCTCAAAAGGCCTCAAGGTCGAGATTTCCTAGAAGAATCTGGCCCTGTTATCTTTCACCACACCCTTTGCGGACATTGTAGGAACGATGCCCTGGGCATTGTACTGAGCCTTGCGCTGTGCGAACATCTCGGCGTCTTCCTCGGTGTAGAAGCTGCCGACTTCCTTGCTGTTCACGACGAACACGTAGGTGCCGAAGGAGCCTGCGACGGGGCCGGAGAGTTTGCCTTCCTCGGCAACGGCGACGGCGCCTGCGAGAGCGGGATCGACACGGCCGCCCATGGGAGCAAGGCTGAGAGCGGACTCGCTGGTGACGGTGGCGTCAAGCTTCTCGGCGACAGCCTGGATGTCGGCGCAGCCGGCAATCTTTTCGGCGATTTCAGCCTTCTTCACCTCGGCTATCTTCTTTGAGAAGAGGGTGCTCTCGATGGAAGAGGAAACCTCGTTCAGAGGGCGCAGGCCTTCCTTGTGGATGCCGTTGAGCTCAGCGATGAAGAAGTACTTGTTGTTGACGGTGATGATGTTGGAAGCCTTGCCGACCTTGTTGTCGAACGCCCAGCGGGTAACTTCCTTGGCGTTGTCGATGGAGCCGTAGGTGGAAGTGGCCTCGGTGATGTTCATCTTGTGGGAGTAGACCTTCATTGTGTCGACTGCGGCGGCATATCCGGCAGCGGTCTTGTTCGCGATAGTTGCGAACTTGTTGGCCTGTGCGTAGATGGCGTTGGTCGTCTCCTTGCTTGCGACGGCGGTCTTCTCGAGGATGGCCACCTGCTTCTTGGTGACGGGAGCGGTCTTCTTGCTGACGACCACTACATGGGTGCCGTACTGGGTATTGATGACCATGGGCTGGTTCACGGGAGCGGTGATGACGCTCTCGAAGCCGGGGATCATGTAGGTCTGGGTCATCCAGCCGATGTTTCCGAGTTCGCCGTCGGCGGCGGAGTTCTGGTCTACCGAGAATTCAGCAGCGAGGCTTGAGAAGTTGGCACCCTTGCGCACCACGTTAGCGAGGCTGTCTGCGGTCTTGCCGGCGTTGGTGCCCTGGAGAAGGATGTGCTTCACGTATGCGGAGTCGGAGACGGGCTTGGTGTCCATCACGCGCACTGCATAGAAAGTTTCGCCGTCGGCGATGATGGGAGAGACGCTGCCCTTGCCTTCGAACACGAAGTCGTTGACTTCCTTGTTGATGCTGTTCAGTTCTCCCGCCTTGTACCAGTAGTTGGAGAGCTGGCGGTCGGAGTTCTTCAGGAGGAAGGTCTTGACATTGTCGGCATCGGCGAACTTGGCGTACGCCTCGGCAAACTGGTCGTTGGTGGCGGAGATGTCTTCTGCGGAAGGATTGACCTCAAATACGACATACTCTATGTCGCGGCTGGCCTGCTGCTCGAAGAAATCCGGATGCTCCTTGTAGTACTTCTTGATTTCGGCGGGAGTCACCTTGACTGTGCTGTCCTGGCCGAAAGGATAGGTCACATAGACATAATCCACGTTTGCGGTGGTGTTGTTCTGTGCGATTGCCTGCTTCTTCTCGAGAGCGTTCTGGAAGGTGCTGGCGTTGAAGATGGCACCGTACTTCGCATAGTACTGCTGGGTCTCGAGGGTGTTCTGCAGGTAGTTCCAGTAGAGCTGGAGACGGCCGCTTTCGTCGGAAGGAATCTGGGCGACGAAATCGCGGACGCGGTCTGCGGAGAAGTTTCCGTTCTCATCGAGGAAAGCGCCGTTGCTGGCGATCAGCGGGGAAGGATTGGCACCGGTGGTAAGGTCTACGAGTTCGGCCTTGCCGACGGTGATGCCGGCTGCCTTGGCATTCTTGGTGAACAGGTACTTGTCTACAAGTTCCTGCCAGGCGGCGTCGCGGATCTGCTGCTGTGTCTGCTCGTTCTGGACGCTCGTACCGGTGATTATTTCGTTGATCTGGGTAAACCTTTCGACATCCTCGAGGTAATCGGTATAGGGAACCGCCTTGCCTGCAATGCTGCCGACATCGTATTTGCTGGACATGGAGTGCAGGGCAGACTCAAGGGTGCTCGGGTCTATAATGAATGACAAGAGGGCCAGTGCGATGATAATGGAAATCACAAGCCCGAACTTAACGCGAATTTTTTCAAGAACCGCCATTTCAGTTTATATTTTTTAATTATTATTTCTTATTAAGCCTGCAAAGGTAGTAATTTTATCTTAACTTTTTGAGTAAAGGGCCTATAAAATTAACGGAATCAATCACCACCACCGAACTGTCCCTCACCGTATAACCATAGCCGTTGAAGGGTTCGAGCAGGATGGCGTTGCGGGCGTGATCGTCGGAACGCATGCCATAGCCCTGAAGGAATCCCTGCGGAGAATACATCTTCACATAGCAGTCGGTGTATATCTCGTTCTTGGCCTGATTCCAGTAGATGGTGTCTGTTTCCATGGTCTCCTGCTTGAGGACGTTATGGATTACCACGTTGCCGAAGGCTTCCCAGATTTCTTCCGGAGCCGGACGCCCGGGGCCTTTTTTGAGGGTGATGTGCCGGCCGTCGTCCGAAACTATGACCGTTTCCAGCAGGCCATCGTCGGAATAGCCGAAGATGGCTATCCCCTTGGGGAAGGATTCGTAGGCGATGGTGTCCTTGTCGTAGCGTTCCATCACCGACGCCTCCACCCTCATCATCACAAGGCCGTTGCGCGTCTGCACTGCGAACATGTCCTCGACCGTCTGCATCGGGGTGTCGGCGAGGTTCAGGGCCTCCGCCTGGGCCATTTTGTTCTTGCAGGAAACAACGAGGATAGCCGACGCAATTACGACGGCTATCCCACGAATGAATATCCTCAACCTTTCAGGTATCACTTAATTACTTCCTGGTACGGACGGTGGTGGAGGCGCTCATGCCGTTGCAGACCACCCTGTACGCCTGACCGTCTGTAACATTGTACATGAAGGCCTCTGCGGTTTCGGGGAAATAGATGCTGTAGGAACCGATGGCCCTGTTGGCGTCCTCGGTGAGGGATGCGTCCGCAGCCTTCGCCTTGTTGAGGAAGTCTACGGCTACCCAGTAGTGGGCGCGTTTCTCGATTTCATCGCCTCCGCAGGAGGTTGCCCCCCAGATCTGGCCCATAAGGAAATAGGCCTTTCCGGCCATGCCGGCATCGAGGGAAACGGCATTGTTTGCATAGTTGTAAGCCTTTGCAAGACGGCCGTTCTTGAAGCAGAACGCAGCAGCCTCGAAACTGTAGTTGGCGTCGGTGGCGGCATCCGATGTTTCGTATGCGATGGCCTCTTCGATATACTTGAGGGCCTCGTCGATGTTGTTCCTGGATGCGTTGAGCCTGTAAAGGTAGTATGCCGAATTGTAGGAAGGATCCAGCTTGTACATGGAGGTTACCGCGTTCAGGAAGAGGTCATTGTCCTGGCAGTCCTCGGTGATGCTGAGCATCTTGACGATGTTGGTAACGAGGGAGAGGTCGTCCGATCCGGTCTCGTAGCGGGGAGTGAACAGGGCGATGAGGTCGTTGCACTCGGCCACCTTGCTGGTGATGAAGAGGCTCTCGAGGTCGGTCTTCACCTTCTGGTTCTGCTCTGCCACGGCCGGAGTATTGGCGGGAGCCTTGTCGAGAAACTCTACATTCCTCTCATAAGTATTGATGACGTCCTCTGCGGAAAGCAGCCCCTTCTTGTAAAGCTCGATGGCGACGTTCATGTCCTGGATGAAGAGACTCGTCCTGGTGTTCACGCCGTTGCGGGAGATGACGTCGTTGAGGCCGTCAAACAGGGCCTTGTCATCCCCGGTGATGTAGTTGACTATATCCACACCCTTGTTGTTGAGGGCGGATACGGAATATTTGGGGAAGAACTTGGCGCGTTCCTCGTGAAGGGTCATCAGGGAGTCGATGAGGGACTCGCGATAGGTAGCGTTGTTCCTGTTCTTGTTGATAAGCTTACGCATGAGTTCCGTGCCGTTGGTCAGCATGGTCTGCCTTACCCCGTGAGGGCAGGTGGCATAGGCCTTGCGCCAGTTGACGGTTGCGTTGTCGTAATCCTTCGCCTTGTAGGAATCGTCATAGAAAGAGAGGTACTTGATGCAGTTTGCACTGTCCGCACCCCATTTTCCCTGTGCCGATGCCCTGAAACCTGCAAAGACCAACACTGTGGTCATCAATGCTACAACAATCTTTTTCATATCTGCAATGTTTTCGTTATTATTCATATCTGTATTTCCTGAACCATATGTCGTGGAGGTTCAGCCCCACGCCTATCTTTACATAGCGTTCGCGGACCAGGCTGCCTGCCGTAGTGCCCCTCTGCCCGAGATCCAGCGTTATGGATATTCCGTTGTGCAGGAAAGTCTCCTTGACAGGAAGGGTTGCTCCTAAAGTGATGCCGAAAGAGTTGATTTCGCTGCCTCCGACTTTGTAATATTCGTTATTGTAATATGCTCCGGCACGGTAGGATATGCGTTTCATGTAGTAGCGGACGTTGTATCTGTCCGGAGTGTATTCGATGCCTGCGCGGATGCTCTGACGGGCCGTGGCGCTGAACGGAGTCTTGCTGGTCGTGTTGGCGAAACCGTTCGCCTTGTCGATGCCGGTGCCGCTCCAGTCCGAGAAGGTATAGTCTATTTCGGCGCGGAAGCGGTCTTCCATGTTGAGGGAGATGCCCAGCCCGATTTCGGAGGCGAGCCGCACGGCGGCGGATCCGTTCCCGAGAGTGTCGGTGTAGGCTGTTACGTCCACCGTTTCGGCGGATCCCACGGACTGGTGCTTGTATTCCACCGTGCCGTTCAGGTCGGCCCCGAGGGTGTAGGTCGCGCCTATCCCGAGTTTGGCCTTGGTGCCGAGTTTCTGCTCATACTGCGCGCCGAACTTGCCGGTGAAGGCGTGCAGATTGAGTTTGTACTCGTCCTGTGCCGTGTTGAATCCGCTGTTCGTGAAGGTCTCCGTGAAGTACTTGCCGTAGTTGCCGAAGATGTAGTCCGCCTCGGCTCCGACGGAGAGTTTCTTCCAGAAGGTATATCCCAGGGCGCCGTAAAGCTTGTACATGCTTCCCTGGCCGTAATCGTAATAACGGATATTGCCGGTCGTGGCGAGCACGGAAGGGTCGGTTTCCAGGGCGGAATAGGAATATCCTCCCGAACTGTAGGGGGAAATGCCCACCATCATCGCCATGCTTTTCCAGATGGGGAAGGACATGGCCATGCTGCTGATGTTGTTGATGTTCCTGGCGGATTTCATCGAACTCTGGCTGTAGAGGGTGTTGGAGTTGGATACGGTGAAATCCAGCATGAAGGACAGGGTGTCCCTCGCCGTGACGGCGGCCGGGTTGAGGGAATTCAGATAACGCACGTTTCTGGAAGCGATGCCCACTCCGGCCATGCTGCGGTTGTAGGCCGACCCCTGCTGGGAGAGGTCTCCTATTCCGAAGATGGAGTATGGAGTGTAGGACAGGAACTCGCCGGACTGGGCATGGGCGCCCGCCCCTGCCAGCATCAGAAGCACCGGAAGAACTGCACTATTGAATATTCTTTTCAACATAATCGTCTGTTATCAGCGCCAAGCCCATCTGGACCAGATTGCTCACGATGAAGAGCGACTGCTTCATGCGCTTGGCAAAATAGGTGGCATCTCCGCCGGTGAATACCACCACGTGCCCCGGATGCCGGCGGATATAACCTTCAATTTCAAACATTATGCCCGAAACGACTCCGGACTCTATGGAAGTTTCCAAAGAGTTGCCTTCGCGGGGAATGCGGGCGGGGATGTTCATCAGCGGCAGCGACTTGGAATAACGGCTCAGGGCCTTGAAGCGGGTGAGGAATCCGGGGGAGACGTTTCCTCCGCGGTACTGCCCGTCTTCGGAGGTCAGGTCGATGGTGAGGGTCGTTCCGAAATCGAATACCACGCAGGGTTTGCCCTTGAAAAGATAGCGGACCGCGAGCAGCGAGGCGGCTCTGTCGTAGGACAGATAGTCCGGAAGGTCGTAGCGCTGCAGGATGTCGGGATGGGCGCTGTCGAGTATCATCAGATGCCTGCATTCCCCGCGGAGAATCTCCTCTTCGGCGGGGGTTACCGGCTTCGCGGATACCACGGCCATGACCTCCGGTTTCTCTTTTTCGGTGAGGGAGAGGATGAACTCCATCACCTTCTCTCCTTGGAAACGGAAGGCCTTGCCGAGAGTCATTCCCTCGGCCCATGCCGCTTTCAGCGCAGTATTTCCGACCTCTATCAGTAAGTTTGCCACTTCTCCAATCAATAAAGCCTACAAAGATAAGAATTTATCCCAACTTATTCAAAAGTGACCACGCAGCTTGGAGTCCGTCGACTCCGTGGGCCACCAGTTTCAGTTTCCTGTCGCTCTGCTTGAGCACGAACGGAGTGGTGCCGGACGACACGGTCGCGAGTATCTTCTCGAACACGTCCGACTTGAAGTAGGGGGAGTTTTCCAGAGAGATGAACCAGCAGATGCACATGCCGTTCTTGATTATGATCTTTTCGAAGCCCAGACGCGTTCCGAGGTTGCGTATCTTGACCACCGAGAAAAGGTTCTGGACTTCCCGTGGGATGCGGCCGAAGCGGTCGGTGAGATGCATCGCCAGACGGTCCAGGTCTTTCTCCGAATCCATGGAATCGAGCTGCTTGTAAATGCGGATTTTCTCGGCGGTAATGTCGATGTAATCGTCCGGGATGAGGGCTTCCTGGTCGGTTTCGATAGTGCAGTCCGAGATATATTTCTCCCTACCTCTATTAAGCTTCTGACCCGTTTCGATACCAAGTTCGTCCATAGCCTCGTTTATCACCTTCTGGAAGGTTTCGTATCCCATATCCATCATGAATCCGCTCTGCTCCGCACCGAGCAGGTTGCCTGCTCCGCGGATGTCGAGGTCCTGCATGGCGATGTTGAATCCGCTGCCGAGGTCGGAGAATTCCTCGATGGCGCGCAGGCGTCTTCGGGCATCTTCGGTAACCGAAGCGAGGGGCGGTACTATGAGATAGCAGAAAGACTTGCGGTTGGAGCGTCCGACGCGTCCGCGCAGCTGGTGCAGGTCGCTCAGACCTATGTTCTGGGCCTGGTTTATGATGATGGTGTTGGCGTTGGGTATGTCCAGTCCGTTCTCGATGATGGTGGTGCAGAGGAGTATGTCGTAATCTCCCCGGATGAAGCCCAGCATCTTGTCTTCGAGCACCTTGGACTCCATCTGCCCGTGTGCCGTGCATATCTTGGCATCCGGCACGAGACGGTGGAGGATAATCTCTATGTGCGGAAGTTCCTCAACCTTGTTGTGCAGGAAGAACACCTGCCCGCCGCGGTCCAGTTCGTAGTTTATGATGCTCTTCACCTCCTTCTCGTCGAAGAGGATTATCTCCGTCTGCACCGGGATGCGGTTGGGAGGAGGGGTGTTGATGATGCTGAGGTCGCGTGCGCCGAGAAGCGAGAACTGCAGGGTTCTGGGGATGGGGGTCGCCGTCAGGGTGAGAGTATCCACCGAGGTCTTGAACTGGCGGAGTTTTTCCTTGGCCGCGACGCCGAACTTCTGCTCCTCGTCTATTATCAGCAGGCCCAGGTCCTTGAATTCGAAGCCGTTGCCCAGTATCTTGTGGGTGCCGATTATGATGTCCGTCTTGCCTGCGGCGACCTTCTTCTTTATCTCGCCTATCTGCTTGGCGGTGCGCAGGCGGCTGACATAATCCACCGTGCAGGGGAAGTTCGCCAGACGGGCGGTAAAGGTGTTGTAGTGCTGCAGGGCGAGTATTGTGGTGGGGACGAGCACCGCCACCTGCTTGCCGTCGGTAACAGCCTTGAAGGCTGCGCGTATGGCTATCTCCGTCTTTCCGAAACCTACGTCTCCGCACACCAGCCTGTCCATGGGGCAGTCGTCCTCCATGTCCCGCTTGACGGCGATGGTGGCCGCCTCCTGGTCGGGCGTATCCTCGAACATGAACGAGGATTCAAGTTCATCCTGAAGGTAGGTGTCCGGGGAGAAGGCGAATCCCTTGGTGGCCCTGCGCTTGGCGTAGAGTTGGATGAGATCCTTCGCTATGTCCTTCACCCTGCGCTTGGCGTTCGCCTTGAGGGTGGCCCAGGTCTTCGACCCCAACTTGTTGATTTTCGGAGCCTCGCCTTCTGAAGAACGGAAGAGGGAGAGTTTGTTGAGGGCGTGGACCGACACGAACACCACGTCTCCGTCCTTGTAGGTGATCTTCACCACCTCGCGGACGCGCCCCTTGTCGTCGAACATGCGCACCAGACCGCCGAACACGCCTATTCCGTAGTCGATGTGCACTACGTAATCCCCTATGTTGAAGGAGTTCAGGTCGTTGATGGTGAGTTGCTCGCTCTTTTCCACGCTGCGCCTGATGCTCACGCGGTGGAAGCGGTCGAATATCTCGTGGTCGGTGTAGCAGGCGACTTTGGAATCTTCGTCGACGAATCCCTCGTGGATGTTCTTGCCTTCCACGAAGTCCGGCAATATGCCCCCCTCGCTCGAGATGATGGACTTTATCCTGTTCAACTGGGAACTCTTCTCTCCATATATATATACCTTGTATCCGCCTTCCTTCTTGCGGCGGATATCGTCTTCGAGCAGGTCGAAATTCTTGTTGAAGCGGGGCTGGGGGGATATATGGTATTTTTCGGGGGATGCGGCCTTGACTCCCAGGGGAATCTGCAGGAACACCCTGCGGAAATTTTCCGTGAGGCCGAAGAAACTCTTTTCCTTGTAGACGTCCGGCGAGTCCAGCCAGACTGTGGATTTCCCGGGAATTATCTCCAGCAGATTGCGGCCCTGCTCCGATATTTCCGAGAGTGCACCGCCTATTATGTCCGCCGCATCCCTTTCTCCCTTGGAAATCTGGGTATTGCAGTCGAATATGCTGATGCTTTCCACTTCGTTGCCCCAGAATGAGATGCGGTAGGGCTCGTTTTCGGCGTAGGAGAAAATATCTATCAGGGAACCTCTTACCGCGAACTGGCCCGGAGCGGAAACGAAGTCGCAGCGCTCGAATCCCATATTCGCCAGCTTCCCGATTATGGTGTCGAAGGATATCTCCTGCCCTTTGACTATGGCGAGTATATCCTTTTCTTTTCCGCTTCCGACGGGTATATTCTCTTCCAGGGCCTCAGGACAGCAGACTACGAAAATCTGCTCTCCCTTGTTCTTGAGCACAGCCGATATGGCGGCCGTCCTCTGCACGCTTATGGAGGATTTGTAGTTGCTTCGCTCCAGTCCTTTTCCGCTCGGGGGAAGGAGGAACACCCTGTCTCCCTTGGTCAGTTGATAAAGGTCCGATGTGCAGTATTCGGCGCTTTCCTTGTCCGGCAGTATTACAAGGTTTATTCCTTCCGGGGCTTCACTGCTGAGCACGAACCAGCGCGCGGACAGGAAAAGTCCGCTGCAGTAAATGATGTTTTCTTTCTCCAGCCGGGTTTTCAACATTGAATACAAAAACTCAGTTCAAAAAATGTTGATAACTCTGTTTATATCTTCTTCATAAGTCGGCCACCCGTTTTTATAACAATCTTTCAAAAGGTTGAAAGCAGACTTATTAACAATATTTTTAAATATATTTTATTGTGAATCAGTCGGTTATGAAGTTATCAACTTTTTAACAACCCAAACAACAAAATAACTTTTAAAAATAAAAAGAACTATATTTGTATTTGGAATTAAAAACTGATGCCGATGTCCGATTTCAACCCCCGCGATACAAACGAAGGCAAAGATAAGGAATTAGATGGAATTATCCGCCCGACAGAGCTGGAAGATTTTACGGGACAGAGCGAAATCGTGTCCAACCTGAGGGTCTATATCAAGGCCGCGAAGCTTCGCGGAGAAACTCTGGATCATACCCTTTTCCACGGTCCTCCCGGTCTGGGAAAAACTACGCTCGCTCATATCATCGCGAACGAGATGGGGGTGAACATGAAGATCACCTCGGGCCCCGTGCTCGACCGGCCGGGCGATCTTGCCGGCCTGCTGACTTCTCTGGAGCCGGGCGACGTGCTGTTTATCGATGAGATTCACCGTCTTTCTCCGGAGGTGGAGGAGTATCTCTACTCTGCCATGGAGGATTTCGTCATAGATATAATGATAGACAAGGGGCCGGGTGCGCGTTCCGTGCGTATCTCCTTGAATCCTTTTACTTTAGTGGGCGCTACCACCCGCAGCGGTCTGCTTACCGCTCCTCTGCGTGCCAGGTTCGGGATCACCTGTCCCATGGAATACTACGACACTGCGGATCTGGTGAAGATAGTGCGTCGCAGCGCGCGCATCCTGAAGGTGGAAATCGAGGATTCGGCGGCGAAGGAGATAGCCATGCGCAGCCGCGGCACGCCGCGTATCTGCAACAGCCTGCTGCGCCGCGTGAGGGATTTCGCCCAGGTGGAAGGCAGCGGGGTAATAGACCTCGGGATTGCCAGGTACGCCCTGGACAAACTCCATATCGACACCCTCGGACTGGATTCCATCGACAACAAGATACTCCGCACCCTGATCGAGAAGTTCAAGGGCGGGCCTGTAGGTGCGAATACGCTTGCCACGGCCATCAGCGAAGACCAGGGTACCTACGAAGAGGTGTACGAGCCTTTTCTCATCAAGGAGGGATTCATACTGCGCACCCAGCGCGGGCGCATCGCGACGGACCTTGCATACAGGCATTTGGGCGTAAACAAGGGGGTAGAGGAGGAGAATACTCTCTTCTGAACTTGCTCTTCTCGCTAAAAATGAGTAAAATTGCAGACTTTTTAATAACCGAACATAAAATGGCAGATAAACTTATCTCTAAGATTCCTGACGGTCCGCTGTCCGAGAAATGGACTAAGCGCAAATCGGAAATTCATCTGGTCAGTCCCAACAACAAGCGTAAACTCGAGATCATCGTGGTCGGTACCGGTCTCGGCGGCGCATCTGCAGCTGCTTCTCTCGGCGAACTCGGCTACAATGTCAAGGTTTTCTGCATCAGCGATTCTCCCCGTCGCGCACACTCCATCGCGGCACAGGGCGGTATCAATGCAGCCAAGAACTACCAGAACGACAACGACTCCGTCTACAGGCTTTTCTACGACACTATCAAAGGCGGCGACTATCGTGCCCGCGAGGCGAACGTATACCGCCTTGCAGAGGTGAGTGCTGCCATCATCGACCAGTGCGTCGCCCAGGGTATTCCCTTCGCACGCGAATACGGCGGATATCTTGCCAACCGTTCCTTCGGCGGCGTTCAGGTGAGCCGTACCTTCTATGCCCGCGGTCAAACCGGACAGCAGCTCCTTCTCGGTGCCTATGCATCTCTGAACAAGGAGATTGCGGCAGGTACCGTTAAGAGTTATCCACGTCACGAGATGCTCGACCTCGTCGTCATCAACGGTGAGGCCAAGGGTATCATCGCCCGCAACCTGGTCACCGGCCAGCTGGAGCGCTTCGGAGCCCATGCGGTCGTCATCGCTACCGGCGGTTATGGAAATACCTATTTCCTCTCCACAAACGCCATGAACAGCAACGGCTCCGCCGCCATGCAGTGCTACCGCAAGGGAGCTTACTTTGCAAATCCCTGCTTCGCGCAGATTCACCCTACCTGCATCCCCGTGCACGGCGACCAGCAGTGCAAGCTTACCCTTATGAGCGAGTCGCTGCGTAACGACGGACGCATCTGGGTTCCCAAGAAACTCGAGGATGTGGAGAAACTCCGCAAGCACGAGATAAAGGCTTCGCAGATTCCCGAAGAGGACCGCGACTACTATCTCGAGCGCCGTTATCCCGCATTCGGCAACCTGGTTCCCCGCGACGTCGCTTCGCGTGCTGCCAAGGAGCGTTGCGATGCCGGTTTCGGCGTGAACGAGACGGGCAAGGCCGTGTTCCTCGACTTCTCCGACGCCATCCGTCGTCTTGGCCACCAGAAGGTCGCCGAGCGCTACGGAAATCTCTTCGAGATGTACGAGAAGATCACAGCATCTTCCCCCTGGGAGGAGCCTATGATGATATATCCCGCCATCCACTACACCATGGGCGGTATCTGGGTAGACTACGATCTGCAGACTACTATCCCCGGCCTGTACGCGATAGGTGAGGCCAACTTCTCGGATCACGGTGGAAACCGCCTCGGCGCATCCGCCCTCATGCAGGGTCTGGCCGACGGTTACTTCGTCATTCCCGTCACCATCGGCGATTATCTCTCGCACAAGTTCGCGGAGCCCAAGACCGATATCAATGCTCCTGAATTCGCCGTCGCGGAGAAGGCCGTCCAGGCCCGTATCGACCGTCTGTTCTCCATCAAGGGAACGGAGACCGTGGATTCCCTGCACAAGGAACTCGGTCACATCATGTGGGAATATGTGGGTATGGCACGCGACGAGGAAGGTCTCAAGACCGCCATTGCCAAGATCAAGGAACTCCGCGAGCGCTTCTACAAGGATGTGAAGGTTCCCGGAACCCAGTTCGAGTTCAACCAGGAACTCGAGAAGGCTCTGCGTCTGGAAGATTTCTTCGATATCGGCGAGCTTATGGCATACGATGCCCTTAACCGCAGGGAGTCCTGCGGCGGACACTTCCGCATCGAAAGTCAGACGGAAGAAGGCGAGGCGAAGCGCGACGACGCCAACTTCATGTATGTAGCCGCGTGGGAGTACAAGGGAGACGGTGTTGAGCCCGAACTCCATAAGGAAGATCTCAAGTACGAGTTCATCGAGGTTAAGACGAGAAACTACAAAGACTAAGGACGTATGAATTTCAATGTTAAGATATGGCGTCAGCGTAACGCCAAGGCAAAAGGCCATTTCGAAACCTATCACATCGACGACATCGAGTCCGATGCGTCCTTCCTTGAGATGCTCGATATTCTCAACGAGAAGCTGATCCGTGAGGGTATAGATCCCGTTTCTTTCGATCACGACTGCCGCGAGGGTATCTGCGGCGCCTGCTCACTCTATATTGACGGCCGTGCACATGGTCCGGACGATCATGTTACCACCTGCCAGCTCTTCATGCGCCATTTCAAGGATGGTGCGACCATTACCGTAGAGCCCTGGAGGAGTTCCGCATTCCCTGTAATCAAGGACCTTGTGGTGGACCGCCGGGCATACGACAAGATTCTCCAGGCAGGAGGATTCATCAGCGTACGTACCGGTTCCGCACAGGATGCCAACAATATCCTCATCGGTCACGATACCGCGGAGGAGAGTATGGACGCTGCCGCCTGTATCGGTTGCGGTGCCTGCGTCGCTACTTGCAAGAACGGCTCCGCGATGCTGTTTGTCGCAGCCCGCGTAAGTTCTCTCGCCCTTCTTCCTCAAGGTAAGGTCGAGGCTGCCAAGCGCGCCCGTGCCATGGTTGCGAAAATGGACGAACTCGGATTCGGTAACTGCACCAATACCCGCGCCTGCGAGCTTGAATGCCCTAAGGGCATATCGGTGGCTCACATCGCAAGGCTTAACCGCGAATTCCTGAAGGCCAAGTTCTCAGAATAGGAAGTTATTGAAAGGATAACGTCCTGCATGTATCTCCGCCACCATCTTGTAGATGTCGTGGCGGAGTTTTTCCAATCCCGTCCTGTTGATTGCCGAGATGAATATACAGGGAGTTTTCTCCTGTGCTATCCAGCTGTTTTTCAACTCGTCCAGAGTGCGGTTGAGTTTGGTCCTGGGTTCCAGTGAGAACTCGTCGTATTCTTCATAGTGGTATGCGTCTATCTTGTTGAATACGACGTATACCGGCTTGTTTCCGGCTCCTATTTCCTGCAGGGTTTTCTCCACCACCTGCATCTGTTCTTCGAAATCGGGATGGGATATATCTACCACGTGCACGAGTATATCGGCTTCGCGAACCTCGTCCAGGGTGCTTTTGAAAGCTTCTATCAGTTGGGTGGGGAGTTTGCGTATGAATCCTACCGTATCGCTGAGCAGGAAGGGGACGTTTTCTATGACTACTTTCCTTACCGTGGTGTCGAGGGTTGCGAAGAGTTTGTTCTCCGCGAATACATCTGATTTTGCAAGCAGATTCATGAGGGTGCTCTTGCCTACGTTCGTATAGCCTACAAGGGCCAGACGCACGAGTTTCCCGCGGTTTCCGCGCTGTGTGGCCATCTGCCTGTCTATCTTGCTCAGTTCTTCTTTAAGACGGCTTATACGCTGTTTTACGATACGGCGGTCCACCTCTATCTGGGTTTCGCCCATACCGCCTCTGGTACCGACGCCACCCCGTTGCCTTTCAAGGTGGGTCCACATGCCGGCGAGCCTCGGCAGCATGTAGTTCAGGCGGGCGATTTCCACCTGCGTCTTGGCGTATGCCGTCTGCGCGCGCTGGGTGAATATTTCGAGTATCAGACTGGTTCGGTCTATTACTTTTGCGGATTTTATAACCTTCTCTATATTGCGCTGCTGCATTCCGGTGAGTTCATCGTCGAAGATGCAGTAAGAGATATCGTTATCTTCGCAATACTGCTGTATTTCAGCGAGTTTACCGCTCCTAATATAAGTCGATTTCTCGGGTTTGTCCACTCTTTGAACAAACTTCCTGTCTCCTTTTGCGCCGGCTGTTTCCGCCAGGAATTCCAATTCTTCCAGATATTCCATTATCTTGGATTCATCGTCGTTCTGGCGTATGATTCCTACGAATACTGCCTTTTCTTCGGAGTGCTGTCTGGTTTCGAACATTCTTATTTAAAAAAGGCCATCCGGTTGGGGACGGCCTTGAAAATCATTAATCTGAAAATTACCTTAACTGGAAGATTACAGGGAAGGTATAGGTTACCTTTACTGCGCGGTCGCGCTGCTTTCCGGGAGTCCATTTAGGAGAACTCTGGACTACGCGTACTGCTTCCTTGTCGAGAGCGGGGTCTACGCCACGCACGACTTTTACATTGGAAACCTTGCCGTCTGCACCTACTACGAACTGGAGAAGGACACGACCCTGAATACCATTTTCCTTTGCGATTTCAGGATACTGGAGACGCTCGTTCACCCATTTCGAGAATGCATTGGCGTCGCCGCCCATAAATCCGGGTTTCTGTTCCACCAACTGGAAAGGAATGGCCTCTTCTTCGATAACCTCTTCTTCAACCTGCTCGACGTATTCCCTGATTTCTACACCAAGGTTTGCATCGTCCTCAAGGTTGAGGATGGAATCTTCTACCAGAAGATCGTCATCGACGATGTCGATATTGTCGGAAAGGACGGGGATCTGAGGAGTTTCCGGCGGCGGAGGAGGGGTTTCCTGAGTGATAGGAATCAATTCTTCCTCTTCGACTGCAACTACTTCAGCTTCGAGTACCTTTGTCTGTTTGTCCTTTGAGCTATACTCGAATGCACCATAGACAACGAGCAGCGCAACGACGAAACCGATCTCCGTGAAGAGCAATCTTTTGTTCCCCAGGCTGGCTTTTTCTGATTTCTTGACTTCCATATTTCTTATATCTTATAGTCTATACTGAATTTCAAAGGTATGAATAATAAATTTGATTTCCAATTTTTTTGCATTTCTCTCTCCTTGCTTTTAACTTTGCAAGCGAAAACTATGCCATTATGATTCGTTATTATTCCGAAGATATCAACTTTGAATTCAAAGGCAAACTCCTCAATAACAGGTGGATCAAGTTCGTCGCCGAGAGCGAGGTGCGAAGAGTGGGGGATATCAATATTATCTTCTGTTCCGACAATTATATTCTGGATGTGAACATGAAGTACCTCCAGCACGACTCTTTTACCGATATAATCACCTTCGATTATTGCGAGGACGATATTCTTTCGGGCGACCTGTTCATAAGTATCGATTCGGTCAGGGACAATGCCTCCTTCTATGGCACTGAATTTACCGAAGAGTTGAACAGGGTGATCGTTCATGGAGTTCTTCACCTCATCGGCTATGACGATCACTCCGATTCGGAAAAGAAGATCATGCGTTCCAAGGAAGATTATTATCTGTCTCAGCGTCCGACTGTCTGCGGAGTAGCCAAATAATGGAGAAGTCTTACGATATCATCGTCATCGGTGGCGGACACGCCGGCTGCGAGGCTGCCATGGCGGCTGCAAACCTTGGCCGTTCAGTCCTCCTTATCTCCATGGATATGCTGGGATTTGCGAAAATGAGCTGCAATCCAGCAATAGGGGGTATAGCTAAAGGCCAGATAGTCAAGGAAATAGATGCTTTGGGCGGCTATACCGGGATTGTGACAGATGCTACCACATTGCAGTTTCGCATGCTCAATAAGAGCAAGGGACCGGCTATGTGGAGTCCTCGTGCTCAGTGCGATAAAATCCAATTTTCCCTTACCTGGCGCAAAATTCTCGAAAGTTGCTGTAAATTAGATATTTACGAGGATTTGGCCGTATCTTTTCTCTTTGAGAATTCAAAAATCTGCGGAGTTCGGACAAATACAGGGGCAATTTTCAAGTGTCAGGCACTTATTCTGACTGCCGGGACCTTCCTGGGAGGAAAGATTTTTATAGGACGCAATGTTTTTGCCGGGGGCCGCATAGGCGAGAAACCTTCGACCGGTCTGACGGAACAACTTGCCGAAAGGGGAGTCAATACCGGAAGAATGAAAACGGGAACTCCTCCGAGAATAGATATTTCATCCGTCGATGTTTCCCGTCTCGCCGTCCAGTTCGGAGATGAAGATCCCGACCGTTTTTCATTTCTTCCTGTCTTGTCTTCTGTCCAGAAGGAAGGCAGACAGATGAATTGTTATATTCTTCACACAAACGAAAGAGTCCATGACGTTTTGCGTTCCGGGTTTCAGGATTCTCCTTTGTTCACCGGAATCATTCACGGGAAAGGGCCCAGGTATTGCCCGAGCATCGAGGACAAGTTGAGGGTTTTTCCCGAGAACAATGCTCATCAGCTGTTTCTTGAACCAGAGGGACGATGGACAAATGAGTATTATCTCCAGGGCTTTTCTTCTTCTCTTCCCCTGGACACTCAGATTGATGCTCTTCATTGTATAGAAGGTCTGGAAAATGTCAGGATATTCCGTCCGGCTTATGCTGTGGAATACGATTATTTCGACCCGTCACAGTTGAATCCCACGCTGGAGTCCAGACTCGTCGAAAACCTTTTCCTGGCCGGTCAGGTCAATGGTACTACCGGTTATGAGGAAGCTGCTGCACAGGGCCTTATAGCGGGTATCAACGCCGCTCTCAAAGTATCCGGCAAGGATAGTTTTGTTCTCGGCAGGGATGATTCTTATATAGGGGTTCTAATCGACGACCTTATAACCAAGGGAGTAGACGAGCCTTACAGAATGTTTACATCCAGGGCTGAATACAGGGTTCTTCTGCGTCAGGACAATGCCGATGAAAGACTGACTGCCAAATCTCATTCCATCGGTCTCGCAAGCGAGGAAAGATACTCGATTACCATGCGTAAATATGAGCAGGTGTGTGCCCTTACAGAGTTCTGCGACCATAACAATCTTACCGTTTCACAAGTAAATCCTTACCTTGAATCCGTCGGTTCCGCTCTTCTTTCCGAGTCAAAAAAGATTTCAGAAATCGCACTTCGTCCTGAAGTAGATTTGGCGGAACTTTTGAAAATTGTTCCACGTGGAACAGAGACTCAGGATAAAAAAGTTATAGAGTCGGTAGAGATTACTTTGAAGTATAGAGGTTATATCGATCGCGAAAAACGTATGGCGGAGAAGCTTCATAAACTGGAAGATCTCAAGATTCCAGACGATTTCGATTTCGACAACGTATCCGGATTGACAATTGAATGCAGGCAAAAATTAAAGCGCTACAATCCTAAAACCATAGCGCAGGCATCTCGTATCTCAGGCGTTTCTCCTGCCGATATTTCAGTCCTTTTGGTTTACTTCGGGCGGTAATCACAGTATTTTCAGAGCGGACTTTATTATGTCTTCCACCCTTGCGGAAGGGGTCTGCTTTAGTATTTGCTGGATTGCTTTCTGTACGTTCGCCTTGTTGAATCCGAGCATTACAAGTGCGGATGTGGCTTCTTCCACTACTTCGTTGCTTGCTGTCGCAAACAGTTCCGTCGTGTCCGTGCCGCCGCCTTCTACAATCTTGTCTTTAAGTTCAAGGACAAGGCGCTGTGCCGTCTTCAGGCCTATTCCTTTTACGGATTTGATCAGGTTTATATTCTCTGACAGAACTGCCTGACGGAATTCTTCCGCCGACAGTGAGGACAATACCATTCTGGCCGACGCGGCCCCCATTCCTGAAACGCTTGTAATCAATTGGAATAAAGCACGTTCGTCCTTGTTGGCAAAGCCGTAACTGACTTCGCTGCCATCCCTGGTATTTACCTGAGTCTGGATATATATTTTCGCCTGTGTCTTGCCTTCGATCAAAGCATAGGTCTGCAGAGATATCTCCAGCCGGTATCCTATGCCGTTGTTGTCTATCACTACCTGGGCGGGATTAAGTTCTTCAACTTTTCCGGAAATGTAATCTATCATAACTTATGTCGCTTATCTTTCACAAAAGTAGTTAAAAATTGTTAAATTTGCTTTTCTATTTACTGAATATGAATATTGATCAGATAAGGGCTCTTTTTCCTCAGTTAAAGCAGGAGGTTTACGGTCGCAGATTGGTTTATCTCGACAATGCAGCGACTTCCCTGCGTCCGGCTCCCGTGCTGGAAAAATGGCAGGAAATGAGCACCAGATACAACTCCAATATCCACAGGGCCGTTCATAAGACCGCCGTAGACGCGACCGAAGAATACGAGTCTTCCAGGGCCGCCGTTGCCGCTTTCATCGGAGCCGGGACGGAGGAGATAATATTCACGTCCGGCACTACTCATTCTGTGAACATGCTTGCGGTGATGTTGGAGAGAGCATCTTTCTTTACCAAGGGAGACGAGATTTTGATCGCGGAAAGCGAGCATCATTCAAACATTGTCCCCTGGCAGATGCTCGCGGAGCGTAAAGGTTTAAAAATCAAGGTTTTACCTGTTGATAACAGGGGTGAATTGCAGCTTTCTGCACTGCCCGGGCTGCTGACATCAAGGACAAAACTCTGCTGTGTCGCCCAAATTTCAAACGTCCTGGGAATCGTCAATCCGGTCGAGGAGATAGTCCGCATCTGTCATGCCAACGGGACCTTGGTCCTTGTCGACGGAGCCCAGGGTGTTGTCCATCTCCCTACATATGTAAAGTCGATTGACTGCGACTTTTACGCCTTCTCCGGCCACAAGATGTACGCGGCTCCGGGAACCGGTGTCCTATATGGGAAGAAACGTCTCCTCGAGACTCTTCCTCCATATATGGGAGGCGGTGAAATGATAGATTCCGTAGGTTGGGAAAAAACCACCTTCGCGCCGGTGCCGCGCCGCTTCGAAGCAGGCACGCAAAACCTTTCCGGAGTGCCTACGTTCAAGCCTGCGATAGATACATGCAAGTTGTTGAGAGGTAGGGAGATAGAAGATAATTCCAGGTCGGTTTGCGAGTATCTGGACAAGTTCTTCTCCTCCAGGGAAGACATCACGGTTTTCGGCAGGCCGGAAGATCCTTCTAAGAAGATCCCCCTGTTCTCCATCGCCGTGAACGGTGCGCATCACGAAGACCTTGCCCTTATTCTCGACAAGATGGGAATCGCCACCCGTTCCGGGCAGATGTGCGCCGAACCTCTCATGGACAGATTCGGGGTGACGGGTATGCTCCGCATTTCCTTCGCCCCCTACAATACCTTGGAAGAAGCCGAATATTTTGCAGAGTGCCTGCAGAAAGCGATAAATATGTTGAAATGAGCACATTAGAAGAAGTGAAAGCCTCCATTATCGACGAATTTTCCATGTTCGACGAATGGCTGGACAAATATGAATATCTGATAGAAATGGGGAAAAACCTCGATGTGTTCCCCGTGGAACTCAAGACCGATGACCGTCTGATAAAAGGCTGTCAGTCAAGAGTTTGGCTGGATACCAGGTTCGAAGATGGAAAGCTGTTTTTCCGAGCCGACAGCGATGCCATCATTACGAAGGGCATCATATCCCTTCTGATTCAAGTGTACAACGGAAGGACCCCTGCCGAAATCAGTGCCGACAGCTTCGATTTCGTGGAAAAAATCGGACTCAGGGAGAATCTTTCCCCCACCCGCGCAAACGGACTCACCTCAATGATTGAAACTATCCGCAAGGAGGCGGAAAAGCATGCCTGAGACCAGCGAAATACTCACTCCGGATGATGTCAAGGAACTTGCGCCTCTGTACGACGCCGTAATCCTTGCGCTGAAGCAGGTTTACGACCCCGAGATCCCCGTAAATATCTACGACCTGGGGCTAGTATACGAACTGAACATCAACAAGGCGCACGAGGTATCGATAATCATGACTTTCACCGCTCCGAACTGCCCCATGGCGGACGAAGTGTTGGCGGAAGTGCAGCATAATGTCGAGATTACCCCCGGCGTGACAAAATGCACGATAGAACTTACCTTCGATCCTGTGTGGGACCAGAGCATGCTTTCGGACGAAGCGCGCGTGGCCCTAGGAATGGATCCTGAATTCGAATAGACCATGGCAAAACTCTACCTCGCCCTCGGCAGCAATATCGGTGCACGGCAAGCCAACATAATGTCCGCCCTGAGTTTCCTGAACGGGGCCCTGGGCCGCTATGAGGCCCTTTCAGACATTGTCAGCACCGAAGCGTTCGGCTTCGACGGCCCGGAATTCCTAAACTGCGTCGCCCGCTACAGCACCCGCAAGCGCCCCGAAACCATACTCTCCCTCTGCAAGGAGATAGAGCGCAGGATGGGCCGCACGGACCAGCCTCAGTACGCTCCCGACGGCAGCCGGATATACCACAACCGCATAGTGGACATAGACATCCTGATCTACGGAAAAGTGAATATGAGCACCCCCGAGCTTACAATCCCGCATCCCCAGGTGGAAACGCGTCCGTTCATCAGACCTTTGCTTGAGCAGGTAATGAAAAATGATTAAATTTGTAAGATTAAGATATTAAACGAAAATGACACAAGACGAACTTTTCAAGATTCTGGTGGCCCACTGCAAGGAGTACGGCTTCATCTTTCCCTCCAGTGAAATCTACGACGGACTCGGCGCCGTCTACGATTACGGCCAGCTCGGTGTAGAACTGAAGAACAATATCAAGAACTACTGGTGGCAGGCTATGGTACGCCTGAACGAGAATATAGTAGGCATAGATGCCGCCATTTTCATGCACCCCAGCACCTGGGTAGCATCCGGGCACGTCGCAGCCTTCAACGATCCCCTCATCGACAACCGCGACTCCAAGAAGCGCTACCGCGCCGACGTCCTCATCGAGGACTATCTCGCAAAGATCGAGGAGAAAATCAACAAGGAGGTCGAAAAGGGCCGCAAGCGCTTCGGAGAGGCCTTCGACGAGGCAAAATTCCGCGAAACCAACCCCAACGTCCTCCGCGAGAAAGCCCACTACGAGGAAGTACACAACCGCTACGTGAAGGCGGAAAACGAGAACGACCTGGCTGAGTACAAGCAGATTATCCTCGACTGCGGCATAGTCTGCCCCATTTCCGGCACCAAGAACTGGACCGACGTGCGCCAGTTCAACCTGATGTTCAGCACCCAGTTCGGTTCCACCGGCGAAGGCGCAAACACCGTCTACCTCCGTCCGGAGACCGCCCAGGGCATATTCGTAGACTACATCAACGTGCAGAAGACCGGCCGCATGAAGATTCCTTTCGGCATCGCCCAGATCGGAAAAGCCTTCCGCAACGAGGTCGTCGCCCGCCAGTTCATCTTCCGCATGCGCGAATTCGAGCAGATGGAGATGGAATTCTTCTGCAAGCCCGGCACCGAGATGGAATGGTTCAAGAAGTGGAAAGAAGCCCGCATGAAGTGGCACAGGGCCCTCGGAATGGGAGATGAGAACTACCGCTTCCACGATCACGAGAAACTCGCCCACTACGCCAACGCCGCAACCGACATCGAGTTCAACTTCCCCTTCGGATTCAAGGAACTCGAAGGCATCCACAGCCGCACCGACTTCGACCTCGGCAACCACCAGAAACTCTCCGGAAAGAAGCTTCAGTACTTCGACCCCGAGACCGGCGAAAGCTACGTCCCCTACTGCGTGGAGACCTCCATCGGCGTCGACCGCATGTTCCTCACCGTGCTCAGCCACTCCTTCAAGCAGGAAACCCTCGAGAACGGAGAGAGCCGCGTGGTGCTCAGCATCCCCGCTCCTCTCGCTCCCGTCAAGGCCGCAGTCCTGCCTCTCGTAAAGAAGGACGGCCTGCCCGAACTCGCACAGAAGGTGATGGATGAACTCAAATACGACTTCAACTGCCAGTACGAAGAGAAGGACAGCATAGGCAAGCGCTACCGCCGTCAGGATGCCATCGGCACCCCGTTCTGCATCACCGTCGACCATCAGAGCCTCGAGGACGGCTGCGTAACCGTTCGCGACCGCGACACTATGGCCCAGGAGCGCGTCAAGATCGAAGACCTCCGCGCCATGATCGACAAGAAAGTCTCGCTCAGCAACCTGCTGCGTAATCTGTAGAATGAGGAAACTGTCCGTACTGTTTATTTCTGCAATATATATCGCAGTCCCTTCCCTCGGAGGACGGAACTGCGATATTTTCATTTATGGAGGGACATCGGCGGGAGTGATCGCGGCGAGAAGCGCGGCATCCCAAGGAAAAACCGTCGTCATCGTGGAACCGACAAACCACATAGGCGGCCTGACCACAGGCGGCCTCGGTTATACAGATATAGGAAAGAATCAGGAGCTGAAAGGTCTTGCTGCGGAGTTCTATCGCGACATAGGAAAACACTATGGTACAGGAGGGGGTAAGCTGGTGTTCGAACCAAAAGTTGCATCCGGAATCTATGCCGGATATCTGGACGATTCCAGAATAACAGTGCTTAAAAAAACGGGCATAAAAAAACTTGTCAAGTCCGGAAAACGCATCAAGGCAGCCGTGGTCTCCGGACTCGATGAAAAAGGAAAATGCACCGGGAAAAACCGGAAAATCAAGGCGAAGGTTTTCATCGATGCCAGCTATGAAGGAGACCTTCTTCCGCTTGCCGGAGTTACTTTCACAATAGGTAGGGAGAAATCTTCTAAGTATGGAGAAAAATGGAACGGATTCCATTATGCGCGATATCATCAATTCCCCGACGGGATCGATCCGTATGTGATTGAAGGAGATCCGAAAAGCGGATTGCTCTGGGGAATATCTTCCTCCGCTCCCTCGCAGGAAGGAGAAGGAGACAGCCTTGTGCAGGCATACAATCTGCGGGTCTGCCTCACCGACAGCACCGAGAACAAAATCCCTATTACCGAACCGGACAATTACGACGCAACCCGCTACGAACTGCTCGCCAGGCTGATGGCGGCGCAGAAGCCGGATGCCAGATACTCGATGCACATACAGACTACACGAAAGGCCTCTTCTGGTTCATCCTTACCGATCCCCGTGTGCCGGAAAAACTCTCGAAGGAAATCTCCCGCTGGGGATATCCAAAGTATGAATACCCCGAAAACAATCACTGGACCCCGCAGCTTTATGTCCGTGAAGGGCGCAGGATGGTAAGCGATTATGTGGTCACGCAGGCCGACTGCGAAGGGAAGACCAGGGCGGAAGATGGAATCGCGGAAGCGGCTTACATGATGGACTCTCACAACTGCCAGCGAGTCGTCGTAGAAAAGGACGGACGGCGCATGGTAAAGAACGAAGGCGATGTCGAAATCAAGATACCGGGACCTTATCCGATTTCGTACAGGGCCATTGTTCCATCCGCAGACGAATGCTCCAATCTCCTGGTTCCGGTGTGCCTTTCGGCCAGCCATATCGCCTACGGGTCCATCAGGATGGAACCCGTCTTCATGAGTCTCGGCGAGGTTGCGGCCAGGGCTGCGGTCCAGGCAACGAAAAAATCCTGTACTGTGCAGGAAGTGGACTGGCGGAGCGTCAGGCTCTGATTTCCAGAGCCTTGCGCAGATGCTTCAAAGCATGTGTGATATGAGTCTCCACCGTCCTTATGCTCAGGCCGGTCAGATCCGCTATCTGCGGATTGCTCAATCCCTGGAAGCGGCTCATGACGAAAACCCTCCGTCTTTGCGGCGGTAATTCCGAAACCGCCCTGTTGAGATTCTCAATGAATTCCGAATGTTCGACATAATCGCCGTCTTCACCGGTCAACTCTTTTGAAAGCACTGCCGCCTCCTCCTGGAACCGCCGGCTCACACCCTTCCGTTTCGAGAAATCAAGCACGGCATTTTTCGCCATTTTGAGGAGGTAAGACTCGAAAGACGACACTTTAGACACATACCTTCTGCGGACCCAGATTTTTACGAAAATATCCTGTGTAAGGTCGCCGGCAACCTCGCCGTCGTGGATTAGAGCCTTGATAAAACCTGCACATTTCCCGGAATAAAGCGTGTACAACGCAGAAAAAGCGTCGTTGTCACCACGTCCGAGACGTTGAAGAATATCTCTGGTTTCATCCATCGGTTATCAGTTTGCGATGCAAATCTAATGTTTTTCACGAAAATATTATTACGTGTTTTGTCGGGGATAATCGTCATATCAGAAAAAACATTAAATTTGTGATGGTTATGACTAAAGAATCAGAGCGCAGGATAAGGCAGATTTGGGATCAGGCGGATCCCCTTGAGAGTTCTGCCCTGCCCAGCGCTTCCGCTGTCCTGTCCAAGGTCTTTCCCGGGAAAAAACCGTCCGTCGGCGCATTGTTGCAGCCATGTCTTCTGCGGCTGTACTGCTGGCGGTGATTACCGGCTATTTCTCGTTCTCCGGAAGGCAGTCCTCCGTAACCCTGCTTGCAGAAGGAGACAAGGCTCAATATACCCTTCCGGACGGCACCAACGTGTGGCTGAACAAGAACTCCAGACTTGAATACGGGAGTTCTTTCGAATCCGGAAAACGCACGGTCAAACTCTTGGGCGAAGCCTTCTTCGACGTGGCCAAGGACGCCTTGCACCCCTTTGCGGTGGAAACGGGCGCCATGACGATCAAGGTCCTCGGAACCCGGTTCACAGTCTCGGCATACGAAAATGAAAACCAGTCCGCCTGGCTGGAAGAGGGAAAGATTGAAGTCAACGGCCGAAATCTTGAAACCACCGAACTTCATCCCGACCAAAGCATACATTTCGACGGGAGCGGCTGGAAAGTCTCCGATACACCTGCGTCATGCCATACATCGTGGATATCAGACAGACTCACGATGGAAAACATGCCGCTCGACGAAGTGGTATCATCCCTTGAACACTGGTTCAACGTCGGACTGTCCCTCAAAGATCCTGCAAAGGCCCACGGCATCAAACTCTCGATGACCGTGAGGGGAGAGTCTCTCGCAACCATACTCGAAACCATCAGCCTCCTTTCTGGCGAAACCGTCTCCATCAGGTAAGAATAAACGTAGTATTCTGCTATGCGTTGGAGTCGGATTATCATCTTGACGATAGTATTGTCGTGCATTCAGGCGTTCAATCACACGCTTGAAGCGCAGAAACTCACACTCGACCTTGAGAATGTGAGCGTGCTGGAACTGTTCCGCAACATCGAAAAAGAGACCGGCCTCGCATTCTTCTACAGCAACAACGAAGTGGATGTCACCCGGACCGTGACGGTCAAGGTAAAGGACACTCAACTGGTCGAAATCCTCGGCATCGTGTTCCCCGAGATGAGGTGCCTGATCCTCGAAGAAAGGATAGTTCTGATTCCGGAAAGACGGCAGACGCATCCCGACACCGCCGATGCCGACACCCGGGGACTCCTGCCGCCCGGAGACACCTCGCGGCTGCGGACTCCCCGTCCGATCTACAATATACTTAAGGAGGCCATAGTGGTAGGATATGGCATCCAGCAGAAAAAGAATGTTACCGGCGCGGTATCTGTTTTGGACGAAAAGGACATCAAGGATCGCCCCGTGGCTGGAATAGGACAGGTGATGCAGGGGATGGTATCCAATCTGAACATACTCCAGGAATCCGGTCAGCCTGGAGCCGTTTCCCTGTTCAATATCCGCGGAACGACGTCTTTGAACGGCGGCGATCCCCTGATCCTTGTGGATGGGGTTGAGACCGACCCTATGAGCGTCAACCCCTCGGACATAGAATCTATCACTATCCTCAAGGATGCTTCCTCCGCTGCCATCTACGGGGTCCGCGGAGCGTTCGGCGTAATTCTTATAACAACCCGCAGCGGACAGCGCGACCGTCCGCCCAAAGTGTCCCTGAACACCAGGTTTTCACTGTCTGCGAACACCGTTTCCACCAACTTTGAAACTAGGGGATACGACGCCGCCAAACTAGCGGACAGATTCATGCTGAACTCCGTTTCGGGCACACCGTATACCAAGTATACCGATGTGGATTACCAGCGTCTTTTCGAACGCAGGGGTGACAAGAAGCCGGTTGCGGAGCGTCCGTGGATGGTGACGGAGAACCGTGACGGCGTTCCCTCGTACATCTACCTTGGAAACTTCGACTGGTACCGGTATCTTTACAATGAATCCAGACCTACTCAGGACTACAATATCGAAATTTCCGGAGGATCGCAGAAAGTGTCATATAAACTAAGCGGACGCTTCTACAACCAACAGGGAATCCAGCGAATGGGCCCCGACCGCTTCCGTTCCTACACGCTCTCAAGCAAGGTGCAGATGCAGTTGAGGGACTGGCTGAGCATAGGATACAGTTCGCGTTTCTATATGTCGGGGTACAACTACCTCGGGCTGGATTCGCAGTATATTAACTTCTACCGCCCCACCATACATGCCCTGCCCTCGTTCCTGCCGGTGAACCCCGACGGAACGGCGGTGTCGCACACGGTGCTCACCAACTCTTCCGCCCACTTCATAATGTCCGGCTACAACTCCATGATGCGCAGCGGCAATACCGGCGGGACCAATACCGACGAGCAAACCTACAACACCATCGACATAACCGCCGACTTGTTCCCCGGCTTGTCACTGAAGACCTCCTACACCATCCACTCCTCCTATCTGCAGAAACTGTTCAGGAGCGCCCCCGCCGCCTACTCAATGTACCCCGGTGAGACCGCCTACGAACCCGCAAACGCCTACGAGGATTATCTTTCGCAGAGAGACACGCGCATCAGGAGAAACTTCTTCGATGTCTTCCTCACTTGGGAGAAGACCTTCGCCGGAAGGCACCATCTGACCGCCGTCGGCGGAGGGTCATACGAAGACTGGACGAGCAAGCAGCTGTTCGTGCAGCGGAAGGACCTTCTGTCGGAGACGCTGTCGGATTTCAACCTCGCCACGGGAGAGATCAAACGACTCAACGGCGGAGTGCGGGAATACGCGCTTGCGGGCCTTTTCTACAGGGTTTCATACGACTGGAAAGGGAAATACCTGCTGGAATTCAACGGCCGCTTCGACGGATCTTCCCGTTTCCCCAAGGGCAATAAATGGGGCTTGTTCCCTTCTGTTTCGGGAGGATGGAGGATTATCCCCCAACTTAAGCTCAGGGCATCCTACGGGTCGCTGGGCAACCAGTCCATCAACGAATATGCTTACTGGCAGACCATTCGCACCGGCGAGGTTATGAGATATTCCTTCGACGGGCAGACCCTCGGCAGATATGCTGTGGTGGACGATCCTGTGGAAACCGGCACCTGGGAGAAAATTCTGACCACCAATGTCGGTGCCGACCTTTCGCTTCTCAACTCCCGCCTGAACGTTTCGGCAGACGCTTATGTGAGGAACGCCATCGGCATCCTTACTTCCGGCACCGCCCTTCCCTCTTTCTACGGGGCGACCGAACCGCTGGTGAATGCCCGAGACATACGCACCGGTGGATTTGAACTTACCGTTGCCTGGAACGACAACGCCAAGTTCCGGGGACGTAATCTGAACTACGGGATAACGGCCGTGCTGTCGGATTACATATCCACGTATGTCAGATGCGACAATCCTTCCGGCCTCCTCTCCGAACCTTACCAAGGCCGCAGGCTCGGTGAGATATGGGGATATGAGGTCGACGGGCTGTTCCGCAACGACGACGAAGCGGCCGCCTATGCCGCCAAGGTCGACCTTTCTCAGATAAGTCCTGGATATTTCTCTTCCTTTAACGAAGCGTCCCGCGGAGTGCGTGGAGGAGATATGAGATACATCGACCTCAACGGCGACGGTATCATAACATCCGGCAAGAACACCCTTGATGACCCGGGCGACCAGAAAGTCATAGGCAACAGCCTGCCTCGCTGGCAGTACGGAGTCCGCGGAAACGTGTCGTGGAACGGATGGACGCTTCAGCTGTTTTTCCAGGGCATAGGGCACATGGACTGGTATCCCGGACACGAAAATATGCGCTTCTGGGGCCCTTATTCAAGGCCTTACGCATCGTTTGTCCCTCGTGGTTTCATGAATGACGTATGGGATGAAGACAATACCGGGGCCTACTTCCCGCGGCCGCGCGGATACGCCGCCCTCACTGCATCCAACGGTTCGCTCTACTACATCAATTCCAGATACCTGCAGAATCTTGCGTATCTGCGTCTCAAAAACATTTCTCTCGCCTACAACATTCCGTCCGGGGCAATCGCGAAGGCCGGCCTTTCGGAAGCGCGGATATGCTTCAGCGGAGAGAATGTGTTTACCTGGAGTGCTGTTCACGGCAATTATGTCGATCCTGAGCAGATTTCGGCGAACAGCGACCGTAACGGCAACACCTACCCGTGGTACAGGGTCTTCTCCATCGGAATCAGCTTGACCTTCTGACGCTATGACAAAGAAATTAATTCTGATTCTCTGCACGGCCCTGACATTATCCTGCTCAGGTTTTCTGGTGAAGGAACCCGAAGATGCCCTCGCGGTTGAGGATTTCTTCAAGGATGAGACCCAGTGCCGCCTCTATACCAACAGGTTCTACCGCATTCTTCCGTCAGGAGCGTCGATATTCGACGAGGGTGCCGACATAATAATCAAGAGCACTCTCGCTCCCGAGATCCGCGATGCCCGCTTCGTGTCGTCCAAAGACAGGAACTGGACCTGGGATGCCCTGCGCGAGATAAATTTCTTCCTTGAGAACATCTGGCGCTGTGACGATGCCCGGGTGCGCGCCGAATACTCCGGCCTCGCCCGATTCTTCCGCGCCTGGTTCTACTACGACAAAGTGCGCAGATTCGGTGACGTACCCTGGTTCGACCACACCCTGGGCGCCTCCGACATCACCCTGTACAAAGAGAGGGACAGCCGCAGTTTAGTGATGGCTGACGTGCTTGCCGACATCGACGACGCCATAGCCAACCTGCCTGCCGCGCATGAGAAATACAGGGTCACGCGCTGGACCGCCCTTGCGCTGAAGAGCCGCATCTTCCTCTTCGAGGGCACCTGGCGCAAGTATCATGGCTTGGAAGGCTGGGAATCCTGTCTCCGCGAATGCGTGTCTGCCTGCGAGGAACTTATAGCGGACGGCGGCTACTCCCTTTATACGGAAGGCGACACGCCCTACCGAGACCTCTTCCTCAGCAAAAGCGCCGTCGGCCAGGAGGTGATTCTCGCCCAGGCTTACGGAATATCGATGGGCCTCACCCATAACGCAAACGACTACTTCACATCCACGACGATGGGACGTTCGGGCCTCCTTAAAGACGTCGTGGACATGTACCTGATGATCGACGGCTCACGTTTCACCGACAAGGAAAACTTCGACAACCTCGACTTCATGCAGGAATGCCAGGGGCGCGATCCGAGGCTGGCCCAGACAATCCGCACCCCCGGATATACCCGCGTGGGAAGCCAGTTATGGGTCGCCCCCGACATGAACGCCACCCTGACAGGCTATCAGATAGTGAAGTATGTGGGAGAACCCCGCTACGACATCTCAAACACTTCCGAAAACGACCTGCCCATCTTCCGCTTGGCGGAGGTGTACCTGAACTACGCCGAGGCGAAGGCGGAGCTCGGAACCCTGACGCAGGACGACCTTGACAAGACGGTCTGCCTGCTCCGCAGCAGGGTCGGCATGCCTCCTCTCGACATGGCCGCCGCCAACGCCTCCCCCGATCCTTTCCTATGCGATCCTGTGACGGGATATAGGAACGTGCAGGGCCCCGACAGGGGGGTGATACTCGAAATCCGCAGGGAGCGCACCATAGAACTTATCTGCGAAGGATTCAGATACTGGGACATCATGCGTTGGAAAGAGGGAAAGCGTTTCGACAGGCCCTTCCTCGGGATGTATTTCCCCGGCCCCGGCACCTATGACCTCGACGGAAGCGGAAGCGACGACTTCTGCATCTACCTCGGCGATTCCCCTGCCGTGGAGAGCGGCGTGGCGTATTCCAACATAGCCGACCTGGCGCTCACCAGGGGCATGAGCGGGAACATAGTGCGCTTTGGCAACATCCCCCGCAACTGGCGTGAAGACAGGGACTACCTCTATCCGATACCTACCGATGACATAGTGCTCACAGGAGGAGCAATAGTACAAAACCCCAACTGGGATGAATAAAAACGACGATATGACAATCAGAAAAACATTCTTCTTCCTCTGCCTTTCCGCCGTGCTGCTCTTTTCGTGCAGCAAACCGGAAAATAGAGGTGAAGACAATCCGGAGGAGCCCGGGACCCCCGTTCAGCAGGCAGGGATAAAGCCCGGCGACCCTATCCGGACAGTGGACGGAAAAGTAAGGTTCTATCTTGATTTCAAAGAGGATGGAATCTTCCGTACCCTCGGAGTGAAGGCTGATCTTACAAAAGACCACACCCTGACAGTAGGCGGAAAAGAGTACGATGTGACTTCGGACGAAGAAGGCAGGCCCTTTGCAGAAGTGGCCGTCAATCCTGCGGCGCTCTACAACGCTTCCGTGGTTTCCGGTGCTTCGCAGACCTATTACGGCTCATCTCCATACATAGGTCTGATACTGCCCCCGGGCCAATTCCAAAGTTCGGCGAAGGACGACGCCGCGTCCATGCCCCTGTTCGCCTCCTACAACGCCGCGAACGGGAACGTGCTGTATCTGTCGCCGGGGTGCGGCATGCTTTCGCTGGATATCGGCGGCGCTTCCAAACTCGTTTCGGTGAAAGCCGTGAACCCAGCCGGGGCTTTTCTGTCCGGATCCGGGAATTACATGATATCCAAGCAGGCCAACAACATAAGCAAGGGCTTCTCGTGGGTCAACCTGAACTGCACGGGATCTAACGATGGTAAATACAATATTCTGGTCGCCGCCGGAGACTATCCCCAGGGGCTTGACGTCACGGTTTCGGATGCCGCGCACCGCATGCAGACACTGCATCTGGACCTGACTTCCCTGCAGGCGGACCAGGTGTTTTCGCAGAGTTTCGACTGGCAGCCCGAAGAAGATGTAATCTTTTATGAAGGATTCGACAACTGCGTATGGGGAGGAGATGTGGTAAGCGGAAGCAACGGAGTAGGATTCGCTCCGGTTGACAAGGATCCCGGAACTGATGCCGACGCCACCCTCAGGGGCAACGAACGCGCCCTAGCGACCGTCCCCTACAACCAGCCCGGAACAGGATATATCCAGCCTGCGGTATGCATGGATGTGAGCGGGAGGACGGTCGAGCAGGCCCACAAGATGAGTTCCGCCTATGTTGCAAGCCGCAATTTCGGAGGCTACAGATTCCTTTACAGATGTCAAGAGCATCCCGGATATGTAGCGCTCGGGACGGGAGACGAATACCGGGGTATCTGGCAGACGGTTCCTTTGAAAGATGAAATAGGCGGGCTGTGCGATCTCTCGTTCAGCTTCGATTTCGTGCTTGCTCCCGGATTCAAGGATCTTCTCCATGTCCAGGTCGTGAACGGAGGATTCGTGGAATCCGTGCAGGTTGACGGAGAGCATCTGGAGAACTTCGGCCAGGGGACAGGATATATAGGAGTTACGCATACCATCAACCTTGCTCCGGCCAGGTACGCAACGGGTTCCATGGCATCGAAGAAGACCTGGCATCACGCAGAGATCAAGATACGGAACGCGAACGATGCGACCTACTTCAGCGTGACGACCGCGGACGAGGGCAAGGGAGTGCACGGATTCTGGCTCGACAACCTGCTGGTCCGCAGGACGAAGGACCGCAGGACGCGCGACAACGGAACCTTCCGGGTGCTGTACTGGAACATTCAGGACGGAATGTGGGCCGACCAGTACAACAACTACGACAATTTCGTTGCGTGGATCAAGCGTTACAGCCCGGACGTCTGTGTCTGGTGCGAAGCAAGATCCATCTTCAACGCTGCCGGCACCTACCTCACGAAGGCCGAAAAAGCCACCATGTTGACCAACGCATGGCCCTCGCTTTACCCGCGATACAACCACAGTTACTATGCTCTCGGAGGAGACCGCAACAACTACCCCCAGGCGATAACTTCGCGCTACAGCATCACCACGCTCAAGAGAATCACCGATACCGACGAAGCCGGCCGTCCGGTCGTGAGCGGTGCGGGACTCTTCCGCATCAACGTGGCCGGAGAGGATATTTACATAGTGACCCTGCACCCCTATGCACAGGCCTATGCGGCCGATGTGCCGGTAGACGAGAGGGACGCTTCGGCAGCGGCGCACGGCGGAGATTACTACCGCGAGCACGAGGTGAAATATGTGATTTCCCAGACCATCAACAATCCGGAATACGCCGGGGTCAAAAACTGGATAATGATGGGAGACTTCAACTCCCAGTCGCCCAACGACGATTTCTACTACAAGCTCGGCGCGTCCACTACCAAGTATCTGGCCCAGAAGCAGATACTCGACAATACGGAATACAGGGACATAATTGCGGAGCAGTACCCCGGAGCCTTCATGACATCCACCTGCTCCGCCACCAGCCGCGTCGACTACATGTTCGCTTCGGAGCAGATGTACGGACGTGTGGCGAATGCCGTGATACTCACTGATTCCTGGGCCGATCCCTACCAGGTCGACGGTGTCGCCGGATATCTGTGTTACCCGTCGGATCACCGCCCCGTGATGGTGGACTTCAGAATGAAATAATCAACGTATGACTATGAATATGCACTTATTGAAATTCCTCCTTCCCGTTCCGTTCGCGCTGCTGCTGCAGTCGTGCGGCGACAAGGATTCCAACGCCGTGCGGAGCGAGATCATGGAGGTATGGAGTTCGGAGGCCTGCGACGACGAGGCCCCGCTCGACAAATTCTGCGTGAGCGTCAAGGCCGGCACGCAGGATTTCTATGTACGCACCAACGTGTCGGATTTCAAGGCCTTCTGGCAGGATGCCGCCCCGCGCCCCTGGGCTGAAGTTACGGCCTGCGAAGAGGTCTCCGACGGCTTGTTCAAGGTGAGCCTTGCTTACTCCGACAGGGCTGAATACCCGCTTTATTCCAGGCGGGTCGGGACGCTCTCGATAGTCAAACCAGAGGCCTCCCTGGGAGTTTTCCTGCCCGTATATCAAGGCGCATACGAGAGAGTCGGAAGCCGCTTCGACGAACTTGTCTACGGTTCGGAGAGCCCTTATGAGACTGCCGGTGAGACCGAGATATCTTCCTGGACTACCCAGCTCAAGGGGCTTGGCTTCACATCCGCACCGGTAAGCCCCGACACTCTCTCCCGCTGCTATGGAAAAGCCGGACTTGTGAAACTCGGCGACGATGAAGGCCATCGCGGATGCATCTATACCCCTTACGACGAGGGTTTCAGGAGCGATTCCCTGCTGATGCTGACCTTTGATGCGGCGGCATGGAAATCAGCCGACGGCACGCAGAAAGACCAGAACAGATTCACGGTGGAAGTGCTTGACGGAGGGTATCTCCGGGATGACGTCGCCGCCGCGAAGACCGTGCTGCAGCTGGAGGCTCCATACATAGGCGAAGAAGGCCATTACATGGTATTCGTGGCAGGGACCGAGAACAATCCCCTCACGACCCGGACGCGATTCCGCATCTGCTCCGGAACGGAAGACGGCAGCGGCAACGCCCGCCTGTACGTCGACAACATTTCCGTGGTACGCCTGATTGACGGTTTCGACGAAGACCTCTTCGCCGCCAACGGCGGAAGCGGCCGGAACAGGTTTTACTCTGAATAAAAGGATTGGACATGAATAAGATGAGAAAAACAATTACTGCGCTGCTGGTGTTCGCGCTCACCGCATGGTCTGCCGCGGCACAGCATCAGCTGAGCGGCGTGGTGACCGATACCGATGGCATGCCCCTGCCTGCGGCGACGGTGATGGTAAAGGGCAGTTCCAACGGCGTGTTGACCGACATGGACGGAAAATACACCATCACTGCTGCGGAATCCGCCGTACTGGTCGCAGACTACATGGGATATGTACCCCAAGAAATAAAGGTGGGCAGGCAGACCGTAATCAACTTCACCCTGGCCGAAGACAAGAACGTACTCGAGGACGTGGTTGTAATCGCATACGGCACCGCGAAGAAAACCGACCTTACCGGTTCGGTGGCGAACGTAAAGATGGAAGATGTCAAGAGCACCCCGGTCCTCTCCATCGACAACGCCCTTCAGGGCAGGATTGCCGGCGCCGACTTCATGTCAACCGACGGCGCTCCGGGTTCGACCACCACTATCCGAATCCGCGGAACCCGTTCCATCTCCGCTTCGAATGAACCTCTGATAGTGGTCGACGGCATAATCGATGCCATCAACGACCTCAACGACATCAACTCCGACGACATCGCGAGCATTTCCGTGCTGAAGGACGCTTCCTCCACCGCAATCTACGGATCCCGCGGAGCCAACGGTGTCATTATCATAACGACCAAGAGCGGTTCGAATTCGGGCGACAAGCCCAGGATTTCGTTCAAGGCCGATTTCGGAGTCAGCCGTCTGCCTAAGTCGCTGGATCTGATGAACGCTTCGGAATTCGCCCTCTACCGCAACGACTATGCTTACTTCGGGAAAGACCCTTCCCACTCTTCGGTCGGGGCCGGCACACCCTTGTCACAATCCGTTTACAAGGATCCTCTCAGCCTCGGAGAAGGCACCGACTGGATCAAGGAAATCACCCGTACCGCAATCGTCCAGAATTACGCCCTGTCCGTTATGGGAGGAGACCAGAAACACGACTACTACGTGTCGCTCTCCTATAACGACACAGAGGGTATCATCCAGGACAGCGGCCAGAAGCGTTTCACCGGCCGCATAAAACTCGACCGCCAGCTGTTCTCCATCCTCAAAGTAGGCTACAACGGCTCCTATACCTTCCGCCATACCGACGAAACGAAGGCTTCCATAGGTGGAACTTCGTGGTGGAATTCAGCACAGTACCTGTCGCCGATGATCAAGGTGACCGACATCGAGAATCCTCTCTACAACCTGGGCCAGCGCATCAACACTCCTCGCGTGCTGATAGACCTCAACACCCATTATACTGAGAGGAATTCGATAAACAACTCGTTCGAGGCCGAGCTCACGCCGGTGAAGAACCTGCACGTCAAGAGCATCTTCTCGTACTATCTGTACTTCAGTTCCGGGTATCGCTATATCCCCGGGAATCTCCCCGCAAAGACTGCGGACGAGGGAGGACAGGCCACCCGTACCGAAAACCACAGCAATTCCATGTCGTCGGAAACCACGGCCCGCTACGAATACAAGAGCGGCAGGCACAGCCTGGTTCCGCTGGTCGGTTTTTCCGTATACAATTCCGACACCGACAACTTCTCCCTTACCGGAAAGGGATATATGGACGACCAGATACTCTGGAACAACATGAATGCGGTGGTCGACAAGAACACCTACAGCGCGTCCACTTCCACGACCGGAAAAGCCAAGATGTCGGCTTTCGCCAGGATGGACTACAACTACGACTCCCGTTACTATCTGACCGCCACCATGCGTTATGATGGCGCTTCGAACTTCGCTGCCGACCGCAAATGGGCGCCGTTCCCCTCCGCCGCATTCAGGTGGAACATTTCCAACGAGGAGTTCCTCAAGGGAGCACGCTGGGCAGACAACCTGTCCCTGCGTCTCAGCGCCGGAAAGACAGGCAACGACGCCATCAGCGCTTTCCGTTCGCTCGCGGCGCTTTCGAGCACGACCGACGGATATCTGTTCAACAACAGTCAGCCTGTCGCATTTTACCGCAGCCGTCTCGCCCAGCCAGAACTGAGCTGGGAGAAGACGGCATCCTACAACGCCGCTATTGACTGGTCGGGATGGAACGGGCGCTTCAGCCTGACGGCGGAGGCATATTCTTCGATTACCACCGACCTGCTGCTGTCGGTCCAGGTGGCGAACCAGACAGGTTATTCATCGCACCTGATGAACCTCGGACGCATCTCCAACAAGGGTGTTGAACTCTCCTTCGACAGCATGAACCTGGCCCGCAGGAACTTCCAGTGGACCACCTCGTTCACTATCTCGCACAACTGCCAGCGCGTCGAAGATGTGGGGACCGAGGAATTCGTGTCGGCGATGAACTCCCCCGGCAACAACCCCTACATGATCTATGGTTATGTGAAAGGATATCCGCTGAACTCCCTGTGGGGATTCCAGTATGCCGGTGTCTGGAAGAGCGACGAGGAGAGGGAAAGGAACAAGGTGACAAGGACCTACGTGAGCACCACCGCGAACTGGGACGACGGTACCCCCCGTTACTACGACACCAACCATGACGGCGTGCTCAATCAGGACGACCTTGTCTATCAGGGCAATGCTGACCCGTATATCTACGGAGGACTCCAGAACACCTTCTACTACAAGAACCTGAAACTCGGAGTGTACTTCGCATATTCGCTGGGCGGAAAGATCTACAACTACGCCGAGTTCTACCAGGCCGGAGGCATGTACACCAACCAGTACCGTTACATGCTCAACGCCTGGCATCCCGAGCGCAACCCGGAATCCAACATTCCGAGGGCCTGCTACACCGACGTTTCCATCCCGAGCGACTTCATGATCCACGATGCCTCCTATCTGCGTCTCAAGACCGTGAGCGTCGGGTATACCCTGGATCTCAGCAAGACCCGTTCCGGCTTGCGAGATGCAACCTTCACCCTTTCCGGAGAGAACCTCCTGCTGTGGAAATACTACAACGGGTTCGACCCCGACGTTTCGAGCGAAGGAAGTTCTTCAACCCTGCGCCGTGTCGACCTCGGAGCCTATCCGAAGGCACGTACCATCACTTTCAGCGTTCAAGTAAGATATTAGAATCATGAAGACATACAGAATAATTTTGGCAATCTTCTGCGCGGCGGCTTTTTCGGCCTGCTCGCTGGACGAGGAATCGACATCTGCGGTGAGTACGCCCGAAAACTTCTTCCGCAGTTATCAGGAGTGCCAGTCGGTGGTGAACGGCTGCTACATCCCGCTGAAATCGATATACGTTTACAACTACTTCCTTGCTACCGAATGCGTTACGGATGTCATCTGGTGCGCCTCGGGTACGCTCGACGCGCAGCTCGACATCAGCCCCGTCAAACCCCGTTTCGGAGCCAACGTATGGCAGCAGGGATATCTCGGAGTGCAGCGCTGCAACTTCGCGGTGAAAGGCATCGGGGAAAGCACCGTCCTTACCGACGCCCAGCGCAACGAACTGCTGTGCGAGGTCAAGGCCCTGCGCGGCTTCTACTACTGGACCCTCACCAGTTTCTTCGGCGACGTGCCCTTCTACTTCGACGACGTGACCGACGACGAGGTGCTGGAGCGCATAGCGGTGCTTCCGAGAATGAGTGCGGCGGAGACCCGCGACAAGGTCATCGCCGACCTCAAGGAGATCGTTTCCCTGGCCCCCCAGACCCGTACGTACGACAACGCCGGCAACAGGCTCGGAGCGGCCATGGCATATATGGTCATTGCGAAGATGGCGGTCTGGAACCAGGAATGGGAAACAGCACTCGAAGCCTGCAAGTCGCTCGAGAAGATATACGGCCCCCTCTCGGATTACGACCTTGAAGAAAACGTCCTGTGGCGCAACAAGAATACGCCGGAATCCATCTTCGAGATCCAGCATATCTATGTGGACGGAGGCCTTGCCTACACATCCAACGTGGCGTGCGTCTGCACCCCTCCGAGGCGCAGCGGCTCGATTTACGACGGTATAGACATACCGGAACTCGGCGACGAAGCCACCACATGGCAGTCGGCCCAGCCCTGCGTATATTACTGCCAGGGACTCATGTCCAAGATGACGGGCGACCTCCGGGCCCTCTACAACACCGCCTGGACCTACGACGGCATCACTTTCACCAGCCTGAAGAACAACACCCGCCCCTGGATGGGGCCCAAATTCTGGTGCCCGGGAATGAAGACCACGAGGGACAGCAACAACTACAAGATTTTCCGCTACGCCGATGTGGTGCTGCTGATGGCCGAGTGCTACTGTGAGATCGGCGACAGCGACAATGCGGTCCGCTACCTCAACATGACCCGCAACCGTGCCGGAGTGAAGGATTACGTCTTCCGCACCTTCCCCCGTCTTCAGGAAGAAATACGCTGTGAGCGCGCCCGCGAACTGTTCGGCGAGTTCCAGCGCAAATTCGACCTTGTGCGGTGGGGAATCTGGTACGATGCAGTGGTGGCCTACAACGACTACGGAACGCTCCAGAACAACATCAAACCCTGCCACGAATACTATCCCATCCCGGATGTGCAGGTAGTGTATTCCAAACATAATCTTGACAATAATGCGTATGCGAAATATGGAATGTAAAATTATGGCCCTGATGCTTGCGGCCGTGTTTGGACTCGCGGCCTGCGACAAACCATTTGAATACGACATCCCCCTCTCGGTGACGGCCAGGAACCTTACCCTGTCGGCCGATGCCGGCTCCACCCACGTGATGGTTTATGCCACGGGTGCGTGGACGGCATCGCTTTCGGAAGCTGTGGACTGGGCTTCCATCAACAAGCTGTCGGGAGAAGGCACAAACGACCTGGTGTTCAGCTACGCCGCCAATTACGGCATAGCCCGCCGGGTGGGCATAGTGCTCGCAAGCGGATCAAGGCGCGACACGGTTTTCATGACGCAGACCGGTCCCGTCACATCCCCTTCATTCAAGCTCGAATACAACACGCTCGACGTTCTTAAGAACGGAGGTCTTGCTTTCATCCCGGGCACGAGCAATCTCTACTACAGCACCGAAGCCATCCGCGTCACAGCAATATACACCGATGCTTCCGGCAAGAAAGATACGGTTCTGGTCGCTCCGGAAAACGCATCTACAGAACATTGGATAGTAGACGCCGTGAAGCGTTACGACCGCATCGGCCTCGACGTGGCGCCCTACTCCGGAACCGGCTCGCGCAACGCGGATCTGGTGGTGTCAATCGACGATCCGACCGGACGCAACTTCCGTTCCTTGTTCACGGTGAAACAGAGCGCCGAGGCTCCGATGTTCCTGCTGTCGTCGATTTCCGGATCTTACGACAACACGGAGGCGGACTATACTGTCAAATGCACCCTGAACAACATTTACCCTTACATCGACGATGTAATCATCACATGCAAGGCAGACTGGGTACGTGATATCCGCCTGACAAAAAACGGTCTGGAGTTCTCGCTGGAAGCCAATGCGACCGGGATCATGCGCTCCGCGCAGATATCCGTCAACTTCATCGACATAGCCGGCAAGAGTGCGAAGGGTGAGTTTACCGTCTTACAAAAAGCATGAGTGATATGAAAAACAGAACAATACTTTTAGCGTTCGTCTTCGCAGCGGCCCTGCAGTCATGCCAGGTGGATGATGCGGAGATGAAGACAGTCATGGTGGAACTCGGCGCAAGGACCAAGGAATATGTGCTGGATGCTTCCGAAGGTTTGTTCGACATCCAGGTCTACGCGAACGATTCCTACCATGCGGAAATGACCGGGGGAAGTTCATGGCTTACGCTGGAACCTTCTTCCGGCAGGGGCGACGGCATAATCTCCGCAGCTTACCAGATGAACGAGGGGTTCAAGCGCATGGCGACGGTCGTTCTCTGCAGCGATATCGACGAGCGCAGAGATACCCTTCTGATAAAGCAGAAAGGCATGTTGACGGCGGTGCTTTCAATCGACAATGCGTCCGTCATCTGCGAAAACACCAAGGGTGTGACCTCCGTCCCCATCGACACCAACATCCCCTTCGAAGATTTTGAGGTGGCCATCAGCTATGCCGACGATGCGGCGGAAGACTGGATCGAGGATGTAGCCATCGACAACGGCACCCTTGCCCTCGGCGTGAGTGCCAACCAGGACGGAGAGAAAGTGCGCACTGCGACCATACGGCTTTCCTACACCGACGGATGGGGCGAGAAAAGCTCCCTCCTGCTGAACGTGACGCAGAAAACGGCCAAGGGCGTGCTAGGAACCCTCACATCTTTCGAAGACGTGCGTCTTGATTTCGCCACCGGCGAGCCGGTCGACAAGTATATCATAGTCGAGGGAATCGTCGTCAGCAACACCGAAAACGGAAATGCAGGCGAGAACGAGCAGAAGACCACATCTTCGATAGACTACAATGGTTCCAAGACCACCGTCTACCTTGAATCGGCCGACGGGAAATACGGATTCTGCCTGCATACCAAGGCTGTCTCCGACAATATTTTCAAGCAGTACGACAAAGTCCAGGTTCTCCTGTACGGGGCTACGATAACCCGTTCCGAGGAGCCGGAACGCTACGACATCACCGGCATAACCAACAGCATGGTGGTGTCACAGGTGGCAGGCGCCGCCGCCGACGTCCCTGTGAAAGTCCGTACCATCGGCACTCTCACCGACGATGACATCTACACCTATGTCACTCTGCAGGATGTCGAGTTCCCCGTCCGCAAAGGCTCCCTCTCACCTATCAACGAAGGCTATTCTATAGGCGGAAGGGCCAACCGCATCTCGAAGTACCCTCTTCTCGTGCGCGACAAGGACGGCAACCATACCTACATGTACACGAACACAGTCTGTGTTTACCGCAACGACGGCACCCGTCTCCCTTATGGAAGCGGCTCCATCTCCGGCGTGATAGTGCATGAGCGCTTCTGCCGCTTCGAATGGAAGAACGGCGCCGACCCGCTCGATGTGAATGAAGACCTCTCCCTCGGCAACATAGGGCGTTATCAGATCCGCCATCAGAACAAGGAAGATATCTGGGGCGCGATGAACGACAGCGTGGAAGACAGCTTCAGCGCCATCCTTGCCGAATACCGTTACTGGAATCCCGATGTGGAGAACGGCCGCCAGCTCCCTACCTACGGCGAAAACGGCTGGTTTACACACACTTACCAGAGCCGTTATTCCGGTTCTCCCGCCAAGGAGTTCACGAACGAAGACGCCTACGGCCAGCACATGTACAGTGAGGCCACCTTCTCTTATCTCGGTCCCATGGGCCTTAGCGGAACCATGTTCGGAGAGAATACGGGCAATATGAACGGCCTCGGAATAATCCTGGATCCGGAGAAAGACCGCTACAATCCCGAGATGGAGGACTGGGTGGGCACATCTTCCAACGGTACGGAATGGCTGGCTCCCAGCACCTCCGACGAAACCGGAGGGAAACGCATAGCCAACGGCGGTTCCATGGCCGGCAAGAGTTGGTGCTCTCCCGACTGCTACTGCGCCTTCCGTTCCATTTATTGGTGGGACTACGATACCAACAGGGGCTATTCGTGGCTGATAAATTTCTCCACGGAGGGAATCAGCACCGATCATATCTCCTTGCAGATATCGGCCATGAACACCTCGCAGCGCTTCTATTCCCCCCGTTACTGGAAACTGGAATGGGGCCTGACCGATCAGGTGAACGATGACTCCAAGTGGACTCTCGTCGCGGAATATACGGTTCCCGACATCTCCACATGGAGCAATACGCTGTATTCTTCGATAGTGGGATACAAGGCCATGGATTTTGAATTGCCCGCAGCTATCCTCGGCCACGAGAACGTCTACATTAAACTTACCCCTGCAAACGATTTATGCAGCACCGGTGCCGACTATGCTGATGCCGTGATAGGCCCCGACTTCGACAACGACATGCATTCGAGTTCGCTCGACTACATTGCAATACGATACAACAAACAATAACCATTCAAATACATTATCATTATGAAAAAAGCATTATTTATCTCTCTCGCAGCCATTGCGCTCCTTGCAACGGCGTGCGACAAGAAAGACGAACCCAAGGAGGAGACCAAGATGGTTCCTTCTGTTACGTCTATCGCTCCCGACAGCGGTTATGCCGGCGACCTCGTGGTCATTTCCGGCAAGGATTTCTCCACTGTCGCTTCTGAGAATTCCGTCAAGTTCGGCACCGCCGACGCTACCGTGGCTAAGGCAAGTGCGACTTCCCTGACCGTCACCGTTCCCGAGAATCCCGTGGGAGAGGTTGACGTGACCGTTACAGTTGACGGACAGAAGTCCGGGGCGGTGAAATTTACCTATCTTGAGGTCGTGAAGCCCATGACCGTCACCGGACTTGAGCCCGCAGAGGCCAAGATCGGCGAAGAAGTGGTGATCAGCGGTACCAACTTCGGCACCGATGCCTCCGCCCTCACCGTTCTCTTCGGCGATGCAAATGCCGAAATCAAGAGCGTGGAAGACACCAGGATCACCGTCATCGTTCCCGATGGAGCCGGCGAGGTTGCCGTGCTTGTGAAGAAGGGCGACGAGATTCTTCCCGCCGGAACATTCAACTACAAGGCGGAAAGGATCGTTACCGTTGCATCAGTGAATCCTCCCATCGGTACAACCGGCGATGAACTCACTATCAAAGGCACCGGTTTCTCCGAAGTGCTCGAAGAGAATGTAGTCACCGTGAACGGCACGGCAGTTTCCGTGAATGTCGTCACCGATACAACCCTTACCGTCACTCTTCCCGAACTTGCAAAGGGACAGTACAAATTCAACGTCGCAGTAAAGGGCGCCGTCGCAGTGGACACTCCCGACTTCGTGTTCTACAAGGTAGGAAAAGCCACCGTCAGTACCGTTATCGGCTCAGGCACCGCCAAGAATGAAGAAGGTGTGGGAACGGCGGCAAGCGTCCAGTTCCCTGAATATGTGGGCATCGCTCCCGACGGAAGCATGTGGGTTACAACCCGCGGCGGCACCAATGCGCATGGTATTTTCAGGGTAGACCTCTCCAACTATGCCGTGACGACGGTCGTAGCTCCCGCAACAATCGGAGCCGGTTTCTATCCCTGGAGCGGCGATTTCGACGCCGACGGCAATTTCCACGTTGCATGCAAGGCGAAGGCTTTGATAGGGAAGGTCGACAAGTCCAACAACTGGACGACATACGCACCCGAAGGGGTCCCTGCCGACATCAAATTCGGCAACATCATGGCATGCAAGTTCGACAAGAACGGTCACCTGTATATTACCAGCCGCGGAACCGACAACAAAGTCAACCGCATCCTTTCAGTTTACAACAACAAGGTCGAGAAGGTGTATGAGATTTCAAAACAGCCTCTCAGCCTTATTGTCGACAGCAAGCAGGAGAATCTCATCCAGGGTGCCAACGGATGGGGAGTCGAAGTCGTGAACATCGCAAGCGGAGAGACCAAGATCGTTGCCGGCGGGCAGAAATCCACGCAGGGTGACGCTTCCACCGTTACTGACGGAGAACCCGGCAATACCCTTACCGCAACCATAGGCCCTGTTTCCGGTCTGTACCAGGATCCTGAAGACAATTACCTCTACATCCTCGACATGCGCCACAGCCTGTTCCGTGTAGTAGTTCCCGGTGTCGACGGAGACTACACCAAGGGTATCGTAAAGACCCTTGCCGGCCAGCCGTATGTATATGGCGTTGCCGACGGGACCGGTTCGGAGGTCAAGATGGGTGATAAGGACTATCTCGGGCAGTTGTGCCGCGATCCTAAGACCGGAACCTTCTATTTCCCTGCCGGAAACAAGAATATCATCCGCAAGATTGTCGTAGAATAGAACGATGAAAAGACTCCTTACTCTTTGCTCGGTTTTGATTTTATGTCTCAGTGCATGGGGCAGGAGCGGTGAAAAACCGCTCCGGCTCCTGTACTGGAACATTCAGAACGGCATGTGGTCCGGGCAGGAGGACAACTACGATGCGTTCGTCGGATGGGTGAAAGACAAGAAACCCGACATCTGCGTGTGGTGCGAAGCCCAGAGCATCTACTACACAGGAACGGACCGTCGGCTTCCAGCAGAGGAACGATACCTTGTAGGCAACTGGAAATCTCTTGCGCGCAGGTACGGACACAAATATGTGTACGTCGGCGCGCACAGGGACAGCTATCCCCAGGTGATAACCTCCCGGTACCCCATCGAGAACGTATCCCGAATCACAGGCTCCGAACCCGATTCCATCGTTGTTCACGGAGCCGGTTGGGCCCGGATAAAAGTCCGTGGCAAGTCGCTCGAAATCGTTACCCTGCACACCTGCCCCCTCGCATACGACTTCCGTCTGAAGAAGGCTTCGAAGGCGGAACAGGAGGCGGATGCCGCACGTGGCGGAGGCGACCTCTACCGCAGGATGGAACTGGAGACAATCTGCTCTTCCACCATCCTTACCGACCCTGAAGCGTCATCGCACTACTGGATGATGATGGGCGACTTCAATTCGGTGTCACGGCTCGACAACTGCTTCTACGGGTATCCGGACGACGATAAAAGGTTCATTGTTCACGATTACATACTGAACAACACCCCGTATCGCGACATTGTCCGTGAGTTGCACCCGAGGAGTTTCCTCGCATCCGCGCAGTCGTGCCAGCGTATCGACTTCGTTTATGTGACCGAGGCCCTGGGAGCAAAGGTCAAGGAGGCCAGAATAGCCGAAGACAGATTCACCACTCCCGTCCGCAGCGACGAAGTGCACTCTTTCTTCCGCCCCTCCGACCACCTCCCGATCCTTATAGATTTTGTGCTATAAAGTTACGATCGAATGACGTTGTTCAAATCCCTTCTTCTGGCACTTGCCCTTGTGCTGCCGCTTTCTGCGGCCGCACAGGGGAAAGCAACAGAATATGTGTATACGGAGGCGGCGCAGCTGACGCTGGTCGGAAAGGTTTTCACCGATACGCCGAATCCGTATCACAGAATCGACACGGCGGCCTTCCATGGCTTTACATCTCACGAAATCAGGCTACTGCAGAACTCTGCGGGCGTGGCAGTGGCTTTCAGCACGGACTCTCCTTCCATAACGGTCGTCGCCGAGTATGGGTACAAGTCCTACAGCCTCAATTCCAACGCATTCATGGCGAGAGGTTTCGACCTGTACATACGCGATGGCGGGCAGTGGCTTTGGGCGGCTTCCGGAGTTCCCGACGACAAGGTCTCCGGAAAGCCCCTGAAGCTGATATCCAACTTGCCGGAAGGGAACAAGGAGTGTCTTTTGTATCTCCCGGGATTCAGCGAAATCCTGTCTTTGAAAATCGGGGTGAAGGAGGAGGCCGCCATCGAGCCTCTTCCCAACCCTTTCCGTCACCGCGTGGCGGTATTCGGGTCCAGTTTCACCCAGGGCGCGGCATGTTCCAAGGCAGGCATGGCCTATCCTTCAATCCTGTCGCGCGAGACCGGAATCCAGTTCCTGAACCTGGGTGTGAGCGGGCGCTGCAAATTGCAGGACTATTTTGCTGCCGTTCTTTGCGAAGCACCAGACGTGGACGCCTTCCTCTTCGACACCTTCTCAAATCCGGAGCCCAGGGAGATAGAAGAGCGCCTGATTCCGTTCATCGAGGCCGTGCAGAAGGCACATCCGGGCAAGCCGCTGATATTCCAGCAGACAATCTACAGGGAGAGAGGCAATTTCGACACTTACAACCGGAAGTGGGATGCCGACCGCATCGCGCTCGTCGCGAAGATGATGAAAGACGCATGCAAGAAGTATGACGACGTCTATTTCCTCGAATGCACGAATGCGACTTCTCCCGACCATTATACCTCCGTGGACGGCACCCACCCCGGTGATTACGGCTACACCCTCTGGGCAAGGTCGATCAAGAAGCCAGTCCTCAGAATCCTCAGAAAATATGGCATCAAATAAGATAGAATCAGTATTCCTTTGCCTGCTGCTCTGTTTGCAGGTGAATGCGCAGGCGGTAAGCCAGGAACATAAGGACAGGGCGGCAGCCCTCGTGTCGCAGATGACTCTGCAGGAGAAAATGTCCCTTCTCGGAGGATATCGTGACGGGTTTTACATGGCTCCCGTGGAGCGCCTCGGAATCCCTGAAATCCGCATGGCTGACGGTCCGCAGGGGGTGCGCAACAATACAAAAAGCACTTTGTTCGCCTGCGGTGTCGCAGCTGCGGCTACGTGGAATCCAGACCTCGTTTACGAAATGGGCCGGGCCCTCGGCCAGGATGCCCGTGCACGCGGAGTCCACATCCTCCTCGGCCCGGGAGTGAACATCGCCCGCAGCCCGCTCTGCGGCAGGAACTTCGAGTATTTCGGAGAGGATCCTTTCCTCGCAGGTGAGGCGGCGGTGAGTTATGTAAAAGGTGTTCAGTCCGAGGGCGTAATGGCCACCATCAAGCACTTCGCCCTGAACGACAAGGAAGAGAACCGCCTTCATTCTTCGTCCGTCGCCGACGAGCGGACCATGCACGAGATTTATTTCCCGGCATTCAGGGCCGCGGTGGAACGTGCGGATGTGGGCTCGGTCATGCTGGCCTACAACATGGTGAATTTCGTCCATGCGACGGAGAATCCTTACCTGATCCGGGAAACGCTCCGGGAGCGCTGGCATTTCGACGGCTTCACCATGTCTGACTGGACCGCCACCTATTCTCCTGTCAGCGTCGTGGAGAACGGCGTCGACCTTGAAATGCCCAGGGCTCTGACAATGAAGGAAGAATACCTGCTGCCGCTGCTGGAGAAGGGGGTGATACGCGAAGAGCAGATAGATGAGAAGGTCCGGCGCATACTTCAGACCTTCATCGCTTTCGGCTTCCTGGACCGCCCGCAACTCGACAGCAGCATCTCCGAAGACAATCCCTACTCGCGCGACGTGGCTTACCGCCTCGCCGGCGAGAGTCTTGTGCTGCTAAAGAACGACGGAGTTCTGCCGCTGCGCAAAAAGGCTAAACTCACGCTGATAGGCCCCAAATCGGATGAAATCCCCTGTGGCGGAGGCAGCGGTGCGGTTGAACCCATCTATTCAGTATCTTTGCGCGAAGGGCTCGGCAGGGTCGGGGCGCAGGAAGTCTCCATGACCAGGGCCGATGCGGTCGTGGTTGCGGTGGGCTTCGACAAAACGACCGAAAAGGAGCACTCCGACCGCAGTTTCTTTCTTCCGGAGGGGCAGGAAAGCATGATTGAGGCAGCCCTCTCATCAGGAAAACCTGTAATCGTGGTCGTTTATGCCGGAGGAGCCGTGGATGTGTCGCGCTGGGCCGACAAGGTCTCCGCCCTAGTGTGGGCATGGTACCCCGGCCAGGAAGGCGGGCTCGCCCTGGCGGAGATGCTCACGGGCAGGTTCTCACCATCCGGGCATCTGCCGGTTTCTTTCCCCGAACATATCGAAGACAATCCTTCGCAGGCCTGGTGGAATTTTGAAAATCCATATACGAAACGCGGGCTGTCCGTGCCCTTCGTGACTTACGGGGAGGGCGTTTTCGTCGGCTACCGCGGATATAAGGACAAAACTCCGCGCTACCCCTTCGGTTATGGCTTGAGTTACACGTATTTTGCCTATGACGACTTTTCTGTCGTGCCGGCGGCGGACGGTTTCGACGTGAGCGTGACCGTGTGCAATACCGGAAGCTATGACGGCGCCGCCACCCTGCAACTGTATGTGGGAGAAGATGTTCCCTGCGTGCCACGTCCCGAGAAGGAGCTGAAGGCTTTCAGGAAAGTGTTCCTCAGGAAAGGCGCTTCGCAGACTGTCACCATGCATCTTGGCAGGGAGGCATTCTGCTTCTACGATGCGTCGGTTCACGACTGGAAACTGAATCCGGGAACGTACACGCTTTATCTCGGAGAATCGTGTGAAGATATTGTCAAAACTTCGGCAATAGCAGTAAAATAATTGCTATTTTTGCAAAACATGACAAGTTTTGCAGATATAGGAAAGAAGGAAGCTCTCAGACGTTTGTATGAGGGCTCTCCTTATAAACAGACGGAGCCGTCGGCGCACAAGGTCTTTCTGGAGGGAGTGGATTTCAACCTGATTTACTTCCCACTCAAACACCTTGGCTATAAAGCCGTCACGGCGGTAACAGGGGAACTTTACTCCCAACTTCGGCACCCTTCTGCGCTGTCCGTCGTCCTGGGCGTGAGCGCCAAGCTGGACTATCCGCAGATAGAAGAAATCTGGTCCGGAGTCAGCGCTGCCGCGAAGGAGCACGGCTACAAGGAAGTATCCCTGGACCTGCGTCCTTCCAGGAACGGCCTGTGCATCAGCGCAGCCGCAAGCGGAGAGCGCCTCAAACTCACCGAAGTCCGCCGCCCCAAGGCGCAGAGCAAGGACCTTCTCTGCGTCAGCGGAAGGCTCGGCGCCGCCTACCTCGGAATGAGGGTGATGGAGCGCGGGCTCGAGCGCTTCGAAAAAGGCGACAGGGACAACAAGGAACTCGAGCAGTACAGGATGCAGGTAGGCGCCTATCTCAAACCCGAACTGGACCCTGGAATCGTCGGCAAACTCGAAGAGGAGGAAATCATCCCCTCGGCGGGAGTGCTGATAACCGACGGCCTGGCCGACGCGGTCAAGAGAATCGCCGTCAAGACCGGCTTCGGCGCCAAAGTCTACGCCGACCGCATCCCCTTTGAAGGGAATTCTTTCGAACTGGGGAGAAAACTGGACCTGGACCCTATATCTGCTGCAATGAATGGAGGAGAAGATTATCAGCTTCTCTTCGTTGTCCCTATCTTGAAACTCGATAAATTCCGCCACGATTTCCAGACCTTCGACATCATCGGGCATCTCGCCCAAAAGGAGGTCGGCACCGTGCTTGTGACCCCTGAAGGCGTGGAACTCCCGCTCCGCGCCCAGGGATGGAAGGAAGACGAATAATTGTCAAACATTTGCGTATATGAAAAAAATCTTTGCTACCATCGCTGCGATGCTTATGCTTGCATCTGCTGCAAACGCCCAGAGCGGCCTCGGCGGTCTGCTCGGCGGAATCTTCGGAGGAAACAAGAATACGGAACAGGACGTTGCCAACACGGCCGGCAGCATACTCGAATCCGTGCTCGGAACGGTTATCTCCCAGAATGTGAACGTGAGTCTTCCCGGCACATGGACCTATGCCGGCGTTGCATCTGCAATCGAGACCGAAAACACCCTGACGACCCTCGCCGCAGGCGCATACAAGGAGAAGCTCGAGAGCAAGATGGACGGCTATCTCAAGAAGGTCGGCATCGTCCCCGGCGTCGCCACCATATCCTTCAACAACGACAACACCTTCACTATCGCCAGTGCCACCAAGACCATCGCCAGCGGCACCTACACCTACGAGAACAAGGTGCTCAAGATGAAGTTCGGAAAGGTCTACAACTATCTTTCCATGACCGGAACCGTCACCGCCTCCACCAGCGGCGCGCAGGTGCTCTTCGAGGCAGGCAAGTTCCTTGAATTCGCCAAGAAGGCCATCAAAGTCGTAGGAGCCGGCAAGGACAACTCCACCCTCAGCACCATCGCAGGTCTCTCCGACCAGGTCACCGGCCTCAAACTCGGCTTCGACATGAAGAAGTAAGAGAATTTTTTCGTTATTTTATCGGCGATAGTACAACTACAGTTTTTTTGTCTATATTTGTAAGTCGCTGATAAATAACGAGAAATATGAAACAAAAAGATAGCGATGCGCTATCCGGCAGGAGAGAATTTCTAAAGCGCCTCAGCGCTGTCACCCTGCCAGCTATAGCCGTAATTACCGGATTGGCACCACTGTCTTCCTGCGTAAAGGAGGAGCTGGTGGTTGTTGACTGTAACAATTCCTGCGAAGGCGGATGTTCTGGAATGTGCACCGGGAGTTGCACCAGCAACTGCAGTTCCGACTGCGTCAGCGCTTGCTCGTCCGTCTGCACCGGGAGTTGCGGCAAAACTTGTGAAGATACTTGTACCGGCACCTGCCGCACCGGTTGCACCAGTTGCACTGGCGGATGCGAAGGCTCCTGTACCGGAGGTTGTGGCGGGACATGCTCCGGAGGCTGCGGCGGAACTTGCTCCGGCGGTTGCTCTTCCTCCTGCACCAACGGCTGTAAGGGTGAATGCACGAATGCGTCCGGCCGCGGATGCTATGAATGCACGCAAGCCTGCTATGCCGGCTGTTCCGGAGCTTGCTCCAGCGGATGCAGCGGACAATGCGACGGCTCTTGCAGAAGCTATTGTGTCAGCTCTTGCAAGGGTTATTGCACCAGCAGCATGAAGAGCCAGAGTTCCGGCTGTTCCGACAGGGGATCTTGTTACTTTTTCTGCGAAAACGACTGTTATGCCCACTGTTACGGATCTTGCGACAGTTCCTGCATAGCATCAAGCAACTAATAACCATGCAGATCAGGGAAGGAAATGCCTCGTGGCGCGGCGGGATGGCCAAGAACATCACCTTCATCGTTACCAAGGATTGCCAGCTGGCTTGCAAATATTGCTACCTTGTCGGCAAGAACATGAAGGAAAGGATGAGTTTCGAGACCGCCAAGGCTGCCGTGGACTACATTCTCGGCGACAGGAAACAGTTCGCCGAGGAGTCGGTCGTTTTCGACTTTATCGGCGGGGAGCCCTTTCTGGAAATAGACCTGATCGACCGCCTGTGCGACTACATAAAGCAGCAACTGTTCCTTCTGGATCATCCATGGTTCAATTCCTATCGTTTCAGCTTCTCCACGAACGGCATCAACTACCACGAAAAGAAAGTACAGGATTTTATCGAAAAGAACAAAAACCACCTTTCGATAGGAATCACCATCGACGGCACCCGTGCCAAACACGACCTCAACAGGGTCTACAAAAACAGCGACCGGGGTTCCTACGACGACGTGGTACGCAACATTCCCCTCTGGCTCTCGCAGTTTCCTGATATGGGAACAAAGGTTACCATCAGCAGTCCGGACATCCCCTACATCAAAGAAAGCGTGCTCCACCTCTATAGCCTTGGCATAAAGGAAATCAATGTCAACTGTGTGTTCGAAGAAGTGTGGCAGGAAGGAGACGACACCCTGTTCGAGCAGCAGCTGGTAGCGCTGGCAGATGAAATAATAGACCGGGGGCTCTACCGCGACCACTACTGCTCCTTTTTCACCGGAGACATCGGCCGCCCCATGGACCCCGAGCGTGAGAACCAGAACTGGTGCGGAGCCGGAATGATGCTTTCCGTGGATGCCGCGGGCAACTTCTACCCCTGCACCCGATTCGCCGCCTTCTCGTTAAGAAGCAAGAAACCAATCATCATAGGAAACGTGCGCGAAGGGATCGACCAGGATAAACTTCGTCCGTTCCTTACTTTGGACAGACTGACCCAAAGCCCGGAAGAATGCCGTAATTGCGAGGTTGCGGCAGGTTGTGCCTGGTGCCAGGGCGAAAATTACGATGCGGCACCGAAACCCACGATTTTCCGCCGCTCTACAGCAATATGCAAGATGCATAAGGCCCGCGTCAGGGCAAATAATTACTACTGGACCCGGCTCGAAAGGCTCGAGACCAAGGAAGAAATTGAAAAACTCAAAAACAGGGAGGTGGCATGCTGCGATATCTTATCATAATGCTCGATGCATCGGCGCCATCGTTCTGCTATTATCCGGACCCTTCCTCCGGCGGCAGGAAGATGCCGTTGGAGGTCCTTCGCAAAGCCGTGTACTTCGCACAGACGCACGCTCTGGGCGTGAATGTCCTATGCTCTGATCCCCCCGAAAAAGAGATTCTGCAGGAGCTCGACAGAATCAACCACATTTTTATCGGCCCAAGCTCCGTAACGAGCGACTCCGTATGGAATGTTCCCGTGTTGAACATCGGAGACAACCTGTCCGTATTCCCCGGGAATCCCGACAAAAACATAATCCTGCGCAGCGACGTGGCATCTCTTCCAAAGCTGCCGGAGGCCGTTAGCGCCTTGAAGGGCAAGTTCCTGCGGCTGAACGTGATAATCACCGACGAGTGGAAGATGACTCCGGAGCTCGTGACGGTTTTCCAGAGAATTCTGGAGCAAACCGGCCGGCTGGCCGACGGCAGGCAGATTAACTTGATAACAGACCGTGCGATGCTCAGCAAACCCTCCCACTGCGAAGCGGGGGTGAAGCATCTGACCGTTGCACCGGATGGTAGGTTTTACATCTGCCCGGGGTTCTTCCACGAGAATCCGGAAGATTCCTGCGGCAGTCTGGACGAAGGAGTAAGCGTTCCGTTGGAAGAACTGTACCGCCTGGAATATGCGCCCATTTGCAGGGAATGCGATGCCTGGCAGTGCAAGCGCTGCGTATGGATGAACAGAAAGAGAACGCTTGAGGTCAACACCCCCTCGCGGGGCCAGTGCATCACTTCGCATGTGGTGCGGAACTACGCCTTAAAAGACAGCCCAACCCCATATCTTGACCCCTTTGAACTGATAGGAAGATGAGACGTATTTTATTCATGGCCTTGGCAGCCCTCTCCGTTGCCTGCACCAAAACCGAGTACAAGTATGAGTATGCATACAAAGAACCCGTTCTCGGCAGCCTGTCTGTTTCTTCGGTAACGGCACAATCCGTTCTCCTTGAAGGAAGTGTCTCCAGGGATGGCGGCCAGACGGTCTCGGAAAGGGGGTTTTATCTGTCCACCAGTTCATTTAAAAACGAACCGCCGTCATCCGCCAGGAAAATCGTAGCCCAGGATCCTTCCGGCGAAGGAAAGTTCAGCATGGAGATTACGGGGCTTATGCAGGGAACCACATACTATGTGTGCTCATACGCAATTAACAGTATCGGCAAAACCTTCTCTGCTACCAAGAGCTTCTCGACAAAGAGAACGGCAAAGGTTATTCTGGGGGATGTTGAAGTGGAGACTCTGTCTATCCAGAAAACGCAGATCTCCAGCGATCACGACTACAATTACGATTTGGACCTGAAGCTTTCTGTGAGTTTCGAAGATGTGGGTTCGTTTGTTTCTGCCGGCGTTTGTGTGGATGGGTATGAATACACCTATGACGAAACTCTTCCTTCTACAGACGCCACGAGCATTATCGTAAGATGCTCTACCCCGTATTACAATACCGGAGAAATAAAGATTAATGCCTTTGCCTTCGCAAACGACAGGAACGGCAACAGGGTGGTGTCTGAAAGCCGTGATATCTCATTTTCCGCTATGGGCGTATCCCTCCATCCGGAAGCTAAAGTTTCTGAAACAGACTGGTATTCCGAACCGGACAAGAATTATTACATTCATTATTTCGAAATTGGTGTCCGGGTCATAACCGGTGGTGCGAACATCAGCGAGCTCGGCGTTTTCCCAACAAGCACCTACAAAACCGTGTCATTTACACCCGAGTCTTTTCAGGACAACACTTACTATAGTACTACTGAAACAATAAAAAGCGCCAACAAAGAAGAAACGTTGTCGGCATACGGAAAGGGCAGGCTGAAAAACGGAATGGATTTTTATGCCTGGGATTTCAGAACCGGAACGAATACTGCGACATCCTCATTTGGAACGGGCACGAGTTATGAAGTCTTTTTCTCGGAAGATTTTACCGATGGACTGGGAAAATTCACCGCAACCGCGGATACCCTGGGTTCATATGTTTGGGAGTGGGATTCCGCCAACAAAACATTGAAGGCAAATGCATATTCCGGAGGGGCAAACCGCGCCGCACAGACGTCGTGCATCTCCAACACCATCGATCTTAGGAACCGCAAGATGGCGTACTTCATGTTTAGCGCAAGTTCGAAGTATTTTACGACTTTGAACGAAGACGTCGCCCTTTCCATCTATTCAAGCAATGACGACAAATGGTACACGTTTTCTTTAGGCCTGACCAACGACAAGGGCTGGGAAGGCAAAATATTAAATTTGAGCGAGTTCCTCGGAGATGAAATCAGAATAGCATTCAGATACAGAAGCTCCGAGGCGTCCTGCGGATCCATTTTGATCGACAATGTAGAATTGTTTTCTTTGGAAAACGGGGCGTCCAACACATCTTCCGCCGCCGCCAGGCTGGCAAGAATAAACGCGGCATCGACGCGTGTAAATGAGAAAGAACAGGCAACTATAAACAAGACTCAATATGAAAACACCCGTAGGAAAGGTCTCCGCTGAAGAGCGGGACGCGATTCAAGCGCTTTTTGAAAGAAAAAACGGATTGGCCGAGCTTGCCAAAATCGTAAGCGTCGACAATGCCCTCCTATATGAAAAGCTCGTGAAAGACATGGGCGAAACAACCACTCGCTTTCAGAGATGGTGGGAAGATATGTCGGCCAAATACCAGTGGCGCTCCTCTGCAAAAGGCAACTGGGAAATCAACTTTGATACGTGTGAGATTTTCTTGAACGAACCCTGAAAAACTCCTCGTATTTTCTCTGCGCCCGGCTTTTAAAGTCGGGCGTTTTTGTATATCTTTGTAAGACTATGGCAAGTTTCGTTCCTCTTCACGTCCATACGGAATACTCCATCCTCGATGGAATGTCCAACATAAAGAAGCTCTTCGCCCGTGCGGACGAGCTCAAGATGCCGGGTCTGGCAATCACGGACCACGGCAACATGTATGGCGTGAAGGAGTTCTTCGACGTCAGCCAGAAATACCCGGACATCAAGCCCATTCTGGGCTGCGAGGCGTACGTCACCCAGCACTACGACCACCGCCTCAAGGACAACGACCACCGCAAGTACTATCACCTCATCCTTCTGGCCAAGAACTACACCGGCTACAAGAACCTGATGAAGATAGTATCCACCGGCCACATCGAGGGCATGTACTACGACAAGCCCCGCGTGAGCCACGAAGTGCTGGAAAAATACCACGAAGGCCTGATCTGCTCCTCCGCCTGCATCGCCGGCGAGATCCCCCGCGGCATACTCGCGGGCGACATGGACGCTGTCGACAAGGCCATAGAGTGGCACAAGGGAGTTTTCGGCGAGGACTACTACCTGGAAGTGATGCTCCACAAGACCGAAGTCCCCGGCCTCTCGCTGGACCTCTACCACAACCAGATGAAGGTCAACGAGGCCATCTTCGAACTAGGCAGGAAGCACGGGGTGAAGGTGATAGCCACCAACGACACCCACTTCATCCGCAAGGACGACGGCCCCGCGCACGACCGCCTCATCTGTCTCACCACCAACTCCCTGGTGAACGACACCAAGCGTCTCCGCTACACGCAGCAGGAGTACCTCAAGAGCGAGGACGAGATGCTGGCGCTGTTTCCGGAGCATCCCGAAGCGATTTTCAACACCCGCGAGGTGATGGAGAAGGTGGAGCGCTACGACATCAACAGCGCCCACGTGCTGCCCAAATTCAGCATCGATCCCGCATTCCTTGCGGACATCGACAAGTATCTGGACGAATACAAGGAGGTCATCGACCGCGGGCGCAACGACGAAAAAGGCAACTACCGCGGCGACGAGTTCTGCAAATCCGTGGCCTTCCTCTGCCATCTGACCTGGGAAGGCGCCCGCGAGCGCTACGGATCGGCCCTGGATACCGACGCGGCCCTTCGCGAGCGCATCGACTTCGAGCTCAAGACCATCTCCTACATGGGCTTCCCGGACTACTTCCTGATAGTCCAGGACTTCATCAACTGGGCCAAGAACAACGGCATTTCCGTAGGCCCCGGGCGAGGCAGCGCTGCCGGCAGCGTTGTGTCCTACTGCCTGCGCATCACCAACCTCGACCCCGTCAAGTACGACCTCCTCTTCGAGCGCTTCCTTAACCCCGAGCGTATCTCCATGCCGGATATCGACGTGGACTTCGACGACGAGGGCCGCTACCGCGTGATACAGTATGTGCAGGACCTCTACGGCGCCGACCACATCTCCCACGTCATCACCTTCGGCACCATGGCCGCCAAACTGGCGGTCAAGGACGTCGCGCGCGTGAGCGACCTCGCCCTCAGCGAGAGCAACCGTCTCACCAAACTCATCCCCGACAGGGCCTTCGTGGTGAAGGAGAACGGCGTCGAGGTAGAGAAGAAACCCACGCTCGAGAACTGCTACAAGTACGTTCCGGAGCTCAAGAAAGAATACGAGGAAGGCGAGCCCCTCGTGCGCGAAGTGCTGGAATACGCCAAGCGCCTGGAAGGCTGCGTCCGCCAGATAGGCATCCACGCCTGCGCCATGATCATCGGCCGCGGCAACCTCACCGACTACATCCCCATCACCATGGGCGAAGACAAGGCCACCGGCCAGAAGGTGTGGGTGAGCCAGTACGAAGGTTCCCAGATCGAGGACGTGGGCATGCTGAAGATGGATTTCCTTGGCCTCAAGACCCTCAGCATCATCTCCCGCTGCCTCGAGCTCATACGCCACCGCAATCCCAAGGCCCTGCCGGCGGACTTCGACATAGAGAACATCCCCATCGACGACCCGGCGACCTTCGACCTCTACTCCCGCGGCGACACCAAGTCCGTGTTCCAGTTCGAATCCGGAGGCATGCGCGAGTGGCTGATGAAGCTGCACCCCGAGCGCTTCGAGGACCTCATCGCTATGAACGCCCTCTACCGCCCGGGCCCGATGGATTACATCCCCGACTTCGTGGCGGGCAAGAACGACCCTTCCAAGGTCCACTACGACCTCCCGGAGATGGAAGACCTGCTGAAAGAGACCTACGGTGTCACCGTTTACCAGGAGCAGGTCATGCGCCTGTCGCAATCGCTCGCCGGCTTCTCCAAGGGCAAGGCGGACAAGCTCCGCAAGGCCATGGGTAAGAAGAAGAAGGATATCCTCGACGGCCTGAAGGTAGACTTCATGGAAGGCGCCCAGGCGAAGGGCCTGCCCCAGGACAAGCTCGAGAAGATCTGGAGCGACTGGGAGGCATTCGCAAAGTACGCATTCAACAAGAGCCACGCCACCTGCTACGCCTGGGTAAGCTACCAGACCGCCTGGCTCAAGGCCCACTATCCCAGCGAGTTCCAGGCCTCCAACCTCACCCAGCAGAGCTCCAATATGGATGAGATGAAGGAGATAATGGCGGACTGCAAGAAGGGAGGAATCAAGGTTCTGAACCCCGATATCAACGAGTCCGAAAAGGACTTCAGCGTCAACAGGGAAGGCGACATCCGTTTCGGGCTCGGCGGCCTCAAGGGCTTCGGCGAGAACGTGGTGAACGCCATAATGGACGAACGGGGTCAGAACGGCCCGTACGAGGATGTGTGGAACTTCCTCGAGCGCATGGCCCTCTTCAGCCAGAGGATGGACAAGCCTGTCGGCGTCAACCGCAAGGCCCTCGAAACCCTCGTGAACGCCGGCGCATTCGACTCCTTCGGCTACAAGCGCGGCCAGTTCTACACCCCCGGCAAGAGCGGAGAACTCTTCATCGACGAAATCCTCCGCTATGCCGAACTCTACAAGAACGACCAGGTCGACAGCGCCAGCTCCCTTTTCGGAGAGGTGGAGGAAATGAAGCCCCAGCGCCCCGAAATGCCGATGTTCGTTGGGGAGGAAGATATTCTGGACCTTCTCCAGAAAGAGAAGGACGTGGTGGGTATGTATCTGTCATCCCATCCGCTTGACCGCTACGCCTTCGAGATCAAGACCTTCACAAACTGCAAACTGGCAGATCTGCCGCAGAAGATAGACGAGCAGGAAAAGCTCCGCAAGACCCATAAAACGGCCATAGCGGGCATCATAACTGACGTCAAGCAGATTACCACCCGCACCGGTTCGCCGGGCGCCAGGGTCACTCTGGAGGACTACAGCGGTACATACGAACTCGCTCTGTTCGGCAAGGACTACGAGGGCTATATGCAGTATATGCAACTGCACGAGCATCTGTTCATAGAAGGAGAGATTGCCGAGCGCTTCCGCGTCAAGCCGGAAGACGCCGCCCAGGGCAAAAAGGCGCCCTTCGCCTTCAAGATAAAGAAGATCAGCCTCCTTGGCAACATCGGCGAGGATATGATAAAATCCTTCTCCATCAATCTCGATTCCGCCCAGCTTAACGAGAAGTTCCGCAAGGACCTTGTCCATACCCTCAAGGCCTTCCCCGGCAAAACCCGCCTGAGCGTCTATCTCTTCGATGCCCGCAGCGGCTACCGCGTGGAACTCTTCTCAAAGAAATTTACCGTTGCCGTCTGCGCCGACTTCCTCGCTGCCCTCGAGCATCTGGGGATCAGTTATCAGGTAGGGCGGTAGGGGGCCAAGAGACCTTTCAAAAAATGTCGTGCGTGAAACTAGCCATTTCACGCACGACTTATCTGTTTAGAAGGCTTCCGTGCGTAAAACAGGTCATTTCACGCACGGAATGTGTTTTGCCTATTTCTTCGCGGCAACCTTCTTGGTGCTGTCGAACATCACGGGGGTACCGATCATGATGGAAGCGTAGGTTCCGATGAGGATACCGAGGATGAGTGCGACGGAAAGACCGCGGATGCTCTCACCGCCAAAGATTGCGATGGCAACCATAGGAAGGAGGGTGGATACCGAGGTGTTCACCGTACGTGTCAGGGTAGCGTTGAGGCTCTTGTTCACCGTGTCGGCGAAATCGTCGTTCGGATGCAGGAACTTGTTCTCACGGATACGGTCGAAGATAACCACGTTATCGTTGATGGCGTAACCGATGATGGTAAGTATTGCAGCAATGAAGGTCTGGTCCACATCGAGGTTGAACGGCAGGATTCCCGTGAAGAGGGAGAAGAAGCCGATGACGATGATGGCCGTATGGGCGAGGGATACCACGCCGCCGAGACCCCAGTTCCAGCCCTTGAAGCGGATTGCTATGTAGCCGAAGATGATGATCAGGGCGAGGATGACCGCGATGATAGCATCGCGACGGATGTCGCTTGCGATGGATGCGCCCACCTTGTCGGAGGATACGATACCGTTCGGGTTATCCAGAGTCTGGGTGAAGTCCTGGAGGGTCATATCCTGCACGAACATTCCCTTCAACGCACTGTAGAGCATGCCTTCGATCTCGGCGTCCACGGATGCGCTTTCGTCGTCGATCTTGTAGGAAGTGGTGATCTTCATCTGGCTGTCTCCACCGAACTGCTTGACCTCAACCGAAGAGTTCTTTATGTTCTCGTCGGCTGCCGCAGCGGCGTCGAACACCTCGTTCACGGCGTGACGCACATCCTCAGCGAGGACGGGCTTATCGAAGCGCACCACATAAGTGCGGCCGCCGGTGAAGTCGACACCATAGGTGAAGCCCTTGGTGAAGATGCTCACGAGGGCGATCACGATCACGATGCCGGAGATGGTGTAGGACCACTTGCGTCCACCCAGGAAGTTGACATGGGTGTTCTTGAGGAAGTTGCGGGTGACGCTGTTGTCGAAGGTGATGTTCTTGCCTTTCGCCACGCGGGCCTCGAAGATGAGCCTGGTGATGAAGATGGCGGTAAGAACGGAAGTGATGATACCGATGATGAGCGTGGTGGCGAAGCCCTTCACAGGACCCGAACCGAAGAAGAAGAGCACGAGACCGGTGAGCAGGGTGGTGAACTGGCCGTCGATGATTGCGGAATATGCATTGCTGTAACCGTCGGCGATAGCCTTGCTGAGGCCCTTGCCTGCCTTGATTTCTTCCTTGATGCGCTCATAGATGATAACGTTCGCATCCACTGCCATACCCAGGGTCAGGACGAGACCTGCGATACCGGGCAGGGTCAGCACTGCACCGAACGAAGCGAGTGTTCCGAAGAGGAGCACCACGTTGGTGAGCAGGGCGACGTCGGCAACAAGGCCTGCACCCTGATAGAAGAGCACCATGTAGAGGAGCACGAGGATGAAGGCGATGATGAACGAGATCATACCGTCGCGGATGGACTTGGCACCCAGCGAAGGACCTACCACCTGCTCCTGGACGATGGTTGCGGGAGCGGGGAGCTTCCCGGACTTGAGCACGTTCACAAGGTCGGTAGCCTCCTCTACGGTGAAGTGACCGGAAATTTCGGAGTTGCCTCCGCTGATCTCGCTGTTCACGACAGGATAGGAGTAGACGGTGCCGTCGAGCACGATGGCGATCTGCTTGCCGATGTTGTCCTTGGTGAGGTGTGCCCAGATGTTGGCGCCCTCGGCGTTCATGCTCATCGAAACCTTGGGCTCGCCGTTGGTGCGGGAGTCGTAGGAAACGTTGGCATTGGTGATGGCGGAGCCGTCCAGAGGGGCCTGTCCGTCGCGGGAAGAAGCCTTGATGGCGACGAGTTCATAGATGTTCTCGCTGTTGCCCACGGGCTTCACACCCCACATGGGGCGGAATTCTGCAGGGAAGAGGGCTGCGATCTGAGGCATGGACAGATAGCGGTTCACCTTTGCTGTGTCGGCGGAAGTCGCATAGCCGATGCATGCGCCACCATTGCCCTGTACGGGCTGCAGCACTGCGAAAAGGGGATTCTGTGCACGGAGCGCCTCGTCAGCCTCGGCCTCTGCGTTGCCTGCAAGTTCCTCTGCGACGATGTCCTCTGCAGGGGCTGCCTCGGCAGCGGCGGGAGTTTCATTCTCCTCGGCGAGGATGCCTGCGAGAACAGAGTTGGCCTCCATGAGATAGGGAGCGATCTCGCTGTTCTCGAACGTTGTCCAGAATTCGAGGGATGCGGTGCCCTGGAGGAGTTTGCGCACACGCTCAGGCTCCTTCACGCCGGGGAGTTCCACGAGGATGCGGCCGGAGTTGCCGAGTTTCTGGATGGAAGGCTGGGTTACGCCGAAGCGGTCGATACGGTTGCGGAGCACGTTGAACGAGTTGGCCACTGCGCTCTCGGCCTCTTTCTTGATGACGGAAAGGACTTCTGCATTGGTGGACTCGGGCTTGATGCTCTCGCGCATCTCGTAGGTTCCGAAGATCTGGCTCAGACGCGCACCGCCGGTAACCTCGTCCCAGGCTTCGCCGAAGAGGGTGATGAAGTCGGACTGGGAGTTGACGCTGCGGCTCTTTGCAAGAGCGAGGGCCTGGTGGAACTGAGGTTCGGCGCTGTTGCCGGAAAGGGCTTTTACGAGGTCTTCAAGCTGCACCTGAAGCATGACGTTCATACCGCCCTTGAGGTCGAGGCCGAGATTTATCTCCTTGGACCTTACGTCTTTGAACTTGTAACCGAAATAAACTTTCTCATTGGAAATGGAATCGGTGTACCATTTCTGCTGTTCCTTCTTGATGGAGTCAAGATAATAAGCCTGATCCTCTGCAGCCACTTTCGAGAAAGCGGGAGTGCTCTGGACCGCCACTGCGGCGGCCTCTGCATACTTCTTTGCCTTTTTGTTCTGGATAGCGGTCACGGCTGTGAAGGAGAGCTGCC